>Ga0075366_10002088_pt1 | contig 10148 bp, 9 predicted proteins | sample EndMethybrTD3031_FD_72351 | JGI IMG/M metagenome (GOLD analysis project Ga0075366, IMG submission 72351) | Populus endosphere microbial communities from Tennessee, USA - Endosphere MetaG P. TD hybrid TD303-1 | ecosystem: Host-associated > Plants > Roots > Endosphere | place: USA: Tennessee... | reverse complement strand
GCGCGGCACGACTTTCGAAAGCCTGCTGGCGCATAGCGATGGCACCAGCCGAAATCCGCACACCGACCTCTCTAGCCCGCTCCTCATCGTCTACACGTCAGGGACCACCGGCCGGCCGAAAGGCGCGGTGCTGCGCCAGGAAGCGCTGTTCTGGAACGGCGTCATGAGCCAGCACATGCACAACATGACGTCCGACGATCACGTGCTGACGGTGCTGCCGCTCTTCCACGTCGGCGGTCTCAATATCCAGACCACGCCGGCGCTTCAGCTTGGCGCGACCGTCACCATCCACGCCCGCTTCGCGCCGGATACGGCGCTCGCAACGATCGCGCACGATCGACCTACGCTGACGGTGATGGTACCGGCGATCATTCAGGCCGTCAGCGAGCATCCCGCCTGGACCACGACCGATCTCTCATCGCTCAAGGCCCTGGCCACCGGTTCGACCATCGTACCGCCGCACCTGATCGACCGCTTTGTCGCGCGCGGCGTTCCCGTGCTTCAGGTCTATGGTTCGACGGAAACCTGCCCCATCGCGATCTATACGCGGCTTGGCGGCGATCTCTCGCGTGAGGGATCAACCGGACTTGCGGGCCTGTGCTGTGAAGCGCAGGTGATTGATCAGACCGGCCGCGAGGTACCGGCGGGCACACCAGGGGAGATCGCGGTGCGCGGCCCCAACGTGTTCTTCGAATATTGGAGTAATGCGGACGCCACCCACGATGCGCTGCAGGATGGCTGGTATCGCACCGGCGATATCGGCCTGTGCGACGCTGACGGCTATTTCTGGGTCCGCGACCGCAAGAAGAACTTGATCATTTCCGGCGGAGAGAATGTCTACCCGGCCGAAGTCGAGCGCGTCCTGCTGGAACACCCCGATGTCAGCGAATGCGCCGTGATCGGTAGGCCGGACCCGCGCTGGGACGAGGTACCGATCGCCTATGTGATCCCGCGATCCGGCTGTCGGCTCGAAGCCGACGAACTGCGGGCGCATCTCCAGGCGCAGCTTGCGCGCTACAAGGTTCCGCGCGACATCGTCTTCGTCACCGACCTGCCGCGTACGGCGCTGGGCAAGGTCCAGCATTTCCTGCTGAAGCAGCTTGATGCGCAGTCGCGCGCACGAGGAGAGGCATCTTGAAGATAGCAGTTCTGGGTGGGGGAAACGGCTCTTTCGCGGCCGCGGGCGATTTTGCGCTGTCGGGACATGAGGTCCGGCTCTGGCGTCGCGACGCGGATCAGGTCGCCGCGCATCGCGCCGATGGCTCGCGCATCCTGGTGAAGGACCATAACGGCCGCCACGACATGAAGCTGGCGCTGGTGACGACCGACATCGCCGAAGCCGTGAACGGTGTCGAACTGATCCTGTGCCCCGCCCCCGCCTTCGCGCAGCCGGATATCGCGCGTTTGCTTGCTCCGCACCTGCGGGACGGCCAAGTCGTGTTTCTGCCGCCCGCGACATTCGGCTCGATGATCTTCGCGAAGGCCGCGCAGGACGCCGGCAACCGGGCCAAGGCGAGCTTTGCCGAAACCGGCACGCTGCCCTGGCTCACCCGCAAGCACGGGCCGTTCGAAGTCGCGATCACGATCCGCGCGAAGCGGCTGCCGGTTGGCGTCTTTCCGCTCGACCGGGCGCCACAGGCACTCGAAGTGATCGGACGCGCTTTCCCCGACGCAATCGAGCCCTGCGGAGATGCGCTGTCCGGCGCGCTGATGAATGCAGGTCCCATTATCCATCCGCCACTGATCGTGATGAACGCCGGCCCGATCGAACATTTCGAGCGATGGGACATCCACAAGGAAGGAACGCAAGCCTCGATCCGCCGGGCGACCGACGCGCTCGACGCCGAGCGGATCGCGGTACGCGAGGCGCTCGGCTACGGTGCACCGCATTTCCCGCTCGTTCACCACTACGCGAAAGAGGGCGAGATCTGGATGTATGGGCGCGGCTCGCATGACCGGCTGACGGACTCCGGCGACTGGCGCGAGCGCATCGTGCTGGCCGAGCACCGCTACATGCGCGAGGATTTGCGGCTTGGGTTGTCGCTTCTGGTGTCCGTCGCCGGCGTTGCGGGCGTGGCTACGCCGCTAGCCAAGGCTTTTCTCGCCATCGGTGGCGCGATCTGCGGTGAGGATTTTGCCCAAGGCGGCCGAACGCTCGATACGCTTGGTCTTGGCAGCCTCAGCAAGGCCGAATTGCAGACGCTGCTTCGCAATGGATTCTGATCGATGACCAATCGCGCCAACATCGCCTGTCTCGGGGCCGGCCGCATGGGGCGAGGCATCGCCGTCGCGTTCGCCTATGCTGGGCACAGGGTCACGATGATCGACATCAAGCCCCGTTCCGCCGAGGACTTCGCCAAGCTGCAAGCGGATGCGCTCGGCGAAGTCAGGAAGACATTTGCGAGCCTCTCGAACCTGGGATTGCTGGCCGAGGCAGATGTCGATCCGCTCATCGCGCGTGTCTCGGTGGCGGCGGCTAGCCAGAGCGGCGCTGTGCTTGCCGATTCCGGTATCGTTTTTGAGGGTGTCCCTGAAGTCGTCGAGCTCAAGCGGGAGGTGCTGGGGGCGGCCTCAAGACAGGTAAAGCCGGACACGATCATTGCATCGACCACGTCGACCATCCTCGTCGACGATCTCTCAGGTGCGATCGTGAACCCACGCCGCTTCCTCAACGTGCACTGGCTTAACCCCGCCTATCTGATCCCGCTGGTCGAGGTTTCGCCCGGAAAAGCCACCGATCCCGCCGTCATCGACGCGGTCAAGGCGCTGCTTGAAGGCATCGGCAAGGTTCCGGTGGTCTGCGCGGCGACGCCCGGCTTCATCGTGCCGCGCATCCAGGCGCTGGCCATGAACGAGGCCGCACGCATGGTCGAGGAAGGCGTCGCCAGCGCGGAGGAGATCGACAAGGCGATCCGCTACGGCTTCGGCTTCCGCTATGCCGTGCTCGGACTGCTCGAGTTCATCGACTGGGGCGGTGGCGATATCCTCTACTATGCGAGCCGTTACCTCGAAGGCGCACTCGGCAGCGACCGCTATCGCGCGCCGGAGGTCATCTCGCGCAACATGCACGAAGGCCGGATCGGCCTGCGAACTGGCGCAGGCTTTCTCGATTATTCCGGGCTCGATGTCGACGCCTATCGGGCAAAGCGGCTGCAGGCCATGGTCGACCTGCTCCGGCATTTCCAGCTGGCTCGCCCGCCAGTACTCGATCGCGACTAGCCGAAGACGTCCTGAAGCACGCCTTCCCGCACAACCGCGACGCCGTCCAGCTCGATGGTGGTCCCCATCATCGGCAGGTCGAAATGGCCCGCCGTGTAGCGGCCGGCGAATTCGTTCGCGCCGGTCGAGAACAGGAAATTGCCGGAGACCGCACGTATCTCCGTGCCATTGGTGTCGCGCTGGTCGTACATCGACAGCGCTTCATAGCGCGCGGCCGGATTCATGCCGAAACCGACATGCGAGACCGCATAGGCCTCGCGATCGCCCCAGGCGGCGAGATAGGCACGCATCATCGCGGCATCCGTGCCCTCGCCTTCCAGCTCGACGACGTAATCGTCCTTCAACGTCATCTTCACGGGGGATGTCAGGTAGCGCTTGAAGGTCAGGTTGATGTCGCCGGGCGCCATCACCAGCGTGCCGTTGATCGTTCCGCTCTTGGGAAAGCTGACGACGATGCCACCCGGCCAATGCGCCAGCGTGCCGGGCTTATCGGTCCAGCCCCATACGCCAACCGTTGACGCACCGACCATGTCCACGTCGAGCGCAGTGCCGGCTTTTGAGGTGACCCGCATCCGCTTGGTCCCGCGCAGCATCTTCGCCGCCGCGCGAACGCGCTTCTCGAGTGCGGGGTCCGGCACCATCCGCTCCAGCGCCTCCGGGTGCTCGTTGGAGATCACCAGAATCCGTGCGCCGGCCTTGAGGATCTCGGGCGTCTCCACCGCGTGCATCAGGCCCTCGATGGTGCAATCCACCACAAAGCCGGCCTGCTGAAGCGCACTGATCACCGGGCCGAGCCGCTGGATCGCCTCGCTCGCCCCTGTCGAACGAACCGGAACGATATTGCGATTGCGCGGCGTCGGCATCACCACATGAAATGGCCGCGCGCCCATCCGCAGCAGCGCGAGTTCCGCCAGATGCACATTCAGCGCACGCGATTGCGTTTCCGAGAGGATCGCCGCGGTATCACCGGCCTTGACGGCGCATCGTTCGAAAATCTCGCAAAATGCGTCGATCCATTTTGCCTCGATGCGATCAGCCAGCATGGTTCACTCCCGGTATCGTGTTTCTTGTTCCGTCAGATCACGCTTCGGGAAAGCCCCGTAGGAGGTACGATCGCACGGCGCCCAGCAGCGCATTCAGGATCAAACCCAGCAGCGAGATCGTGATCAGCGGCACGAACATGTCGACGGCCTGGAACGTCCGGGCCGCCGTGACGAGGGCATGGCCCAGCCCGTCCGTCGACGTGATCATCTCGGCCAGAAACACCACGATGCAGGAAATGACAAGGCCGATCCGGCACCCGGTCAGGATCGACGGCATCGCCGCCGGCAGCACCACCTTGAAGAGGATTTGATAGCGCGGCGTTCCCGCCGCCATGGCCGACCAGATCAGTTTCTGCTCCACGGTCGAGGCGCCATAGTAGGTGGATAGAAGAATGGGAAACAGCGCATCCGCAGCCACCAGCGTGATCTTCGATCCGTGGCCGAAGCCGAGCAGCAGCAGCAGCGCCGGATAGAGCGCAACCTTTGGCAACGGAGCCAATACGCGCACGATCGGCCGAACGACGGCATTGATCGCGGGACTGGCGGCAGCGGCGATGCCGATGCTGACGCCGAGCACGACCGCAATCGCAAAGCCGGCAAACAGCCGGATCAGGGTTGCCACGATCTCCTGCTGAAAGGTCCAGGTCACGAGCTGCTGGAGCAACCGGCCGAAGACAAATCCGGGCGGCGGCAGCAGGACCGCAGGCGCAAAGCCGAATGACACCAGGCCTTGCCAAACCGCGATCACCAGCACGATTGGCGCAACACCAAGAAAGACATTTGATGGGAGAATACGCGGCGTCATGAGAAGCTCAACGGCATGTCGAACTGAGGTTCGGACCAGCGCACGAGCCTGGCGCGGACCCGCTCGAAGATCGCGTCGAGGCAGATGCCCATCGCCCCCACGATGATGATCATCGCGAAGACCGTGTCGTACTGGCCCATGTCGAGCGCATTGAACAGGATGTTCCCGGCGCCGGACTGACGGGCGATCATCTCGCTGGTGATCATCGTGATCAGCGCCAGCACCAAACCCGTGCGGCACCCGGTCAGGACCTCCGGCAGTGCCGCCGGCAATACGATCCGGACCAGTCGTTGCAGGGGCGAAAGCCCCATGGCCGCGCCTGACCACAACATCTTCTCTTCGACCGCCCTGGCGCCCTCGAAGCTATGATAGATCACGGGCAGGCTGACGCCGAGGAAGATCACCAGCGTCTTCGCGATATCGCCGACCCCCAGCCACAGCATGATGATCGGCATCAGGGCCGCCTTTGGCACCGGGTAGATCACCATCAGAAGCGGATTGAAGAAGGCCGCAACCGCACGGCTGCGTCCCATCAGCAGGCCGAGAGGAATCGAAACAAGCACTGCAACACCGAACCCGATTGCCATGCGGCGGAGCGAGGCCAGGATGTTGATCAGCGACTCCTTGTCGCCGAGAATATCCGGAATCGCCCGGATCGCCTCGATCGCCGTCGGGAAGCTGTCGTTCTTCAGCGCCAGCGAGGCAACCTGCCATATCGCCAGCAGCCCGATGCAGGCGAACACCGGGGCAGCACGCCTGGCGGAGGTAGCCAGCAATGTCATGACGGCGATCCGGTCTCGTCGACCTCGTCGAACATGCGCTCGATGTCGACGACGTACTTCTGGTAGCGCGGATCGAGCAACAGCTCGTTGCGGCGGCGCGGCCGCGGCAGATCGATGTCGATCACCTGCCGGATGCGGCCGGGCGATTTCGACATCATCACGACCTTGTCCGACAGGAAGACGGCCTCATCGACCGAATGGGTGACGAACAGCACCGTCTTGCGGTCGCGCTCCCAAATGTTCAGGAGATCGTTCTGCAAGCGTGTCCGGGTGTGAGCGTCCAGCGCGCCGAACGGTTCGTCCATCAACAGGACTTCGGGATGGTACGCGAGCGTTCGGGCCAGTGCCACGCGCTGCTTCATGCCGCCCGACAGCTCCTTGGGATAGAAGTTCTCGTAGCCTTTGAGGCCGACCATCTCGATCAGCGCCCGGCTCTGCGCTTCGGCCTCAGGCGTCCGCACGCCCTGCTGACGCGGCCCGTACATCACATTGCCCAGCACGGTTTTCCAGGGGAAGAGCGCAAACTCCTGGAATACTGGTCCGCGATCCGGACCGGGTCCTGTGATCGCCTGTCCCTTGATCTTCGCCGCGCCACTGGTCGGGCTGACGAAGCCCCCGACGATGTAGAGCAGTGTCGACTTGCCACAGCCCGACGGACCAAGGATGGAGACGAAGGCGCCCTCGTCGATCGTCAGCGAGATGTCCGATAGCGCCAAATGATCCTTGCGCGCCGAGGTCTGAAAAACCTGCGAGACGCGGTCGATCTCGATGATCGCAGATGCCGGCTTTTGCGACGTCACCGGTCTCACCCATTCGCTCGATCTCGAAGGCACTACCTTCATCCCGTCTCTCACTTCACTCGCGCATAAACGTCGCGCAACCTGTCTGCTGAATGTCCTCCATCAGCGGAATGAGCTTAGCAAGAAACTTGCCAGACAGGTGGCGGTTCTCGCACAGGTACGCCGCGTCATTCGAACCAGGGCCATTCTGCCGGCCCCTCATGGGTAACCGCTCCGCCCGGCGCCTGGCCAACCAGTCGCGCATATTTTGCGAGCGCGCCTGCGCGGTGACGCGGCGGGCGTGGCTTCCAATCACGTCGGCGCGCCGCGAGCTCCTGCTCGTCGACCAGCATATCCATCCGCCGGTTTGCAGCATCAATCCGGATTCTGTCGCCGTCGCGAACAAGGGCCAACGGACCGCCAACGAATGCTTCGGGGGACACGTAGCCGATGCACATGCCGCGGGTCGCTCCGGAGAACCGCCCGTCAGTGATCAGGGCCACCTTTTCGCCCATGCCCTGCCCGTAGATCAGCGCGGTGACGCCGAGCATCTCGCGCATGCCGGGGCCGCCGACCGGCCCCTCGTTGCGGATCACCAGAACCTCACCTGCCTTGTAGCTGCGGTCACGAACCGCTGCGACACAGGCCTCCTCGTCTTCGAAAACGCGCGCGACGCCCTCGAAGAACTGGCTCTTCAAACCTGCGACCTTGATGACCGCACCGTCCGGACAGAGGTTGCCCTTCAGCACCGCCACACCGCCGTCCGGCATGATCGGCGCACTTGCCGCGTAGACGACCTCACCGTCCGGCGCGTTGGCCCCGCCATATTCTTCGGCAAGCGTGCGGCCAGTGATGGTGATGCAGTTACCATCGATGTGACCACTTTGAATCAGCTCCTGGATCACCACGGCGGCGCCACCCATATCGTAGACATCCTTGGCCGTGTATTTGCCTCCGGGCCGCAGGTTTCCGATCAGCGGCGTCCTGGCAAAGACCTCGCCGACATCATCGATCGTGAATGCGATGCCGGCCTCGTTCGCGATCGCCGGCAGATGCAGCGCGGCGTTGGTCGAACCGCCCGTAGCAGCGACGATCGCTGCGCCGTTCTCCAGTGATTTCCGCGTCACGATGTCGCGAGGCAGCGGCCCGCCGCGTTCCAGCATTTCCATGATCAACCGCCCGGCGCGTCGCGAGATCTGCGCGCGTTCGGCGTAGACACCGGGCACCATCGAGACGTTGGGAATGGTGAGCCCCATCGCCTCCGACACCATTCCCATGGTGTTCGCAGTAAACTGGCCGGCGCAGGCACCGATCGTAGGCAGGCAGGCGCGCTCGATCCGCTCCAGCGTGGCGCCGTCGATCTCTCCGGTCATGAAGCTGCCGACAGCCTCGTAGGAGTCGAGCACTGTCAAGGTTCGCCCGTCCACGCGCCCAGGCAGGGAACTGCCGCCATAGATGAAAATGGACGGCACGTTGCAACGAACCATGCCCATCATCACGCCGGGAAGCGTCTTATCGCATCCGCCGTATCCGATCAGCGCGTCATAGGCGAGACCATGAACAACAGCCTCGATCGAGTCGGCGATCAGCTCGCGGGAAAAGAGAGAGAACTTCATTCCCTCGTGATTCATGCTGATCCCGTCGGAGACCGACACGGTCGAGAATTCGCGCGGCGTGCCGCCGGCCTCCTCGATGCCCGTCTTGGCTGCGGCCACCTGGAAGTCGTGGGTCATGTTGCAGGGCGTCTGCTCGCCCTTCATGCTGACAACGCCAACCATCGGCTTGGCAATTGCCGCATCGTCCAGTCCCATTGCGCGCATGAATGCGCGGTGGGGGGCCCGGTCGAGGCCATCGGTCGTTATCCGTGATCGCAACTTCTTCATACTTGCATCATCTTCGTGCGATGTCCCGCACGCGGCGGGACATCGCTATGCATCTCTCAAAAAGGCGCCGCGAACACTTATTGCAACGGTGCGACGATCGTCGGATGTTTGAACTGTGCGACATCCAGCTTCGGCAGCATTCCTGTCTCTGCGTAGATGTCCAGCATCTTCTGGATCGCCGGGAAGTTCGGCGCCGCACCCGGATCACGACCGAAGTCGTTGTCCTTGAGCAGGTAGGTCTCGAGCACAGGAACAGGCGCCTTCAGCACCTCGGACACGACCTTGAGGGTCTCTTCGCGGTTCGCCAGCGCCTTCTTCATGCCCGAAGTGATGTCGCGGACATAGGCTGTGACCAACTCCGGGTTCTTGTCGACGAAATCGGCGCGGCAGGCTTCCAGGATGTGCACGATGTTCGGCATCGCTTGGGACAGCGAGAACAGTTTCCTTGTGCCGCCCTTCGCTTCTGCGCGTGCGGCAAACGGCTGGTTCATGTTGACCGCGTCGACGCGGCCCTGGCGCAATGCGTCCTCGGAGACGGCAAAGCCGACCTCGACCAGCTTGATATCCTTGGCCGGATCGACGCCATTCTGCTTCAGGAGCAGATTGAAAGGCCCTTGCGTGCCGCCACCGATCACGGAAATACCGACGGTTTTGCCCTTGAGATCGGCAATGGTCTTGATCGGCGAGTCATCCATGACAGCCCAGTAGACCGAGAAACCGCCGGGCTTCTCGAAGACGTGCTGAGCCACGATGTAAGCCTTGAGATTGCCGCCGACCACACCGTTGGAGAGCGACAGCGGCGCCTGCGTCGCGCAATCCAGTGCGCCAGCCGCCAATGCCTGCGTCATCGGCGCTGTACCCTGAAATTGGGTCCATTCGATGTTGTAGGTCTTGCCGAGATTGGGGAATTCGGCCGGCCTGCGCATCATCCAGTACTTGGATTCCTCGGCCGGGATGGTCCATCCGACGCGGATCGTCTGCTGCGCCCGTGAGGGGCTTGCGCCCGCAATCAAGGCCGCCACCGCCCCCGTTGCCAGCATCAACCTCGAAACCGCTCGCATCGCGCCCACTCCATTGCTCCGGCGCCGACCGGCGCCACCCAACCCGACCGGTCCAAATGTTTCATGGTTCAAACAATCAGGCAAGCCATGCGGGCGGCCGGGTTTCGCCGCGGGATGCGCCATGTATGGTAAGGCGGCGGTCGCGCGCCGTCGTGCTGCGACAGGAGGAGGCAACCTATGGCTGATGCGAGCAAGGCAAACCCGCAAGGCGTCGAGCGGTTCGGCTATCTCGGCCTTGGACTCATGGGAACGCCCATGACCCGGCGCCTGCTCAAGGCCGGCTATCAGGTCAGTGTCTGGAACCGATCAGAAGGCAAGGTCGCTCCACTCGTCGAAGCCGGCGCAAGGCATGGCGCCAGCCCCCGCGACATTATGGCAGGCTCGGACATCGTCTTCATGTGCGTGACGGACGCCGCGGCCGTGGAGGAGGTGATTTTCGGAGCCGAAGGTCTTTCAATGGCTCCCGGCGCAGGCAAGCTTGTCGTCGACTTCTCGTCAATCCATCCCGACGCCGCGCGCGATCTCGCAACACGACTGAAAGCTGCGAACGGCGCGGGCTGGATCGATGCACCGGTG
>Ga0075366_10002087_pt1 | contig 10149 bp, 6 predicted proteins | sample EndMethybrTD3031_FD_72351 | JGI IMG/M metagenome (GOLD analysis project Ga0075366, IMG submission 72351) | Populus endosphere microbial communities from Tennessee, USA - Endosphere MetaG P. TD hybrid TD303-1 | ecosystem: Host-associated > Plants > Roots > Endosphere | place: USA: Tennessee... | reverse complement strand
GTCACGGCCTGGGTCGCGAACGGCGAGTTGGGCACCTGAATCGCGGAGAAGCCGACGTCGTTGATGCCCAGCATCACGACGGCATAGCCGGCGCCGGTGGTGGCGAGCACGTCGCGATCGAAGCGTGACAGCGCGTCCGGCCCGATCACGTGGTGCAGCAGGCGGTTGCCGCTGATGCCGGCATTGACCACCGACAGATCCTCGCGGTGCCACGTGTGGCGTTTGGGCCCGCCGCTCAGCAGACGCTCGGCCAGGCGATCGGGCCAGCGGCGATTGGCATCGATCGTCGAACTGAATCCGTCTGTGATCGAGTCGCCGAACGTGACGATGGCGCTCGTGTCCCGGGCGCTTGTCACCTCGATGCCGGAGAGGTAGTAGCGCACGAGCGTGGTCTGCGCCGCATTGAAGCCCGGGTAGGCCGTCTGGTCGCCGGCGCCTTGGGCGGTGAGGTAGGTTGTCTGCACGCCCAGCGTGTGTCCGTTGAGTGCGGCCGTGCTGTTGGGCAGGTAGATGCTGACGGCCAGTTCGGTCAGGTCGGCCACGGGCAGCGCCACGGGGTCGCTGAGCAGCGGGGCACCCGGCGGCAGCGTCACGCTCGGCCTGCCCCCGAAGGTCAATACCCGGTCGGTGCCCGGCACGGTGCTGCTGCCGGTGGCGTGCAGCGCGACGTGCGCAGCGCCGATGACCACGGGTTCGGTCCCCTGCGAGTTGTCCAGGCGCACCCTGATTCGCTCGCCGCCCTTGCTGATGCGCGCGACCATGCGGATCGACTGGTTTTCAAAGACCACGGGCGGCGGCGGTGGGCCGAAGATCGGTTCCACCTCGGACTGCGGGCTGGCGCCCCATGTGGCCACCCAGGTGCGGTCTGGCGCGGCAAACGCGATGGCGACCGACCCGGCGGTCAGGGCGGCACCGAGCAGCAGTCTGGCGGCGGCAAGCGTGAAACGGCGCGACAGCAGGCGCACGATGGAATCGGTGAACATGCGACGGACTCCTTGGGCTGGGCGTCAAGGGTGCAGCGCGACGCTTCGGAACAAGTGCAGCGGAATCGCCCGGGCCATCGCCTGATAGCCGAGATCGTTCGGGTGCAGGTGGTCGCCGCTGTCGTAGGCCGGCAGGAACCGCGCCGGGTCGGCCGGGTCGCGCGTTGCGCGGTCGAAGTCGATCACGGCATCGAACTCGCGGCTGCTGCGGATCCACGCGTTGACGGCCTGGCGGTCGGCCTCGGCCTGCGGGAAGTCGTAGCCCGAGCCCTTGATCGGCGTCAGCGTGCCCGCGTAGACCTTGATGCCGTGCGCGTGGGCGCGCGTGATGATCTGCCGGTAGCCGGCGATGATGTCGTCGGGCGTCACCTTCGGCCCGGTGCCACGTGCGCTGTTGCCGATGTCGTTGATGCCGATCAGCAGCGTCATGAAGCGCACGTTGGGTTTGGACAGCACGTCCCGGTCGAAGCGGGCCAGTGTGGGCACGCCGGCGTCGCCGCTGAAGATGCGGTTGCCGGAAATGCCTTCGTCCAGCACGCCGAGGTCGCGCAGTCCGTGCGTGGCCTGCAGCCGCTCGGCCAGGAAGTTCGGCCAGCGGCTGTTGGTGTCCGGCGTGGAGCGCGTGCCGTCGGTGATGGAATCGCCCAGCGTGACGATCGCGCCGGCGCTCGAAGACGCGAGCACCTCGACACCGGAGAGGAAGAAGTAGTTCTGGTAGGTCGTGCCGTCGGGCAGATCGATGGCGCCGGTGTAGTCGCCGCCGGGCGGCGCGACGTAGTTCGTCTGCAGGCCGACGGTGTGCAGCGTGCTGCCGATGGTCTCTTCGGGCAGGTACACGCTGACGACGAGGTCGAACAGCGGCGGCACCCGCAGCTGTACCGGGTCGCTGACCGCCGGTGCGCCGGGCGCCAACGCGATCGAGGGCTGGCCGCCGAACGTGAGAGGGTAGTCGGTGCCCGGCACGATGCGGTCACCGCTGCTGCGCAAGGCCACGCGGGCCGAGCCGATCGACAGCGTTCCCGTGCCGAACTCGTTGCTCAGGCGCACGCGCACCTCGGTGCCGCCGATGCTGGTGCGCACGACCTGCCGCAGGGTCGACTGTGCGGGGAAGACCACGGCCGTCTGGGTGGAGCGCACGAATTGCGGGCTGGTGGCGAAGGTGCCCACCCACGTCCCGTCGTCGTCGCGATGCGCGGTGGCAATGTCGGGCCCCAGCAGACCCAGACCGATCACGACCGTCGTCATGGCGACGATCAGCCGGCGCCATCCGGAAGGGTGAGCGTTCATTCGTTGTCTCCTCGTTGCCAAGTGCCGCCGCCCTGCGGCGGCATCGGCCAGGTGCCGGGCGTTCGAAGCTTGGGTCGCGCCATGCCTGGCCGAATGCGCGCATTGAAATCCGGCCTCGGGCCGGCGTCTTTCAGATTTCGGTACCTGCGACATGAGGCAAACCCTGACGCGGCCAGCCGGGCCCTCCCAGCGCGCATCGGTTAGGCTGGCCAGTGCGGCGCCAAGGCGGCCGGCACGCCAGGAGTGTCCGACCATGATGACCGGCCTGTTCGACCCCACCCGGCACGAGCCGCTGCAAGCCCCGCCGTGGGACGAAGCCGCCGCCCGCGACGCGATCCGGCGCATTGCCGATTCGGCCCTGGCGGGCTACGAGCCCGGTCTGGGCTGGCGCGCGCATCCGCTCGACGAACCCAAGCCGCTGATCGATCGTTTTCACAACCTCTATTTCGGCTCAGGCGGGGTGATCTGGGCGCTGCGGCATCTCGCGCAGGGCGGGGCGATCGAAGCGCCGCCGGATTTCACGGCCTTCGTCGCCACATTGCGCGAAGCCAACCGGCCGCTGCTCGCCGACAGCCAACACGGCAGCGCGTCGTACCTGTTTGGGGATGCCGGGCTCGACCTGCTGCACTGGACCTTGCAGCCCAGCAAAGCGCTGAATCAGCGCCTGTTCGACACCGTGCAAGGCAACCTGCACAACCCTGTGCGCGAGGCGCTGTGGGGCAACCCCGGCACGGTGCTCGCAGCCATCCACATGGCCGAGGCCACCGGCGAGGCACGCTGGACCGCGCTGGTGCGCGAGGCGGCCGATGTGCTGCAGGCCGAGATGGAGATCGATGCCGACACCGGCACGTGGCTGTGGGTGCAGAACCTGTACGGTCGCCCGCCAGTGCGCTACATCGGCGCCGGCCATGGTTTTGCCGGCAATGCCTACCCCTTCTTGCGGGCCGTCGCGCTGCTGCCGGCCGATCAGGTCGCGCTGGTGGCCGAGCGCGCGTTGGCGACGCTGCAGGCCACTGCGCGGCACGCCGACGGCGGCGCCAACTGGTTTCCCGGCATCAATCCCCAGCGCCCGGCCGATTGGCTGCCGCCGGTGCAGGATTGCCACGGCGCCCCGGGCATCGTCTGCCGGCTGGCCGCCGCACCGCGCACACCCGAGTGGGACACATTGCTGCTGCAGGCCGGGGCACTGACGTGGCGCGCCGGCCCGCTGAGCAAAGGTGCCAGCCTGTGCCACGGCACCGCCGGCAGCGGTTTTGCGATGCTCAAGCTGTGGCGACGCAGCGGCGATCCGCTCTGGCTGGCCCGCGCCCGCGCGCTGGCGATGCACGGCTGCGGGCAGGTCGAGCGGCACCGGGTCGAATACGGTCAGGGCCGCCACTCACTGTGGACCGGCGATCTGGGTCTGGCCTGCCTGCTGTGGAATTGCATGGCCGGCAGCGATGCCTTCCCGACGCTCGACGTGTTCTGACGACCTCCGCTGCCAAACAGAACGACGAACCGGCCCTAACGTGACGCGGGCGCTCCCACCAGTGGTGTGGAGCGCCCGCGGGTCTGGCTACAGAACCAACTACATCACGTAGGGATCCGTCCCGGACCTAGAGATTGAAGACATATCACCCCCTTTCGTAGTTGCCACGAGGACTCTAGAGTAATCGCTTTGCGACTCGAGCGCAGGGTCAGAACCCGCTCGGCCGGAACTGACGGTCGACCTGAGCCCGCAGGCGGCACCTCACGCGCCGAGGGTTAGCCTCCTGATGCGATCCTCCTGTTCGGCGCGGTACTCGGCGATCCGGCTCCGATCAGGTTCAGCGAGCGCGCGCCGCAGCGCAACGGCTTCAAGGTCCCGACAGTACGCCGGCGTTCCCGGCTGCTGCCGCCAGGAGTCGTCAAGCTCACCACCGTCGACGGGGTCGAAGCCCAGGTCGTCGACCAGGTCAAGCACGGTTGCCTTGGCTTTCAACGAATCGCCGGCGACCGAGAGAGCGATCCGCCCCTTCGTCCCCCTCGGAACGCCTTTCTCGAGAAGGCTGTTGGCGAGGATGTTGTTGAACGCCTTGATCACGGGACGCCCGATCTGCTGCGCGACCCATTGACTGTCGAGCACGCTTCGGTCGATCGCATCGATGCGGCCATCGCGAAGCTCCGGGTGGTAGTTGCCGATGTCGATCACGACGACGCTCTCCGCCACGTTTGCAAACAGCCCTCGGGGAAGATCGGCGACGGCCTTCGTTGGGATCGCGATGAAAACGACTTCGCCGGCCTGGGCAGCGTCGGCGACGGAAACGGGCGTCGCGCCGATCTCGGCCGCCAACGCGGTCAGGCTTTCCGGTCCTCTCGAGTTCGCAATCGAGACGTGATGGCCGAGCTTGGCAAGGTGACGAGCAAGTAGGGTTCCCATGCTCCCCGCGCCGATGACTCCGATTCTCATGTGCTCTTCCTTTCGTGCCCCCTGTGTTCGATCAGGCGATGCCGTAAACCAGGCTGACGCACCCGCCGGGAAGCTGCTGGACCTTCTGGAGTTCGAGCCGACGGCGGCTCGCGATCGTCGCGAACAGTGCTTTCCCCTCACCGGCGACCAGTGGATAGACGATGAGCCGAAGTTCGTCCACCAGCCCGGCGTCGATCAGGCTCACTGCGATTCGAGCGCCCCCCATGAGATAGATGTCCTTGCCGGTCTGGCGCTTGAGGGCTGCCACGTCACCCAAGCCACGCAGGAAACGCGTGCTGGGCCAAGCCGCCGAAGTCAATGTGCTCGACAGCACATAGTGCGGCGTCTTCGCCGCGAAGCGAGCCCATTCGAGCTCGGCCGGCGTCGGCAGCTTGCCGGTCATCGGCAGCGGCTTGTCCGGTTCGTTCTGCATGGCGGTCCAGTACTGCTCGTAGCCAGGGTACATGTGCGCCCCCAGCAAGCAGGCGTCGATCTGCGGCGTCAGGCCGTAGTCGTCCGTCCACGTGTCGACCCAATCCGCGAAGCCCTCGGGCCCTTCGATCTTTCCATCGACGGACGTCTTCATCCCAGCAATCAACTTGCGCATATCGGTCTCCGGGTTGGTTCATCAGACCGGCACGCACCGGCCGCATTCTTTCAGGCGGCTCGCGCCGTGAAAGAACTCTATTGATTCGGGAGCGCCGCTGTGAGTAACAAGATCGTCGCGAATCGAAGGCGGCGCCCACGACCTGCTGCGGCATCTGCTCAAGCGAGTGATCCGCAACACGGCGCAAGGCGTGCCGGCACTCTGGCCGGCGCCCCTCGGGGGCGCGCTGACGCGCTACACGCCGTATCGACGGTGCGCCTCGTCCTCCTCGGCCCGGCTCATCACGGCGCCGTCGTGCAGCAGGCGTGCCGCGGCCGCGAAGTCGGGCGGGCGGCGGCCGAAGCGCGTCGCCACACGGCGCGCCTCCAGCCCGGCGAAGTGCGGCCGCAGCACCGGATCGCGCAGCGCGGCGTGCAGCGCCTCGATCGCGTCCACCAGGTGGTCGCCGCCGAAGGCGAGCAGCCGCAGCAGGTCCGGTGTCGCGAGGATGCGCTGGGCGGCCGCGGCGTGAGCGGCATCGCGGGGCGGCGTCACGACGACACCGCATTCGGCGGTGGCGAAGCGCATCTGGCCACCGTCGTTCCAGCCCACCGTCACGGCGATGCGATGCGGCCCGGGCACCGGGAACAGCATCGCATGCGTGCCGACGAGCAGCGTCAGCGCGCCCTCGACAGCTGCGCCGTGCTCGAGCATGACCAGTGCCGAGTCGGCGTCGTCGACGAGCAGCGGGCCGAAACTGCGCGCGCTGCCCGCGGCGTCCACGACCAGTCCGTGCACCGCACCCGAGCCTCCGTCCAGCGCGCGCGGCGCCGCGCAGGGCGTCGGGCCGATGTTGACGAGGCGGACGTCCAGCCGCACCGGCGCGCCCCACGGCACGGACGCCCCGACCGGCGCGAGCTCGAGGCGCAGGCGCTCGGACGCGACGGCTTCCGGCGCCTGCGCCGCCCGGCCGAGCGCGAGGCCGCCGGGTCGTACGGCCGGATCGGGCCAGTGCCGCAGCCGATGCGTGTCGGCCGGCGAGAAGGCCCAGGCGATGTTGGTCGGGAACGGCGCAGCGTCGGCCTCGGCGGCGATCGCATCGGTCGGGCGCATCGCGAAGGTGCCGTGCTCCTCGTGGTCCAGGCCGAGCGCGTGGCCGAGCTCGTGCACCGCGGTGCGGAAGTAGGTCGCCGTCGCGCCGGCGCGCTGCCCGCGCACCAGGCCCCACTGCGGCGTGTCCGGGATCGGCCAGTGCGAGGCGACCAGCATCCCCTCGCGCGGCGCGCTGCCGCCGCGGTCGTACATTACGCCGCGCTCGCCGTTGCGCACGCTGCTGAAGCGCACCGCGAGCAGGTGGTAGCGCCATTCGGTGTCGAGCGCTTCCACCGGCGTGTCGCGTCGTGCCAGCGCGGCATGCGCCTCGGCCTCGTTCCAGCTTCCGCCGGGCGGCTCCACGACGTCGCGATCGCTCTCGAGCACGCTCAGGTCCCAGCCGACCGCATCGAAGATGGTCCGCCAGCTGGCGCCGGCGCCGTTGTCCAGCGGCACCTCGGCGGCGGGGACGCGGTCGATCTCCAGCGTCGCCCGGCGCAGGAAGCGCGAGACGCGCAGCGCCGTGAGCCGCCCGACCGCGGCGCCGGCACGATCCGCGACTTCGCCTTCGAAGCACGGCTGCCCCGGCGCGACGCCGGGCGGCGGCGCCGCGGGCCGCAGCTGCGCGGCGTAGGCGCCCTCGAGCAGCCACTCCGACAGGTTGCCGTCGAAGGACGCCAGCGGCGGCTCCTGGCGCTCGACGAAGCGGAACGCGTCGAACCCGAGCGCGAGGCCGTCGCCGTCCGCGGCGAACCGTGTGACGCGCAGGTAGTAGCGGTAGCGCGAGCGCGGCAGCACCGGGATGCCGGCGGCCGGATCGGGCGGCGGCGCGAGCTGCGCGTCGTCGTCGAACGGGCGCGCGTACAGGTCGCCGCTGGCGACCGGCGTGGCGCCCGAGGCGTCGATGCGCAACGTGCCGTCGAAGGTGATGAACGAGCCGTTGAGGTCGGGCGTGTAATTCAGCAGATAGCAGCCGTGCAGCGACGGCGCGGCCACCTGCAACTCCGATGCGCGGGCGGCCGCGGGCGTGAGCGGCTGCGGTACGTCGGCGGCGGAGGGGCGCTGGGGCAGTGGGTGCGACATGGTTTACCTCCCGGCTGGTGCGATGCGGATCGACAGCAGCGGCGCCGCGGATGCCGCGGGTGCCGCAGCTTTCGCCGTCCCCGGCGGATCCAGGCCCTTGTCGAGCCGTGCCCGGTCGCCCGCGGCCTTTGCCTCGATCTCCGCGATCCGCGTCTGGGCCTGCGCCTTCTCGCGGCCGCTGGTGTCGATGCGCAGCTGCACGACTTCGCCAACTGCGCCGAGCATCGCCCGCGCCGCATCCACGGGTGCGGACGCGATGGCCATCGCGGAGCTGGGGCGGTCAGTGGTGATCGACTGGAACACGCCCTTGTCGAGCGTGACGTTGTGCGTCGTCTTCACGAAGGCCCAGCGCTCCAGCGGCATCACGAAAGTCGGCGAGCGGTTCGGAAGCCCGAGCACCGTGCTCAGGCTGCCGGCCGGGCCGCTCAGCGTCACCACGTGCGGCACGTTCATGCGGTAGCAGAAGCCGGCCGAGCAGTCGGTCTGCGCCGGGCGCGTGTCCGGCGCGTTGTCGACGCTGATGCCGAACGTCTGGTTCTTCAGAACCTCGCCCAGCGCGATCAGCCCCTTGCAGGGGTCGGTGCTCGCAGCCTCGCCGCAGCCGCTGTCGCGCTTGCGGCGTTCCAGGTCGTTCTTCGCGATCTCGAGGAGACGGGTGTTGAATTTGGCAATCTCGCCCGTCGTCGAGCCCGGGTCGAAGTGCGTGTGATGGACCACCTGGCCGGTGTCCCCGATGCGTGCCGTTTCCGCCTCGGCAGGCTGCTCGCGCCTGAGGATCGCCAGCGTGTGGTCCACGCTGGTCAGGTTGATCGTGGTCAGCAGCCCGGTCGCGGGGTCGACGGTGACGACGTAGTTCTCGCTCGTGAAGATGTTGCCGCTGCGCTGCAGGGCGTAGGTGTGAGCGGTGTCGCCGGTCGTCATGGCCGGGGCGACGCGCAGCTCGTAGGCGACGCCGTCGAACACCAGGTCGATCGGCAGCAGCGCGCGCGGGAGCATGTAGGCGATGCCTTCGCCGCCGCGGCCGGCCGGCACGCTGCTGACGATCGCGCAGCCTTGCAGCGCCAGCGCGGCAAGCGCGACCGCTGTCGAACGGTTCGTGGTCATGGGGTCTCCTGGTGGATCGGATGGGTCCGTACTTCTCGCTACGGTATGCGCGCGTCGGTCCGGACACGGCATCCGCAATCGTGGGGACGGCGCCCGCGCGTGCGGGGCGTCAGCGCCGCGTGCCGGGCCCGGTCGGCACGGTCGCCGGCGCGCGGACGGCCGTCGCGACCAGCCGCCGGTCGCGCTGCAGCGGCGAGCGCGCGAGCGCATTGGTCGCTCGGCGCAGCTCGGCGCGCGCCTCGTCGGCTCGGCCGGCACGGCTCAGCGCGGTGCCCAGCCACCAGGCGGCCTCGCCCTCCCAGCGCGAGCCCGGCGCATGGCGCGCCCAGCCGGCCGCGGCCTCCTGGGCGTGGCGCAGCGCCTCGGCGTCGTGCCGTGCATTCAGCGCCGCCTGCGCGAGGCCGTCGGCGATCCACGCGCGTTCGGGCAATGCGGCGGGCAGCGCGGCCTCGTCGAGCGCCTGGCGGGCAGATGCGAACGCGGCCGCTGCATCGCTATCGCCGCCCGCCAATGCGAGGTGGCCGCGCAGTGTCCGTGCGGCCGCACGGCGGCGCGCGCCCCACGGGCCGGGTGGCGGCTCGGCGGAATCGAACGCGGCCAGGCGTGCCGCGGCGCGCTCGGAATCGCCGTCGAGCCAGTGCACGACGGCCATCTGCAGCGCCAGGTCCGCGGCGATCTGACGCGCCTGCACCGGGTGGCCATCGATCAGCAGTGCCGAGCGCGCCCGCTCGGCCTGCGCGAGGCCGGCCTCGACGTCGCCGGTCAGCGCAGTCTGCACGCCGGCGTTGCCGAGGTCGCGCTGCACCGTGTAGTGCGACAGCCCGACGGCGCCTTCCAGCAACCTGGCCGCGGCGGCGAAGCTGGCGGCTGATTCGGCCGGGCGGCGCGCCTCGCGCTGCGCGCGGGCGAGCCACGAGTGGATCGTGCCCAGCGTCTGCGCAGACGTATCGCTGCGCGCACGATAGGCCTGCAGATTGCTCTGCAGCAGCTCGATCGCGGCGAGCGCATCGCCCTGCTCCAGCCTAAGGTTGGCGTACTCGGCCTGCGGCACCAGAAAGTTCGGCGAGCTCGCGCCCCAGACTGCCTGCAGCTCGGGGAACGCTTGCTCGAACTGCTGCTGCGAGCGCTCGCGCTGGCCGGCATCGCGCAGCGCGATCGCGCGCTGGCTGAGCAGCCGCGCGCGCAAAGCGCGGTCGGCATCGCCGCGGCGCGCCCGCTCGATCATCGCGAGCGTGCGGTCGATGGTCGCCAGCGCGTCGACCGGCCGGCGCGCGGCCTGCTCGATGCGCGCGAGCTTCATCAGCGCTTCCTCCAGCTCGCGCGACGCGGCGCCGAAGACGGTCTCGACCAGCGCGACGGCCTCGCGCGCCACCGGCACGGCGTCGTCGGTCCGGCTGTGCATGTAGAGCCACTGCGCGCGCGCCATCCGCGCGACTGCGTCGGCGACCTCGGGCCGCGCGCCGCGCGGGCCGCGCTCGGACTGCGCCAGCATCGCATCGGCGCGCGCCAGGTCGCCGTCGAAGACCAGGCCGTCGGCGATCAGCGCGCGCAGCAGCCGCACGCGCGCGGCGTCGGGCCGCGAACGC
>Ga0075366_10002085_pt1 | contig 10151 bp, 10 predicted proteins | sample EndMethybrTD3031_FD_72351 | JGI IMG/M metagenome (GOLD analysis project Ga0075366, IMG submission 72351) | Populus endosphere microbial communities from Tennessee, USA - Endosphere MetaG P. TD hybrid TD303-1 | ecosystem: Host-associated > Plants > Roots > Endosphere | place: USA: Tennessee... | reverse complement strand
GGCACGAACGACAGCGTGGCCTCGTTGATCTGCGTGGCGGCCTGCAACACGCTGACCACCAAGCCGACCACGAGCACGGTGATCAGCATCGGCGCGGCCACCATCAGCATCAACATCAGGCCTTGCTGGCCAAGCGTGAAGACTTGTTGTGCGTCCATATCACGTGACGAACGAAGCGGCCAAAGAACCGAGCAAGAGGTTCCATCCGTCGGCCAGCACGAACAGCATCAGCTTGAACGGCAGCGCCACCAGCACCGGGCTCAGCATCATCATGCCCAGGCTCATCAGCACGCTGGCGACGATCATGTCGATCACCAGGAACGGGATGAAGATCAGGAAACCGATCTGGAACGCGCTCTTCAGCTCGCTGGTGACGAACGCCGGCACCAGCACCTTGAACGGCACGTTTTCGCTCTTCACGTCGGCCGGCAGCTTGGCCAGCTTGGCGAACAGTTGCACGTCGGACTGGCGCGTCTGCTTGAGCATGAACTCGCGCAGCGGTACTTCGCCTCGCGTGAGCGCTTCGCTGAACGAGATCTTGTTGGCTTGCAGCGGCTCGTAGGCCTGCGTGTAGACGCGGTCGATGGTCGGCCCCATCACGAACATCGTGAGGAACAGGCTCAAGCCGATGATCACCTGATTGGGCGGCGCGGCCTGCGTGCCGAGTGCCTGGCGCAGCAGCGACAGCACGATCACGATGCGCGTGAAGCCGGTCATCAACAGCAGCACCGCGGGCAGGAAGCTCAGCGCGGTGAAGGCCAGCAGCGTCTGGATCGGCACCGAATACGTCGTGCCGCCGGCGCCCTGGCCGATCAGCAACGGCAGGTTCGACGCGTTGCTGTTTTGTGCGAAAGCCGCGCCGGCGAATGCCGATAAAGCCGTCAAGGCCAGGGCTGTCAACGTGCGACGCAGGCTGCGCCGGAAAAATGCGGCACGGTCAGCGCGCATCGGCGCCCCCGTTCTTGGCGCCGGGCAGGTGCTTGGCCAGCAGTTGCGCAAACGGCGGCAGCGGCGCGGCCTGCGGCGTGATCGCTTGCGGCGGCATCGTGTGCAACGTGCTGATGCCCGCTGGCGTCACGCCGAGCACGAGCCACTTCTTGTCGTCGCCCGTGCCCACTTCCACGGTGAGCAGGCGCTGGTTGGCCGAGATCGGCAGCATCGCCACCGTGCGCATCACGCCGTGCGCGGCGCCGCCGCCGATCGGCGTGCGCTTGAGCAGCCACAGCGCGATGGGGATCAGCGCGATGATGGCAACGAAACCGAGCAGCGAACCGAGAGCCGAAGTCATCGATCGCTCACTCGGTAAGCCTGCGTTGCGCGCTCCGGCATGAACGCTTCGGAGCGGCCGCGCGCGTTCATGACTTGCTCAGCCGGCGCATGCGTTCGCTCGGCGTCACGATGTCGGTGAGGCGGATGCCGAAGCGGTCGTTCACCACCACCACCTCGCCTTGCGCGATGAGGTAGCCGTTGACCAGCACGTCCATCGGTTCGCCGGCCAAGGTTTCGAGCTCCACCACCGAGCCTTGCGCGAGCTGCAGGATGTGCTTGATCGGGATCTTGGTGCGCCCCAACTCCACGGTGAGTTGCACCGGGATGTCGAGGATCATGTTGATGTCGTTGCCGGCGCCCGTTGGCGTGCCGCCACCGCCTGCGCCGAAGCTGGCGAACTGCGCCGGCGATTCGGCGGGCGCGAGCGCGCCACCGCTTTCCGCCGTCTTGGCCTCGGCCATCGCCGCGGCCCACTCGTCGGCCATCTTGTCCTGGCTGTCTGCGCCAGCCGGCGCGGCATTGTCAGCTGACATTGCTTTCTCCCAACCAACCCCGCTGAGGGTTGGTCAACAGTCGATCGATCTTGATTGAGTAGCGGCCGCTGGAAGTGCCGTAGTGGCAGTCGAACACCGGCACGCCGTCGACCTTGGCCTGGATGAGCGGCGCGATGTCGAGCTCGACGAAATCGCCCGCCTTCAGCGCCAGCAGTTGCTCGACGGTGGCATCGGCACGGGCCAGCTCGGCCACCAGCGCCACCTCGGCCGATTGGATCTCGGCTTTCAGCAGGTTGATCCAGCGGCGATCGGGCTCGCTGGCGTCGCCCTGGATGCTCGAATACAGCACATCGCGGATGGGCTCCAGCGTGGCATAGGGGATGCACAGGTGCATCGTGCCGCTGGCATCGCCGAACTCGAAGGTGAACGAGCTCGACACCACGATCTCGCTCGGCGTGGCGATGTTGGCGAACTGCGGCTGCATTTCCGAGCGCTGGTGTTCCAGCTCGAGCGGGTAGATGCCGTGCCACGCCTTCTTGTATTCGGCGCAGATGCACTCGAGCATGCGATGGATCACGCGCTGCTCGGTGGGTGAGAACTCGCGCCCTTCGATGCGGGTGTGGAATTTGCCGATGCCGCCGAACATCGCGTCGATCACCGCGAACACGAAGCCCGGCTCGAGCACGATCAGCCCCGACCCGCGCAGCGGCCGCACCGACATGATGTTGAAGTTGGTCGGCACCACGATCTCGCGCAGGAACGCCGAGTACTTGTGCATCTTGATGCCGCCGATCGACACCTCGGGACTCTTGCGGATCAGGTTGAACAAGCCGATACGCGCATTGCGCGCGAAACGCTCGTTGATGATCTCCATCGTCGGCATGCGGCCGCGGACGATGCGTTCCTGGCTGGCCAGGTTGTAGTTGCGCACGCCATCGCCCGGCTCCTCGGGCGCGTCGGGCTTCTGGCTCTCGCCGGTGATGCCCTCGAGCAGCGCGTCGACTTCGTCTTGCGACAGGATCTGCTGGTTCATGGAGCCCTCCGCCGAGCCGTCTCAAGGAGGGCAGCGCCCTCGGGGGGCAGTGAACGAATGTGAGCGTGAGGGCTCATGATCCCGTACTCATTGGATGATGAACGACGAGAAATGCACCGCGCGCACAGCCGCGTCTTCGTCCGGCTCGCTGTCGTCGTCGGCCAGTGGTTTCATCGCGGCGCGCCGGATCTCGCGCGCCAGCGTCAGCTTGCCGGAGCGCTCCTGCAGCTCGGAGGCCTTCTTGTGTGCCAGCAGCATCAGGATGTCGTTGCGGATCGCCGGCATGTAGGCCTTCAGCGTGTCGCCGCTCTTGGCATCGGCCAGCTCCAGCGTGACGCCCACCTGCGCATAGCGCTCGGACTCGCGGTCGGCGAGGTTCACGGTGAACATTTCCAGCGGCAGGAACACCGGCGTGTGCTTCTTGTCGTCTTTCTTCTTCTTGGCCTTGGCTTCGGCGTGCTCGTCGGCGTCGGCGTCGGCGTCGGCTTCGGCCACCTCGCCATCCTCGGCAGCCTTGGCGTTCTTCTTCATCACCCACCACGCCGCGCCGCCGCCACCGGCGAGCAACAGCACCAACACCGCGGCTGCGATGATCAGGATCAACCGCTTCTTGCCCTTGCCCGCGGGTGGAGCGTCTTGCGGCGGGGCTTCTGCGGGGACGGCGGTGGTGGCCATGGGTTTTGTTGGCATCGAGCGGCCGATCAACGGCCGCACGTCACTGAAAACGCGATCTCGATGGGTTGATTATTCGGAGCGCGTCGCTTGCGGGCGGCCGGAATAAGCGGCGTTTTCGGGCCTGCTTCTGCGCCGCGCCGAGGGCGCCGGCGCGACATCTGCACGCCCGCTGCCCGAGCCGTTTCATGTCGGGCTCAGGCGTACACGTCCACCAGCGAGCGCGACCAGCGCCGCAGTGGCAGCGCAACCGCCTCGCCGGTGCCGCCGCTGGCGATTGCGGCCGCGCCGCGCGTGCCGCGCCCTTGCGGCGCGCGCTCGCGTCCCGAATCGTTGGCGCCTTGGCCCGAACGGCCGAACACGCCGCCACCGGCGAGCGTGAAGCCTGATTCGCGCAGCGCAGCGGCCAGCGCCGGCAGCGACTGCTCGATCGATTCGCGTGTCGCGGCCACGGCCGCAGTGAAATCGATGTGCGCGGCCTGGCCTTCGAGCGCGATCTGCACCGTCACCGGCCCCAACTCCGCGGGGTGCAACTGCAGGCGCGCTTCCTGCACGCCGTCTTTCACCCACAGCGCCACTTGCGTGCCGAGCGCCGGTGCGAAGCCGGCTTCGTCGGGCGCGCTGCGCAGCGTCGCTTCGGCGAGGGTCTCGGCACGTGCGCTCTGGGGCTGGTGCAACTCGCGCGCGAACGCGGCCTGGGCGGCGGCGGGCGTCGATTCGAGCGGCGTGCGATCGAACAGCGGAGCGTTCGTGCGGCGGCCGCTGCTCGCGTCGCGCAGCGCAAGGTCGAATGCGGTCTCTCTTGCAGCGGGCAGCGATGGATCGGCGGCAGGCGCAGTGCGCGTCGCATTCGCGTCGCCCGCGGCGGGTGTGCCCGCGTCGATGTGGGCAGACGGGCGCGCCTCACGCGCACCGATGCGGGCATTGAAGCGCGCGCCGAGGGTCTGTTGTTCGTCGCCTGCGGTCGCGGCCAGCGCCTGTGCGGGGGCAGCGGGCTGCGTGTCGAGTGCCTGCCAGCGCGCGGGCAACACGGCGCCATCCGGCAGCGGCACAGGTGTTGCGGCGTCGTCGGGTTGCGGCGCGTGCGCGTCGCTGGCGATCGTCTCCGCAGCGGTCACCGGCGCGTCGGCGAGCGGCTCGGCTTTGACGCACACCGTGAGGTCGAGCGCGTCGGCGTCGGCCGTGTCATCGGCAGCAGTGGGTGTGCGCTGCATCTCGTGCGGCTTGACGTCCTTCGGGCCGCGCGTCGCACCGGGTCGCATGCGCGTGTCGGGGCGCGCGTCCTTGGCCGACGTCACGGTGGGCGTGTCGGGCGCAGCGTCGGCGTCGATGCCCTTCGCCTGCTGCAACAGCTGGGCGAATTCGGCGCGTTCTCCGGCGTCTCCGGGCGTCATCGATTGCGCGCTCGGCACTTCGGGCAGCGGGCTGCTGGGGATGTTCAAGGTCTGCAGCATGGATGGGCTCCTCTGTCGGACTCAAAGGCGCGATTCGCCGTGCTCGGGTTGCGCCGCCACGCGGCGTGCGTGCGCGCGCTGCGCGATCTCGTCGGTGCGTGCCTGCTCGCGGCGCGCGTGCTGCCGTTGCTCGTGCTGCTGGCGCCGTTCGATCAGCTTTTCCATCGACGCGACGCGGCGCTCGTTGTGCTGCAGCACGCCGCGCGCCTGGTCGACACGCGCCCGCGCTTGCACCACCGCGTTGCTCTGCTGCGCAATGGCCTGGTCGATGCGCTGCATGAAGCCCTGGTAGCACTGCATCAGCGCCACACTGCCGGGCTCGCGAAAGCGCGCGCTCCAGCGCTCGACGTACTCGCTGCGGTAGGCGCTCAATTGCTGCGCCTGCGCATCGGCCTGGCCGGCCACGCCTTCGGCGCGGCCCAGCGCCTGCAGCGCCTCGTCGCGCGCGTGGCGCTCGTGGTCGAGCAACTGGATCAGGGCTTGCAAGGTGGGCATCGCTTTCAGTCGGCGCTGGGCCGCTCCCAAGCTGACTGAGCGCCCCCTCGTGGGGCAGCGAGCAAAGCGAGCGTGGGGGTCGTCATGTCTAGGCACCGATCAATGCGCGCAGATCGGCCCAGCTCTCGTCGAGCGGGGCGCGTTCGTGCATGTCTTGTTGCAGCAGCGTGGCCAGCGGCAGGTGCAACCGCACCGCGGCGTCGAGCTCGGCGTCGCGCCCTTCGGCATAGGCACCGAGCTGGATCAGGTCGCGCGCCTTGCTGTACTTGGTGAGCAGCTGGCGCGCGCGGCGCGCGGCGTCGACTTGCTCGCGCGGTGCCACCGCCGTCATCACGCGCGAGATCGAGCGTTCGATGTCGATGGCGGGATAGTGGCCGGCTTCAGCCAGCTCGCGCGACAGCACGATGTGGCCGTCGAGGATGCCGCGCGCGGCATCGGCGATCGGATCCTGCGGGTCGTCGCCTTCGCTCAGCACGGTGTAGAACGCGGTGATCGAACCGGCGCCGTGCAGCCCGTTGCCGCTGCGTTCCACCAGCTGCGGCAGCTTGGCGAAGCAGCTCGGCGGATAGCCCTTGGTGGCCGGCGGCTCGCCGATCGCCAGTGCGATCTCGCGCTGCGCCATCGCGTAGCGCGTGAGGCTGTCCATCAGCAGCAGCACGTGCTGCCCCTGGTCGCGAAAGTGCTCGGCGATCGCGGTGGCGTAGGTGGCGGCCTGCATGCGCACCAGCGGCGGCGCATCGGCGGGTGCTGCGACCACCACCGAGCGCTCGAGGCCTTCGCGCTCGAGGATGTCTTCGACGAATTCCTTCACTTCGCGGCCGCGCTCGCCGACCAGCGCGACCACGATCACGTCGGCCGCGGTGTAGCGCGCCATCATGCCCATCAGCACCGACTTGCCGACGCCGGTGCCGGCGAACAGGCCCACGCGTTGGCCGCGGCCGATGGTGACGAGCGAATTGATCGCGCGCACGCCGGTGTCGAGCGGCACGCGGATCGGCTCGCGGTCCATCGCGTTGATCGGGCGGCGCATCATCGGCTGCGCGCGTGCGTGTTGCAGCGGGCCCATGCGGTCCATCGGCTCGCCGTGCGCATCGACCACGCGGCCGAGCAGGCCCGGGCCCATCGGCAGGTGCAGGCCGCGGTCTTCGCTGCGGCGCCACAGCGGGTTGTCGCGGCCGAGCTGTGGCGCGGTCTGCGGCGCCGGCCGCGGCACGACGCGCGCGCCGCTCGAAAGGCCGTGCACGTCGCCGGTGGGCATCAAGTAAGCACGGTCGCCATGAAAGCCGACCACCTCGGCCGCGACCGGTGCGCCGCTCGACGCGCTGACCTCGCACACCGAGCCCACGGGTGCGCGCACGCCGGCGGCCTCCAGCACGAGGCCGGTCACGCGCACCAGCATGCCTTCGCTGACCAGCGACTGCGGCACGGCCGCGTGCGCCTCGAGATCGCCGAGATAGCGGCGCCAGCGGTCGGAGCGTTGTGAGGCCGGCGTCGTCATGTGTGGCCGGGGTCTTGTTCGTCGGCGCCGCTCCACGGCATCTCGACACCGACGGTGCCGCTGGCGCGTGCCCAGCGTGCCTCGATGCGCGCGTCGATGGTGCCCACGTCGGACAGCACGCGGCAGCCGCCGCGCTCGATGCTGGCATCGCTGACCAGGCGGGCGCCGCGCGCGGCAATCGCTTCCGCCGCACCTTGTTCGACCAGCGCATGGTCCTGCGGATTGACCTGCACGACGATGTGGCGCGCGCTCATCAGCACGGCCTCCACCGCCTCGTGCGCGACGCGCGCGATGCGCTCGGGGTTGGCCTGCAGTTCGTCGCGCACCACCTGCTGCGCGATCGACGCCGCCACGCGCGTCAGCGTGCGGGCCATGTCGAACTCCAGCGTGTCGAGCTGTTCGTCGAACTGCTGCAGCAGCGCGCCGAACTGCGCGGCGTTTTGCTGCAGCACGCTGCGCTTGAAGTTTTCCAGCGCCGCCAAGCCGTCGCGGTAGCCTTCCTGGTACCCGGTCTGGCGCGCCGCATGCAGCAGCGCCTGCTGCTCGGGCACATCGGGTGCAGCGGCCGCGGCGCCGCCGAACGCGCCCGGTTTCCAGCTCGCGAAGCCTTGCAGCTCCTCACGCGGAATGAAGCGGCCGTAGGGATTGCCGGTGGGCTTGGGATTAGACGAACTCATCGGCGCCACCGCTTGCCATCACGATCTGGCCTTCGTCGACCAGACGGCGCACGGTCTTGAGCAGTTCCTTCTGTTCGGACTCGACCTCCGACAAGCGCACCGGTCCGCGCGACTCGAGGTCTTCCTTCAGCGTTTCGGCGGCGCGCGTCGACATGTTCTTGAAGATGCGCTCGCGCAGCTCCGGCGACGCGCCCTTCAGCGCGATCACCAGCGACTCGGACTGGATCTCCTTCAGCAACGCCTGGATGCCCTTGTCGTCGAGCTTGATCAGGTCGTCGAAGGTGAACATGTTGTCCATGATCTTCTGCGCCAGATCGTTGTCGGCCTCGCGGATGTAGTCGAGCACCGAGGTCTCGACGGCGCTGCCGAGCAAGTTGATGATCTCGGCCGCGGTCTTGGCGCCACCGAGCGAGGCCTTGCGCAGTTTGTCGCCGCCGGCCAGCACCTTGCTCATCACGTCGTTCAGGTCTTTCAACGCCACCGGCTGGATGCCGTCGAGCGTGGCGATGCGCACCATCACCTCGTTGCGCTGGCGCTCGCCGAACGCCTTGATCACCGCCGACGCCTGCTCGTAGTCGAGGTGCACGAGGATCGCGGCCACGATTTGCGGATGCTCGTTGCGCATCAGCTCGGCCACCGCGCTGGCGTCCATCCACTTGAGGCTTTCCAGCCCTGACACGTCGCTGCCCTGCATGATGCGATCGATCAGCAGGTTGGCCTTGTCGTCGCCGAGTGCCTTGCGCAGCACGCTCTTGACGTACTCGTCGGTGTCGGGCACCAGCATGTGCTGGTCGGACGCCTTGGTGTTGAACTCGTTCATCACCTCTTCGAGCCGCTCGCGCGAGATGCCTTTCATCTTGGCGATGGTCTCGCCGAGACGCTGCACCTCCTTGGGCGCGAGATGCTTGAACACCTCGGCCGCCTGCTCCTCGCCGAGCGACATCAGCAGGATGGCGGCGTTTTCGATGCCTTTGTCGTCCATGGTCAGGCGGTCTCTTTGCTAACCCAGTCACGCACGATGTGCGCCACCGCAGCAGGGTTCTGCTTGGCCAGGGCGCGCGCATCCTGCAGTGCCTTGTCGGCCATCGGCGCGGACAGCGCCAACGTTTGTGCGGGCATCGCATCGATCGGGTCGGACACCACCGCGTCGAGCTTGCCGCCCACTGGCGCCGCGGCGCTGGCGGCCTTGAGCGCGGGCTTGATGAGCCCCGAGAACACCAGCAGAGCCACGATCACGAGCGCACCGGGCACGGCGGCGGCACGCACCAGGTCCACCAGCCAGGGTTGCTGCCACGCCGGCGCGGCCTCGACCTTGGGCACGGCTTCCGTGCGAAACGGCGCGTTGATCAGCTTGATCGAGTCGCCGCGCTCCTTGTTGAAGCCGATCGCTTCCTGCACCAGCGCGGTCAGCTTCTCGACTTCGTCATTGGTGAGCGGCGTGCTGGTGGTCTTGCCTTTGGCATCGGTGACCACGCGGTGGTTCACCACCACGGCGGCATTCAGCCGCTTGACATTGCCGCTGGCGTTGCGCGTGACGCGCACGGTCTTGTCGACCTCGTAGTTCACCACGTTGTCGCGCCGCACCGAGCCGGCGCCCGCGGCCGCCGCCGACACCACCGGTGCCGACGCGCCGCCGATCTGCGCCGTGGCCGGCACCGGCGGCTGGTTGCTCAGCGCGCCGGGCACGCCCGACGGCGTGCTGCTCGCACCGTTGTTCGACTCGGAGACTTGCTGGCTGCGCACCGCGGCCGGCGCGCCGCCTTGATTGGGCTTGAACAGCTCGTCGGTGGCTTCGCTCTGCGCGAAATCGACCTCGGCGGTGATGGTGGCGCGCACGTTGTCGCGGCCGACGATCGGCTCGATGATGCCGACCACGCGCTGGACGTAGCTCTGCTCGACCTGCTGCAGGTACTGCAGCTGATGGGCGTCGAGCCCGTGCGTGGGGCCATCGCTCGCGCTGCTGCCCGACAGCAGGGTGCCGCTGGAGTCGAGCACGCTCACTGCCTTGGGGTTGAGCTCGGGCACCGACGACGACACCAGGTGCACGATGCCGGCGATCTGACCACGCTCCAGCGTGCGGCCCGCGTGCAGTTGCACCAGCACCGAGGCGCTCGGCTTCTGCTGCTCGCGAAAGAACCCGTTCTGTTGTGGCAGCGCGAGATGCACACGCGCGCTCTGCACGGCCGCCAGCGCGCTGATCGAGCGCACCAGCTCGCCTTCGAGCGCGCGCTGCCACGTCATGCGCTCCTGGAACTGGGTCTGGCCGAAGCGCGCGTTGTCGAGCAGCTCGAAGCCGGCGGTGGAACCCTTGGGCAAACCGATTTGCGCCAGCTTCAGGCGCGCATCGTGCACCTTGTCGGACGGCACCAGGATCGCGTTGCCACCGTCGGCATGCTTGTACGGCACGTTCATCTGCGACAGCTGCGCCAGGATCGCGCCACCGTCTTTGTCGGACAGGTTGGCGTACAACACGCGGTAGTCGCCACTCCTGCTCCACATCGCCAGTGCGGCGATCACCGCGGCGAGTGCGGCCACGCCCAAGGTCAACATCACCATCGC
>Ga0075366_10002084_pt1 | contig 10153 bp, 8 predicted proteins | sample EndMethybrTD3031_FD_72351 | JGI IMG/M metagenome (GOLD analysis project Ga0075366, IMG submission 72351) | Populus endosphere microbial communities from Tennessee, USA - Endosphere MetaG P. TD hybrid TD303-1 | ecosystem: Host-associated > Plants > Roots > Endosphere | place: USA: Tennessee... | reverse complement strand
ACCCCCGGATAATCCAGCGCGGTACGCAGCACGCCGAGATCGAGCAGCCCGAAATAGAACAGAGCGCCCAGCAGCAGCACGCCGGTGATCAATCGCAGGATCGTCAGGATCACGCGCCGCCCCCTTCCCCGATCAGGACGTGCTCGAAGGTGGGCCGTCCGACGCGGCGGGACGCTCGATCATCGCGCCTGTCTTCATGAGACGCTCCAGCGCGAAATAGGTAAACGCGATCCGGCGCCCCTTCGGTGTGGCGACGAGCTCGTCGCCGCGCCGCTCCAGAATCCCGGATTGCTCGCATTCACGCAGGCGTTTTCCAAGAAGTGCGGCGTGGGTGTAAAGGCGAAAAAGCTCCTCTTCCTTCAGCCGGCCGCCAGGCGAGGAATACACCAACCCGACGACATGCGCCGACAGTGAGCGATCGATGCTGATGGGAAGGATGAGGGCATAGACGACAGCGAAGCCGGCGAAGGTCAATGCCGCGCCGATGCTCGCCACGGTCGCGACCGCCGGCGACGAAAAACACCCGCTGATGAGCCACACGCCGAAGGCCCCGCCCGCCAGAGCAGAAAGGACGATGCTGGTTCCCAGCGACTTCACGAGCTCGACGCCACGCTTTTTGCGACTGAGAATTATATGCAAAGGCAAGAATACGATGCCGCAGGCCACGATCACGGCAAAGTACCAAACGACGTCAATCATGGCGGCTCCCGTGGGCGATCTTAGCCGGGTGCCGGCCGGATGCTCAGCCGATCGCCCTCGAGCTCCAGCAGGGCTCCACAGACGACCGCTGTGCTCGCCCCCGCCCCGAGACGGCGCGGGCCGAATTCGAGGCCGTGCCAAGGGCAGCGCACCATCCTGCCGTCGACGTTTCCGACATCGAGGCTTGCCCCCTCATGAGGACAAACGCCGGGCCATACTTCGAGCGACTGTCCGGTGCGCCGCAGAATGTAGGCGCGATCACCCACCCGCTCACGGCGCAGGCCACCCTCCGGGATCTCCCTGATCGAAAGCGTGTGGCTTCCGCGGTATGCCGGGAACTCCACGTTGTTGCCGATCACGTTGGAATTGTAGAAGTCGGGCGCGTCGGTGGCGAACCTGTAGTCGGCCGCTCGCAACTCGACGCGACGGTCGCGGATCGGATCGTCTTCCCGATTCTGCACGTCGTTCAGTCGCTCGATTCGCCTGGACAGGATGGGATGCAGGAAGCGAAGCCAGCGGTGCGATGCAATCGTCCAGTTGACGTCCATCCGCGTCTCGCCCTTGTCGTCGACGTTGCACTCGATGACGACCACGACGACGATCACGCCGAACAACACCATCACCTGATAGAAGCCGTTGTCGCGAAAATAGCCGTCGAAGACCGGGATCGCGATCGGCCACCGCCCATACCGGGTGAGCGCGAAGCTAGCGTGGCGATCGATGAATACGCGAGCGGCCTCGCCGTAGGTGTTGTGGATGTGCGGGCGGTGGTTCTGGTCCATGTGGTTCCAGGCCAGGTCTCTCAGTTCCGCGCGACTGGGAAACGTGAAGCTCCCCTTCGAAAGACGTGCATTTGGCAACAGACGGAGCAGCGCTTCGTCGATCTTCGCCTGGTCGAGGAACGCGACCCCATTGAGACCGATCAAACGCGGGTCGAAGAAAGAATCACCTGCAGGCATCGGACCGGACGTGCTCTACGTCGCTTCGTGCGTCAAGTCGATTGTATGCCGTCCCGTTGGTGTCTCGAGCCCTGCAATCGGCCGCAGGGAGGACGCGCTGCCTCGCGCCGGTTGGCGCACAGGATGAGGCGCCTCCAGGCAAGGCGCCATAACGTCGAGGCATCCGAGTTGCAGCAGCCATCGCTCCAGCTTAAGACCGTGCCCATGATTGGGGAACAGCCGCGGGCCGGCGAATCGACATTGGGGGGCCGGCTCGACGGAAAGCAAGGGAAGCAGGCGACGATCGCCCTGCTCCTTCCGACCCTGAACGAACTTGCCGGCTTGAAGGCCACTCTTCCCGAAATCGACCAGTCGCTGTTCGACCAGATCGTCGTGATCGACGGCGGTTCGCGTGACGGCACCATAGAGTACGCGCTCGCGATGGGTGTCAGCGTCGTCAGCCAGATCCGGCCTGGCTTGCACTATGCGATCTACGACATCGTCCACTCACTGACGACGGACTATGTCGTGGAGTTCAGCCCCGACGGCAACTGCAAGGTGGAGCAGCTTCCGGAACTCGTGGCCAAGATGCGGGAAGGCTACGACCAGGTCGTCGTGTCGCGCTATCTCGAGCACGCAATTTCCGAGGACGATCACGCCATTTCGGCCTTCGGTAACTGGCTGTTCACGCGAATCATGAGGCCGCTCGCACGATTTCCGATCACGGATTCCCTGAACATCTACCGGGGTTACAAGCGGAGCATCGTGCTCGACCCCGATTTCGGTCACTACCTCAAGGGACCCTGCCTCGAACCGCTCGTGACCGGCATGTGCGCCATCCGCGGCCTCAGTGTCGTGGAAATTCCCGGCGACGAGCCGATGCGAATCGGCGGTGTGACCAAGCGGTCGATCATTTACAATGGGTCGATCGTGCTGCTGATGATCGTACGCCTCTACGTTCGCAAATTCCTGGGCATACGCATCTGACACCCGGCCGGCTCTCTCGGGCCGGACAAGTCGGGGCCGGCCCCGGACTTGAACATCGGCGCTTCGGTTTCCACGTTATGGAGCGGAGAGGCGCCAGTCGACGCTATTAAACTTTCTGATTGCAGACGCGGAAAATGAGCCAGAGCCCCTACGTCAGTTTCGTCACTTCCGCCCGCAATGACGGCTATACGCCGGGTTACGTCGGCCGCGTGAGCCGCTCGATGACGCTCCTCGCCAACCAACTCGAGCGTGCAAAGCTGCCGTCGGAGATCGTGATCGCGGAATGGAACCCCTCCTCCGACCGGCCTTTGCTTATCGAGGTCATCGAGCTTCCGCCGGATCTCCAGTACGTCAGCATCCGCGGAATCGTCGTGCCTCCGGCTTTTCATCATAGATACGAAGGCAGCGCCGACAGAGGCATCCACCCCGGCGAAGCGATCAATGTCGGGGTCCGGCGGGCGCGCGGCCGCTTCATCACGTCGAAGTCGAGCGACACGGTGTTCACGTCCGAAGTCATTGCCGCGATCGCCAGAAGGAACCTCGATCCCGACACGATGTACCGCATCGATCGCTATGACATCACGTTGCCGGATGAGAGTCTGTGGAGCCTGGACGACGACGCCCTGCTCGCCAAGTTCGCATCGCTGCCGTCAGAGCCTCACGCCCTGATCCGGCAATCGTCCTTCTGGGAACTGCGCGATCTCCACACCAACGCCTGCGGCGACTTCACCCTCATGAGTTCCGCGCACTGGCACCTGGTGCGAGGCCAGCCCTACGATCCGACCGTGCTGTCGCTCGACATCGATTCGCTGGTCATGCACGCGGCCGCCGCCAACGGCGTCCAGGAGTGCCGGTGGCCGAGCGACCACAGGGTTTACAAGGTGAGCCACGACAACCTGAATGCAGCGCGCGTCCGTCAGCAGTGGCGGCCGTGGCAGCGCAAGCTCGACAAGATCCTGTCCGAGAAGTTCAGCGAACTGACCGCTCATCGGATGCGGACCTGGTTCGACTATCCCCGGCGCACGATCCGCGGCGTCGAATCGATCGTCGGCCCGTCGATCGAACGCAATTTCGTCCGCCCCGCCAGCCGCTGGGCCCGGGGCGAGCGGCTCGTCCCGAATCAGCCCGAGAACTGGGGCCTGGCCGACGAACCTCTCGAGGAGCGCACGCTCCGGCAGGCGCACTGGGAGAAAGCCGCAGCAGCGTGAGCATCGCGGTCAGGAAGCCCGGGGACGAGGCACGAAGAAGTCGCGCCGGCGATTGATCTCGAGGACCCGGGCAACCGCGTCCGGAGGAAGCGGGCCAAGCGCGCTGGCTGACGCGTTGGAGTCAGCTTCGACCGGCGCCAGGATTCCCGGAATGACGCTCGAGACGGCTGGAAACGACAGACAGAAGCGCAAGGCCGCGTGAGCTCCTTCTTCCCCCGGCCGCGCCTCGACGGCTTTCAGCAGATCGGCGGCGCCATCGATCCAGTTGTCCAGCTGCTCGCGCGACCAGCCATTCCGATGATCGCCCTCGGGAAAGACGCTGTCGCGACGGATCGCTCCGGTGAGGAAACCGAAGCACAGCGGTGTCCGCGCAATGAACCCGACGCCCCGCGCCGCGACCTCGGCAAACAGGCCGCCGCTCTCGGCACGCACGTCCATCATGTTGAAATTCGCCTGCACGACGGCGGCGCCGAAGTCCTGCAGGGCTTCGAGAGCCTCGACTGGGCTCTTGGCGGACACGCCCCATGCCCTGATCTTGCCATCCTCCTGCAGGCGAACGAGCGCCTCGCGCAACGCTCCTTCGCGCAAGGATTCGGACGGCGGATTGTGGAGCTGGAGCAGATCGATGTAGTCGGTTCGCAGCCGCCCCAGGCTGCGCTCCGTCGAGGCAACGACCGCCGCCGGTGAGAAGTCCGGCGGACGCGTCCAGGAATCGTAGCCGGCCTTCGTGGCGATCACTGCCTTCGCCCGCCGCCCCTCGAACGCGCGACCGATCAGCTCCTCGCTGTGCCCATCGCCGTAGGCACTGGACGTGTCGTAGAAAGTGATGCCGCGGTCGAGCGCACGATCGAGCGCCGCCAGCGAGGTTCGGTCATCCGTGTCGCCATAGGAAGTGGTTCCAACGGTCCGGCCGCCGATGCCCCAGGCGCCGAAGCCGATCTCGGAAACGCTCAACCCGGTCCGGCCCAGCGCGCGGTACCTCATGTGCCGAAGGCCTGCTTCCACCACTGCACGGTGCGCCGGATGCCTTCGTCGAGCGAGATCTGCGGGCGCCAGCCGAGCTTTTCCGTAGCCCGACTGTGGTCGAGGGCAAACGACGTCTTGATCGTCGGTCCAGCCGGGTCGTGCTCGATGCGCAGCGCGCGCCCCGACGCAGCGACGATCTTGGCAACGAGGTCCTTGATCCGGATCGACGAGCCGGCACTCACATGCATCATTTCGTAGGGTGTCGACTGGCGATCGACGCTGAGCTCCACGAAGCGCACTAGATCGTCGACATGGATGAGGTCTCGCTCTTCCTCTCCCGTGCCCCAGACGGTAATGGCGCCTGTCTTGCTGGTCATGACCTTGGTGACGGTGGCGCCGAAAACGTGACTGCGTTCGAGGTCGAACTTGTCGTGCGGTCCATAGACGTTGGTGTGACGGATCACGGTGTGCTTCGTGACACCGAGCCGGCTGAAGAACTCACACATCTTCTCGATGTAGATCTTGGTCCAACCGGTATGGAAATAGTTGGGATGCAGCTCTTGCGACGCATCCCATTCGTTCTCGCGCCACGGCTTCTCGCGCGGCTGGTACATGACCGAGCAGCTGAAGAACACGAAGTGCTTCACCTTGTGGTCGAAGCAGGCACGCAGCAGCAGCGAATTCATGACGGCGTTGTCCGTCACGTGGATGTAGGGCGTCCTGACGATGTCGCGCGCGCCCGACGTCGTCGCGGCCGCCTGGATGATCACGTCCATGACGGCCACGAGCCGGTTCACGGCCTCGACATCGCGCAGATCGGCCTGATGCCACGCAACACCCGGGACCTCGTAGGCGGGGCGGGTGAAGCGCACCGCGTGAACCTCGAGGTCGTCCCGGCGAGCCAACGTCTCGACCAGGTTACGACCGATGAAACCGGTCGCGCCGCACACCAGGATCCGCCGGCGCGCCATGTCAGCCTGCGTGCCCGTTTCCGTTCTTGTGCTGCGCTTCGTAAAGAACCAGTTGCGTGCCGCCGCGCTCGAACTGGAACGGTACCGGCAGCAGCTTGTCGAGCGCCTTGAGCACGGCCGCGCGCTTGCCAGGCTCGACGAAGATCAGCATGAAGCCCCCGCCCCCGGCGCCCAGCAGCTTGCCGCCGTCCGCGCCGGCCTTGCGGGCCGCGTCGTACATCTCGTTTACGAGGCCCGGCGCGATCTTGCTGGAGAGCGAACGCTTGCGCTGCCACGCCTCGTCGAGCAGCCGGCCGAAGTCGCGCAACGAGCCGGTGCCTGCAAGAATCTTCTCGCCCTCGTCGACCATGTTGCGCATGGCCTTCATCTCGGCGGTCTTGCTTCCCATGGTCGAGACCTGTTCCGCAGCGATCTCCGAGGCATGACGCGACAAGCCGGTGTAGATCAGGAGAAGGTGCTTCTGCAGGCTCTCCAGCCGCTCGGCCTGAACGACCAGGGGAACGACCTCGAACGACCCGTCCTGGCGGATATCGACCCTGTTGAGGCCACCGAACGCGGACGAGATCTGGTCCTGGACCCCGACATTCTCCTTGAGAACGGACTGCTCGACGTAAATCGCCTCCTCGGCGAGCGCCCGCTTGGAAATCAGCTCGCCGCGCATGGCGTGAAGCGCGTGCAGCAGGCCGACCGTGAAGGACGAACTCGAGCCCAGCCCGGTCCGCGCCGGCAGATCGCCATGGTGATGTATTTCCACGCCGTCCTGGATCTTCATCCACTCGAGGACGCCGCGGATCGCCGGATGCTTGATCTCTGCGGGCGACTGCACCTGTTCGATCTGCGACCACACGATGCGGCTCTTGAAGTCGAAGAACGGCGGCAAATAGCGAACGTGCAGGTAGAGGTATTTGTCGATCGTCGTGGCAAGCACGGCGCCGCCATGCTCGCGGAACCACGCCGGATAGTCCGTGCCGCCGCCGAAAAAGGAGACGCGAAGGGGCGTGCGCGTAATGATCATCTGACTAGATCAGCGACCGCGAACGCAGGAACCCGCGAACCTGCTCGGCAACGTACTGCCGTGCGCCCGAGTCGACATCCTGGTGGTTGCCGAACGAGAAGGCACCGTCCATCACGGCGTTGGAATGCTTCATGTCGCCGACGACCCGGTGCTCGTACAGTTTGAGCGCCGGCTGACGGGCGATATTTCCGGCGATGATCGGTCGGGTCTCGACGTTCTTGGCATTGAGCGCCTTGGTGAGCTCGGTCACCTTGAAGCCGGCGTTGGACTTCACGCGAATCGGGAACCCGAACCAGGAGTGACGGCCTTTCGGCTGCTCTTCCTGGAAATCGAAGAAATCGCCGTACTGCGCAAGCTCGCGGCGGAACCAAGCGGAGTTCTCGCGGCGCTGATCAACGAACTGAGCGAGCTTCGGCAACTGAACCAGCCCCATCGCGCCCGACAGTTCCATCGGCCGGAGGTTGTAACCCACATTCACGAACAGGAAGCGCGGATCGAACTCGGGGTACTTCTTCAGCCAGCTCTCGCGATCCTTGACCTCACGCACCCAGCCATGGGCACGCAGGATGCGCATCAGTTCCGCCAACTCGAAATCGTCGGTGACGGTGATCCCGCCTTCCAGCGTCGTCAGATGGTGCGAGAAGTAGAAGCTGAAGGTGCCGACGCGGCCGAACTTGCCGACCGGCTTGCCGTCGTAGTAGGCGCCGAGCGCCTCGCAGCAATCCTCGATCAGGATCAAATTCCGGCGCTTGCAGATCTCGACGATCGCATCCATGGCGCAGGGATTGCCGTAAACCGGCACGATCATCACCGCGCGGGTCTTCGGTCCGATCGCCTTTTCGATTTCATTGGGGTCGATGTTGAACGTTGCGGGATCGATGTCGCAGATCACCGGGATCAGGCCACACTGGATAACCGGCCACACCGTCGTCGACCAGGAAAGCGCCGGGACGATCACCTCGTCGCCCGGCTTCAGCCCGTCCCTCGTTGCCGGGTTGGCCAGCGCCGCCACAGCGAGCAAGTTGGCCGACGAACCCGAATTGTTCATGACGCCCTCGGTCCAACCGAAGGTCGTGGCGAAGGTCTCCTCGAACTTCTTCACCTTCGGGCCCATCGTGACGTAGGTCGACAGCAGGCATTCCAGCGCAGCATTGATCTCGCCGGCGCTGAAGGTCGGCTCATGCAGCCGGACGATCGGGTTCTTCGGATCGAACGCATAGCCGAAATCGGCGGCGCAATAGGCCTCGACTGCCTTGAACACAGCGTCGCGAAGCGTTTCTTTGTCGGGCATTAACTCCTCGGGAACCTGAAATTGAACCTGAATCCGACGCAAAGTCTGGAGAATGCGTCAGCCCCGGCCATGTCGCGACACTCGCCCACTGTGGCGATTCCTGCCTTCTGGCCGCTGCTGAGATACACGCAATTCTTGACCGTGGCTGTCGGATAAAGCCGAATGATCTCCCCCTCAACCTGCTGGATCATGCGGACTGATCGATGACGGCGGGTCGATTGCGGCCCCAGCGATACATCCGGTCCAGACCGTCTGCAAGCCGCGTCGCTTTGCCGTGAAAAATGGGCATCCGATGCCGTTGGGATGCGCACCCCATTCCTCCACTTGCGACTCTCTCGCAGGTTGAGGGCCAGCGCCAGTCCATCGAGGCGCCAGTCCATGGAGACGATAGGGCCTCATGAGAACTGCGAGGAGAGGGTCGGCAATTTCCGCATTTGGAGGAGCGCCGTCATGAGGCTACGTCATCCCGAGCAATTGGTATGGCATGCCCCGTGCCGCGCGGGTGCTGCCAATACCCAGGTCACAGCCTAGCAATCTGCGCCCGGGTCACGGCTCATTTCGGAAGTCGAATATTGGTTCTGCTTTGTTCGCGAATCCGTTGATGGATAGCCATCTTTGGCGAAATCAAAGTTGTCTGGACACAAACCCCGTCAACGTGCTTCCTACTTGGCGGAACAGGGTCACGGTCGGCAGGCCCGTATTTTGTAGAAGGCCATGTTAACCGGCTACTTCGATAAACCGTCTACCACTCCCCTCGTTTCCGTAGTCTGGTGTGGCAAGAATCGGCGCTTCGATGCCGAGAAGTCCATTCGAAGCGTTCTGCGGCAAAGCCATCGACACCTCGAATTGATCGTCGAGGATGGCGGCTCGACCGATGGCACGCTGGAATGGCTTCAGGATCTCGCGCGCTCCGACGGTCGCATCTCGATTGCCTCGCAGCCATCGGAAGATGAAGGCAGTGCCTTGCTGGCTGCACTTCGGCGCTGCAAGGGCGACTACATCGCCATCTGTACGCCAGGACAGGCCTTCGCGGACGACGCCCTGCAATTTTCAGTTGAGAAGTTTGCGGAGTTCACCGACGTGGGCGCGCTGGCGTTCAAGGGGTTGCTCCGCGATCGCGACGGTGTGCCGGCCCTGAAGCCGTTCGATCTGGTGACCCTACTGTTCACTCCGGTGCGTCTGGCGCTCGCCAGCGGTGTCATTCGCCGACAGGCCCTGTTCATCAGCGGATTGCAGGACGACAACTGGCGAACGGGTTGCTTCCGCCTCGATCTGTGGTCTCGCCTCGCTATGGACCACCAGATCGCGAATCTCGACCGCGAAATCGCCACCGGCGTCCTGCCGCTGGATGACAGCGGCTTCCCGCTCGATATGGGCCGCGTCGTGGAGGCGAGGAATTCCTTCATCACCGCCATGTTCTCCGATGACGGCTTCTTCGGCGGCGGTGACGACTCGATGCGGGACACCTGCATCGCGAACCAGCTTGGAATCCTGCGCGAGGAATACGGCGCCCTTACCGGCGACGTCCTCAGGCCCTACTACCGCCAATTGATGTTCAGTCTGGGTTGGCTGACCGCCAACGACCGCCGGGCTGGCCGGTCGGTCGAACGGCTGCTGACATTCTGGGCGGCCTACAAGAACATCCAAGCCCTTCCCCGCTATCTCCGCTCCCTGCGGCGATTGCATCGCGACGACCGGCACCAGACCGTGCAATTGCTTCTTTGGTTGTCGAAGTTCGCCAAATGGGCATGCTGGCAGTTGATCAAGGGCATGCTCACGGCGCCCAGTAAGGTGACCTCGGAACTCGACGACCGCGCCGTGACGGCGAGCTTGGCCCCGATATACGCCATCATCGCCGACAAACATCACGAACACGGGCAGATCGAGAACGCGCTCAAGTCCTGGCGCAAGAGCGAGGTGCTGCGCGATTCCAATATCGAGGGAACCGCACTCCAGGCAATCCTCAAGCTGCCGTCAGCGACCGAGCACTCGATTTCCGAACTGCATATCAGATGGGGCGAACGGCATGTCGCCCAACACGCCCATGTCGACCCGTTGTCGCTGGCGCGCCCGATCCA
>Ga0075366_10002083_pt1 | contig 10157 bp, 7 predicted proteins | sample EndMethybrTD3031_FD_72351 | JGI IMG/M metagenome (GOLD analysis project Ga0075366, IMG submission 72351) | Populus endosphere microbial communities from Tennessee, USA - Endosphere MetaG P. TD hybrid TD303-1 | ecosystem: Host-associated > Plants > Roots > Endosphere | place: USA: Tennessee... | reverse complement strand
TTTAGTTTGTAACCACCATCCAGTGTTTCGTCGGCAGCGTTGCGTTCGGCATCGGTAAGGATCAATCCGTTCACGGCGCCAAACAGTTCAACTGCCGAATCGCTTGATTTGTAGTTGTTAACCGCTATGGCGCGCAATCTGCCATAACCCATCGCCATTAATTGCGATTTAATATCCACAGATAAGCCTGCAATGTTAAAGTCTATCTCTTCGGTATAACGTGGCCCCACCTGCGTTTTGGTGAGTTTACTCATAGTATTGAAACTGTTATTGGTGCCCTCAAACTTATAGACCTTTGCTGTACCTACTGCTGTTAAACCGGTTATGATAAGCGGGTTGGCTACATCATAAGTTAGTGTAATATCATCCTGGTTAAAAATGTAGACCACATCTTCTATCCCCGATGTTACAGGCTCATCTGCACCCAGCTTAAAGCCCGCGTTTATTTTATTGTAAATTGACATTGATTAATTATTGAATTATTGATTGACTGAATTAGTGATTTTTAGTATCAAGTAGTTAGTATCTAGTATCGAGATTTTTGACTCCCGGATTTTCGGACAAAAGACTTTCGGATTTAAAAATCTAATGCAGCTGTCTTGCTACTTGATACTAACTACTTGATACTGCCAGGCGCTTACGCGCTCAGGTAAAACAGCTCATTGGCAAACTTGAAGTTTACGGCTGCTTTCATGCGGGCTTTCATGCGTACTACGTTATCGTTGGTGTAGGGCTTCATGTAAACGGTTGATAGTTCTGAAGCATCGCCCAGCAAATCGACCCCTAAAAACAGGTTTGATGAACGGGCACCCAGTATAGTATTAGCCTGCCAGTGGTTCATGATTTGTAATGGGATTCCGAGGTAATCCATTTTCTTCATATCCGTAAAGGCGTTGATAACGTTCAGGGCTTTATTGGCCTGTGCCTGTGCGTAAGCGTAACCTACGTGTAAAGGGATCTGCAGGTTAAAATCTTCCTGGATGCGGTCGGCGGGGTCAAGCTGGGCGTAAACGCTGCCCAAAACCTGCAATACGTTGCTTACGTTAATGTAGCTAATTGTTGCCCCGGATGATGTGTTTAAAAAGGTTGCCGGCTTGCGGCTGTTAACCTCGTTGTAGTTGCGTACCAGCCTAAATGTGGTTGAGGTTAATACCTGGATAAAGTACGATTGGCCTGTCAGGTCAATACCCGGCGCGCCGTTGGTGGTATCCTTGCTGGTACCTGTAACCTGGGTAACAGTTACTACGTCGCCATCTGCCAATGTGGAGGTATCGGCAACGGTAACTACCCCTAAAGCGCTGACGGCGGTCGCACTCATAGATGTAGTTGGTTTGCCCAGACCTACTTTGTATACGCCCGATGCTGCAGCAATAGTTGGCAGCAAACCGGGGAAAGCGGCACTAAAAGTTGCCTCTTTGGTTGGGCCTTTACCAAGCCAGTACAGGCGCTCGTTTGCTACCTGTATTTTGGTCAAGTAGCGCTGCACCATAAAGTCGGATAGGTCCACAATGCCTTCGTAATCCATAAAGGCGCCGGGTTTAAGGGATTGGGCTTCCCAGCTTTGGGCCAGTTTGTCCCATTGTTCCTGTTTCATGAATTCGTAAACTACAGGGTCAAGGTAGCTCTCGGTTTGCATGGTGGTTGTACCCTGATCGTGGAATATACCGGATGGATCTTGCAGTACCACGTCGTCGTCCACATCAAGTATAATCTTGCGTGCTTTAACGTCGTTAATAACGGTCAGCAGTCCACGCTTTACAGAATCGGCTTCCAGCAGCGTGCTTGCCATGAACCCGGCCAGCGCTTCGCCGGCATAGGTGTTGTTGGTGAATGTAAATTGAGCCATTTTTTAATCTGGTTTGTGTTTTGTGTGGCGTGTTGCCTGTTTTTATTTGTCTTTAAATTGTAAACGGTATTGGTATTCGAGGTATCGGTTATGAGGTTTTCAGTCCCGAACCTGGCAACCCGAGCCCCGTACCACCTACTTCGCTACGGCCCTTTTCACCGCATTCTTAGCCAGTTCGCTTTGTGGGGCGAAGAAGGGGGTGGTTTCGGTTTTTGCTTTGTTGCTGCGTTTGGAGCCTTCAGGGCTGTAGGTTGATTTTATTTCGTTTTTAACCTCGGTACGGGTTTTTTGCAGGCGGTTACTTGCTTCTTCAAGTGCAGTGCGGGCTTCGGTTAGTAAAGCGTTTTGGGCATGCAGCCGTGCTTTCAGTTGCTGCAGGCGGTTTTGAATTTCGGTAGCTTTTTTTGCCGGGGTTAATTTGCCTGTTGGTACATCATCGTCCTCATCTTCGGCCTCGGGGTCGGCTTCGGGCGCTGGGGCTACCTTTTGCACCTGGCCTTCCTTAACGTCAATCTTTTTGCCATCGGCGGTGGTGTAAATGTCGGTTGCTGCCGGGGCGCTCATGTCTTCGTCGTTATACACTTCGGCGCCTTCGCCCAACTCGTCGGCGTGGTGCAGCGTGCCTTTGTCTGTAATGGTTTGCTTGTTGACCACTTTTTTGAAGAAATTCATAATCTTATCCAAAACCGACGTGGTTTTTTCGATAAGTTCTTTGTTTTCGATGTTCATGTTGTTTTTATTGTTTAAGATTTTGTTAATGCATCGCTGGTAAACCGCGGGAGCTGTGGTAGTGTATTTTTTGATGAGGGCGCTGTTAGTAATTTCGGGGTTGTAATCCTCTACCTGGTCAATAAAGCCCATATCCAGGGCCTGGTCGGCAGTCATCCAGGTGACGGAGTTTATTAAACTGTTTACTGTTACTCCGTCTAACCCCGACTTGTCCATGTAGATTTGCGCCAGGCGCGATTGTACTACATTCAACATCTGCACATCTTTTAAAAGTTCATCGGCATTGCCGCCGCTGCCTACCATTGGTTTGTGAATCATGAGCAGGGCATATTTGCTCATGATAATGGTTTTGCCGCCCATGGCTACTATTGAGGCCGCCGAGGCGGCCAGGGCATCAATGTAGGTGGTTACATTGCCCGGATATTTTTTAAGCAGATCATATATGGCAATGGCATCAAACGCGCTGCCGCCTACCGAGCTGATGTGCACTTCCAGGTCCTGCCCGGCGGCTTCCTGCAGCTGCGTTTGTATGTATGCCGATGATAAACTGCCCGACCCGATGCAATCGGTTTCGGTATCGTATAAGTAGATTTTGTAGCTCATCTTTTTAGATTTGAGATGTTAGATTTGAGATTTGAGATTTTTGTCCGGAAGTCCGGTAAGTCCGGAAGTTTGTTTGGCTCAGATAAGCCTGAATACGATTATTATTGCCAATGTTTTTAATGCCGATTGGCATAATTCAAAGATCGTGATTAGTTTTTGTTTTGGTGGTGACAGTAGTTTGTCAGTAGTTGATTTTTTTGTCTGAACTCGAATTAAACGAATTAGTTGAATTTTTCGAATTTCTTTAAATTCTGTTAATTCCTTAATTCGATGAACGGCATAGCCCTCTTGAACGCCATTAAAAAACAAACGAAGGGTGAAAAATTCCGGTTCAGACAACCGAACTATACAAATATCGGAACAATGTTTTAATGCAATGGTGACACTACTTTGTCAGTAGTTGAATTTTTCGAATTTTTAAAATTCTGTTAATTCCTTAATTCGATGAACGGCGTAGCCCTCTTGAACGCCATTAAAAACAAACAAAGGGTGATAAATTCCGGTTCAGATGATTGAACTATACAAATATCCGTATAATAGTTTAATGCAATGGTGACACTACTTTGTCAGTAAGCCGATTTTTTTGATACTTCCCGCATCCGGCAACCCGTATCCCGTAACTGATTATTCTGTAAAGCAATTCAACGCCCGCCATATCGTACGCTCATCCTTGCCAAATTTTACTTCGGCTTCCAGCACTGCCTGGTTTTTGGTGATATTGCGGATCTGCATCTGGGCGTGGATCCAAAGGTAAATTTCGCGGTAAGTGAAAATTTTAGTGGTGATAAACCCCGCTTTGTACATGGCCGAAAATATGCCGTCGTCGAATAAGGTGTTTGCTGTTTTAATATTCATTGGGTTAGTATCAAGTAGTCAGTATCAAGTATCAAGACAGGTTTTTGGTAGTAGGTAGAGCGTATCAAGTGTCGGGAATGGGAAAGCAAGTATTTTTTTGTGGAGCGTAAATCAAGTATTTACATAACAAAAAAATCTTGCTACTTGATACTAACTACTTGCTACTATAAGTTAACCCTATCCACCGTTTGTGCCAGGATATTTTGTTGGTTGTTAACGTCCTTTACATCTACGTAAATAGGAGGGAAGTTATTAATCATCTGGTAGGCTACGGTGTTGGCCAGTTCTTTTAGATCATTTACTGGTTGGTTATAGTAACGGTTGGCATTGCCACCATCGGTAAATATGCCGCCGATGGCGTAGCCATTGCCTGGGTTTGGTGCGGAGAAATCACGGCCGCCGTGGGCTACGTTAATGGCGCTCACCAGGTTACGGGCCCAGGGGTTACGCATGGCTTCGGATACCACCACCGCCTCGCCCGAACGCAGGTAAGCATTGGTGTTATCGGTGCGACTGTAGCCAGACAGCAAAGCTCCCCGGCCATCAGATATAAACTGGCCACCCCGTGCAAATTTCGGCGGCTTTTGCGATGCTATGGTGGCTATTTGCATGGCCGTCATGGCTACATCCGCCGCTATAAACGGAATGGCAGCTGGCAGGGCCATGGTCGACAACGTTTTTGTTACAGCAATGGCCCCGTTAATAACCGCCTGGGCTATTTGCATTTTTTGTTCGGCTTTAAAAGCCTTTACTTTTTCATCGTTTTCTTTCTTTTTGTATTTGGCCTCGATGGCTGCTTTCTGACTTTTGGTGAGGTTAGTGTTGCTTAGTTCTTTAGCCTTGTCGCTTTCCAACCCTTTTATTTTGGCCTCGCTGGATGATTTAATGCTGTTGCTGATGAGGGAAAAGGCAGCGCTGGAAATTTGCTGGGCGGCTTGTATAGCCAGAGCCTTGCGCTGTTCTTCTGATTTTTTGGTGGCCGCTGTAATTTCTTCCTGGTATTGAAGTCTTAGCGCAGCCGTGTCCTTTCCCGCTTCTGCTGCCTTTTGGATTTCAAAGTTATATTTGTCTGTTATCAGCTTTTTTTCGGCCTCCAGCTTGTTCCAGGGTAGAATGGCTTTGTCAACATCATGCTGGTCTTTGGTTAATAGCTCTTTTTGCTGTTGGGCTTCAACAAGTTCTTTTTGCTGCTTTTCTACCTTTTCCAGGTCTTCAGCATTCATCCGTTTGATGATTTCGCCAATGCCAACGTGGTATTTTTCTTCCAGTTGGGTACTTTCCTGCTGGTATTTTTCCTGGCTGATGAGCTTATTATCATACAAACGTTTTAAAGTCGCCTGTTCTTCGGTATAGCTGTTGTGTTGTAGTTCGGCTTTTTTTGCGAGGCCATTAGCAGTGGCTTGCATTTGTTTGATGAGGGAGTCCTGGTAGGCTTTTTCGGTGGTATGAGTATCGGGTTTAGGTTCAGGTTTATCCGCATCATTTTCTTCTTTGTGCATTTGCATTTTTTCCTGGTGGCGTGTTTTGGCTTGTTTATGAGATGCATTGGCAGTTGCATCATTTTTTTTTGCACCATCGTGAGCTTTTCCATAAGTGTTGATTATTTCACTGCCTGCTTCTATCGCGGCTTTTTTAGTGGCATCAAATGCTACTTTAATTTTGTCAGTTGCATGAGTAACGCCGGTAATATTTTGAAGTACACCATCTGTTACCTTTTTAAAATCCAGGTGAATAATACCATCAAGTATTACAGCGAAAGATTTAAAACGGTTTATAATATTATCCCTTATCAGGTTTGCAAGGTTTTTTATGCTATCAATAGGATGAGAAACCGCGTCGACTATGAATTTCCCTAAACTTTGGAAAGCTCCTTTTACTTTCTCTACAACAAGGCCAACAACGGCTAATCCGCCTTTAAGCTGCATGATACCTTTTGCGTTTTTTGTAAAGTACTCAAATAGCGATTGTAATACCAATACTAATAAGCCAAAACCAGTAGTTTTTATAGCGCTGCCAACGCTCTGAAAACCTGTTTTAACAGTTTCCAGCCCACTTTTTAGTGCATTGAAACCCTCGGATGCTTCTTGTAAACTCGGACCAAAATTACCGGATACTTTATTGAGCTTATCAAACGATTCCTTAAAGGCCTCATTTGTGCTTTTATGCGCATCAAATACTTTCCTGCTTTTTGTTAATTTCTCTTCCTGATTTGCTATTGTATTGCTAAGCGTACCAATTTGGATATTTAAAGCTTTAACTTCTTTTGAATTGTTTCCTTGACTTTTGCTTAATTCATCGTATTGAGCCATTAAGGCTTGCAAGAAGCCTTTATTTTGCTGTAAAGAGTTTTTTGATAAGTTGAGGGATTTGATGTTTTCGTCAATTTGCGCGGTAATTTCTTTGATGGCATCTTTTGCAACACGTACCTGTGTCGCAACATCCTGGTAGGCTTTCCCACTTTTTTCACCGGCTGCAACTAAATCCTTTTGCCGCTTTAATAAATCATCTAATGATTTGTTTATTTCAATTGCTTGATTTTTAAGCTGATCGGTGCTTGTATTTACGTCCGATATGATTTGCTTGTTTATTTCGTTTGGCATTTTTAATATGTTTTTTATGCTAAATGGCATATTTAAGAAAATAAAAGATAGTTATGAGGGCTTACACCCAAATAACATCTTTAAACTAATAGGTTGATGTGGCTTTATTTCTTTCCGAAAACCGTTGGTTGTTCGAGATTTGTAAGGGAAGCATTAAAGTAACAATCTTTACTCGCAATTATGTAACCCTCTGGTATGTCATCCGGTGGATTTACCTTAAAAATAACTTTTGAATTAGGCTTAAGAATGTACCATTTGTGATTCCAGCCAACTTCTAAAATACTATCGCGACCAAGATATGTGCCAATAGCAGCCGAGTGATTTTTATACATGCTATCAACACTGAAAGCCCGATTATATCTAATAAGCTGAGGTTTTAATGTAGTATCCAAGGCGTTTTTCATCTGAAGTTTTTTCCAGCTTTCTATCTTCATTGTATCTACATCAGATGCAGTTATGGGCCTTACTAATCTATATATAGCAGCTCTATCGACGGTTGTATCTTTAAAATAGATTCGATTAATATAAACGCTGTCATTTAATTTTAGCTTCTCCCAGGTTTCATCAGCACCAACGTTAAAAAGCCAGTTAAACCCCCAAATTAAAATAAAAATACCAATCACTACAGAGAGTGCCGTCCAGAATAGTTTGCCCATGGTGTCACCTGTTCCAAAAAAGCGGCTTAAAAGGCTGTAAATGCCGCGTTCTTCTGCGTAATCTCTAATATCGTTAAAATTTGCCATATTGCTTAGGTTTGCTAATTTTATTGGCAATAATAATAAATTGAATCATCTAAAACAAATTTAATTTGTTGGTTTTTTTAAATTATACCATAGGCTGGTATGGTGAAAACACCGGCCAGAGGCTGAAATTAAAACACGGCAGAGTTGGTGCAGTGAAAATACCGGCCAGCGGCTGAATATTACCCCAGCTTCACCAACTCCACCTTGGTAGGCTGCCCCTTACGCCAGCTGTCAATTTTATTAATGTAGTAATAGCAGCTATCCTGCTCCAGGTAAACGGGTATCAGCAAGTCAAGATCCAGGATGTCGCGCGGCGTAAGTAAAAAATAGCACACTACCTTTTTGGTTTGCTGTAGTATTTTTTCAAGTTCGGGATAATACAGGGTTTTTAAGCCCGGCAGCATTTTGCCCTGGCCGTTGCCGGGCATATCGGTAAAGCACAGGTTGTGTTCGCCGTCGGGCTTGTAAAAATAGGGGGCCGATATGTAATCGTTCACAAACATATCATTGGCTGCATCTCCATCGGTAAATTTGATGGTTTTGCCTGCCAGCTGTACCTTTTGATCTATCAATATCCGTGGCGTGACGCCGATGCCGAAACTGTTATCATCAGATGTATCGTCAATCATTTTTATCTGGGCAACGGTGCTGCCAATATAAGGCCGGTTAAGGGTGGGGGCAAACTGGCTTTCAAACAAATCGGCAGTGGCGGGCAGGGTTTTATCGGCCACTTTTATCTGCGCATCGGCAAAGCTTTTGGGTAAAACATTATCGTCGGTTTTGTATTTCATGTTGTTTGCCTGCGCATAGCCGCCCAGTTGGAAGCTTATGGTTTTACCCTGATCGAGGCATTTGCTTGTCCAGTTTTTGGCGTTGGGGATATTGCCTACAATATCGTTAAACGATGCAAAATTAATGGTACGCGTGGTATTGTCGGTTTGGCAAATGATACCGAAACGCTGTAAGGTGTCTTTCAGGAGGTCTTTCTGGCTGATATCCGGGAAAATGCGCTCGCACTGCACGTCCTGCCGATAAAGTACTTTCTGGTTTTGAACTGCTACTTCAAATTTTGCCCCGGCGTACAGTGTAAAATCGTAAGGGGCGGCGCCGTGAAAATCATATTCTACCGAAAGTTGCTGCCCGGCTGCCAATTCAATATCTGGTGCTGTGATAACTGTACCGGTGTAGGTTTTACTAACTTTTAGGCCAGATCCTTGCGTACCAGGATCGCGCTGATCAAAGCCATCGCTAAAGTCGAATTTCTTTATTGCCATCGGGATCCTTACCTGCCCCGGCGTATCTAAAACAATGCTGATCTCAACATCGCTTTTATTATCGCCGCCGCTGCCGTGAAAATGAAATGTGGGGATGGTAAGTGTAGCATCAACCGTAATGGTTTCCCGGGCGGTATATTTTCCGTCGATGTAGTGATTGTTGGGATCTGATTGGAGGTTTGGAAATACCAGGGGACCGCCGGGTTGCTCCCCTGAATTTTTCTTTCTCGATATAAAAATATCCATCCCATTGTAATAACTGGATCCATTAGTGGGCGGCTGATTTTGGTAATCGCTGCCATGGTCAAAATTATCATTGCTAAACTGTGCTATCAGCAGCGGATAAACCGGGTTTTTAAGTAACGAGCCCGTTGCCTTATACCCGTTACTCGCCAGCATCAAATCGATAGCCGTTTTTATAAAAAAGCCCGGCCTTAGCTGGTGTACATTAATCTCGTTATCGCCGGTAATTTGATAAACCAGGCTGCCGTAATCAACAACGGGCCAAATCCAGCCATCTGTTTTTATTTGCGATTTTGCCACATTCTCCACCGTCCATTTATGCTCAAATGGTTTAAATGGCTGCTTTGCGCCATAAGGGGTAGTGCTATCTCCCATATCGTACATTTTACCTTCAATAGCATCAAAAAAATCGACATTGCCGCTTAATACGGTTATGCTGGCTGTATTTTGTTCGATGGTGTTTAGCTGGGCAATGCCATAGGGCACAATCTCCAATCCATCCTGTATAATGCGGGCCTCATAATAATTGTAGGGCAGGTCGGTAGCAAAGGCCACATCATCCGGGAACCCTAATATTTGCCGGTTGCGCTGGGTAAGCGGCAGTTTAAACTGGTTGCTGGTATTGCCCTGCTGGTTTTTTACCTCGGCCAGGTTATTGATCTGGAAGGTAAGCGCGATAGGGCTATCGTCGCTCAAATCTACCGGTTGATCATTGATGTATAATTGTAAATCGTTCATCTTTATTAGTTCATTGGTTCACTGGTTCATTAGTTCATTGGTGCAAAGTTCATTGGTTCATTGGTGCAAAGTTCATTAGTAAACGCTGGCGTCATAGCCGTTAGTTTTGGTCCATTAGCCCCGCCTTATCCAATCAGACAAGACCAATGAACTAATGAACCAGTGAACCAATGAACGCTCACTGCGTTTGTATATTTATCGATGGCATATTAAAAGTAATGCTGAATGGTGCCTGGCGGTTGCGGGTTTCGTACTCGCTGAAAGTGGCGGTGTTGATGACGATGGTTTGCCATTTCACCGGGTTTTTGCCGACCAGCATTTGCACCTTGGGCGAGTATTTGATGGATTGCAGGCCTTTGATATCAGCTACCGACAGGTCTTCGGCCATTACCTTCATTTTTTGACCGGCGGTTTTGTTGATCACTTCTTCAATACCCTGCTGGTTTTCCCAATCGTGCACGTAATTTTTTATGATGGTGGCATTTTGCACATCGAGGCTAAGCTCCTGGTTAAAAACAAAACGGTA
>Ga0075366_10002082_pt1 | contig 10158 bp, 7 predicted proteins | sample EndMethybrTD3031_FD_72351 | JGI IMG/M metagenome (GOLD analysis project Ga0075366, IMG submission 72351) | Populus endosphere microbial communities from Tennessee, USA - Endosphere MetaG P. TD hybrid TD303-1 | ecosystem: Host-associated > Plants > Roots > Endosphere | place: USA: Tennessee... | reverse complement strand
GACGCGCCCGGCAACGCTGACACGACCGTCGCGAATCCAGTCCTGCAGGCGGCTGCGCGAATGCTCCGGTATCATTTTGGCGAGAGCAGCATCAAAGCGCATCCCGCCGAGATCAATCGGTACAACGATCTCCACGCTCGGTGGATCGACCCTTCCGCTATAATCGGCGGTCTCTTTTGTTGGCGGTGTTGGAATGTTCAAGCTCACACTTCGTAGTGTACCCGCAGTTCTTGCGCTTGTTTGCGTACTTGGCCTGACGGCATGTGGCTCTTCCGGTGACCGGCTCAAGGGCGAGACGCCACAGGCGCTGTTCGATGAGGCCAAGGAATTGCAGAATGCCGGCTCGTATGAACGTGCCATCAAGGGCTTCGAGCAGCTCGAAGGCACCTTCCCTTACGGCCGCCATGCGCAACAGGCGCAACTCGAAATTGCCTACACCTACTACAAGATGCTGGAGTCCGCATCGGCCGTAGCCGCGGCAGACCGCTTCATCAAGCAATATCCGAATCATGCAAATGTCGACTACGCCTATTACCTCAAGGGCCTCGCGACGCAGATTTCGGAAGACTCCTTTCTGAACATCATTTACGAGCGCGACATTGCTGATCTCGATCAAACGGCAGTGCGTGAATCATTCGATGTTTTCAGGGAACTGGTCACGCGTTTTCCCGATAGCCGTTACGCGCCGGATGCGCGTGCGCGCATGGCGAAGATCGTCGATGCACTGGCGCGTCACGAACTCAAGGTGGCACGCTATTACCTGCGCCGCGGCGCGCCGCTGGCAGCCGCCAATCGCGCACAAGGCATCCTGAAGAACCATTCGGATTCGCCATTCGTGGAAGAAGCGCTGGCCATCATGGTCAGCAGCTACGAGCAACTCGGCCTGCCGACGCTGAAGACGGATGCCGAACGCGTATTGCGTCAGAACTACCCGCAAAGCGCCTACCTCTCCGGCAAATACCAGCCCCCAGAGCGCTAGGCTTCGACCAGAGCGTCCCGACGCCGCCTTGTGGCGGCGTATTCATTGGCGTGCACTCAACGCATCATCCCGGGAGTCCGCATCATGCAGATCCACACGACCGTAGACAGCCTGCGCAGTGCGCTTCGCCATGCCGGCAAAGTGGCGTTCGCGCCCACCATGGGCAATCTGCATGCGGGCCACATCAGCCTCATGCGGCAGGCACAGGATCACGGCGACTGCGTGGTCTCCAGCATCTTCGTCAATCGCCTGCAATTCGGTCCGCGGGAGGACTTCGACAAATACCCGCGCACTTTCGAGGCTGACTGCCAGCAGCTGCGCGAAGCCGGCGTCGCACATCTTTTCGCACCCGACGAAACGGTGCTCTATCCCACACCTCAACAATACTTCGTCACACCGGCCGAAGCGCACGACAGCATCCTCGAAGGCGCGGCACGTCCGGGCCACTTTCGTGGCGTGGCAACCGTCGTCGCCAAACTTTTCAACATCGTGCAACCCACAGCCGTCCTGCTCGGTAAAAAGGACTATCAGCAACTCATGGTTATCCGCAACATGGTGCGTGAGCTGAATATGCCAATCGAGATCATCGGCTGCGAGACGGTGCGTGCCGACGACGGCCTGGCCCTTTCATCGCGCAACGGCTATCTGTCGGCCACCGCAAGAGCGGAAGCACCGCGACTGTTTGCGCAATTGCAAGCAATTGCGCAGGCAATCGGCGCCGGGCAACGCGATTACGCAGGGCTGGAATCGGCCGCCATGGCCGATCTGAGCGACCACGGCTGGCATCCGGATTACATATCCGTCCGCAGACGTGCCGATCTGTTGCTCCCCGCCGCGGGCGACGCGCTCGTGGTCGTTGCCGCTGCGAGGCTGGAAAACACACGGTTGCTAGACAACCTTGAAGTAGTCTGACAGACGGCCAACACTCGCGCCCTGCCTCATGACAACCTCGTTGCGAGCGTGGCAGATGCCACGGACGCAACCGGTTGCCACGCGTGAACTGAAACATCCTCAGGCACGATAGACACCATTCGCAAATCGCGGGACCTCCGCGTTGCGCTCAGTACTTCAACACAATAACGAGACGAGGATGACCCACAAGGCGGCAGCTCCGGTGAGTTTTACCTGGCCGCACTCCATGCATGCGGGTGCGCTGGCGGTCTTGCTGTGTCTATATGCCATTGGCACACTGGCTGCCAACACCGATGTTGGCGTCGCGCCCCACCCCACCGCCAGCGACACACGCCATTCCACTGGCATGAATCTCGTTCCCGTACTGGCACAGGATTCTCCAGGCCCCACTCATGATTCCAGTATCGGCCAGGTACCTGTGCCCCTGCTCGCACAAGGCGAGCCAGCGGACCTGCTCTCCATACCGGTCGAGACACTCCGGGAAGATGAAATCGCCTCACCCCTGCGGCTGGAGCATGTGCTGTCGTCGCTCGGACTGGTAGACCCACACACCGGCAATGCCGGCGCACTTGCACGAACACCCAGCTGGTCAAGCATCCTGAAGTTCCTTTTCTGGTTCGCGCTACTGCTTCTCGCAAGCCTTACCCTGCGCGACACGCTGCAACTGTTCCGCCATCTGTTGTCGCGTCCACCGGCGCCACGTCCGTCGATGCCCTACGCGCCGTGGCCCAGCATGACGGTCATATTCGAAAGCCATTCTGCAAGCAGGATCGTGAGCAATCTTGTTGCGCTCGCCAATGCAGACTATCCCGCCGAACGCCTGAAAATCCTCGTGCTCTGTCCATTGCAGGAGTCCGATGTATTCGACGCCCTGCAGGAAGCCAGGACGGCCATGCCCGGCCGCGTCGTTGCCATGCAGAACGGTCATGACGGCGACGTGGCTGGCCGCTGCTTCAGCACGGGTATCCGCTTCGGCAATGGCGAACTCGTATTGGTCCTGTCCGACACGGAGCCTTGTCTGCCAAGCGCAATCAAGGCCTGTGCAGAGCGCTTCTTCGACCCCTCGCTGGGCGCTCTGCTCGGTTTTCTGCCTGGCGCCGCAGCTGGCGACAAGGCTCTCGCACCGCGCATGGCCAACCTGCTGCGCATTGCCTCGCAAACCGCTGGCATGACATCGGCAGCCGGCATGACGCCCGGCACAGGCTTGCTGGCGTTGCGTCGCTCGGCAGTGCGCACGGTGGGCATGGATGTAACGCGAGCGATGGATTGCTTTGCCTTGCTGCGCCAACTCGAACGCTTTGGCAGCCATCATGCGGTGCGGGAAGGTGTTATCGCTGCAGGCGAAGCCGTCCATAACTGGGATGGCCGTTCCCGCTGGATCGAAGCGTGTGCACGTGCCTTCGCCGCGACCATGCCACTCAATCCGCTGCACTGGCTGGCACGGCATCACGCCATGCCGCCCAATTTCGGCATGCAGCGCAAGCTCGTCCTGCCCACACTGTGGAGCATCGTCGCGCTGGGTAGCGTCGCACTTTACTTCACGGGCAATGCACTGGCAGCCGCAATGGGCCTCACCGTATGCACGGCCACCGCATACGGTGTCGACGGCATGCCGTCGGCATTCAACTGCACGGCCGTACTGTTCCGCGTGCATGGTCGTCGCGCAGAGGCCAGTCTGGTCGCCTGGGCGCCCGTCATGTTCTGTCACGACCTGCTGGTTGCTGTGCGCAGCGCACTGCTGGCGTTACGTGACCGGGCGGTGAAGCGCAGCACCCGGCATGACGTACCGACGCCGACACAACCCATCGAGCAAAGCACTCTGGCATGAACAAGCCGACATGAGCTCCCTGTCCCTGACTACCGGCCTGTTTCTGCTGATTGCCTGCTGCATGCTGCTGGCACCGTTGTGGCCTGCCTTGCGCCAATGGCGCTCGCCACCTCCACCCGCTTTTGCGCCGAACAACGAGCGCAGCGAATGGGATGCAGCGGCCCATGCCGCCAGACAGCAAGTGCAATGCGGCTTTGCGAAGTTGCTTGAGCTGTCGGCACGCGATGGCGTGATCCGTGGCGCTCATCAGGATGGCACGGCTTTCATGGTGCTCGGCGCAAAGGATTATTTATCGGAACAACTGCCACCCTCTGCGCGGCATTTGCGCATGCAGGTCATCGCGGCACGCCACCTCGATATTCCCGGCGAGCTGGTCTGTGATCGCCTGATTTTCGCGCAGGGCAAACTCAATATCGCCCATAACGCCATCCTCAAGACGGCCCTGTCACAACGTGATGCCGTCATTGGTCCGCGCGCGCGTATCCGTCACTGGATCCGGGCAGAAGGCCGCATCGACGCGGCTGAAGGCGCGCTATTGCTCGGCTGCGCAAGTGCCGGTCAGGAGATCAATGTGGCACGGCGTGCGCGTTTCGAACAGCTGAAAGCCCCTGTACTGCGCTTTGGCCGTTGCGAGCCGCTACGCGCGTCTGCCGCGCCGGCGCACTTGCTGCCGATGCAGGCGCCCGGCAATGCCTTCATTCCCGGCGACGGGCGCTGGATCATCGATGGGGACATGAGCATCCCGCCGGGACACAACGTCAACGCCCGTCTCGTCATCAGCGGCTCGCTGCTGGTTGGCACCGGGAGCCGTGTGCGTGGAGATATCCATGTCATGGGTGACCTGGTCGTGCATCACGATGCAACGCTCAACGGTGCGGCACGCTGCGACGGCAATATGCGCATCGGCGAGTGCTGCAGGCTTGAGGGCCCTGTGCTGGTGGCTGGCCAGCTGGCTGCAGGCAGTCAGACGCTTTTCGGATCGGTGGAGCAGCTCAGTACGGTGGTTGCGAGCGAAATCCGCATGCAGGAAGGCTGCATGGCACATGGCGCCGTATGGGCGCAGCGGCGTGGCGAGGTGCTGGCCGAAAGTGCCTCACACAGCGCGCAATCGAGTACCCGACAAGGTACACAACAGAGCTTCACGAGCGCACACGCATGAAAGCCTCCCGCACGTCCCGGCCTCACGTTGCGATTCGCATGCGGCCTGTGTTTTCGACGCACAAGCCACTCAAAACCGAACCACTCGTCCTGCCGGTGCTCGAGCGTGTATTGCAGTCCGTGGCGCTGGGCACAGCACTTACGATCGTCCTCGTGCTTGCATTGAATCCATTGAGCAAGCTGTGGCTGGAGACACTGCATGATCTGACCGGATGGCTCTCGCTCGATGCTCAAGTAATCGAACGCAGCATTCGCGTTGGTCAAGCGACACTCGGTGTGCGCCTTGGCGTGAACATGGAAAGTCCCGCGCCCGACTGGGTCACGCTGACTTTGCACGGCATCATGTGCCTCGGCATTTTCGGCATGAGCTGGGCCGCACGCAGCATGCCTTTGCGTTGCGGGCTACGCATATTGTGTGGTCTGCACTTCCTCGGTTTGCTGATGATTGCAATACAGGGCAATGCTTTTCCATACAGCCTGCTCGACCACACACGAGTGCTCTACGACTCGTCCCTGATCTGGCTGTTACTGACGCCCGCCCTGCTTGCGACTGGCTTCTTCTTAGTCGAGCGCTCATGGTTCAACCGCGTCATTGCATCAGCGCTGATCATCGGCTTCGAGATACTTGCCCTGCCGCTCAAACTGGCATTGCACAGTGTGCTCGTCGCGCTGCTATCGCCGGCAGCCATCCCCCTGCTGTTCCTCGCTGCCGGGCCGGTGCTGGACATACTGCTGCTTGCCGCGCTGTACGCTTGGGTACTTACCTGGCCACAATTGAAGTTCAGGCTCAGGTAACGGAAAGACGCAAAGGAAACGCGGAAGGGCCGCAAGGAAAGACAAGGCGGAAATGCCCCGCCCTTCCTTGCGCCCCATTCGTTATTTCCTGGTTGATCGGCCGCCCGCTCAATCCTCCAGTGTCAGCACACTGGCGCCCTCCTCGGCAATGCTGACGACCGCACGCAGATTACCGAACAGATCACGCCCCATGCCATATTGCGGCAACTCGATATTGAAGGTTGCCGGGCTACGCTGCGCGAAGACCTTCTCATCCACTTCTATGCGCAGCACGCCCGCATCGGAGTCCAGCTCGACCATGTCGCCGTCATGCACGCGTGCCAGCGCTCCGCCGGCTGCGGCTTCAGGGCTGACGTGAATGGCCGCAGGTACCTTGCCGGAGGCGCCCGACATGCGGCCGTCGGTGACGAGCGCAACCTTGAAACCCTTGTCCTGAAAATTGGCAAGTGTAGGTGTGAGCTGGTGCAGCTCCGGCATGCCATTGGCCTTGGGGCCCTGGAAGCGCAATACCGCGATGAAATCCTGGTTCAGTTCGCCTGCCTTCGCGGCTTTCAGAAACGCGCTCTGACTTTCAAAAACCTTGGCCGGCGCGCGAATCCGGCGATGCTCCAGCTTGACGGCGGAAACCTTGATGACCGCGCGGCCGAGATTGCCTTGCAACAAGCGCAAACCGCCATCGGCGCTGAAAGGCTGAGCGGCCGTACTGAGAATCGCGGAGTCGCCGCTTTCCTTGGGTGGCGCCTGCCAGCCCAGCTTGCCCGACTCCAGTACAGGTGTCGTGGCGTACTGGCGCAGGCCCGGTCCGACAACGGTATGCACGTCATCATGCAACAGGCCCGCATCGAGCAACTCGCGTATGAGCCAGGCCATGCCGCCAGCCTGATGGAACTGATTCACGTCCGCCTTGCCGTTCGGATAGACCTTGGCCAGCAGTGGTATGACATGCGACAGCGACTCGAAATCGCTCCAGTCGATGATGATGCCGGCTGCACGCGCAATCGCGACCAGATGCAAAGTGTGGTTGGTCGAACCACCCGTAGCCAGCAGGCCGATGATGCCGTTTACGATGGCGTTCTCGTCGATGACGCGGCCGATCGGCGCAAAAGCGGGCTGCCCGTTTACCAGCTGCACGACACGCTGCGCCGCTGCACGCGTCAATGCTGTACGCAACTCGGTGCCGGGCGGTACGAAGGCCGCGCCGGGCATGTGCAGCCCCATGATTTCCATGAGCATCTGGTTGGAATTGGCTGTCCCATAAAAGGTACAGGTACCGGGAGCATGGTAAGACTGCGATTCACTTTCGAGCAGCGCGTCCTGTCCTACTTCGCCTGCAGCGTATTGCTGCCGCACCTTGGCTTTCTGATCGTTGGAAACGCCCGTCGGCATCGGCCCGCCGGGTACAAAAATGAAGGGCAGATGCCCGAAGCGCAACGCGCCGATCAGCAGCCCGGGCACGATCTTGTCGCAGATGCCCAAACACAGGCCAGCGTCGAACATGTTGTGAGACAGGCCGATGGCCGTGCTCAACGCAATGACATCGCGCGAGAACAGCGACAGCTCCATGCCATCCTGACCCTGTGTGATGCCGTCGCACATGGCCGGCACGCCGCTCGCAACTTGCGCTGTGGCGCCAACCTCGCGGACGGCCTGCTTGATGATGTCGGGATAAGTGCCAAACGGCTGATGCGCCGAGAGCATGTCGTTGTAAGCGGTCACGATGCCGATATTCGGTGCCTTGAGCGTTTTGATGCGGAACTTGTCGTCTGGCGGACTAGCGGCAAAACCGTGAGCGAGGTTGGTGCAACCGAGCTGGCCGCGATAGGGCGAGCCGGGAATGGCGGCATCCAGACGCGCCAGATAGCGACCGCGCCGTTCGGCACTACGGCTGCGGATACGCGATGTGGTTTCGGCGATGCGGGGATCAAGGGACATTTTTGGACCTCGGGAAATCAGAGCGCTCGGAAAACGCAGAATCTGGAGACAGCACGAAGCACGGACCGTTCCAGTGCTGACCGTGCCAAGGCTGGACAAGCTTGCATCATCGCAACTGTTGGCCCGTGCTGCAAACCCGCCGGCCAATACCTTTGTCGCCGCTCACATCCTGCTGCTGCGAGCACCTCGTCCGAGTGGCAAGCGAATGGTAAATTCGATACCCCATCAGCAACCGGACATCGACATCATGAGCGCCTGCCACTTCCCCGACCTCAAAGACAAACGTGTCCTGATCACCGGCTCCACCATGGGCATTGGCCTTGCCACGGCACAGGCGTTTGCGCGTCAGGGCGCAAAGGTTGGCCTGAACGGCCGCAAGCCGCCCGGGCAACTCGACGCCATCCTCGCCGGCATGCAGGTGGACGGCGGCGAGGCGGCATTTTTCGCAGCGGATCTGTCGCACAGCGAGGGCTGCGCGCAGTTGATCACAGATTTCGTGGCGCGCTTCGGAGGCATCGATGTGCTCATCAACAACGCTGGCGGTCTGATCGGGCGCAAGCCGCTGGAGAGCATTGATGACGCATTCTTCGACGCGGTGTCGGATCTGAACATGCGCTCGGTGCTGATGACTACACGCTTTGCCCTGCCTCACTTGCGCGAATCCGCCCAACAGTCCGGTCAAACCGCCAGCGTCATCAGTGTCGGCTCGATTGCAGGCCACACCGGTGGCGGCCCCGGCGCCGCACTTTATGGCGCGTCCAAGGCCTGGCTACATAACATCCACAAGAACTGGGTGGATTTCCATACTGCCGATGGCATCCGTTTCAACGTCGTCTCGCCGGGCACCGTGGACACGGCCTTTCATGCGGACAAGACGGAGGAAGTACGGCAGCGAATCAGCAGCGGGATCCCGATGGGGCGCTTTGGCAAGGCCGAGGAAATGGCGCCAGCCTTTCTGTTCTTTGCCTCGCATGCCTGCAGCGGTTATGTGACGGGCCAGATTCTGGACATCAACGGCGGTCAGTACATGCCATGAATGCTTTTCCCGAAAGCTGCATATGACCGCACTCTCGGTCGACATGAAACGGCGCTTCAGCGCCGTTTTTTCCATGACAGGGGTGGTCACATTGTGTCTTGATCACTCATACGCTCCGCCAAAAACAGCATATTCGTGGATTTTGGTAAAAAAGTTGAAATACCCATAACAAATTTATTGCTGCTTTGCAGCACGTCCACATGGGTCACTGGAGTTTCGTGGCCTTTTCCGGAAATGCTCTGTAACTGTAGGTCGATACTTCGAAAATCCCACCCACCGTTCCCTGAAAGCCATCGTGTCACGCCTCCGCAAATCCTTGCGTCGCAGCACTCTCGCGCAGGACACCCTAGTGACAAATTTGTCTATTTTTGTGTTTTTGACATTGCGGACTGTAAAAAACTCTCACACACTGAGTTCATCGCAGCTCAGAAAAAACTCCGGAATTCTTGGCGAGTTTCACTGCGATTCTTGTTGCTCATGCATTTAAAAAAACACCAGGAGGCAAGGAATGAAATTCACGTATCTGAAAAGTGCTCTGGCAGTAGCCGCCGTCGTAGCCGCCGCACAAGCAGTTGCCGGCCCGGTTGGTTATGGTGCTGCCACCACTGGTGGCGGTAGTGCAGCAGCGGTCACGGTCAGCAGCATGGCCGCCATGCAGGCAGCCATCGACAGCTACTCCGGCACGGGTGGCCTGGTACTCAACTACACCGGCACCTTCAACTTCGCCACGATTACCGATGTCTGCGCGCAACACAGCAAGGCTGCGCAAATCGTAGAGATCAAGAACAAGAGCAACATCACCATCATGGGTGCCAACGGTTCGGCAGCGAACTTCGGCATTCACATTGCAGGCTCGGCAAGCAACATCATCGTCCGCAACATGACAATTGGTTTGTTGCCTGGCGGTGAAGCGGCCGATTCGATTTCCATCGAAGGCATGTCCAGCGGCGTTCCCTCCAACATCTGGGTTGATCACAACACCATCTTCGCCGATCTGACCATGTGCTCAGGTGCAGGCGACGCGTCCTTCGATGGCGGCATCGACATGAAGAAGGGCGCGCACCACATCACTGTCTCGTACAACTACGTGCATCACTACCAGAAGGTCAGTCTCAACGGTTACAGCGATAGCGATACCGCCAACGCCAATGCGCGTACGACTTACCATCACAACCGTTTCGAAGAGATCAAATCGCGTCTGCCGCTGCAACGTTTCGGTATGACCCACATCTATAACAACTACTTCAACCAGGTTCACACGTCGGGCATCAACGTGCGCATGGGTGGTCAGTCTCTGATCGAAGCGAACTACTTCGAAAACGTGGTCAATCCTGTGACCTCGCGTGACAGTTCGGCCATCGGCTACTGGGATCTGCGTAACAACTATCTGGGTAGCGGCATCACCTGGGTGGCGTCGGAAAGCACACCGACCAAGGACGCAACCGACTGGACGACCACCAAGGCCTACGGCGCGACCGGCTACAGCTACGTGGCTGATGCAGCGGCCTGCGTGAAAGC
>Ga0075366_10002081_pt1 | contig 10159 bp, 1 predicted proteins | sample EndMethybrTD3031_FD_72351 | JGI IMG/M metagenome (GOLD analysis project Ga0075366, IMG submission 72351) | Populus endosphere microbial communities from Tennessee, USA - Endosphere MetaG P. TD hybrid TD303-1 | ecosystem: Host-associated > Plants > Roots > Endosphere | place: USA: Tennessee... | reverse complement strand
GGGCACTTCTGGCCGGGGCCACCGTTTCCGCCCGTGGTCGGCGCCGACGGAGTCTGGTAATTCGTGTTCTGACCAGGCGGCGCGCCCTTGCCCCAGATGCTGGCACCTTCCTCGGAGTCGACGTTGCGCCAACCCGCGGGCAGCGACCGTGCTAGCACTAGGAAATATCCGTCCGATTCATGTTCGACCGCATCGGCGGTTACCCACGTCTCATCGCCAAAGGTCGGGTCTTGCAGGAGATAGCGGCCAGCCTCCGCTCTTACGAGCGCGCCGAAGTGGCCAGCCTTCCAGTGCACGAGTGAGGGAACGAGGAGCGGTGCGCTCGCCGCCTCCCTCTTCGCCATCTGCGCCTCAAGACCAACTTGGTTGGCCAGATTCTGCATCTGCAGTAGTGAAGTACCGCGGGGAGTGGAGAGCGCGGCGTCGACGCGCTCGTCCTGAGTTCCCTTCACAGCGGTCAAAATGCTGCCGATGGCGAGAGGCCCGCAGCGATAAGCGCGCTCCGGGCGGTTCTCCATCAACCAAAGGCTCTCCCGCACCTGGGAAATGCGCTCACCGGCCGCACCTGTGAAGGAGCGATCTGCCACCTCGTTAAGCAGGGTCTTGAGTTCTTCTAAACGGCCAAGCCGTGCCGACAGCTCCGCGAACTCCGCCAAGCCGCGTTCCGCCAGCGCGCGTACACCCGCGTCCTGGGCCTCACGGCCTGTCCGCCACGCTTCTTCTCCGTATTGCAGTGTTTTCGTGAAGTATGCGGATCTGCGGGCAACGATTGAGAGGTTCGTCAGGATGGCGACCTTCCAGACGGTTGTGGGATGCGCGGCGAGGAAGCTCTCGAGGCTACTGATGTCCTCGCGACTCTTCGCCTGCAAGTAGCTTTCCAAGGCCCTCCCGAGTGCCCTGTTCTCTCGACCCGTGCTCGGGCCTTCAGGTATCAGCGGCTCCTCGAACACCCGGGCCTTGAACAGTTCGACATCGGTCGGAGGCTCTGAGAGCTTCGGCAGCGCAGAGGGCGCCGTCACCTGGGGCAACTTGCGGTTGCCCAGCCTCGGCAGCGTCGTGGACGAATCGCTTTTGGTTTCGTCGCTAAGCCTATCTCGCGGCTCCTGTCGGTCTTGGGCCAACGCGGCGAGAGCTTCCGAGGGACCCGTCGTCCAGAAGAGCCCAAGGATGGCGACCCACGCGCCGCTTCGAAAGACCCGCGACTTTCGCAATTGGTTCACAGTGCCTCTCCTGCCATACCTTGTCCGCGAGCCACCCCGAGAGACGAACGGGTGGCCCTAACTTGGTGGAATCGAGCCGATCAGGACGGTGTTCGTCGGTTCGCTCACCGTGATGATGGGTGGCGTGGTGTCACCGGGCTGAGGCGGCGGGCATTGCCACCGCGTGACATCGAGCGAGAAGCAATCAGTACCGTCTGGGACGCCATCCCCGTCGGTGTCGCGATTGAACGGGTCCGTGCCCCTTAGGGCCTCCTCCACATTCGACAGCCCGTCGCCATCCATATCGGAATTTGTGGCGGAAAGGCCGGAGGCAAACGCGGTACCGTCATTGACGCCGTCGCCGTTCGTATCGCGGCTCGTCGGGTCGGTGCCCGATCGGTACTCGTCAAACGTCGAGACGCCGTCGCCGTCGGTGTCAGACGCGGAAGCCCACAGAAGGGCGGCGTCGAACAGTAGCCCTCCGTTATTGGTGAAGGCTGCCGGCGCGTTCGCACCTGGGAAGGTGCCAACTCGGCGATCCGGCGCGGTGACGCCAACCATCGTTTTGCCAGCCTCATACCCGAAGATGGTGATCTTCGAAGCGTCCCCGGCCAGCGAGGCAACGCTCACAGCGGTCGCCGCGGGCAACCCCCAGTTGAAAGCGTCTGCCGTCGTCACAACAGATTGAAGCCCCGCAAAGCCCCTCGCTAGGGGATGCGTGGGAGCCAGGATGCTGACCTGCGTCTGGCCGGCAAGGGTCCCGTAGTCGGTCCCGGACACGCTTCCGGTCAGGCCATACGAGCCGAAGATCGTCGGCTCGGCTATGACCACGGGCACCGGCGCGTCGCGGAAGAGGGTCGTGGTGTCGTCGTTCAGGATCAGGCCGACGCCCTGACTGCCGATCCCGAGGGAGGCGCCGGCCGAGGGAGATGACAGGTTAAGGTAGAAGGCCTCGTTGAGCTCCTGTGTCGTGTCGCCGCGGACCGGCACGTTGATGACCTTCGACACTTCCGACGGATTGAAGGTGAGGCTGCCGACCGTGGTCGTGTAGTCCGAGGCTGCGGAAGCGTCGTTATCGGCAGTCGCATAAGCAAGGGTGACCGTCGAGGACGTCACACCGGAGCGCGTGACCGTGAAGGCCGCGTTGATGGTCCCCGTCGCCCCTTCCGTAACCGTCGCATTGCCGACGGACAGGGCTGCACCTCCGACTGGAAGCGCACAGGACGCGATCAGCGTGAATCCGTCGTTCGCAAACAACCTGACCTCATAGTTGCCGGCGGTCGAGGGTGCGGTCAGTGTGACAACTCGAGGGCGTGGCAGGGCCACGTACGAGAACCCTGACGGCCGCGGGCTGTTTGCGGAGCCCGGGGTGTAGACCGCAACCCAGTCCAGGGATGAGCTGCCCGCGGAGACGTTGACCTGGAGAGTCCCTCCAGACGCAACCGACGTCGGGCAGGCAATGGGACCGCCGCCAACCGGAGGTGCAGGCGGTGGCGGGCCATCGTCGTTCGTAATGGAGCCGATTCCCTGCCCTTGGACGATGCGGGCGCCGCCCGTTGGGGACCAGAGGTTCATGAGGAAAGTTTCGTTCGGCTCAATGGCGGTATCTCCGTACACAGTCACGGTCACGACCTTGTCGGTTTCGCCCGGCGCGAACGTAAGCGTGCCGGCTACGGGGGCGTAGTCGACTCCTGCGCTCGCCGAAGAGTTCGCGGTCGCATAATTCACGGACGCGACTGCCGCCGAGTCTCCACGCGTGAGGGTCACCGGGAACGAGGCGGTCACTGTTCCCGAATTGCCTTCCGTGACGGTCGGACTTCCGACCGAGAATGTGGGCTTCACTCGAATCAGGCATGAAGTAATCATGCTGAAACCGTTGTTGGCGAACAGGCGGACCTCGTAGGTACCAACGTTGAAGGGCGACGTGAGCGACACGGTCTTTGGCCGAGGCAGGGCGACATACGCAGAGTTCCCTAGCCACTGGTCGTCGCCTGACGAGGGCTGGTACACGGCGAGCCAGTCAAGGCTGGAACTCCCCGTCGTGACGGTGACGTTGAAGGCGGTCGATGGCGCGATCGGGACGTCTGGACAGATCAATCCCGCAGGGGGCGAGGTAGCCGTGGCCCCTTTTGCGATGACCACTACCGCGTGGCCGAATGCATCTGCGGCTGACAGAGAGGAAGCGCTCCGTGCGGACACCGTGAAGCCCCTTCCCAGGAGTCGTTCACGCAGCCACGCCTCCCCGGAACTCATCGTGCGCGAGGCCGTCACCAACAGTGCGGGCACGGGCCTCTGTGTCGCCCAATTCAGGCCCGCCCGGAACAGGGACACGCCGTCTGCAGTCAAGTAGAGCGCTTCGGTCATCCCGAAGGCCAGCCGCCTCGCGTTGGCACGGCCAAAGGAGACGAGGTTCGCGCCTTTCTCGTACGCGAAGAGGGTGACCTTGGTGCTGTCCGTTGGGAGGCTAGCCACTATGTACGCATTCGCCCCGGGCCTGCCCCACGCCAGAAAGGGAGTCGCCGAATAGACGGTCCGCGTTCCGGTCAGGCCAGCCGCCAAAGGACTGCTGCCGTCCAGAACGGTCAATTGACTCGCATTCACCTCGCCGAATTCTGTCGAGGCCGTTCCGGTCATCCCCAGATCGTCGAAGAGACTGGAGCTCAAACTGATAACCGGCGTCGTCGAATAGGTGAACATCTTTCCAATGGCGGTCGCATTCACCGTTCGATTGAGGACGACTACGGCCTTACCCACGGCATCGGCCGTGGTCACGTTGGAGCTCTCTTTCATGACGACTGTGAATCCTGCCGCTTCCATTTGAATCCTGGCGGCATTGTCGTTGCTGCTACCTCCGACCAATGTGCCGACGACGAGTAGGGCCGTGGCCTGCTCGACGGTCACCTGGACTTCATCCGACGCGCTCAATCCACCGTCGGTGACATTCACACGGAGCACATAAGTCCCCGGAGCGGAGAACGAAGCAGAAGTGGCGCTGGAGCTTGGAGCCGAGAAACTCGCCGCGCCCGGGCCGCCAACCATCGTCCACGAGTAGCTCAGTGCGCCCGGGGGATTCGGGAGGCCATCGTCGCCAGCGGTCGCCGAGAGCGTGACCCCCAGTGAGAGCTGGGCCACCCGGTCCGGCCCGGCTGAGACGGTGGGCGGCGTATTGGTGCCCGCCGACACCACGCTCACCACCACGACGTCGGATCGCACCGCAGCGCCGTCCGATGCGGTCAGCCGCAGCACGTAATCGCCGAGACCCGGCAAGGTCGCGGACGTCACTGCCTGCGCGGCATTGCCGAATGTAACGGTCCCGGGCCCACTCACCTGCGTCCAACTTGCCGTCACCGCGCCTGGCGGATTCGGTAGACCATCGTCGAAGGCGCGGCCGTTGAGAGTCACGATGGCGCCCGGAGTTCCGACTACGGTAACGTCGCTTCCTGCGTCAGCCCACGGCGTAGCATTCCCTCCGGCCGCCCAGAGGATCGCGGCGTCGAAAAGCCTTTTGCCCTCCTGAGTTAGGTTGGGCATGTCGCCGCCGAAGCCCAAGCCGACTCGCCGCGCCGGCGCGCTGAGCCCGACCATCGCCGCTCCTTGCGCATAGCCGAAGACCGCGGCGTGGCTCGAGTTGCTGGGTATGGTTGCCACCTTTACCCCAGAGGCACTCGGCGTGCCCCACGCGAAGCTGCCCGGTACGGTCGAAAGCACTTTGACCGTGCCCAGGAGACCGGCCGCCATTGGATGGGACGGCGTCGTGACCGTCAGTTGGTTCGCGACGTCCGTGCCACGGCCCGCCGCATCCACGAGGTACATGTCGTCGAAGATCCCAGTACTCATCGTGATGACGGGGACGTTGACGAACGCGAACTTATCGAGCAGATCACCATTCAGGCTGCTCGGCGAAAGAACGACGACCGCCTTCCCGTTCGCATCGCCACTCACCGACGACGAGGCGGCCTTCACCTGGACCGGAAAGCCCAGGGCCTCGATCCGGCCCCGCATGATCTCGTCTCCGGGGCTCAGGTTCGTGTCGCCGACCACCAGCAGCGCCTTGGCGTTCACGATAACGATCACGTCGTCATAGCCCGCCAGCGCGCTGTCGTTCGCCGTCAAGCGGAGCACGTACGTCCCGATCAGAGAGAATGTCGCGGTCGTGGTGAGGCTGGTTCCTTGTCCGAAGGTCACGGTGCCGGGGCCGCTCACCTTTGACCAGGCGTATGTCATGGCGTTCGGCGGGACCGGTAGGCCGTCATCCATGACGCTTGCGGCGAGGGGTACGGACGTGGCCAAGTCGATTAGCTGGTCGCTTCCGGCATTCACGACTGGCGGGCGGTTGACGGGAGGCGGAGGCGGCGGAAGCGTGACATCGGCAAAGGTCCCGCCTGTGCCAACCCCGACCAACACCTCGTTCACCGCTCCGCCGTTCGAGAGAAAGGCCGTATCGACCAGGAGCGGATACGAAGGGGGAACTGTGCTCTCGTACAGAAGGACGCCGTTCCTCCTGTAGCGCACGGTCCCTGACTCGACAGACACGCGGAGACGGTCACCAACGACGGACGTACCGGTTGCTCCCCGGTCAGCACCGCTCTCCCTTACGGCTACGGCACCTTGGCCATTGATCTCCAGACCAAATTCCGGATCATCGTTGCTTTGATCTGCGTCATCGGTTCCCAGACCGACGATCTTGAGGGTGCCTGCATCACTCGGTGAGAATTCCACGAAGCCGTCTCCGGCCGTCAGCCATCTCGTGGATACTGCGCCGGCGTTCCAGCCCTCGACGTCGATCTTCTTGAGTTGCCCCAGTTGTGCAGACAGGCCCACGATGTGACGCCAGGCCACGTTTTCGCCAAGTACGCCGGAAATGACGACGGCCTGGACGGTAGCGCCCGTACTGAAGAGAGAGGTGTCCACCAGGAGTGGGTAATGTGGGGTGACCGAACTCGAGTAGAGGAGAGAACCGTTCTTGCGATATTTGACCGACCCGCCCTCGATCGCGACGCGGAAGACGTCCCCGGTCACGTATGTTCCAAAGTAACCGCGGTGGGTTCCGGACTCCCATATGGCAACCATGCCGGTGCCACCGAGCTCGATGGCATACGCGATGTCGAGAACGCTTTGGTCCGCATCGCCGTTCCCGAGCCCGAGCATCCGCCACGTCGTCGTCTCTTGCGCCGTGAATTGCACGTATCCATCCGAGGCAACGAGTGCCTGGATGGAAACTGCCCCGCTATCCCAGGCGCTTGCGGTCGTCTTCGTGAGACTCCCGGTCGTGGCCGTGACCCCGACGGTGTTCGCCCAAGTGACGCTCGCCGTACTGAGGCCCGAAGCGACGAGGTCTCCCGCGACGACCACGCTTTGGACGGTCGCCCCAGTGGTGAAGAGGGACGTGTCAACCAGTAGGGGGTAGCGGGGAGCGATAGCGCTTGTGTAGAGGAGCGCACCGTTCTTTCGATACTTGATCGCCCCGCGGTCGACCTCAACGCGAAAGACGTCGCCGCCCGCGTAGGCTCCGAACGATCCTTTGCTAATGCCGGATTCGTAAACCTCCGCCGGTGCGTTGCTTGGAAGATAGATTGCGTATTCGATGTCAGAAAAGTGTTGGCTCAGGTCGCCCGTGCCCAGTCCGATCATTCGATCTTTGTTCGTCTCGCCGACCGTGAATTGCACGTAGCCGTCGCCGGAGATGATCGACTGCGTCGACACTGCTCCCGCGTCCCAGTTGCTGGGTGCGGTCTTCGTAAGGCTTCCCGCCGTTGCATTGACACCGACGATGTTCGTCCATCCGACCGTCTGCTTCAGGAAAGCCGTGGGGGCGAGATCGCCGGATAGCACGACCCCTTGCACGGTTGCGCCGGGGTTGTACAGGGAGGTATCGACGACCAGAGGGTAGCGGGGGGCTACCGTACTCGTATAAAAGACGCTCCCGTTGTAACGGTACTTGATGGAGCCGCCCTCAATCGAGACGCGGAAGACGTTCCCGGTCACGTATGTTCCAAAGTAACCGCGGTCGACTCCGGACTCATACACATTGAAGCCAGTGTCGTGAATGTAGATCGCATGCTCGATATCTTCGTAGCTCTGGCTGAGGTCGCCATTGCTAAGCCCGACCATACGGTAGCGATTGGTTTCGCCGGCCGTGAACTCGACATAACCATCACCGGCCACGATCGATTTCGTGGACACGGCTCCGGCGTCCCAACCGTTTGCCGTGGTCTTGGTCAGTGACCCCGGCCCGGTAGTGACGCCGACGGCGTTCATCCAGGTAACTCCCTCATTCCCGGCGACGAGCATCTGAATGACGGGCTTTATCTTTCCGGCGATCGCTGCTGGCGAACCCTTGGGACCGGCTGCGCCGTAAGCGACCTCGGCAGTCGAGCCGGATTTCGAAGTCCGCTTGTCCACGACCGTGACGTTAATCGTGTCCGCCGCGCTCGCCTCGCCATCGGACCCGGTGAGCTGGAGCGTATAGGAGCCGGGGGTATGGAACGTGGCCGAAGTGCGTTCGCTGTTCGGATCGTCAAGCTCAACGGTAGCGGGCCCCGCCGCAGTCCAATGAACGTAGAGTGAAGAGTGGTCCGGAAGGCCATCGTCGAAGACCTTGCCTTGAATAGGCATCGGAATGTCGACCGTCCCGGCCCAGTCTGGACCGGCGTCGACACGGGGTGGCGCGTTCCTGCCGGTGGCCCAGTTCACGGCCGCCTCGAAGACTGCGCGGCCCTCCGGGGTGAGGACCGTTGCAGCGCGCTGAGATAGGAAGAAGCCGACGCGCCGAGCCGGAGCGGGCAGCCCGTCGACAAGTGGAACGGCGCGTTCGTAGACGAATACGGTCGCGACGTCTGGCTGCTCTAGAGGCGTGGCGACGACCGCCGCACCGGATTCCGGTCGTCCCCAAGCGACGGGTGCGTCCTCCAAGGTGGTGGTCAGCGGGCCCGAATAGCCCGCCGAAATCGCATGGCTGGGATCGACAACGTCGATACGCGAGGTGAGATCACCTGTTCCGAATGAGAATCCCGCCTCGCCCCTCGTCATGGCCAACAGCGGAAACTGTGGCGCACCGAGCGCGATGACGGGGACAGTTGCGGAGCGCAGGGCGGGATCGATCGATCTCCCTGCGCTTGACGACACCACGACTACCGCAGTCTTAACGACCTCAGCGGTACGGAACGTTTGACCAACTCGGACAACGACCCGGTATCCAAGAGCCTCGAGTATCTGGCGGACAACCGCATCGCCCGGAAGAAGCTCTGGAGCCCGGCCCACGAGCAAGAGAACGGGATCACCCGGCGGCTGGGCCGACGAGGTAGAACCAACGGCCGCGACGTCCTGAGAACGGAAGCGGGGTTCGGTCCGCGCTGCGCTGCGGCTGTGAAGTCCCAGGAAAGTTCCGATGGCGAGAATCGCCCCTAGGAGCCGCTTTGGCTTCAATCGCATGCGACCTGCCTCCGTACGGGGAATCCGGCGCGAGCGGCGTGCTTTTGGCTGCGGCGACAGGATAGATAGCCCGTCCCAAAAGTGTCAACAACAAATACGAAAAAGACCCCGAATTCCGCTGCGGCTTCGTTGTGCACTTTTGCGGGACGAAGATGATTCGGAGCAGCCTAGCCGAACGAGCGTCCCTTTTCGGCTAGGCGGTGCCGAGATAGCCCTTAGAACATGGGGCTCTAGCACCCATTGCGACGGGCGGCGCTTGTTCGGGGGCCGTTATTTCTGGGCCGCGCGGAGAACGGTCGCCGTCAATACTCCTTGAGCCCAAGCCGATACAGCTTGTGCAGCAGCAAATGCCGCGTGAGGTAGGGCCGAACGTGATGGCGGATCTCGCGCTCCGTAACGGGACGCCCGTGGCAGCGTTCGCGCAAGCGCGCCATCTCGACGAGGCCGAGGTTCTCCATCTGCGAAGATGTCTTCTGCGCGGCGTGCACGCGGAAGCCGCCGAGGAAGCGCGGCAACCGCAGAAACCGGGCGCCCGCGTCGCGGAAGCGCAGCAGCAGGTCCCAATCCAGGGCGAAGCGGAACGATTCGTCCATGTGAGCGCCCACGCGCTCCCAGATCCGCCGCCGCCAGAACAGCGTCTCCTGCGGCACGTAGTCCGCCCAGGACAGCACGACGTCGTCGTGGCTCGGGAGCACCCACCGGCCGATCTCCCGATCCTCCTCGTCGATCACGATGCGGTGCCCGTAGACGACGTCGATCTCGGGATGGCGCGCGAAGGCGGCCGCCACCTCGTGCAACGCACCCGGGAGGAGCAGGTCATCCGAGTTGAGATAGCCCATCACTTCGCCGTTGCTGCCCGCGAAGCCGAGGTTGACGGCGTGGGTCTGGCCGCGGTCGGGAGCGCTCACCCAGCGGGAGAGGCGGTCACCGTAGCGCTCGAGGATGGCGGTGGTGCCATCGCGCGATCCCCCGTCCTGCACGACGTACTCGAGCTCCGGATAGTCCTGGGCCAGGACGCTCTGGAGCGTGCGCTCCAGGAACGCAGCCTGGCCGAAGGTCGGCGTCACCAGCGTGATCGACGGGGTCCGGGGCAACACGGGCCGCTCCCGGTAATGGCGCGGGATGCTCAGCGGCCGCGGCGGGTACTGGTCGAGCACGCCGAGCTTCGGCGACAGGCGGGCGCGCAGCGAGCGCCGGGCGCGGTAATACGCCTCACGACGGTGTCGCCGTGCCTCTTCCTCCGCGGCGCGCGCCGCCGCCTCCTCCTTCGCCTCGAAGGCGGCGAGACGTTCATCGCGCGCACGGCATTCGGCAAGATGTTCATCGCGCACGCCGCATTCGAGGTCCAGGCGCCGGATCAGGGCATCCTTCTCCTGCGCGTCCTCCCGCAGGGCATCGTAGGCACGTGCCTTGTCCGCCGCCTGGAGCCAGTCGAAGCCCTGGCCATGCGCGAAGTCGCACACCGCGCCACGGACGGACGCGGGCACGAACACGAAGGTATCGTCGATCACCATGGGCTCGTGCGCCGA
>Ga0075366_10002080_pt1 | contig 10160 bp, 6 predicted proteins | sample EndMethybrTD3031_FD_72351 | JGI IMG/M metagenome (GOLD analysis project Ga0075366, IMG submission 72351) | Populus endosphere microbial communities from Tennessee, USA - Endosphere MetaG P. TD hybrid TD303-1 | ecosystem: Host-associated > Plants > Roots > Endosphere | place: USA: Tennessee... | reverse complement strand
TCCTGCGCGTTCGGTGCGCATTCGGCCAACCCGATCGGCGCCTCGCCGCCGACGCTTCCCAGCCCGCCTTCAACACCTTCCGCATCCGTGAAACCGCCATCGAACAGCGGCAAACCCTCGATGATGCGGCCATCGACAGCGAGCGACCCCTCAACAACATCAACGCGGCTGAGCGTGAATGGCTCGAGCGCGGCCGCAAGCCCGATATCCCGCACCTCGCCCGCCAGCCACTCGGCCGACACACGATCCACATCCGTCCCGGTGCGATGGAATCCCTGGTCCTCGTAGGCGCGAATGACCGCGCCGATGCGCTCTCGCACGCTTTGCTCCACGTGTCTTGCTGCGGAATAGCCGAAGATCAGCCGACCTTGATATTCGCGTCGCGGATCACCTTGCCCCACTTCTCGGTCTCGGCGGCGATCAGCTTGCCGAAATCCTCCGGCGAGCCCGGCAGCACGGCGCCACCAAGCTCTGCGAACCGCGCTTTCAAGGTGGCATCGCGAACGCCGGCGTTGATCTCGGCGTTGAGCTTTTCGATGATCCCCACCGGCGTATCCTTCGGCGCAACGAGCCCGATCCACTGGCTCGCCTCGAAGCCCGGAATGAACTCGGCGAGCGTCGGCACGTCGGGCAACGCCTCCGAGCGCGCGGCGGTCGTCACCGCGAGCGCGCGCAGCTTGCCAGCTTTGACGTGCCCGAGCGACGTCGCCATCTCGGTGAACGCCACTTGAATTTGCCCGCCGAGCAGATCGGTCACGGCCGGCGCCGCGCCGCGATACGGCACGTGCGTGAGATCGGTTCCGGTCATCAGCTTGAAGTATTCGCCGATCACATGCGCGGGCGAGCCGTTGCCGCCCGAGCCCATCGCGATCTTGCCGGGATTGGCTTTCGCGTAGGCGATGAACTCCGGCACGCTGTTCGCCGGCACCGACGGGTGCACTTGCATGAGCTGCGGCACGCGCACGATGCTCCCGATCGGCGCGGTGTCGCGGATAAAGTTGAAGCCGAGATTGGGAAACAGATGCGGGTTGATCGCCGCGTTGCTCCCCGCGATCAGCAGCGTGTAGCCGTCGCCGGGCGCGCGGATCGCCGCCTCGGTGCCGACATTGGTGCCCGCGCCCGGCCGGTTCTCGATCACGAACTGCTGGCCGAGACGCTCCGACAGCCACTGGCCGATCAGCCGCGCCGTCACGTCGTTCGCACCGCCCGCCGCGACCGGCACGACCACGCGCACCGGCCGCGCCGGATAGGCCTGCGCGAACGCCGCTCGCGACGCCGGGAGCGCCGCGGCGCCCGCCGCCAGTTGCAGCAAGCGGCGGCGATGCAGGCTCATGCGCCGCTCCGCCGGGCGGCTGCCGCGTGTTGCAGCGTCAACGCGAACGCCAGCCTTGCGTGCCGATGCCATGGTGTCCTCCCCGTCCGTTTGGGTTTTGCCAGACTGTACAGGCATCGCAGCATCGCGAAAGGGGCTGTTGCGCGGCGTTCCGCGGAGCGCAACACTTGAGGGAAGCGCCGCATCGACGCCGCACAACGGGAGAAACCCATGAGGTCCATGCTCGCCGCCGCCTGTCTGCTGCTCGCCACGGCCGCGCACGCCGCGGAGCGCTTCCCGGTCCTGACGCCGGACCAGATGAACGTTGAGCAGAAGAAGCTGTTCGAGACGCTCGTCTCCGGCCCGCGCGCCGCGAACTACGGCGGCGATGCGGTGAACCGCGTGCTGCGCGGCGGCCCGTTCAATGCCTGGATGCGCAGCCCCGAGGTCGGCATGCGGCTGCAGGCGGTGGGCGAGCAGATCCGCTTCAAGTCCTCGATCGCCAAGCACCTCAACGAATTCGCGATCCTGATCGTGGCGCGCGAATGGACCTCGCAATACGAATGGTACGCGCACTATCCGCTCGCGATGAAAGCCGGGCTCGATCCGAAGATCGCCGAGGACCTCGCGGCCGGAAAGCGTCCCGCGAACATGAAAGAGGACGAGGCCGCGGTGTACGACTTCTGCACGCAACTGCATCGCACCAAGAAGGTTGACGACGCGACCTTCGCGCGCGCCAGGGCGCTGCTCGGCGAACAGGGCGTGATCGATCTGATCGCGGTCAGCGGTTATTACGTGGCGGTCGCCATGACGCTCAACGTCGCCGACGTGCCGGTGCCGGACGGGAGCAAACCGCTGAAGACGCCGGATTAGGCGGGCGGCGGCGGGGTCGCAAATTGGCTGTCTCCAGCGATGTTCACTCACGATCCGGAAGCGGACCGGGGGCAGGCATTTCGGATTTTCTGCTAAGGGCCAGAAGCGGCGATGGAAGATGTCGGGGCGATACTTCGAAGCGTAGGATCCGCCGAAGCCAGGCAAGGTGCTCTTCGGCTACCGGCAAACGCACCGAGGAGGCAAATTGCTACTGTCGCGCCTCGCGACAGCCCTGGAGCATTGCGTTGACGCGGTAATCTCGTGGCGTTTGTTCAAAAGCGGACTTGAACGTTCGCGAAGCATGTGCCGCGTCAGCAAACCCGCACTCCAGTGCCAGCTTCGCGATCGAGGCCCCAGACAAGCTGCGCTGCGACAGCAGTGCGCGAAAACGTTCGACGCGCCGGCGCAAAATGTGCCTCTCGAATGTGGTGCCTCTGTCGGAAAAGATTCGATGAAAGGTGCGCTCGGAAACTCCGAATCCCGCCGCAAGCGCGTGAGGCAAGTGACGCGCCGCGAGCTTCTGCCGCAGGTGGATGTCGACAAGCGCGTACAATTGCGAGCGGTTGAGTTGATGCGGCATTCCCTGGCCCTGGCGCAGGATCGCACCGATGTAGGCGACAATGTCGTTCTGGTCTGGATTCGCATCGCCGCGGTCCTCGGCGGGCCGCAGCAACGAGCGGACAAGACGTGCGATCGAGCACGAGACCACTCCCGACAATGGCACCGGCATTGCACATGATCGTTCGGCGTTTGCGAAGGTTGCCGAGAGCGATGCCGCGGGCATTGTCGCGATCAGCACTTCGGCCCGTTGTCCGGGGCCATCGAGCCGATCTTCGAACGGGCGGCGCGCGTCGTAAAGAACGCCAAAGCCAGGCTCGATCGCACCTTCCTTTGTGCCTTGCGTCATCCAGCTTCGACCGCGCGTCTGGAAATCGAACATGAAATCGTCCGAGCCCGCGGCACTCACGAGACGGGAGTCGCGGCGGTAGCACTGGGGACTGCTGTCGAACCGCACGAGCTTGGCGTCGCCGATCTCGAAAAATTCGAAATGACCGCTGACCACTGACGCGCCGAGCGGTCTCGTCTCGACGTTCGCGAACGAGCGGCAGATCGCCTCCGTCCAATAGGCCTGGCGTTCGGTGGGGCGGACCGAGTCGGTCGAGATGCTGACTGTCATGTCCGTCCTCGCTGGGCGAGCCCGACGGCTACGGTTGCCCAGTCTTGCGGCGCTGGCAAGGACTATCGGTTGGCAGCCTCGTTCAAGACGCGGCCAGTCGTCCGCCCTAGTTTGCCTGATCCGACTGGCGGAAATCGCTCTCATCATGCCTCGAACGACAGACTCTCGGGTTGTCAAAACGACTGCGGAGGCCCCGCATCCGCTCGATCCGTTGAGCGGGGCGGAGCTCGCGGCCGCTTGCGAGATTCTGAAGACAAAGAAACGCCTCGGCCCGGACACGCGCTTCATCCATGTGCAACTCGAGGAACCCGCCAAGGCCGCTGTTCTTCGATGGAAACCGAAAGCGCTACTGCACCGGCGGGCCTCCGCAACCCTGTTCGACTGCAAGACCGGCGCAACGCATGTGGCGATCGTGGACCTTGGCGCAAAGTCGGTTGCGGCGTGGCACGAGCATCCGGTCAAGGCGTACCCCTACGGCCAGCCGCCGATCACCATCGAGGAAGTGTTCAAGGTCGGCGATATCGTCAAGGCCGATGCTGGCTGGCGGCGCGCCATGAAGCGGCGTGGCGTCAGCGCCAAAGAAATCGAATTGATTCAGGTCGATCCGTTCTCGGCAGGGTATTTCGACCGGGACGTCGAGAAAGGCCGCCGCCTTGTCAGCGCCGTCTCGTATTGGCGCTCCGATATCAAGGACAACGGTTACGCACATCCGATCGAGGGCGTGGTCGCGCTGGTCGACCTGATCGAGAACAAGGTCGTTCAGCTTGTCGACGAGCCGGACATCGTTCCGATCCCGAAAACAAAGCGCAACTACAACCGCGAGTCTCTTCCGCAGCCGCGCCGGGATATCAAATCTCTCGATATCGTGCAGAAGGACGGCCCGAGTTTTTCCGTCGAAGGATGGAAAGTCGCGTGGCAGAACTGGTCGTTCCGTATCGGATGGACGGCGCGCGAAGGCCTCGTGCTGCACCAAATCGCCTTTCGCGACGGCAAGCGCGACCGCCCCATCATCTACCGCGCCAGCATCACCGACATGGTGGTGCCCTATGCCGACCCGACCGCCAACCATTTCTGGAAGAGCGCATTCGACGCCGGCGAATACGGCCTCGGCAAGCTTGCCAATACATTGGAGCTCGGCTGCGACTGTCTCGGCCATATCCGCTATTTCGACGTGCCGGTCGCCGATGACTTCGGCCAGCCGGCGGTCATGAAAAATGCCATCTGCCTGCATGAGGAAGACTACGGCATCCTCTGGAAGCACTACGAGTTTCGCAACGAGACGTTCGAAGTGCGCCGCTCGCGCCGTCTCGTCATTTCATTCTTCGCGACCGTCGGGAACTACGACTACGGTTTCTACTGGTACTTCTATCAGGACGGCACGGTCCAGCTTGAGACGAAGCTCACAGGCATCATCCAGACCGCGGCTGTCGCGCCTGGCAAGCCCTACCCTTGGGGCGGAATGGTCGCCGACGGCCTCGGCGGTCCGACGCACCAGCATTTCTTCAATGCGCGCTTGCACATGATGGTCGACGGCGAGCGCAACAGCGTGACCGAGCACGAATTCGTGCCGCGGCCGTGGGGTGCAGATAATCCTCACGGCAACGTGTTCGATACGACGAGCCGCGTACTCGCCCGCGAACGCGACGCGGCACGCGAAGCCGACGGGCGCACAGGCCGGTACTGGAAGATCGTCAATCCGAACGTAACGAACAGTGTCGGCGGCCCGACGGGCTACAAGCTTTTAGCGCATCCGTCGCCTCTGATGCTGGCGCAGGACGGCTGCTTCATGCGTTCGCGCGGCGCGTTCGCCACCAAGCATCTTTGGGTGACGCGGTACGCGCCCGGCGAGCGTTATGCGAGCGGCGAATTCCCCAACCAGCACGCCGGCGGCGACGGTTTGCCGAAATATATCGCGCAGAACCGCCCGATCGAAAACGAAGACATCGTCGTTTGGCATTCGTTCGGCCCGACGCATGCCTGCAGGCCGGAAGACTTTCCGGTCATGCCCGTCGAGTACACCGGCTTCACGCTCAAGCCGAACGGCTTCTTCGCCGAGAATCCCGCAATGGATCTTCCGTCCGACCGCAACAGCGCCAGCCGTGAGGATCGCGACCCGACGTCCTGCTGCTCCTGAGGATGCGGTCTGCGCTTCGTTTCACACCGGCCGAAAGAAGGGGAAGTGCCCATGAAACGCAGAGAGCTTCTGAAAGCCGCCGGCGCCGGCCTTGCATCCGCCGTTGTCGCTGCACCGGCCATCGCGCAATCCACGCCGCCCCTGCGCTGGCGCCTGACCACATCCTTTCCAAAGAACCTTGATACGCTCTATGGCGCCTGCGAGATGTTCAGCAAGGCGGTTGCGGAACTCTCCGACCAGAAATTCCAGGTCCAGGTGTTTGGTCCAGGAGAGATTGTACCGGCCTTCCAGGTGTTCGATGCCATCTCGAACAACACGGTCGAGATGGGCAACTCGGCGTCCTACTACTACATTGGCAAAGACCTCGCCTTTGCGTTCGGAACCGCCGTCCCGTTCGGCCTGAACACGCGCCAGATGAATGCCTGGTTGGCGTATGGCGGCGGTCTCGGCCTGCTCAACGAGCTTCACGGAACGTACAACATCCACGCCATCCCGTTCGGTAATACGACCGCGCAGATGGGCGGCTGGTTTCGCAAGGAAATCAAGACGCTCGACGATCTCAAGGGCCTCAAGTTCCGCGTCGGCGGCGTTGCCGGCCAGGTGCTGAGCAGGCTCGGTGTGGTACCGCAGCAGATCGCTCCGGGCGACATCTTTTCGGCGCTTGAGAAGGGCGCGATCGACGCGGCCGAGTGGATCGGCCCTCACGACGACGAGAAGCTGGGGTTCATCAAGGTTGCGCCCTACTACTATTATCCCGGCTGGTGGGAGGGCTGCGCGAACGGCTTCCTCTATATCCCTACGGCGAAGTGGGCCGAGTTGCCGAAGGCCTATCAGCAGATGGTCACCACCGCGGCCGCTCAAGTCGCCGCGGACCTCACGGCGAAGTACGACGCGCGCAATGCCGCTGCGATCAAGCGACTGGTCGCCGCCGGCGCGCAGCTCCGGCCCTTCTCGGTCGAAATCCTTGACGCATCCTACAAGGCCACCAACGAACTATTCGCCGAGGTCGCGGCCAGGAATGCGATGTTCAAGAAACTCTACGACTCGATGACGGCCTTCCGTAACGAGCAGTACCAATGGCATCAGGTTTGTGAAGCGACCTACGACAACTACATGATTGGCAAACGCGGCCGCATCTGATCATGCGTATTCCGGCCGCATGTGCTGGCTGAGGCAGGGGGCTATTTGGAAATTCGAACTGGCCGGCCTGTAACGCTGGCACCCAACGGCATGGTGACCTCGCCGCATTCGCTTGCATCTGCGGCCGGGGTCGATGTGCTGCGGGCCGGCGGCTCCGCCATCGACGCGGCTATTGCGACGAGCGCTGTGCTCTCGGTCGTTTATCCGCACATGACGGGCGTGGGCGGCGACGCCTTCTGGCTGATCCACGACGGCAAGACCGGTAAGGTCAGGTCTCTCAACGGCGGCGGCAAGGCAGCGGCGAAAGCGCGACTCTCGTGGTTCGGGACTAGAGGGCTGAAGGAGATTCCACTCCGGGGGATTGTGCCTGCGACGCTGACCGTCCCGGGTGCCGTCGCGAGCTGGACCGAGGCGCACCGCGTCTATGGCCGCCTTCCGCTCGGGCACGTCGTCGCGCCAGCCATCGGCTACGCGCGCGATGGATTTCCGGTGACCGGCCGGCTCGCGAGCTTCACCGGCATGATGCGCGACGAATTGGCCGGGCACCGCGAGTCGGCGGCTTTCCTGCTGGCCGACGGTTCTCCGCCGAGGCCGGGCGCGAAGCTCACGAACCGGAATCTGGCCCGAACGTTGATGGCGATCGCAGACGAGGGATGGCGTGGCTTCTATGACGGACCGGTCGCCGCCGAGATGGCCCGCTTCGCCCGCGAGTCAGGCGGGTTCTTCGGTCAACCCGATTTCCTTCGGCAGACGGCGATATGGACAGAGCCTTTGGTAGGCCGATATCGCGGCACAACGATCTACAACACGCCACCTCCCACGCAGGGCTTCACGGTCCTGGAAATGCTCAACCTCATCGAGCCGCACGAACTCGGCAAATTGGACTTTCTGGGACCCGACCACGTCCACCTGCTCGTGCAAGCCAAGCAGATCGCCTACAATGACCGCGACCTGTTGCTTGCCGACCCGGCCTTCGCAGACGTTCCTGTCGAAACGCTGGTCTCGAAACAATACGCGCGCAAGCGCGCTGAACTGCTGGACCTGAAATCGGCGTTGCCGTGGGACAAGGTACCGTCATTCGGCAGTCTCGCCGGCGATACGGTCTACATCGCGGCAGTTGATCGCGACGGCAACGCGGCATCGCTGATTCAAAGTCTCTATGGATTGTTTGGTTCGTGCGTGGTCGCCGGAAGCACGGGCGTGATGTTGCAGAATCGCGGTGCCTATTTCTCGCTCGATCCGCGCCATCCAAATCGCCTGGAGCCAGGCAAGATTCCACTGCATACCCTTATTGCGTCGATCGGAAAGCGGGACGGAAAACTCTGGAGCGTGCTCGGCTGCATGGGTGCGGACGGCCAGCCGCAGATTCAATTGCAGGCTTATGTGGCGATGATCGACTACGGGCTGGATATTCAGGAGGCGCTGGAAATGCCGCGCTTTCTTTCAGGCCGTTTCGCTCTCGGTGAGGCAAGAGATACGCTCCACATGGAGGCCCGTTTTCCCGCAAGCACCATCGGTAAGCTCGAGCGGAGGGGACACGCAGTCAATCGCTGGGGCCCATGGAATGAAATGGCGGGCCACGCCCACGGCATCGTTGTAGACGCCGAGCAAGGCATCCTGACGGGAGGGGCCGACCCGCGAAGCGATGGCGCTGCTATCGGCTATTGATCGAAACGAGACGGCGAGAGTTCCGGGTCACTGACATTTTCTTCCGGCCTTGAAAGCAGAAAACGCCAACACGGCACAAGCTCATCTAACTCCCGAAAGCAGTATAGTCCTGCACGCCGAACGTCCGGTATGAGTCAGAAGCGGACCAACAAGCTGCGTTAAGAACGCGCCGCTTGTCTCTCGAAAGCAGCCATTGAGCGACGCGCTACGCTCTTCGCCTTCGGGCCAGAAGCGAACCTGTGCACGGACGCGCGCTAGATATCTGCTTTGGCCCAAAGCAGCAATCTTCTGAATGGCACCTGTCCTTTGGATGATTCGAACTCATTGCAGCGCAACATCCGTATTCGTCTGATATGTTCGGTCAACGATAGGCGGGAGAGGTTCGATTGCGCGTTCTGCTAGACCTCGACTACGGCACCGAAGGCTACCCGGGAAAGGTCGCTCGACGGCTTCGCGCGGTCAATCTCACCGCCCGGATTCTCGTCGTCACCGCATTTTGCTTCGCAGTCGCCCATTTCTTGAATCCCACGCCGGGGATGTGGAAGCCTGCTGTGGTTTCCGCGCTTGCGACACTGACTTTCATCCTGGTCCCGCTGCTTCATCGCTTTGGCCCGCTTGCGGCCGCAGCGGCGCTCCTGCTCGCCGGGTTTGCCGTCGCGTTCGTAACCACCTGGTTGAACGGGACCGGCAATGGCATGCATAAGTACTACTTGGTGGGCACAGCGCTCACGCTTCTTTATTTCGGCACTGAGCGGATCGTGCTCTCGGCGTTTTTTGGCGCACTGGCGGTCGTTCTCATTGTCGTGCTGGAATGGATGGTGCCGTACAATACGGGAGTACAACCATCGAGCACTCAGTTTGCGAATTTTATCGTGAACGCGATCGTGGCATGCGGCGCTCTATTGGCGATTGTCAATTACGCCTTGCGTGAAGCGGCGCGAGCCGAAGAGAATCTCGCGCGCGAATACGCCATCAGCCAGGACAAGACCCGCCAGCTTGAAATCGCGGACAAATACAAATCGCACTTCCTCGCCTCGGCGAGCCACGATCTGCGTCAGCCGCTGCATGCGCTGAACCTGTTCGTCGCTCAATTGCGCAGCGAGACGAAGCCGGCCGAGCGCGATCGGCTGGCCGCTCGCATAGACGCTGCCGTCGGTTCGATGAATGAGCTGTTCGAAGCGCTGCTCGACATGACCAAGCTCGAGGCCGGCGTCCTTCAATCCAATGTCACGGAGTGTTCGGTGCAGCGGGCGCTCGAACGCATCGAAACAACCTTCTCCGATGCGGCGCAAAAAAAGGGATTGCGGCTGCGCGTGGTCAGCAGCAGCGCGTGGGTTCGCAGCGATCCTATTCTGCTGGAGCGCGTCCTGCTCAATCTGGTATCGAACGCCGTGGCCTACACGGAGCGTGGCGGCGTGGTGGTCGGCTGCCGGCGCCGCGGCAACGCGCTGCGCTTCGATGTTTGCGATACCGGCCCCGGCATCCCGGAACAGCAGCGTCGCAACATCTTCGATGAGTACTATCGGCTTGGTCCCGGCCTAGGCCAGCAGAGCAGTCTCGGTCTCGGCTTGGCCATCGTGGACCGGCTCAGCCGCCTGCTCGGGCACGTGGTGGAGCTGGATTCCCGTCCGGACCGTGGGTCGCGCTTCTCGGTGTCGGTACCGATGGTCGCCCAGCCGGACTCAACGATAGATGCGCACGCGCAAGCACAGGTCATTGCGGATCCCGCGCGTGGCAAACTGATCATGGTGATCGACGACGACACGCTCGTTCTCGACGGCATGCGCGGCATTTTGCAGAGCTGGGGCTGCAAGGTGCGGACCGCGGCCTCGGGCGCCGCCGCACTCGCCGAGCTC
>Ga0075366_10002079_pt1 | contig 10167 bp, 9 predicted proteins | sample EndMethybrTD3031_FD_72351 | JGI IMG/M metagenome (GOLD analysis project Ga0075366, IMG submission 72351) | Populus endosphere microbial communities from Tennessee, USA - Endosphere MetaG P. TD hybrid TD303-1 | ecosystem: Host-associated > Plants > Roots > Endosphere | place: USA: Tennessee... | reverse complement strand
AGCGGCGCGGGTCCCATCCCGAGGAGGCCGTTCTCGGTGTGCAGGATGATCTCGCGGTCCTTCGGCAGGTGATTGGCCACGAGCGTCGGAAGCCCGATGCCGAGGTTCACGTAGGAGCCCTCGGGAATGTCGCGGGCGACCCGGGCCGCCATCTCGTCGCGCGTGTATTTCTTCATCGGCGCCTCAGGCCTGCGCCTGCGCGCGCGAACTCGCCGCCGGCGCGTCGATGGCCACGATCCGCTGCACGAAGATGCCGGGCGTGGCGACCGCCTCGGGGTCGAGGGAGCCCAGTGGCTCGATCGAGCGCACCTGCGCGACCGTGCAGCGCGCCGCCGCCGCCATGATGGGACCGAAATTGCGCGCGGTCTTGCGGTAGACCAGGTTGCCCCAGCGATCGGCCCGGTCGGCCTTGATGAGGGCGAAGTCGGCGTGGATCGGGTATTCGAGCACGTAGTGGCGCCCGGCGATCTCGCGCGTCTCCTTGCCCTGGGCGAGGTCGGTGCCGTAGCCGGTCGGCGTGAAGAACGCGCCGATGCCGGCGCCCGCCGCGCGGATTCGCTCGGCGAGGTTGCCCTGCGGCACCAGCTCGAGCTCGATCGCCTTCTCCTTGTAGAGCTTGTCGAAGTGCCACGAGTCGACCTGGCGCGGGAAGGAGCAGATGATCTTGCGCACCCGGCGCTCCTTGAGCAGCAGCGCGAGGCCCATGTCGGCGTTGCCGGCATTGTTGTTCACGATGGTGAGGTCGCGCGCCCCGTGCCGGATCAGCGCGTCGATCAGCTCGGCCGGCATCCCGGCGGTGCCGAAGCCCCCGATCATGACGGTCATGCCGTCGGCGACGTCGGCTAGGGCCGCGTCGGCCGAGGCGACACTCTTGTCGATCATCCCCGCGTTTCCCCGTTCGTTCTTGGATACGGAATGACGTTCCCTCCGCGAACCCCAATGTTATTCTGAAACGTGCCCTGCATGAGCAAGGAACGACGATGAGTGACGACGAAAAGACGACGATCGACCGCCGGACTTTCCTGAAAGGCGCCGCGGCGGCGGCCGGCGTGGTGGCCGCCGCGGAGGCCGGGGCCCAGCCGAAGAAGAAGGAGGAGAAGGAGAAGCGGATTCCCGGCGACATCGTGATCGAGCGCCCGGGCTCCGACTTCATGGTCGACGTGATCAAGTCGCTCGGCATCGAGTACATCGCGACCAACCCGGGCTCGAGCTTCCGCAGCCTGCACGAGTCGCTGGTGAACTACGGCGGCAACACGAAGCCGGAGCTGCTCACCTGCACCCACGAGGAAGCCGCCGTGGCCATGGCCCACGGCTACGCCAAGGCGGCGGGCAAGCCCATGGCGGCGCTGATCCACGGCAGCGTCGGCGTGCAGCACGCCGCGATGGCGATCTACAACGCCTGGGTCGACCGTGTGCCGCTGATGATCTTCACCGGCAACGGCCTCGACGCCACCAAGCGCCGCCCCGGCACCGAGTGGAACCATTCGGTCCAGGATCCCGCGCTGCTGGTGCGCGACTTCGTGAAGTGGGACGACTACCCGATGTCGCTCGCGCACTTCGCCGAGTCCACGGTGCGCGCCTACAAGATCGCGACCACGCCGCCGATGGAGCCGGTGCTCATCAACGCCGACATCGACCTGCAGGAAGAGGGGATCCACGAGGAGGGCCTCAAGGTCCCGAAGCTCTCGCGCTCGCGCCCGCCCCAGGGCGATCGCGCCGCGCTCGCGGAGGCGGCGAAGTGGCTGGTGGGCGCCGAGAACCCGGTGATCATCGCCGACCGCTGCGCGCGCAACCAGGACGGCGTGCGGCTGCTGGTCGAGCTCGCCGAGGCGCTGCAGGCTCCGGTGGTCGACCTCGGCGGCCGCATGAACTTCCCGATGACGCATCCGCTCTGCCACAACGAGGGGCGGCGCGCGCTGGTGCGCGAGGCCGACGTGGTGCTGCTGCTCGAGGTGGCCGACGCGTGGGGCCAGTTCAACTCGCTCTCCGATCCCCACAAGGAGCACCGCGCGCTCGGGCGCAAGGACGGGCGCATCGTGAACCTCTCGATGCAGGACGTCTTCATCCATTCGAACTACCAGGACCACCAGCGCTACCAGCCCGTGGACCTCGCGATCAGCGGCGACGCGCAGGCGAGCCTGCCCGCGCTGATCGAGGAGGTGCGCAAGCTCTCGGGCGACGACCGCAAGCGCGCGTTCGCGGCGCGCGGCGAGAAGCTCAAGGACGCGTACACGAAGGAGAAGCGGCGCGCGCGCGACGAGGCGGCGCACGGCTGGGACCTCGCGCCGATCTCCACCGCGCGCCTCGCCGCCGAGACCTGGAACGCGATCAAGGGCGAGCCGTGGTCGCTCGCGGTGAGCGACCGCATCCCTTGGGCGCGGCGCCTGTGGCCCGCGACCGAGTACCACCACATGCTCGGCGGCTCGGGCGCGCAGGGCGTGGGGTACGCCGCGCCGGCCGCGCTCGGCGTGGCGCTCGCCAACAAGGCGAAGGGGCTCCTCACCGTCACCTTCCAGCCCGACGGCGACCTCATGTATTCACCCGGAATCCTCTGGACCGCGGCTTACCACAAGCTCCCGGTGCTCTTCGTGATGCACAACAACCGCGGCTACCACCAGGAGATCATGCACGTGCAGCGCATGGCCTCGCTCCACAAGCGCCGCCCGGACACCGCGTGGGTCGGGACCATCCTCGACAAGCCCGCGATCGATTTCGCCAAGCTCGCGCAGGCGCAGGGCGTGTGGGCCGAAGGGCCGATCGAGGATCCGGCGAAGCTCGGGGCCGCGTTGCAGCGCGCCGTCGCCGTCGTGAAGCGGGGCGAGCCGGCGCTTCTCGATGTCGTCTGCCAAGGGCGCTAGCGCGCTGCTCGTTGCGCTTTTCGCGGGCGGCGCGGCGCTCGCGCAGCCGATGCCGGAGCCGCGCGTGGCGAGGCTCAACGAGCGGGTGCACATCCTGCTCGGCCCGATCCAGCACGCCAATGCCCGCAACCAGGGCTACATGATCAATTCGACGGTCATCGTGGGCGACCGGGGTGTGGTCGTGGTCGACTCTGGCGGGTCGCTCGACGTGGGCCGCCACCTCGCGGCCGCCGTCCGCCGCATCACCGACAAGCCCGTCACGCACGTCGTCAACACCCATTCCCACGGCGATCACTACCTCGGCAACGGCGCCTTTCCGGGTGCGACCATTGTCAGCTCCGAGACGTGCCGCAAGCTGGTGGGCGACACCGGCCGCGAATGGGTCGCGCTGATGGAGCACGACATCGGGCACGCGTTGCCGGGGACGGAACCCCTCGCGGCCTCCGTGACCTACGCCGAGCGATCGCGGACCCCGGTCACGATCGGCGGCGTGCGAATCGTCTTCTGGGTGCCGGCCGGATCGCACACCGCGGGAGACCTCATGGTCTACCTGCCCGACGACAAGGTGCTGGTCACGGGCGACGTGCTCGTCAACGGCATCGTGCCGACGTTGCAGGACGGCTTCGTCCGGAACTGGATCCGGACGCTCGAGGAGATCGAGGCCCTGGGCGATATCCGATTCGTGCCGGGGCACGGCGATCCCATGAGCCTTCGCGAGGTGGCGGCGTTCCGGGCCACGCTCGCGCGTTTCTACTCCGGCGTGAAGGAGGGCTATCGAAAGCGCCTGTCGGAGGAGGAGATCCGGCGCACGGTGGACGTCTCCGCGTGGAGCCGCCTCGAGCGCCCGTACGTCATCGGCCGCAACGTGAACCGCGCGTACCTGGAGGCGGAGGCCGACGTCTTCTCGGAGTGAGCGCGCTCAGTCCTTCAGCAGCGGGATCTCGCTCGCCTTCGCCCCGCGCTTGAACGACGCCACGTAGGCGTAGATGTCGGCGAGCTCCTGGTCGCTCACGAACTCGGCGGGATAGCGCGGCATCGTCTCGCGCGGGCGGCGCACCTGCTGCGCGAAGGCTTCCCACGGCCATACGTCGTAGGCGATGCGCGGGCCGCTGCCGCGGTCGCCGCCCTGGCCCACCGTGCCGTGGCACGTGTAGCACATGTTCTTCATGAAGGCGGCCTTGCCGCGCGCGGCGTCGCCGGCGGGGGCCTGTGCGGAAGCGTTGGCGGCGAGCGCGAGCGCGCAGGCGCCGATCATCGTCGTGACTCTCATGGCTCCTCCTTGTCCTTGCGATTCATGCGGCGCTCGGCGAGGGACACGAACCCGCCGGCCAGCAGGAACGCGCCATTCGCCCAGAATACCGGGATCAACCCGAACGCCGAGCCCATCGCCCCGAAGGCGAGCGGCACCGCGATCTGGGTGAGCTTGTTCACCGTGAGGCGCATTCCGAGCGCCTCGCCCGAGCGGCCCTCGGGCGCGTGGTTGTAGGTGAGGATGATCGTGAGGGGCTGCGCGCATCCGAGGCCGATGCCGAGCAGGAACGCGATGAGGGCGAGCACCGGCGCCTGCGAGACGAACGGGACCGCGAGGTAGACGGCGCCCGCCACGAAGAGCGACGCGGTGAGGACGCCCACCTCGCCCAGGTGGCGCGTGGCGCGCGGCATCCCCATGCGAACCAGGAAGGCGGCCACCGCGTAGCTCGACATCACGAGGCCGATCGCCGAGGCCGACAGCCCGATCGAGCGGCCGTACACCGGAAAGTAGAACGTGAAGAGCTCGATGCCGGTGAGCGTCACGCCGCTCATGATCAGCGTGCGGCGCAACCCGGCGCTCTTCAGCAATTCGAGCGAGCCGCCGGACTCGGTGTGCGCCGGCCGCGTGCGCGCCGGGACCAGCGCGGGGTACGCGAGCAGCAGGGCCGCCGGCAGGAGGGCGACGACCGCGAGCATCACGTGGGTCGGCGGGAATCCGAGCCCGTCGATCGCGAAGCCCGCCAGCGCCGGTCCGACGAAGGCCGAGATCGACTGGCCGAGGGAGAAGGTGGCGAAGTTGCGCGTGCGCGCCTCGCCCGAGCCGAACGCCCCGATGAGGTTGTGGATCGAGACGTGGAAGAAGATGTGGCCGAGGCCGACGAGCGCCGCGGCCGCCACCAGCCCGGCGATGCCCTCGACCACGAGCGGCAGCGCGATGCCCACCGCGATCACGCCCGCGCCCGCGATGATCGGGCGCTTCACGCCGATGCGGTCCGAGACCTTGCCGGCATAAACCGCGAGGAGCAGGGGGAAGGCGGCGAACGTCGCCGCGAGCACGCCGACCTGGAAGGGCGTGGCGCCCTGCGCGAGCGCCGACAGCGACACCACGAACTTCGCACCGCGCATGCTGATGCTCTGCAGGAGGGACAGCAGGACGGCGAGATGGACGACCAAGAGGGGCTGTTCTGCGTGCAGGAACGCGGTTCCGTTTGATGTGATCAGTATACTGACCGGATGTCGGTCGGCCGCAACGATCCGTGCCCCTGCGGCAGCGGGCTCAAGTACAAGAAGTGCCACGGCGCCGTGATCCCGGTGGCGAGCGTCCCCGCGCGCGCGTGCGGCGAGTGCACCGCATGCTGCGACGGCTGGGTGATGGGCACGATCGAGGGCCACGAGATGAAGCCCGGGACGCCGTGCCACTTCCGCGGCGACCACGGTTGCTCGATCTACGAGCGGCGGCCGCAGCACCCGTGCCGCAACTTCGTGTGCGGCTGGCTGCAGCCCGCGAGCCCGTTTCCCGAGGAATGGCGCCCCGATCGCGTCGGCGTGATGGTGATCCCGATGCGCTGGCGCGGCCACGAGGCGTACGTGCTGCGGCACGCGGGGCGCGATCCCGACGAGGCGATGCTCTCGTGGATGCGCGAGATGAGCCTGCGCACCCGCCGGCCGTTCTTCTACGAGATCGCGGGCGAGCGCTTCGGGTTCGGGCCGCCCGAATTCCAGGCCGAGATGCAGGAGAAGATCGCGCGCGGCGAACCGCTGTGGGGGCAGGGGGCGCAGATATACTAGCGCCGATGAGCGCCCCGGCCGCGACGCACCCGCGCATATCGCACGCCAAGCTGGCGGCGTTGCTCGCGCTGGTCTTCGCGGTCCTCGCGGGTAGCGCGATGCTGCGCACCTCGGTCACCTTCGACGAAGTCGTGTTCTCCGCGGTCGGCGCGCGCGGCATCGTCACGGGCGACTTCACGCTGGTCAACGACCACCCGCGCCTCGCGCAGTACATGTACGGCATCCCCGCCTACCTCACGGCGAGCAAGTTCCCCGCCGAGGAGGGCAGCAACTGGAACTGGCTCTCGCGCTACCACTATGCGCGCGCGTTGCTCTGGGGCGTGGGCAACTACCCGGAACGCATCATCATGTCCACGCGCCTCGTGGCGCTCGCCTTCGGCACGCTGGCCGTGCTCGCGACCTTCCTGCTGTCGCGCCGCCACCTGCCGGCGGGGGCCGCGCTTTTCGCCGCCGCGCTGGTCGCTTTCCTGCCCGACATGCTGGCGCAATCCGGCGTGGCCTATAACGACGTGCCGCTCGCCTTCGGGCTGCTGGTGAGCGTCTACGCGCTCGATGCCGCGGTGCGCGATCCCGCGCCGCGCCGCGTGGCGCTCGCCGCGCTCGCCTGCGCGCTCACGCTCTGCATCAAGTACAGCGCCGTGGTGCTCGGGCCGATCCTTCTCACCATGCTCGCGCTCGAGGCGCTGTCGGGCCGCTGGCGCGATCCCGCGTGGCGCAAGGCGGTGTGGGTCGCGATCCCGGTCTTCGCGCTCGTGGTGTACCTCGTCATCGCGCTGCTCTACCTCGGCGACTGGCGGCTCGCGGATTTCTTCAGCGGGTTGCGCGAGATCACACGCTCGTCGCTCGCGGGCCGCCCGGCCTTCCTGCTGGGCGAGCGCAACATCGGCGGCTGGTGGTACTTCTTCCCCGTGGCCTTCATGCTCAAGACGCCGGTGGCGCTGCACGTCTTCATGCTGATCGCGCTGGCCGGCGCGTGGGCGGTGGTGCGGGGCGCGCGCTGGCGCGAGTGGATCGCGCATCCCGCGCGGCCCGCCATCCTCGGGGCCGGGGTCTTCCTCGCGGCGCTGCTCGCTTCGCGCGTGAACATCGGCGTGCGCCACGCGCTTCCGATGATGCCGTTCCTCTGCATCCTCGTCGCCATGGGCGTGAGCGGCGTGTGGGAGCGCGGGCAACGCGCGATGCGGGTCGCGCTCGGCGCGGTGTTCGCCACCTACGTCCTCTCGACCGCCGTGCACTACCCGTTCTTCCTCTCCTATTTGAGCGACTACGCCCGCGGGCGCGCTCTCCACGAGACGCTGGTGGACTCGAGCACCGACTGGGGCCAGGGGCTGGTCGCGCTGCGCTCGTTCATGCGCGAGCGCGGCATCGACCGGGTGGCCCTCGGCTACTTCGGCTCGGCGTTGCCCGAGGGCTACGGCATCGAATACGTCGCGCTGCCGAGCTTCCTGCAGCTCCCGGAGCAATCAGCGGGATCGCCGCGCTTCATGGTCGTCTCGGCGACGCTGCTCACCGGCAACTACGCGCGCGGCGATCCGTATGCATCTCTTCGAACGGTGAAACCGTTCGCGATCGTGGCCGAGACGCTGTACGTGTTCGACCGCACCGCGCTGGTGAAGCCGTGAGCGCGATCGACCGCAGCATCTTCGCCGCCTGGGCCGCCGCCGAGGAGGCCCATTGGTGGTTCGCGGCGCGCCGGTCGATCCTGCGGCGCGTCGTCGATGCCATCGCGCCCGTCCATAGCGGCGCACGCCCCTCCGTGGTCGACATCGGGTGCGGCGTGGCCTCGACCCTCACCGCGTTCCACCCCGACTACGCCTGCATCGGCTACGACCCGTCGCCCGACGCGATCGAGTTCGCCCGCGAGCGCCATCCCGACTTCGAGCTCCACGTGGGAACCGCCGCCGAGGCCGCCGAGGTGCTGGCGCGCGTCGACGTGGTCCTGCTCAACGACGTGATCGAGCACGTGCCCGACGACCACGCGCTGCTGGAGAGCGTGGTGGCCCGCATGAAGCCCGGCGCCAACCTGATCGTCACCGTGCCCGCCGACATGAGGCTGTGGAGCCCGCACGACGAGCGCATGGGGCACTTCCGCCGCTACGACGTGCCGATGCTCGACCGCGCGGTGGGCAAGCTGCCCGTCGAGCGCCTCTTCGCCTCGCACTTCATGTCGCGCCTCTATCCGATCGTGCGCGTGGTGCGCATCTTCTCGCGCATGCGCGGCCGCGCGGTGGGCGTGAGCGGCATCGACCTGTCCTATCCTCCGAAGCCCGCCAATGCCATGCTCACGCACATATTCGCGGGCGAGATCGGGCGCCTGCTGCGGGTCATCCGCGGCGAGGCCCGGCCCTACGCGCGCGGCGTGAGCCTCATCGGCGCGTTCCGGCGCGCGTGAACCCCATGCTCTCCATCACCATTCCGATCTACAACGAGGAAGGCAACATCGAGCTCCTGTACGAGGGCCTGGTGAAGGCGCTCGAGCCGTTGGGCCGCCCGTTCGAAGTGATCCTCGTGAACGACGGCAGCAGCGACGGCACCGAGAAGCTGCTCGACGCGCTCGCGGCGAAGGACCCGCGCATCAAGGTGGTCCACTTCCGCCGCAACTTCGGCCAGACCGCCGCGATGATGGCGGGCATCCACTACGCCTCGGGCGAGATCATCGTGCCCATGGACGGCGACCTGCAGAACGACCCGGCCGACATCGGCAAGCTGCTCGCGAAGCTCGAGGAGGGCTACGACGTCGTGTCGGGCTGGCGCCAGGACCGCAAGGACCACGCGCTGCGCCGCAACTTCCCGAGCCGCGTCGCCAACTGGCTGATCTCGCGCATCTCGGGCGTGCACCTCCACGACTACGGCTGCTCGCTCAAGGCCTACCGCCGCGACGTGCTGAAGGGCGTCAAGCTCTACGGCGAGATGCACCGCTTCATCCCGATCTACGCCTCGTGGGAAGGCGGGCGCGTGACCGAGGTTCCGGTCACGCACCACGCACGCATCCACGGCGAGTCGAAATACGGCGTCGACCGCGTGCTCAAGGTGGTGCTCGACCTGATCGTGGTGCAGTTCCTGGCGCGCTACGCCAACCGTCCGATCTATCTCTTCGGAGGTGTCGGCATCGCCGCGATCACGCTCTCGATCCTCGCCGGCGTCTGGGCGGTGTACCTCAAGTACTTCGAGAACACGTCGTTCATCCAGACGCCGCTGCCGCTGCTGGTGGTGATGCTGTTCGTGACCGGCGGCATGAGCATCCTGATGGGGCTGCTGGCCGAGATCATCATGCGCACCTACTACGAGTCCCAGGGCAAGGCCGTGTACCTGGTGAAGAGCACCGCCAACCTCGGCCCCGGCCCTTCCTGAGATGTGCGGCCTCGCCGGTTTCGTCGGCGCCGGCACGCTGCCCGAGCTGCGCGCGATGGGGAACGCGATCCTCCACCGCGGGCCCGACGGCGAGGGCATCGAGGTCGACGCGGCGCGCGGCGTGCACCTGGTGCACCGGCGCCTCGCGATCGTCGACCTCGCGGGCGGCGCGCAGCCGATGTGGAACGGCGACCGCACCATCGGCGTGGTCTTCAACGGCGAGATCTACAACCACCTCGAGCTGCGCGCGGCCCTGGTCGCGAAGGGGCACCGCTTCGCCACCGACCATTCCGACACCGAGGTCCTGGTGCACGGATACGCCGAGTGGGGCGAGGACCTGCCGACGCGCCTGAACGGGATGTTCGCCTTCGCGATCTACGACGTGGCGCGCGGCCGGCTCTTCTTCGCCCGCGACCGCTTCGGCAAGAAGCCGCTCTACTACCAGTGCCGGCCCGACTTCTTCGCCTTCGGCTCCGAGCTCACGGCGCTGCTCGCGCACCCGCGCGTGGAAAAGCGCATCGACCGCACGTCGCTGAAGAAGCTCTTCGCCTACGGCTTCATTCCCTCGCCGCGCTCGCTCTACCAGGACATCTTCCGCCTCCCGGCCGGTCACCAGATGGCGTTCGCGATCGACCAGCCGGGGCTGGTTCGCGTGCACAAGTACTGGGAGTTCGCCATCGAGCCACCGGCGACGATCCCGGCGAATCCCGAGGCGGCATGGGGCGAGGAGCTTCGCCACCTGCTGTCCCAGTCCGTGCGCCGCCGCCTGATGAGCGACGTGCCGCTGGGCGTGTTCCTCTCCGGCGGCATCGACTCGAGCGCGGTGCTCGCGTGCGCGACGAAGGAGCTGCCCGCGGGGCGCGTGCAGACGTTCTCCATCGGTTTCCGCGAGCCGAGCTTCGACGAGTCCGGCTACGCG
>Ga0075366_10002078_pt1 | contig 10169 bp, 10 predicted proteins | sample EndMethybrTD3031_FD_72351 | JGI IMG/M metagenome (GOLD analysis project Ga0075366, IMG submission 72351) | Populus endosphere microbial communities from Tennessee, USA - Endosphere MetaG P. TD hybrid TD303-1 | ecosystem: Host-associated > Plants > Roots > Endosphere | place: USA: Tennessee... | reverse complement strand
GTATGTCCTTGCGGTAAACCAGGCCATGCCGAAGCGCATATTGCCGGTGCTGGCGTTTTGCGCAACCAAGGCGTTCCTATGGAGGGGTGGCTGCGCGATAAGGACAACGCCAGGCAGTTTGTGACAGATGTGTCCGAGTCGGTCATGCGCCTTGTCGAGCGGCATGGTGATGCGGGTATCAAACTGGAGGAAATTCGTTGGATGGGCGGAGTTGCCAGTAACCAGCAGGTATTGATGCAGGCTGCATACGAACGGACCCGCCGCGAGGTTGGCAGCAATACACCCGGCTGGGATGCGATGACTATGGGCAGTCTGGCAGGCTTGCATGGCGCGTATCTCGATGCACGCCGGCGGGCAGCTGAGGCATAGCTGGCTTATTGCCACAGAGGTGATGATAAGATATAATAACCGAGTCATCACCGATGCGGCTCTTTAGCTCAGTTGGTAGAGCAGAGGCCTGAAGAGCCTTGTGTCCCCAGTTCGAGTCTGGGAGGAGCCACCAAATCGACACAGATAACGTCCTGGAAGTAAGTTCCGGGACGTTTTGTTTTAGGGGCCCTCTGCTATTATTAGGGTACTACCACCAATACAAAGGGACCGTCAAAACTATGACCCAGGAACATTACAAAGGCCTGCTTTTAATAGGGCTTATATTATCAGCTACTGTAGTAGGTATTCTCGCGCTCTACTCTCACACCATAATGCCAGGACTGCGAAAAGTTGATGACGCGACATTCGTTAAATCATTCCAGGCCATAGACCGCCAGATTATTAACCCGGTCTTTATGCTGCAGTTCTTCTTGCCTTTACTGGTGCTCGGGCTGGCTGCATTTTACGGATATAAGCATCATCTTATTGAGGCTAAATACATCTATGCTGCACTTATATGTTATTTTTTGGCAGTGGTCATCACTGTGGCGGTAAATGTGCCTCTTAATGACGGCATAAAGAAGGTTGGTGATGTAACGAATAGCGAGGCGGCTTCAACTGCAAGGGGACAATTCAACGAAGCAAAGTGGCTGCTCTTTAACCACATACGGACTGTGCTTACTTTCATCTCGGTTTGCTTTACGTCAGCTGCGGTGTGGGTGTCTAAGCTCGTATAGGGTACGCCGTCTTGGCGATGGTGATAAGTAATATTGCTTTTTGACAACAAGTATAGTATAATATGCATTTTAATAGAGTTATACTATGCCTGAATCAGCAGTTATTACCCCTGTGTTAGAACGCGAACCCGAAGATTTGCTGCAGCAAGCGCTGCAAAACGGAAACCCCATTGAGTCTGCATGGCGGGCCGGCCAGGTAAAAGAAGTTACCGACGTTGCCTTACCCCAGCATCGGACTGCATGGCCAAAAGGTGCCACGTACACTGTAGCTAGCGCCTCCAAAGTACCGGAGATAAGCGCACTGGATGCTCATGATCCTGATTTCTATGGCGCAGAAGCAAGCGTGTACGCCCAGGAGGCGATTGGTGCACGCCCGAGCTTAACACAGGATCGTCTCCGCGAGATGCGCGATGACCCGATGAATTCGCCCGTTTCACGCGGTGAAGCAAGGGTTATGCTCGAAGGCTATGGTTTGCACAAAAACCGCTTCCAGGCACAGATTGCTGCTGAACGCGTAGGTTGGGCCGCTAGCGTGGATGGTCACTTTGTGGCTTGTCCTCCAAGCGGCAATGTCTTACTTGGACACGCTACTGACAGCCTTGCACTCAGTACGTTCCTGCGTGACAACGGTTATGGATCACTCCCATTAGACAATCCGTACGCGCAGCCAATGGTTGAGGCACTGGCCCGTCGTTCTGGCGTGAGCGCTGACCAGATTCGTGCCCGCGGTCTTGCCAAGCAGCAGGAAATTGCAGCCAAGCAGGCAGCACAAACGCCGCTGGATGCTACTCGTGTTGAACGTCTTGATGCCACACGTATAGACCTTGAGCCAGTATCCGCAGCTCCTGAACACAGGGATGCGACTGAGCTGTTGCCTGAAGCAGGCGAGCAGGATGCCTATCCTGTTATGACATCGTTTGCATTTGCTGCAGCAGTTGGCCGCCTGGTTAACGACGGACTATTCCCCCAGGCTCGTTCTGCCGTTGAACTGACCCGTTCAGTCATGATGGCTGGCGATCTAAGGGAAGGGCTTCCGGAATATACATCAGCCCAACGCGAAGCGCTTACTGGCGCACTCGTGGAAATAGCCCGCCGTCCTGCGGTAAACCCGGCTGGAGAGGTACTCCGCCAAGAGGCGAAGGACGCTTTATCCGTACTTTCTTCCTTAGCTATCCGCGATAGCGAATAAGCTTGGCAGTTTTGCCTGTCCTATCTTTGTCTGTATGATTAAAGCATGTACAAAGTTGGCGCCGTACAACTAGAGGATATCCAAGGTGATATGGCTGCCTCTTTGCGTATTGTTAAGCTGCATCTCATGCAGGCTGACAATAAAGGCGTAGACATACTTTGTTTCCCCGAATGTTTTCTGCAGGGCTACACGCTTGACGTGCAGAAAACGAAAGACCGGGCGCTAGACCTCGCATCGCCAGAGTTTGAAGCAGTGTTAAATGAACTCGCTTCATACAAGACGATGATTATTCTTGGTCTTATCGAGAAAGACGGCGCAAGCTTTTACAATACGGCAGCCGTTATCCGAGAGGGTAAGCTGCTTGGCGCATACCGCAAGGTGCACCTATTTGAAGAAAATTTCCAACCTGGTAAAGAGACCCCCGTCTTTTCACTGGATGATTTTACGTTTGGCGTTAACATTTGTTACGACGCTAGGTTTAGCGACGGTGCAATGACATTAGCCGGCAAAGGCGCGAAGATTATTTTCTATCCGCTTAACAACCGGTTGCCATCTGCGAAGGCAGCCATGTACCGCAACGAGCATATAACCAACCTTATAGACCGCGCTAAAGAAAGCGGCTGCTGGATTGTGGCTGCCGACGTGGTAGCTGAAGATGAGGAAACAACGGGATATGGCTGTACGGCTATCGTTGACCCGGAAGGCAATGTCGCTACCCGAGTGACTGAGCGTGAAGTAGGTATGGCAGTCTTCGAGATTGCTTAACTCGTTAAGCTTGTTCGACGGCTTCCAAAAAGCGCTGGTAGGTGCCGTCGTAGTCATTTTCGATCGTAGGAATCCCGATAACATTAGGGCGGGTTGCTAGCGCTGTCTCCATCCCGTCGTACAGCTCATTGATCACGGGCCTGTCAGCTTCGGTTATCGGCGGAGCGCCTTCTTCTCCCCAATTTCCGCGCTGGATGAGTCGCTCGATATCTGTATCGCGACCGCCCGTAAGGCAGACTTCAACAAAACGCGCGCCAATCTCATGGGCAAGGCTTTCGTAGCCCGCTAGCTGTTCAGCAGATCTTGGCATGTGCGGCACAACGACATCACGGCCACGCTCAACGCAGGTAGCTATCATGGCTTTGCTCATGTCGTAGACCAGGTCCCACGCCTCGGGCTCATGATCCGCCCAGCGCCCGACCATGGTAACAATTTTATCTGCCTCAAGATTTACGGACAGCGGATTATCATCGATGTATCGCTCGCTGATAGTGGTTTTGCCTACTCCTGCGAAGCCGTATAAAAGAATAAGTTTTGAATTGGTCATCCAATTAGTATACCCGCACTGCTTAAGCAAACATTGGGATTTATCTTTTATACTAGATAAGACAATAAGGAGGCGTATTACTCATGGATAAGGTATCGTGGTTTGAAATCCCTGCTGACGATGTACAGCGTGCCAGCGCATTCTATAATTCTGTATTCGGTTGGAATATGAGCGACATGGGCGGTGGCAGCCTCATGGCTATAACAACTCCCGCCGCCGATGCGCAGGGGACTCCTAAGGAACCCGGCGCTATTAATGGTGACATCTCTCCGCGCAGCGAAGGCTTCGATAAGCCGCTGGTAGTGATCGAGACAACAGACATCGATGCACGCATCAAATCGGTCGAAGAAGCAGGCGGCAAGATCGTACTGCCCCGCAAGGACATAGCAGAGATGGGTATGGCCTGGGCTATCGTGAGTGACACAGAGGGTAATAACGTAGGTATTATCCAGACTTTATAGGGGCGAAACGCTTGCAACGAGGGCGATAAACAGCTATAATCACTCTCGTTGTTAATGCGGGTCTAGCTCAGTTGTTTAGAGCGCATCCTTGCCAAGGATGAGGCCAGGGGTTAGAGTCCCCTGACCCGCACCAAGAAAAGAGTCTTGCCCGAAAGGGCAGGGCTTTTTTCTTGGTATGAGCTAGAGGTTTTAACTCCTGGCTTCATCAAAGAAAGAATGGGCCACCGCGAAGCGGACTAGACAGCCTTGGCTGGCTAGAGGGTTAGAGTCCCCTGACCCGCACCAAATGGGAACCAATGGACGCTTCGGCGTCCTATTTTCGTGCTGGTAATTGCAACTCCTTCAATAAACTGGCTTTATAACGTAATACCGATGTAAACTGAAGGCATGGAACCGGAGTTGCTCCCAAAAAACGTTACCACAGCGGTTAGAACGCCACGCTTTGCGGTTCTTGTTGAGAATAATGAAAAGTATTGGAAGGCGTATATAAATGGTATTGTGCAGTCCTTCTCGCAAACGTGGGGCGGTGAGCATTTTATTATTATCCCCACCGATGGTAAAACCATTGACAAGACGTTTTGGCAAATACTGGAGGCATACAGTCCTGACTATATCGGACGATACATACCTACCTTATTAGATATGGAAGAGGCGGAACCTGCTCAATACGAAAAAATAAGAGAACATCACAGGAAATCTTGGAAACTCACGGACGAGCAATTTGAGGAAAACTGGTTGAATCAGCTGGACTCCGCTCATCTCGGTGGCTTAGAAGTTGATGATAAGTTGAAAATGGAACTGAAAAACAGACTCAGTCCATTTCATTTTGAAGACCATACTGTTAGTCAAAACGTTTTTCGGAATTCGTTTCCTGGTTTTCCGTTTACTCAGATTGAGCAGATAGTTGAGTCCGCGGTTGATAGACCAACCGAAGTCGTTGCACCGTTATCCGTGGAAGATGATGCCTACCGACTCCTTGCTCTATCCAGAGCCGGTGTACTTTCAGGCAAGTACTCTGTCGCACTTGAAGGCAGAGGCTTTACTGTTACGCAAATATCCACATCAACTGACGGCTTTCGTCTCCGTGACTACATAACAGCTCTAGATAGCAACGAGTATGAACCCCGTATGCACCAGGAAGCTTTCCGTGAACAAGACTTTGTTTACCCACCCGCTGACTTTATGAAGAAGACCCCATTTGCGTTGAGCTTGTTACATCTCGGCAAGTATTATAAGCACTCCACCCACAGAGAATGGGAAGAAAATAAGTTGGTGATCGTCGGCGATACAATGGCTGATTACTGCTTATATTACTGTCTTTCACGCCTGCATGAGGGAGTGTACTGGATGCCTGACGAGCACTTGTCTGGTGCACATAAAACCGTTATGGAAAACAATGCTAGGACGGATGATGCTGAGGTTACCAAATTTACTGTGAATCAGGATATTGCAGCAGGTCTTGTATGGGGCTACTTTAAGGCAATAAGTTACGGTCATCACGAGGGGAAGATAAATATCACCAGCATTAGTCTGTCGGCTCGCAAACTCCAGAATCGCCGTGAGTGGATGTCCGAGATATGTTTCAGCGGAGACTTCAGCGACAACTGTAACATCATTTCCACAAGTGATTTGCCGCTTGGTTGTGTCGTGGAAGCAATTGAACTTAATAACCATGCTAACCAACAAGATATGGTATTTCAGTACAGAAAAAGTATCGGCAGGCTCAACACCCCGAAGCCTAAAAACTTCACAGTCGTTAACCCCGCTGAGCACAGATGGATAACGAGCGTAAATATAGATGGCTATCATCCACCCGCATTACCATTTATCGGTTCACAAGTCATCAAGCTCCGTAACAGCACCAATGACACGAGAGCAGCCAAAGGCGAGCTTGCTTATTTTTGCCCAAACATAGGTTATTTTGGCGGCGACATAGACGTCAATACCGTTCGTCCCGGGCTTGAACTGATAACTGACTCAACTATGTTTGAGAGTTACTTTGCATATTCAGGGTATAGTTCAGAGCTCTCGGATAAAGGTAGTTATCTTAAAGACACCGTAAGTAGGTTTGGCTCTCTGGAGCAGACAGCAGCATTTTTCAAACAAGAAACAAAACGCTCACTGTTTAGCCAGTACTTAACCACTAAACAAGACAAAGATGATGATGAAATTATTTACCTTTCCACCGAGAAGCGAGCGTACATCAGCTTTAAGGCGTTTGAGCGAAAACTTGAAGGTGAAGATGAAGCAGTAGCGTTAGTAGACGAGCTTATTAGCAAGGACATATTGTCACGAGGTCTGATATTCCAGTGTAGTCGCTGTCGTAAAGCAGGGTGGTATGACATAGCAAGTGTCAGCAATATGTTTACGTGTACTAGATGCGGTTTAGCTCAAGCCTATAATCATAGCAACTGGAAGTCACCCGCGGAACCAAAGTGGTATTACAGGTTGGCAGAGACTGTTTACCTGTTCTATGAATCAAGCTCCCATATTACGGTTTTAGCCCTGGATAAGCTAAGGCAAGAAGCTCCAGAAAATTTTCACTACGTTAGCGAGACAAACATTATTAACCCAGCCATCGCCAAACCAAAGCAGGAAATTGACGTGCTGGCTATTGTGAAAGGCGAGATAATCTTTGGGGAATGCAAGGATTGCCCCGTCAAACCAGCTGATATTCGTAAGTATCTGACAATTTATTCACAACTCAACATCCAGCCAGCAAGTTTCTTGCTCGCCACCACTGAGCTCAGCGTGTCACAAAGTGTACAAACAGAACTAAATAAGTTCCAAAGCCACCGCACCTTTACTGCTAGTGACCTATATAGCTAGGGATAAAAGAAGGGGGCAGCTGGGACTGGAATCGCCCGAGCGTAGCGACTAGGCGTTCTATCCCAGCTGCCCCTGTAACTCCCAGCTCTTACTGAGACAGTAAGTGCTCCTTATATGGAACTGCCAGGATATCACGCCAGCGAGTGATTTTCCCCTATCTCGTGTAACATGTCGCCCACGTATCGCACCAAAACGAGAACTTCACGAAAGTGGGGTTTTTGTTTTGCAACAAATACCGATCTCAATCGTATAGTGAGTATGATGAACGAACCAGAAATAATCCGGCAGGTTTGCGCCGGCGATATTAACCAGTACGGCCAACTTGTCGAACGGTACCAGGTTGGACTTATTATCCATTGCGACCGCTTGCTTGGTGACCGCGATGAAGCAGAAGATGTCGCACAGAAAGCATTTATTAAAGCATATGAAAAGCTGGATAGCTTCGAGAGCGATAAGGCCCGGTATTCTACGTGGCTTTATCGCATTGCAACCAATATGTGTCTTGATGTGCTCAAGGCGTCGAAGCGGACGCTACCGGGTGGCGCCGAAGCTATGGCGGGCGCAGAAGCACTGGATGCCGCTCTTATGCATGATGAGAGTATCCGTGAAGTCCGGGCAGCTGTACTCAAGCTTATGCCGCCCGAGCACCGCCGCGCTATAGAAGCATATTACTGGGAAGGCATGAGTTACCAGCAGATTGCAGACGAGCTGAATGCTCCTATCAATACGGTAAAGAGTTGGATGCGCCGGGCAAAACAACAGTTAAGGAGCGAACTGTCATGAAAGAACATGAGTTAGAAGCGTACCTTCTTGCTGCCCGGCCAACTGGCCATAGTTATAACCAATTTACCCAGTCTGTCCTGGACTCAATTGAAGGCAAGGTACCATTGCCTTACGAAAAGCGGGCCATATGGCGGGAAGTTCTTGAGTTTATGCAACGAAGTACTTTACGGAAAGCTGTGGCTCTATTGCTTGTCATTCTAGTCACTGCGTTTATCGGCTTGAGCGGCTATGCATACGCCAGGGGCACTGATCCATTTTCGCTTATTAAGCGGTGGGTTGTGGGCGAGCAGGTTAAGGTAACCTATCAAGATCCGCAGACAAGCAAGCAACGGGAGTTCAGCCACGGTGTAAAGCGTAACTATAGTGACTTGGCTATTTCAGCCTTTGCTGAAGTAAATCTCATCGACCAATTACACTTTCATGCCGCAAACGCCCATACCGTTCCCAAAGATGGTACCGAATATATAGAAGATCCATTCAGGATAGACTATATAGCTCCACGTATCGGTACTATCGAACAGGTCAACCAGGAGAGCGTCGTAATTCATCTAACATACTCCGTAGGACAAAGTAAGGTAGAACGGTCGCGGGATATTGACGAACGCATCACTATCCCTCGCGCTGACTTTTACTACTATGAAGCGGGCAAGCAGGCAACCGTACAGCAGAACTCGGTTGGTAAGCTTGTCGAGATATTCCAAGACCAGTACCTAAAGCATAGGCAACACTCCGGCCAACAGCCAACACCAGCCGACCTTTACTCAGCGTTCGCACTGACCTATCCTTTTGAGGCTATAAAAGAGGCGACAATGACTAATGGTCCCGTTAAGGCAACAACTGACGAAGAATTGACCGTAGCTATATCACAGCAAGACATATATGAACTGGGCGCTGGAGCCTGGTCGGAAGTCTGCTTGGGTAACGGCGCGGATGCTTGCCCGCATGCGTTCAAAGACGATAGCAGCGAGAATCTTTTTGCTGGCAGCATAACCCCCGGACCCTATGGCGGCCAATCCCAGCAAAATCCAGGTATGATATCTTTTGGCGAATCGGTGGGGACGCCCACATCAGCAACCCGGCGGTACCAGTTACGACATATAGAAGGAAGAATATCCCAGATTTCCGGTGATAGGATTACGATCAAAACGCCATCTGGTGCGCTTTGGACGTTCCAGTATTCATTGGATAACCAGCAGGCCTTTGCCAGGGCATACGGCAGTCCGCTTAAGACGGGCCAGCTTTTGGCGGGTGGGGTTATCTCCTCGGTATACGACTGGGACCGGCGCAATTTCGACAACCAGTATGTATTCGGAATGAGCCGTTACAAGTAAATGTCGCAAGGAGCGCTTCAAAGCAGAGCGAAAGTGCTAGACTTAAACGTGTAGTATCAATTCTAAAAAGGATTTTTAAGATGTCTAAATATGTTGATGGTTTTGTGTTAGTCGTACCAAAAGGGAAAGCCGAAGAGTATAAGAAGATGGCCGAAGAGGGACGTGCTTCCTGGATGAAGCATGGTGCGCTGCAGTACTTCGAATGCCAGAGTAACGATCTCAAGCAGCAAGAGATGGGACCAGATAAGTCACGTTCTTTTACCGAAATGGCTGGCGCAGGAGACGGGGACGACGTATGGTTCTCCTTTATCGTGTTTGAATCCAAAGAACACCGCGATGAGGTGAACAAAAAGGTGATGGCGGAAATGGAAGCATCCTACGACGAACAGAGCGGCTTCGTATCGCCTGTCGATATGAACAAGATGGCATACGGCGGATTCGAAGTTATTGTCGAAGCGTAAAGGCTTAATTAGCTATGACATATGACATTCCCGGGCAAGACAAGCTTGAAATACGGACCATTATTCTTGATTTGAACGGTACATTGTCGGTAGGCGGCGTAGTACCTGATGGAGTAAAGGAACGTCTTGATACGCTCAAGGAACGAGGATTCAGGGTACTGTTCTTTACCGGCAATACAAGGAATGACGCCGACCAGCTTGCCGTAGATCTGGGTATAGAGTGGAAACTCGCGAAGAACGCTAACGATAAAAGAGATTTAGCGCTTGAATTAGGTCCTGGTACTTGTGCATCGATCGGCAATGGCCTGATAGATCTTGAGCTTATGAAGGGTGTAAAATTGCGCATTGTAACGCTCCAAGATGAAGGCGTGCATGTCCAAACTTTATTGAACTCGGATATTGTCGTGCCAAGTATTACCGCTGCGCTCGATTTGTTTATTGACGACCAAAGACTAATTGCTACCCTGAGGGTGTAAGTAGCAAAGCCAACGCTACCTCCTAGACGCTGCTATAATGACCCTATGAAAATATCCCCAGCAACTATCCTTCCGTCACAAGATTTCCTAAAAGAGGGGACCGTTCGTTTTATCCTCGGATGCTTGCGTACTGGTAACCTTGACGAGTTGCCGCCTACGCCTTTAGTGCGCAGAAATGAAGATGGCCAACTCGTGGCTATCGATGGCCACAATCTTATCGC
>Ga0075366_10002077_pt1 | contig 10171 bp, 9 predicted proteins | sample EndMethybrTD3031_FD_72351 | JGI IMG/M metagenome (GOLD analysis project Ga0075366, IMG submission 72351) | Populus endosphere microbial communities from Tennessee, USA - Endosphere MetaG P. TD hybrid TD303-1 | ecosystem: Host-associated > Plants > Roots > Endosphere | place: USA: Tennessee... | reverse complement strand
GTCACCGAGATGATCACCGGCATCGACATCGTTCAGGAGCAAATCCGCATCGCGGCGGGACACAAGCTGCGCTACCGTCAGCGCGATGTGCAGTTGCGCGGCCACGCGATCGAATGCCGCATCAATGCGGAGAACCCGGTGTCGTTCGTTCCGTCACCCGGACGCATTACCCAGTTTCACGTGCCGGGCGGTCCCGGCATCCGCGTGGATTCGCACGTTTATCAGAACTACTATGTGCCGCCGCACTACGATTCACTGATCGGCAAGGTGATCGCGCACGGCGACACGCGGGACCAGGCGCTGGCTCGCATGCGCACGGCGCTATCCGAAATGATCGTCGAGGGTATTCAGACCAATCTGACCCTGCATCAGGAATTGCTCAACGACGCTGCATTCGTTGCCGGCGGCATCAGCATTCACTTCCTCGAACACCGCATGGCAGCGCAAAAGAAAATCGCCGCCGAGAGCGGCTGATCTTCTTTTGCCTACGGCCAGGGTGACATCAAATTAGCCTGCTTTCCATTCAGTTGCTGCTGCCCGCCGAACAAGCCGACCTGCTGGGCGATGCCCTGCTGGAAGCAGGTGCGCTGTCCGTTGCCGTCGAGGATGCGCAGGCCGGAGCGGCCGGCGAGCGGCCGATTTTCGGCGAGCCGGGCGCGACACCCCAATTCTGGGATGCCTGCCAGCTCAACGCGCTGTTCGGTCCCACCACCGATCCGAAGCGCATCGCCGCAGACTGCGCCGACGAACTTGGCATCGTGCTGCCTGCGTTGACGGTCACCCAGGTCGAGGACATCGATTGGGTACGCGCAAACCGTGAGCAGTTTCAGCCCATCCCGATTTCCGAACGCATCTGGATCGTGCCCACCTGGCACGCGGGTGCCTCGCTGCCGCCGGGCACGCAGCGCATTCTTCTCGATCCCGGCGCGGCATTCGGGACCGGCAGCCATCCGACCACGCGCCTTTGTCTGAGGTGGCTGGAATCGATTCTGCGCGACGATGCCGCGCGTTCCGTGCTCGACTATGGCTCCGGTTCCGGTATTCTCGCGATCGGGGCGCTAAAACTCGGCGCGGCCAGCGCGCTCGGCGTGGACATCGACGAGCAGGCGCTGGAAACTGCGCGGGCAAATGCGCGTCTGAACGATGTGGCGGCGGAGTTTCGTTCCGGCGCCGATCCACTGGATTTCCAGGCGGACATTACCGTGGCCAATATTCTGTCGCATCCGCTGATCATGCTTGCCCCGCTCCTCGCCTCGCATACCAAGGTGGACGGGAAACTTGCGCTGTCCGGCATTCTGGCCGGCCAGGCCGACGAGGTCATCCGTACCTACCGCCAGTGGTTCGATATCGGCGTGCATGCCCAGGATGAAGACTGGGTCTGCCTCGCCGGAACGCGGGTGCGCTGACCAGCATGCTGCTTACCACCTGCCCCAAGTGTGCGGCCCAGTTCAAGGTCAGCACCGACCAATTGAATTCGCGGTCCGGCCGCGTGATGTGCGGCCGCTGCCGGCACGTGTTCAATGCGTTCGAATCGCTGGAGCGCGTCGACAGCACGTTCGGCGAGATGGACGACTTCTCCGAAACTGAAGCACCCTCCGTTCCGGTCATAGGGAAGAGCACTGCAGCCGATAGCCCAACCGTCCTGGAGTACGACCCCGGGTTTAGTCCTGGTCCACGCTCGGTGCCGCATGCCGGGCCCGCTTCCGTCCCCTTGCCCGCACCGCTATCAGAGCCGTTGCCGGACCAGCTGTCGGCCCCTCTTCCGGACGGTCCGCCCTCTCAGCCGCTCCCGCCAGCGTTCTTGCAGTCGTCCGCGGACGAGAATATTCCTCCTCCCGCCAACGCCCAGGCGCCGTATCGGTTCGCGCCGGTGGCACAGCCGGCGCCGCCTCAGTCTCCACCTTCGCGCGCATGGGGCTTTCTTTGCTTTCTCGCAGGCGTGGCGTTGGTTGCTCAGGTTCTGTACGTATGGCGCAGCGAACTGGTGAGCCGCTATCCCGATCTACGGCCGCATCTTGCCAAGGCATGCGACGCCATCGGGTGTTCGCTGCCCTGGGGACGGGATCAGGCCGCATTGAAAGTCGAGAACTCGGATCTGATCGAGGAATTGAACCGGCGCGGCCGCTTTCTGCTTACGGCGACCATCGCGAATCGCGCAGGCGTCGTGCAGGACTTTCCTCATCTCGAATTGAGCTTGACCGATACGGGCAATCAGACGCTGGTGCGCCGCGTGCTGGCCCCAGCCGAATACCTGGGCCGTCAGCCTGCGCGTGGAGAAGGCATGGAAGCCAACTCCGTCACGCAAATCAATGTGCGCGTCGAAGCCAACGCGGCGAGCGCCGCCGGCTACCACGTCGAACTGTTCTACCCGTAATCCTGAAGCGGACTTCCCGCTGGCGAGCTTGCTTAAGCCGCCCGCAGATTGTCCAGCACGCTGTGCACTGCGCGCTCGACCAACGGGGCTTCCGCAACGATGCGAGCGGTACCATCCTGCAGTTGTGCAGCGAGCGCTTCCTGGGTCACGGACACAGCCCCGGACGACTGCGGATTCGTGAAAAGCAGCATGCCCTTCTGCGGGCTGATCCAGGTCAGCTTGGCGCGCAGCTTCTTGCCCTCGGCGCGCACGAACTCGACCCACGTACCCCGTTGCAATTCGTCGGGCAGCTTGGCGGCGGCACGAACACGCGGTGTCTGCTGAGCTGCCGGCGTATCGTTGTTGAGGCGGATTTCCTCCACGCGCACGCCCTGGCTTTCCAGGTGAATCCGCATGAAACCGCCGGATTCTTCACTACCGGATGGAGCGGGTTGCGGCGGTACTTCGACGCTTTCCGCGGCCACCCAAGCCTCGGGCGGAGTCTGTGGCGTCTGTTCCTGGCGCAGGCCGGCTTTCACCGCGATCGCGTGGCAATCGACGAGCGTCGCGAAAAAGCGCTCGCGTTCGACCTGCTCCACGTCCACCGCGTGCATGCCCTCCTGCAAGCGCTTCAACAGCTTGGGCAGCAGTGCGACGAGAGACTTGCGGTCCTCCGGGCGCATCTTGGGTTCGAGGCTCCAGAGAAGTTCGTCGACGGTCTGGCACGCCGTGCTCCATGCCGCGCTGTCCTCGCCTCCTTGAAGATAGGCGAGCTTCAACACGTCGACCCAGCGCACCTTCAGCATGACGACGACGGGCGAAGGAAGCGTTTTGCCCTGTACTCTTTCGCGCACTGCGCTTTCCGCAACCAGGCGCGCGATTTCGCGGCGCTCGCGATCATGTACCAGGCGCGCGGACCGCTCCACGAAATCGGTACCTGCCTGGGTGTGCTCGGCCATGAAGGCTTCGAGCGCGGCCAATTGCTGCACGAACACGTCGATGTCGGATTCGAATCCGTCGCGGATTGTATCGACGACCGTCTCGATACGTTGATAGACCGCATCCTCGGCGCTGACGCTGTCCTCGCACTCGAGCGCCAGTTCGGCGAGCTTGTCGAGCAGTACTCGCGCCGGATGGGTTTTCTGCGAGAAGAACTGCTTGTCCAGCAGCGCAACTTTCAGGACCGGAATCTGAAGACGTGCCAGCAATGCCTTGATGGCATCCGGAATGTGGCGATCGCCAAATACGTAGTCGAAGAGCATCGCCACGATGTCGATAGTCATTGCATCGACCTGGCTTGCTCCGCCGGTGAGGCCTTGGGTGCTGATCTGGTGCAGGACGTTCAACGCTTGCGCGACATCCATCCCCGCCGGAATCGTCTTGGGGATCTCGATGCCGGCCAGAGCGCCGTGCTGAATCTCCGTGAGCTTGCTGAACAGGGCCTGCTGCGCCGGCGCAACCATGCCGCCCATCATGGGAGACATCCCGCCCATGCCAGGAGAGCCGGAAAGGATGGCCGCTCCAAGGCCTTGCGGCATTCCGCCGCCGCCTTTTGTGTTCTGCGTCATCAACTGCTGCAGCGTGGCGAACAGGTCGCCGCCGGTGCCTGCATCCTGCGAGGGTGCTCCACCCGGGGCGGCCGCCGGCGCCACCGTGGCCGCAGGCTTGCGCGATGGCGTCGACGCGGTCCGATAAGTGGGCCGTACGTCGGGCAGGATCTGATGGCGTTGCACCAGATGGCTGTTGATATCCTTGTAGACACCCACGAGATCGCGCGCCACATGCTGCTCGAAGAGCTTCATGATGGTGAGCTTGATGCGATATCCCGCCGTGATCTGGCTGCAGGCCTCGTTGAGCGCCTTGCAGAGCGTGTCGGGACTCATGGGATTGGCGTCATCCGCAAGTTCCGGATCGTGCATCAGGAACCCCATGCGCTGCGACAAAGCAAAAAGCTCCTCTTCGCTTTGCGCCCGCATCTTCTTGGCCATCTCGGTCAGCGCGATAGACTCTTCGAGATCGTTGTCGTCGACCAGACTGAGCTCCGAGAAAGACAGGGCCGGCTTGGCTTCGCGCGTGCTCTTTTCAGGCTCGCCCCGCACCTTGCCATTGAAGAACGAGACGTACTGCTGGCGGAACGACGCCTCGATGCCGCTCCGCTTTTCGCGGGCTTGTGCCCGCGCGTCGAGATACATGTTCTGGGTATCGCGGTCGGTGGTCTTTTCGGCCATTTCGAAGAGCTCGTCCTCGATGCGGTCGAAGGCGTTGGCCAGCACCTCGCAGATTCGTTTCAGCGCAAGATCGCGGCAATCGTTGATGACGCCGACGGTATCGGGCGTGACACGGGCTCGGCCCACCGCCTGCATGCCGGATTGCTGCGCGAAATCGCGAAGGGATACTACGTTGTCGCTGCTGGCGATACCCATGACACTCTCCTGCGGCCCAGGGCTTTACACCCCAAACCACGCAAACAAGGCCCAATCCGCCCGTTTCCGGACGGGACTACATTGATGCGCTGAACAGGGAGGCCGCCAGTCGGCCGCGCGTCAAAACGGAGTGCGATACAGCTTGCGGGGCAATTTTCGTTGCGCCGCTTGAGATGAGACGTACCGTGAAAAAACAACCGTCTGCTTTATGATCTGGCAATCCCGCCGTCATAGGAAAACTCCCTTAGACCGGTGACTTTGCGCCCCCACCTTTCGATGGGTTTGCCCTGTTTCAGTTGTTGGCCCCTCCGAATTGAAGGGCGCGTTACAACGGTAACATTAGCGCACGGGTCGAAAAGTCCGGTCAATAGGCGAACCCCTGAGTGCCGACAAACGGTTCGGATTGGCGACAAGCGGATTGTCTGTCGCCAAATGGCGACAGTTATGTTCGGTTGGGGTGTTTTTGGTGGCCATTCGGCCTCTGAGGGCCTGCTATCGAGCCGAGCGTATAATCGCGCCTTCGCCGTTTTCTCCCCGGACCTACATGCACGCGCTCATCTGCGGTTCGCTGGCCTTCGACACCATCATGGTGTTCCAGGACCAGTTCAAGAAACACATCCTCCCGGACCAGATTCACATCCTGAGCGTCTCATTCCTGGTGCCCGACATGCGCAGGGAATACGGCGGTTGCGCCGGCAACATCGCCTATAACCTGAAGCTCCTGGGCGGCAATCCGCTCATCATGGCAACGGCGGGAAGCGACTTCGGCCCCTACTCGAACCGGCTCGACCAGCTCGGCATCGCGCGTACCAACATCCGCATCCTGCCCGACACGTTCACCGCGCAGGCATTCATCACGACCGATATCGACGATAACCAGATCATTGCCTTCCATCCCGGCGCGATGAATTTCTCGCACTTGAACCGCGTGACGGAGGCCAACGACATATCACTTGGCATCATTTCGCCGGACGGGCGGGACGGGATGCTCCAGCACGCCGAGCAGTTTCACGCGGCAGGCGTGCCGTTCATCTTCGATCCGGGTCAGGGGCTGCCGATGTTCAGCGGCGCCGAGTTGCGTCATTTCATCGAGCTGGCGGATTATGTAACCGTCAACGACTACGAAGCCCGGATGGTGGAAGACAAGGCGGGGGAACCTATCGCCAAGCTTGCCGCCCAAGCGAAAGCGTTGATCGTGACCAAAGGCGCGCAAGGGTCTACCATCATCTCTGGCGGTCAACAGGTCGAGATCGCCAGCGTTAAGCCGGATGCCATTGTCGACCCGACCGGCTGCGGGGATGCATATCGGGCCGGCCTGCTTTACGGAATTCAGCAAGGATGGAACTGGGAGAAGACCGGCCGGCTGGCCTCTCTCCTGGGAAGCATCAAGATTGCCCACCGGGGCGGGCAGAATCATTTTTTCACCCGGGCGGAACTGGGCCAGCGTTATGTGAAGGCGTTTGGCGAACAACTTTGGTAAGGAGAATTCCATGAACATCAAAACAATAGGCGTCGCGTTGGGTGTGTCCGTGGCGCTGGCGGGATGTGCGATGCAAGGTCTGGGTGGCGCGGATTATTCGCGCAACCAGGTTCGTGGCGAACAGAGCGTGCGTCTTGGCGTCGTTGAAAGCGTTCGAGACGTGAAGATCGACGCTCGCGATACGGGCGTGGGTACCACGACCGGCGCGGTTCTGGGCGGCATTGCCGGCAGCGAAGCCGGCAAGGGCAGAGGCTCGGTGGCAGGGGCAGTGGCCGGCGCTGTGGTCGGCGGCATCATCGGACAGTCTATCGAGAAGGCGAACAACGACCGCAAGGGCGTCGAAGTGACCGTCAAGCTCGACAGCGGCAAACTGATTGCCGTTACACAGGAAGCCGATGAGGCATTCCGGGTTGGCGATCGCGTTCGCATTCTTTCAGGTCAAGGCGCGACCCGCGTTTCTCGACTGTAAGCCCGCTGCGGAACGCGGACTTTCAACCGGCTGTCACGGATTTTTCATGTGACAGTCACGCGGGCGTCACCCGCGTCACTTAATTTGCCCCCGTGGAATTGACCTCGGGGGCAACATGCTTCAACAGAATCAGGTAACGGAAGTTGCGATACGCGCCGACTCGGCACCGCGATTTGTGGTCGGACTCGCGACCACGGAGGCCGACGTGCAGGACGCACAGGCGCTGCGCTACCGCGTGTTCGGCGAAGAGATGGGCGCACAGCTCGAGCCGGGCTCCGCTCTGGAACGTGGACTGGACGTCGATCGCTTCGATCCTTATTGCGACCATCTGCTGGTACGCGATCGTGCAACCCAGGAAGTTGTCGGCACCTACCGCATCCTCAGTCCCGACCGCGCGATGCAAGTGGGCGGCTACTACTCCGAAAGTGAATTCGATCTGGCGCGACTGTCCGGGTTGCGCAGCGATCTGGTCGAGATCGGGCGATCCTGTGTTCACCAGGACTATCGCGGCGGCGCCGTGATGACGTTGCTCTGGTCCGGGCTTGCAGCCTACATGCGTGAACACCAGTATCGATATCTGATGGGATGCGCCAGCGTCAGCATGGCCGACGGCGGCCACCAGGCCGCCAGCGTGTACCGTCAGCTATGCGATAATCACGCCGGTCCGCCGGAGTGGCGTGTCTTCCCCAAGTGTCCGCTGCCGCTGACCGGGCTCGATCAGCATGCGCACGCCAAAACGCCGCCTCTCCTGAAGGCTTACACGCGCTCTGGCGCCTACATTTGCGGAGAACCGGCTTGGGACGCGGATTTCAACACGGCGGATCTGTTCCTCTTGCTGCCTCTCGAGAAGCTGAACGAGCGGCACGCGAGCCACTTCAAGACGGGCTGAACGACAACCCGCCGCGGACAGCGCGCCGGGAAACGTTTGCACCAATCCGCGCAATCCGCTGGACGCGCGTCGCGATTCACGTGGCGACCGCGCTCGCGATCGTTGGCGTCATCTTTCCACGTGTCGGGCCTGCACGCCGGGCGTTCTTCGTGCGCTGGTGGTCGGCCAAGCTGTTGCGCATCCTGCGCATTGTCGTGGATATCCATGGTGCGCGTCCGGAATGGCTGGAACCGAATTTGGTCATCGCGGCCAACCACATTTCTTGGGCCGATATCTTCATCGTCAACGCGGTCCGGCCCACCCGTTTCGTCGCCAAATCGGAAATCCGCGACTGGCCCATCGTGGGCTGGCTCTGCGAAAAAGCCGGGACCATTTTCATCGCGCGGGCAAAGCGTAGCGATACGGCCAAGATCAATACCGTGATTCACGATGTGCTGGGTGCCGGCGATTGTGTCGGTCTCTTTCCGGAAGGTACTACTTCGCCCGGAGACATCATCCGCAAATTTCATAGTTCACTGTTCGAGCCGGCCGTGGTCAATCAGGCGAAGGTGGCGCCGGTTGCCCTAGCCTACCGCTATCCGGACGGAGAACGCAGCTATGATGCCGCGTACATTCTGGACCTCACCTTCAGCCAGTCCCTCGACAAGATCATCCGTCAGCCCATGCTGATCGCGGAAATCACTTTCGCGCCGCCCATCAATGCCACAGGCATGACGCGGCGTGAACTGACCGCGCGGGCGGAAAGCGCCATTGCCGCCATTCTCGATGTGCCGGTCTCGCAGGAACGTCTGGCGCTTGGCGGCAGCGCACTCAGCGCGCGGACGACCCACTTCGAGGAAAATTAGGCGCGGCACAGACGGTTCTGCCAGGCCATGGAACGGTAGCGCGGCCTCAGTCCCAGCCGGCCTGCCCGGCAAGTTCGGCGCAGGACATTTCGAAGACGGCGCGGTCTTCGAGACGCACAGCCGTCAGCGCACGGCCCCATACGCAACCGGTATCGAGACTCAGAAGTCTCGGCATCATTTTCAGTCCCAGCGCCGACCAGTGACCGCAGATGATCGTGTGATCCCTGCTCATGCGGCCCGGCACGTCGAACCATGGGATGAAGCCCGGTGGAAAATCGACCGGCTCTCCCTTGTGCTTGAACTCCATCCTGCCGTCGGCCGTGCAGAGGCGCATGCGCGTCATGGCATTGACGATCACACGGAGTCTGTCGAAACCCGCGAGGACGTCGCTCCATTCTGCGGGTTCATTGCCGTACATCGCCGCGAAGAACTCGCGGTAGTTCGCGCCACGGAGAGCGAGTTCTACTTCGTGTGCGAGCGCGGTGGCTTTTGCGACTGTCCACCCCGGCAGCAGCCCTGCATGCACAAGCGCATATTCACCCTCGCAATGCAGCATCGGTCTGGTACGCAGCCACGCGAGGAGATCTTCGCGATCGGGCGCATCGAGGATCGCTTGCAACGTGTCGCTGCTGCGCGGCTTCGCAAGTCCTTCGGCCACGCATAACAGGTGAAGGTCGTGATTCCCGAGAACCGTTACGGCGGCACTGCCGAGGCCGCGCACGAAACGCAGGCATTCCAGCGACTCGCTGCCCCGATTCACCAGATCACCGACCAGCCAAAGCCTGTCTCGCAGCGGGTCGAAACCGATCTTCTCAAGCAGCCGCTTGAGTGGAGAAAAGCTGCCTTGCAGATCGCCTACGGCGTAAGTCGCCAACTGCGCCACCCTTTGCAAAAAGCAAAAAGGGCGGCCGGGCCGCCCTTGGGGAAACTCTTTGAGGCTACTTCGATTGCGCCAACATGTAGTCGACCGCTGCCTTGACCTCTGCGTCCGGCGCGGTGCTGCCACCCTTGGCCGGCATTGCAGCGCCTTTCCCCTTCAACGCGCTGGTATAGAGGGTGTCGATGCCCGTCTTGAGACGCGCGGCCCAGGCGGCCTTGTCGCCAACCTTCGGCGCTCCTGCGATACCGGAGGCATGACAAGCGGAGCATGTCGCTGCATAAAGCGCCTTGCCGTCGGACTTGGCGGGGGCGGTAGCAGCGGCGGCAGGAATCGCAACCGGCACGGCGACCGCCGCAACCTTGCCCGCAGGGACGGCTGCCGCAGGCGCTGCCGGCGCCGACGATGCCTCCACGACGAGCTTGGCGACCGGAGCGATCCGTTTGGCGGTTTCCTCCGGCGTGAATGCCTTGGTGTCGGAGCCGCTGGAATAGGTGCCCACGGCAAATGAAGCCAACAAGATGATCCCGACGATCAGCGCAAAAGCGCCTACGGCAATCGCGATCGCGAGCTTGACGGGGTGCGTTTCAATATTGTTTTCGGTGCCGTCGGGGTGATGCTGGGACATGATTTCCTCTGGGTGCGCTGTTTCGAAACAGGCCGGATTATAGCCCGGAACACCCCTGTTCCGACACCGTCCCGGGCGACCGCACGGTGGACTTTGGCACCCCAAACCGGCTAGACTTCGCCCTCGTCACCACGCGCCCATAGCTCAGTTGGATAGAGTATTGGTTTCCGAAGCCAAGGGTCACAGGTTCGAATCCTGTTGGGCGCG
>Ga0075366_10002076_pt1 | contig 10173 bp, 9 predicted proteins | sample EndMethybrTD3031_FD_72351 | JGI IMG/M metagenome (GOLD analysis project Ga0075366, IMG submission 72351) | Populus endosphere microbial communities from Tennessee, USA - Endosphere MetaG P. TD hybrid TD303-1 | ecosystem: Host-associated > Plants > Roots > Endosphere | place: USA: Tennessee... | reverse complement strand
TGCTCGAACGCGACCGGCCGCTGTGGAAGTTCCACGTCTTCGACGGGCTCGCACCGGGGCCGAACGGGGAACGCCGCTACGCGCTGTACACGCAGGTGCACCACGCGGCCGTCGACGGCCAGGCCGCCGTTGCGCTCGGCCAGGCGATCCTCGACCTGACTCCGGTGCCGCCGCGTGCCGCCGTGCCGGGCGCCGATGCCAAGGCGAGCAAGGCGCGCCGCCCGCTCGGCATGGCCGACATGCTGCGCGCAGCGCTCGGGAACCAGCTCGGTCTGGTGGTCGATGCGGTGAAGGCGATTCCGTCGAAGGTCGGCACCTTGTCGCAGATGGCGGTCAGCGCGGTACCGAAGAAGGGTGCCAAGCGGGCCGGCAACCTCGGTCTCGCGCCGCGAACCCGGCTCAACGTGACAGTCTCCGCGCAGCGCGCGTTCGCGTCGATCAGCCTGCCGCTTGCCCAGCTGAACAGCACGCGCCGCAAGCATCACGCGAGCCTGAACGACGCGGTGCTGATGATCTGCAGCGGTGCGCTGCGACGCTACTTCCTGCGGCACGGTCCGCTGCCGCGCAAGTCGCTCGTCGCCGGCGTGCCGATCTCGACCCGCACGAAGGGTGACACCAGCTCGAACAACCAGGCCACGATGACCGTCGTGAGCCTGGGCACGCACATCGGCGATCCGAAGAAGCGTCTGGCGCACGTGCTGGCCGCAACGGCAGCGATGAAGAACAACATGGGCCACATGAAGAGCCTGATGCCGAGCGACTTCCCGTCGCTGGGTGTGCCGTGGCTGATGCAGGGGCTCGGTGCGCTGTATGCGAAGGCGAAGGTTGCCGATCGCCTGCCGGCGATCGCGAACGTGACGATCTCGAATGTGCCGGGGCCGACCGTTCCGCTCTACATGGCCGGCGCGAAGATGCTGACCAACTACCCGACCTCGATCGTCGTGCACGGCATCGCACTGAACATCACGGTGCAGACCTACAACGAGTCCCTCGAGTTCGGGTTGATTTCGTGCGGCGAGGCGATGCCTGACGTCGCCGAGCTGGCGCTGCACGTGCAGGAAGCGTTCGACGAGTTCCAGGCGCTGCCGCCAAGCGCCCCTCCGACCGCCGAAGAGCTGCCGAAGGCCACCGCACCGGCCGCCAAGCGCAAGAAGAAGCCACCTGTCGCGAAGGCGACAAGGAAGAAAAGGATGACAAAAGGCTAGGGCAAACGCTCCAACGACGGCATGTTGATCTCGCTACCATGCGGCGTCGCCACTGAGCTCTGACGCATGGCCCGCACGAACAGCGCGAAACCCACCGACGATCCGACCACCGATCCCGAATTGCAGGCGCCGAGCGCGCTGCTGATGATGCTGGAGGGCCGTGCGCCCTGGGAGTTCGCCGCGATGCTTGCTGCCACGCCGTGGTTGCGCCGCCTGCCGCGGGGCGATGGGCACCCGGTGCTGGTGTTCCCGGGCATGGGTGCCAATGACTTCACGACCGCGCCGCTGCGCGGCTTTCTCGACAACCTGGGCTACGCCACCCAACCCTGGGGTCAGGGCTTCAACTTCGGCCCGCGCGACGGTGTGCTCAAGCGCTGCGCCACCGACGTGCGTGCGCTCTCCGAGCGCCACGGACAGCCGGTCAGCCTGATCGGCTGGAGCCTCGGCGGCCTGTACGCCCGCGAGATGGCGAAAGAGCTGCCTGACCACACCCGCTGCGTGATCACGCTCGGCACGCCGTTCACCGGCCACCCGCGTGCCACGAACGCCTGGCGCATCTTCGAAGCGCTGAGCGGCCAGAAGGCGCACGACCCGGCAATGATGGCGCGCCTGCGCAAGGCGCCGCCGGTGCCGACGACCTCGATCTATTCGCGCACCGATGGCATCGTTTCGTGGCGCTGCAGCCTGAACGAGCCGGGGCCGCTGGTCGAGAACATCGAGGTTCACGCGAGCCACGTCGGCATGGGGATGAATCCGCTCGCGCTGTTTGCCGTTGCCGACCGGCTTGCCCAGCCGCCGGGCCACTGGAAGCCGTTCGATGCGAACGGCGCACGCCGGTGGTTCTATCGCGGTGACACGACACGAGTGCCCGGCGCGTCCGAGTTCGCCGCGGCCGCCTGACGATGGACCCCCGGTCTCACGTCGTTCGCCGCGCCCCGCGGGGGCGCTCAGCGCCTTTCGGGCGGCCGGGCAGGCGCTGATGCAACTCTCCGCCAACGGCATCTCGATCGAAGTCGAAGACCACGGATCGCCGAGCGGCGAGCCGCTGCTGCTGGTGATGGGCCTGGGCATGCAGCTCGTCGCCTGGCATGAAGACTTCGTGGCGGGCCTTGTCGCGCGCGGCTTTCGGGTGATTCGCTTCGACAACCGCGACATCGGCTTGAGCCAGCGTTTCGACCACCTCGGCGTGCCCAACCTGATGCTCGATTCGGTGCGGCTCGCGTTCGGCATGAGCGTGAAGAGCGGCTACAGCATCGCCGACATGGCCGACGATGCGGTCGGCGTGCTGGACGCGCTCGGTATCCGCAGCGCGCACGTGTGCGGCGCATCGATGGGCGGCATGATCGCGCAGCACATGGCGGTTCGCCACGCGCAACGCCTGAAGAGCCTGACCCTGATGATGACGACAAGCGGCTCGCGCCGTCTGCCGGGGCCGACGCTGAAGGTGCGCAGCGCGCTGATCTCGCGGCCCGCCGACGTGAACCAGGTCGACAGCATCGTCGACCACTACGTGCAGCTGTACCGGCTCATCGGCAGCCCCGGCTACCCGGCGACCGAGGAGTATCTGAAGGAGCGGCTCGGTTTCTCGGTGCGCCGCTCGTACCGGCCGCAGGGCACGGCTCGCCAGATGGTCGCGATCGCTGCCGATGGCAACCGCTCGCCGTGGCTCGGCCAGATCAAGCTGCCGGTCCAGATCATCCACGGGCGCGACGACCCGCTGGTGCCGGTCGCGGCCGGGCACGATCTGGCGGCAAAGATCAAGGGCGCCGCGATCGACGTGATCGACGGCATGGGGCACGACCTGCCCAAGCCGCTGTGGCCGCGCTTCACGGCTGGCATCACGGGCGTCGCCGGACGCGCCTGAGCGACCGTTCAGTTCTGCGTGGTGGCCGCGAGGGTTCCAGCCCCCGTGGACATTTGCACGCAGGACCGTTGACGCCCCCCTAAATCCGGGTCCTTCGGCCCCCCGTTCTGCCATGGAAAAGTAAGCAGCTGTGAGCCATACTGCGGTGCAGCAAGGTGGAGCAGCGATGACCAACGACCAGCTGATAGGCAAGTACACGCGGCTGCGCCAGGAGCTGACGCAGGCCTATGCGGAGCCGGTGACGAGCGCCACGCGCAGCGGCCTGATCGACCGGCTGGCGAAGGAGCTGATGGATCTGGAGCGCCGCATTGCCCTGTTGCAGGAGCCTCCAGCGGCCCCCGTCGTGGCCGAGCCCGAGGTTCCGTCGGATCGGCTGGCGGCCTGAACGTTTATTGAGCTGGCCGCGCCCGGTACGCGGCATCGAACACCGCTTCCAGGCGCGGGTGCACGCCTCGGACCTGATCGATCACTTCTTTCGCCCAGTCGAAATACTCCTGGCGGCGCTCGAGCGTCCAGCCGGTCGGCGGCGAGCCGGCCACGTCCCGCAGGTTCGCGATCTTGTCGGCCAGCTTCACGAGCTTGGCGCGCCGGCTGATCTGGGCCGCGTGCTCGACCTGCAGCCGCTTGCGTTCGGCCTTCGGCAGCGATTTATCGTCCGTGACTTCGGCGACGACACCCGAGATGATCGGCCCGAAGCCAGCGGCCAGCTCGGCCGGCGAGGTTTCGGTGTCTTCCAGCGTGTCGTGCAGCAGCGCGGCGCACAGCGTGGCGGTGTCGGTCACGCCGCCTTCTTCGGTCAGGATGCGCGCCAGCTCGATCGGGTGGTTGATGTAGGGCGACGCCTCGGCATCCTTGCGGCGCTGATCGCGATGTTTGCCGGCAGCGAGCGCTGCGGCGCGCATCAGCAGCACCTTGTCGCGCCGCGCCCGGGCCTGCTCCCACTGCACCTCGCGCGACTGGGTGTCGTAGCGCGACACCCGACCCATGTACTCGGACCAGATCAGCGGGGCGACCTGGTTCGCATACGTGTACGGGTCGAACTCGGGGCGCGGGTCGCCCCAGATGACCGGGATCGTGCCGAAGTCCCAGTAGCGCTTGCCGAGCTCGTCGGACGAGTTCGAGGCGGCCGCGTCCTGGCGCAGCGACGACTCGACGACCACCTGTGCCATCCGCACCGCTTCCTTCGGGTCCTCGAACTGGCCGTGCTCGAGCAGACCGTCGGTGTCGCCGGTCTGGAAGCTGCCGTAGCTCACCACACGATATCTCGGACTCGAGTCCATCTGCGCTCCTGACTGGCCGCTGTTTTACCGCGCCTTGGTGCCGCCGAACTGGGAGAATGCGCTCCGCACACCCGCGTCCCCCCTGTTTGCGCGGTGCCTGCGACGTCTTGTTTGTTCTGTTGCGAGTTTGGAAACCTTGTCTTGAATCACGAAGAGCTCAGCCCCTGGCGCCTCTCGGTGGCGCCGATGATGGACTGGACCGATCGGCACTGCCGCTACTTCCATCGTCTGCTGACCCGCCGCACGCGGCTCTACACCGAGATGGTGACGACCGGCGCGCTGCTGCACGGTGACCAGGCGCGCCATCTGGATTTCAGCGCCGAGGAGCATCCGCTCGCGCTGCAGCTCGGCGGCAGCGAAGCGGCCGATCTCGCTCAATGCGCGCGGCTTGCCGAGCAGTGGGGCTACGACGAAGTCAACCTGAACTGCGGCTGCCCGAGCGAACGGGTTCAGCGCGGCTCGTTCGGTGCTTGCCTGATGGCCGAGCCGACCCTCGTGGCCGATTGCGTGAAGGCAATGCGCGACGCGACAGCACTGCCGGTCACGGTGAAGCACCGGATCGGCATCGACAAGGGCGAGAGCTACGAGTTCGTGCGCGACTTCGTCGGCACGGTCGCTGCGGCCGGCTGCGAAGTGTTCATCGTGCATGCCCGCAACGCCTGGTTGAAGGGCTTGAGCCCGAAGGAGAACCGCGAGCTGCCGCCGTTGCGATACGAGGTCGTGCACCGGCTCAAGCGCGACTTCCCGGGGCTGACATTCGTGCTGAACGGCGGCATCACGAGCGCTTCACAAATCGACGCCGGCCTTGCCGAGGTCGATGGCGTGATGCTCGGCCGCGAGGCCTACCACCATCCGTGGCTGATGGCCGACTGGGACGCGCGCTACTTCGGCGCCGCGTCGCCGGGTCTGGGCCGCGACGAGGTCGAGCACCGGATGGCCGACTACATGCAAGGCCTCGTGGCAGCCGGCGAACCGTGGTGGCATGCGGCGCGCCACATGCTCGGGCTGCGCAACGGCCTGCCGGGCGCGCGGCGTTGGCGCCAGATCTGGTCGGACCATCGGCTGAAGCACGAGTCGCCGCACGCGGTGCTGCGGCAGGCACGCGAGAGCACGGTCGAGTTCGCTGCGGCCGAGCTCAGACCGGGGTAACCGGCACCGGCACGGCGTCGCGCCCCGGCCAGGTGGCGAGCACCACGCCGAGCAGCGCGAGCGCGAAGGCGCCGGCCTGCGCCGCGCTGAAGCTCTCGCCGAGGAAGAACACGCCGACGGCCGCCGCGCTGACCGGCAGCAACACGGTGAACACGCCTGCCGACGACGCCGGCACGTGCTTGAGCCCGGTCATCCAGAGCCAGACGGTGATCATGCTGGCGGCGATCGAATAGAACAGGAGCAGCCACCAGGAGCTGCCCGCCACTCCAGCGAAGTCGAAGCGCAGCGCCTGCCAAAGGCCGAACGGCGTGACCAGCAGCAGGCCCCACAGGTTGATCAGCGCACTGATGCGTTTCGGCCCGACGTGGCCGGCCAGCTTCTTGCCGATCACGACGTAGGTGGCTTCGCAGGTCACCGCGCCGAGCAGCATCAGGTTGCCGAGCAGCGAGGTCGCCGGGCCTGTGCCGGCCGCATCCGAGTGTTTGCTGAGCGAGACGAGTGCGATGCCGCCGACCGCGCAGCCGATACCGAGCGCAACCCGCGGGGCGATGCGTTCACCGAGGAAGACGAGCGAGAGCAGGGCGACGGCGGCCGGGATGCCCGCCATGATCACGCCGGCCGCGAGCGCCGAGCTCATCGACACGCCGAATAGCATGAAGATCGAGAACAGAAAATTGCCGAAGAACGATTCGAGGAACAGCAGCCAGCGATCGTGGGCACTGAGCGGCGCGTAGGCACTCTCGCGTCGCACCCAGCCCGCCATCGCGATGGCGGCGATGCCGAAGCGCAACCAGGCGAGCAGGAAGACCGGGAACACGAGCACCAGCACCTTCGACAAGCCGACATAGCTGCCGACCAGCGCCATGCTCGAGCCGAGGCAGACGTACGAGAGCCACGGTGCGTGCGGCGCGCCGGGTTCGCGCATCAGAAGCTCAACACCATCGACGCGCCGAACAGGTGGTTGCTGCGCCGGAAGCTGCCGTCGTTGACGACCTCGAACACCGGCAGCGTCGCGTGGTCGAGCCGGTACTCGGCCTTGAAGCTCACGTTCGCGTTGAACACGTAGTTCAACCCGACCGCGAGCGCATAACGGCTCGCGCCGAGGTCGGCGTTGCGAAACAGGAGCCGGCCATCTGCGCCGCGGCCGATCATCTCGGGGCCGATGCCGTCGCGCGCGTCGGCCCCGCTGCCGTACAGCCCGCCGCCGTTGCCGGAATTGTTCAGGTAGTCGGCGCGGACGACCGCCTCGAGCCGTGGCTGCAAGCGGTACGCGAACAGGCCCGATACGCCCCACCAGCGGCTGTCGCGCAGCCCGCCAGTCAGGGGGTTCGGCGTGATCGCACCGCTGCTCTGGTTGCCGAGTGTGAGCTGGCCCTGCGCGTTCCAGCCGGGCCCGTTGTAGCTGCCGTCGATCTCGAACAGGTTCAGCGTCGTGTCGGGCCCGCCGTTCACCCGATTCGGCCCCTTGCCATGCACGCCGGCGAAGCCGTAGCTGCGGTACTCGCCCTTTGCCCAGTCGACGCGGTACGCGATCACCGGCGTCTTCTGGCCGCTCGGCCGCAAGCCTTCGTCGATGTTCGCGATCATGCCCTTGACGATCCACGGGCCAGCGACCCACTCGGCGCCGGCGCCAGTCAGGGCACGCGGCTGCGTGAAGTCGAACAGCAGGTTGTGCGTGATCAGCCGGTTCTGGTTCGGCAACGCCGCCTCGTAGCCCGACCAGTTCGGAATCTGCCCGGCGAGCACGCGGGTCTGCGAATCGGCAAGCGGGATAGTGACGCTCGCCTCGTGCACGATCGAGCGCCCGCTGTCGATGGCGCTGCCGGCGCCGCGATTCGGGGCGAGCGCGATGTGCAGTCGGATGCCGTTGTCGAGCTCCTTCTGCAGGTCGATCACCGCCATCCCGAAGTACGAACTGTCGTAGTGGTAGCCGTCGTCGCGCATCGAGCCGAGCAACTGGAAACCGCCTCGGCCCTGTGCGGAGTTGTAGAGGTAGGTCGGATCGATCTGGCCACTGATCCGCAAGCCTTTGAAGCCTTCCAGCGTGTCCTCGATCATCTCGGTCTTGACGTTGACGCGGTTCAGGTCCTGCACCTGCTGCGGCGTCATGCCGCTTGGCGGCAGCGGCACTGCCGCTTTCGCGGCAGCGGCTTTCGCTTCGCTGGCTTCCTTCGCTTCGCGCGCCTTCAAGGCCTCTTCGAGCTGCGTGACACGCTCCTTCAGCGCGCGCAGCTCCTGAAGCAGCTCTTCGTTGCTCTGTGCGCAGGCGAGCGGCGCCACGGCCAGCGCGGCAGCCATCAGCGTCGCACCCCGGAGCGCCTGCATCACGATCAAGCCCGGGCGGCTGCCGCCATGTCGATCGCCCGAATCCGTTCGCGCCGGGCGATCAGGTAGCTCGCGACGATCACGCCGATCGAGACGAGCAGGATGATCAGCGTCGCCACTGCGTTGACGCTCGGGTTCAGGCCGAGGCGGGCGCGCGAGAAGATCACCAGCGGCATCGTCGTCGCACCCGGGCCCGACAGGAACTGCGACAGCACGACGTCGTCGAGCGAGAGCGTGAAGGTCAGCAGCCACGCCGACAGCAGCGACTGCCCGATCATCGGCAAGGTGACGAGCGTGAACACCTGCCATGGCCGCGCGCCGAGGTCCATCGCCGCCTCTTCGAGTTGCGGGTTCAGGTCGTGCAGCCGCGCCTGCACGATGACGGTTGCGTACGCCATGCCGAGCAGCAGGTGGCCGAGCCAGATCGTCAGCAGCCCGCGCTCGGGGAATCCGAGCCAGTGCTGCATCGAGACGAGCATCAGCAGCAGCGACAGCCCCACGATCACCTCCGGCATCACCAGCGGCGCGCTGACCATGCCCGAGAACAGCGTGCGGCCGCTGAACCGCTTGTATTTGACGAGCGCGAACGCGGCGAAGGTGCCGAGCACGACCGACGTGCAGGCCGTCAGCACGGCGATCTTCAGCGAGAGCCAGAGGCCCGCGAGCATCTCGCCGTCAGACGCCAATGCCGCGTACCACTTCAGCGTGAAGCTGCGCCAGACGTTCGGCACCGGCGAATCGTTGAACGAGAACAGCACCAGCGTCACGATCGGCAGGTACAGGAACAGATAGCCGAGCGACAGCCAGCCGCGGCCGAACCAGCGATTGACGACAGCAGCCCGGCTCATGGACGCGACTCCGTCGTGAACCTCATGGACGCGACTCCGTCGTGAACCTCATGAGCGCGACTCCGTCGCTTCGGCCTGGTACTTGTTGAACAGCGCCAGCGGCACGATGATCAACAGGATCATCACGACCGCGACGGTCGACGCGATCGGCCAGTCGTTGTTGCTGAAGAACTCGTCCCACAGCGTGCGGCCGATCATCTGGGTCTGCGGGCCGCCCAGCAGTTCCGGCACGACGAACTCGCCGACGCACGGAATGAACACCAGCATCGAGCCGGCGATGATGCCGGCCTTCGACAGCGGCACCGTGATCTTCCAGAACGCGACCCACGCCGTCGCCCCCAGATCGCTGGCCGCCTCGAGCAGCCGCAGGTCCATCTTCGACAGGTTCGAATACAGCGGCAGGATCATGAACGGCAGGTACATGTAGGTCATGCCGAGCACGAGCGAAAACGGCGTGTTCATCAACTGGCCGGGCGCAGGGATCAGGTTCGCCGCGGCAAGCAGGCGGTCTAGCCCGCTGGCAGTGATCAGGTCGAACAGCCAGCCGTGTTCGGTCAGCAGCCCTTTCCATGCATAGACGCGCAGCAGGAACGAAGTCCAGAACGGCAGCATCACGAGCATCAGCAGGGCCGGTTGCACGGTCGCGCGGGCACGCGCCATGAAATACGCGAACGGGTAGCCGATCGCCAGGCACAGCACGGTCGTGACGGCCGCGTACTTCAGGCTCGAGAGATAGGTGTTGAAGTACAGGTCGTCCTGAACGACGGTTGCGTAGTTGCCCAGGCGCGGGCTCAAGGCGAGCACGCCATCCTTGTAGGTCACGAGGTCGTTCACGCTGACCGCGCCCATCTCCGAGACGCTGATCTTCACGATGATCAGGAACGGCAGCAGGAAGAAGATCAGCAGCCAGACGTACGGCACGCCGATCACGGCGAGCTTGCCGGCCTTGCGCTGCGCCGTGCTCATTGCGTCAGCACAACCGGCGAAGTCGGCGACCAGCTGGCCCAGGCCTCGTCGCCCCAGGTCAGCGGATGTTCGCGGTGCCGCTCGGCGTTGCTCGTGCTGACCTTCAGGATCTGCCCGCTCGCGAGCTGCAGGTGGTAGACCGTGTAGCTGCCGAAGTACGACATGTCCTTGATCGTGCCGCGCACCCGGTTGAACTGAGGTGGCGCATCGCCCGGCGCGGTGATGGCCTCGCGGCCGATGCGGATCTTCTCGGGGCGCAGCGCCACCGTGACCGGCATTCCCTCGGTGCCCGTGATGCCATGCCCGACGTGGTGGCTGCAGTCGGCGCAGGTCACCTGCACGTGATCGGGTTCGTCGACCGCGAGCGTGCCGTCCATCAGATTGACGTTGCCGATGAAGTCGGCGACGAAGCGCGTCGCCGGCGTTTCGTAGATCTCGCCCGGCGCGCCGACCTGCAGCAGCCGCCCCTCGCTCATCACCGCGATGCGCGAGGCCATCGTCATCGCTTCTTCCTGGTCGTGCGTGACCATCACGCA
>Ga0075366_10002075_pt1 | contig 10175 bp, 11 predicted proteins | sample EndMethybrTD3031_FD_72351 | JGI IMG/M metagenome (GOLD analysis project Ga0075366, IMG submission 72351) | Populus endosphere microbial communities from Tennessee, USA - Endosphere MetaG P. TD hybrid TD303-1 | ecosystem: Host-associated > Plants > Roots > Endosphere | place: USA: Tennessee... | reverse complement strand
TTTGCAGAAACCGGCACTTTTTACATCGCCTTTTATTAGCAGGCAACGGCGGCCTTCGGCTTCAATTAATTGTTGGGTCTCTTTCGCGTCCTGGTCTTCATTTAAATAAACAATAGCTATATCAGCGCCTTCCTTAGCAAAGTGTATGCATGCCGCGCGGCCTATACCGCTATCGCCACCGGTTACCAGTGCAATTTTATCCTGTAGCTTACCGGCTGCCTTATAGCTTGCTTTTACAAATTCGGGCCGTGGGTCCATTTTGGCTTCAATACCAGGTTGTTTATTTTGTTTTTTTGGCGTTGCTGTTTTCATATTAAAAGTATCTATCGTTTATAATAACTTATAGCGCGGGCACTGGTTTTAACTTTTAATAAAAACACGATCATTCAATTAAATAATAATTCCTAAAACATTTTCAATTCGGCAATTATTAATCCTAAAGAAAACATTTGGTTATGGGACAGGACACAGCGTTAATTCGAAAACTATTGGATTGTACATTAGCCTGCGAGGCATGTGCAACAGCTTGTTTGAACGAAGATGACATTGCGCAAATGCGCGAATGCATTAAACTTGACCGCGACTGTGCTGATATTTGCAGCCAGGCAGCTACGTTGCTGCAACGCCAATCGCCGATTGCTAAACAGTATTTATTGTTGTGCGAAGAAATATGCCGTATGTGCGGCGATGAATGCGGCAAGCACCAGCACGATCATTGTCAGCGTTGTGCTGCCGCTTGCAGGGAATGCGCTGAGATATGTCATCAACATCACGAAGCAATTTTACAATCTTAAATTTAAAACGATGGAACCAACAGATAAAAATATGGCTACCCAACAGCGTGGGCAGCAACCGGATGAGCAGGATAAAAAAGACGATCCACGTGTAAAAACAGTTACACCCAATAATGATAACGGTGCCCCGGGAGCACCGGGTGAAAAAGATAGTTCAAATAAAGGAAAAGGGCCAAAAGGTGAAAATTTATAATAATATTTGCAGCATGAAAAAGATATTCATCATTCCTGCTTTATTATTAACCATTGGCGCCTTTTCAAGATGTAATACCGGCGCAAGCAGCAAACCTGGTGTAGACAGCGCCGGCAATTATTATCCAACAAACCCATACAGGGATACATTTGCAACTACTAATAGCTACGGCGAAGCCACGAATACCGACAATAGCGGTTCGGGCGGTGCCATGATCGTTAAACAGCATAGCGCTGCGCCGGTTACGGTTTCAGCCGATACATCGAAAGATGCAGTGCAGAAAATAAAATAGTTTAATTTATGAAAGCAAGGACTAAAAAGCATTCGCATAAATGGTCCGCAAAGGTTACGGAACATAGCAACGCTATGGACCTTGACAAGGACGTTTTCAAATTAAAAGACCCGGATAAAATAGCACGGTCACTTAAGCATTCGGCCGAGGAAAGCCATCGCCGCAAGGCATCTCCTTTCCAGAGCGCTATGTCTATGCTTAATTTTTACGAGACCGGGCGGGCAAAAACCTGACTAAAAGCCAGCGTGCCCCGCTTGAAAAAGCAAAAATAAATTACGCAAGTTATTTGGGCAACCAGAAAAATAGAGCAGCTATTATTACGATAGCTGCGCTATCAATTCCTGCGCTACACGATCTATCGTTTGTAGCACAATTTCTTCAGCAGTACCTTTAAAAACCTGCCGGATAGCTATGTGTTTTTCCTTTAACAGGATATGGATAAACATAGTGCCTACCGGTTTTTCTTCACTTTCACTACCGCCGGGCATTGGCAAACCAGTTATGGCTACCTGTATATCGGCGTTCATAAAATGCCGTAAACGATTGGCCAGTTCGGCTGTAACCTCAGCCGATTCGGGGGTGTACTTCTCTACCAGTTCAGGCGGTACGCCTAATACATCCTGTTTAATACAAGCATCATAACACACAATTCCGCCTTTCAGTATCTCACCGCAATCGGGTATTATGGCTAATTCGGCACATAACCTGCCCGCCGTGGCACTTTCGGCGGTAGCCAGTGTCAGTTTCTTTTGTTTTAACAGTTCGCTGCATTTTACTAATGTAGGTGATGGCATTATTTATTAATTGGTTTAATACCCTAAACAAATTTAAAATGGGGCGGTTTTATAAAACACCATCAGTTTTAACCTATGGAGGAAATACTTATCAAGATATTTGGCGAGGGTAAAGACCTGGACGTACTGCAAATGAGTTGCAGAGGAATAGTCATATTTTTTATCAGCCTGGTGCTTATCCGTGTATCTGGCAGGCGGTCGTTCGGCTTGCGTACGCCGCTGGATAATATCATTACCATATCGTTAGGGGCTATATTAAGCAGGGCGGTGGTAGGCGCGTCGCCATTTTTACCGGTAGTGGTAACTTGTTTTGCGGTAGTGGCACTGCATAGGTTGTTTGGTTGGTTAATAGTTAAAAGCAGAAAGTTTTCAAACATTGTAGAAGGCGAGAAGATCCTGCTTTTTGAAAACGGTGCCTTTATTAAAGAGAACCAGGAGCGGGCATTAGTTTGCGAAGAGGATATTATGCAAGGCATCCGAAAATCGGCATCGACCGATAACCTGGACCATATTGACAAGGTATATATTGAACGCAATGGCGAGATAAGCGCATTGAAAAAGGAAAAGTGACAAGCTGTTTCAAACCAAACAGAGCCTTTGAAGGTTTAAAATACTATGAAAGATATTGCCCATCGTTTCCCCGAGAACCCATTACTTTCACCATCGCACTTGCCGCCAAGCGCGAATGGCCTGCACATTGCCTGCTTGCTAAATCCCGGCGTGTTTCAGTTTGAAGGCAAAACATGGTTATTGGTACGCGTTGCCGAACGGCCGCAGCAAAACGAAATTGTAGTTTCGTTCCCGGTGCTAACAGAAACCGGCGAAACCGAAATTATGGAAATAGCGCTGGATGATGCCGACCTGATCGCCACCGATGCGCGGGTAGTACGCTATAAGGGTATTGATTACCTGACCACGTTATCGCATTTGCGATTGCTTTGCAGCGATGATGGCGTAAAGTTTTACGAACCGGAAGGATATAAAAAACTGTTTGGCAAGGGCCTGCTACAAACCTTTGGTATTGAAGATTGCCGGGTAACCCAAATGGGCGATACTTATTACCTCACCTTTACGGCGGTATCGGCCAGTGGTGTGGGTGTAGGCATGAAAACCACTACCGACTGGAAAACTTTTAAAGACCATGGCATGATACTGCCGCCGCATAATAAAGACTGCGCCATTTTTGAAGAGAAAATAAACGGCCTGTATTATATGCTGCACCGGCCAAGCAGTGTTGATTTGGGCGGGAACTATATTTGGCTGGCTGAATCGCCGGATGGCGAGCATTGGGGGAACCACAAATGCATTATAAAAACCCGCGCCGATAATTGGGATAATGCCCGGGTTGGCGCCGGGGCCGCGCCCATTAAAACCGAAAAAGGCTGGCTGGAAATTTACCATGGCGCCAGTTACGAGCACCGCTACTGCCTGGGTGCTTTCCTGTTAGACCTGAACGAACCCTGGAAAGTACTCGCCCGCAGTCATGACCCGATAATGGTACCAATCGCGGATTATGAATTGACCGGCTTTTTTGGCCATGTGGTATTTACCAACGGGCATCTAATTAACGGCGATGAGCTAACCATTTATTATGGCGCCGCCGATGAGCATGTATGCGGCGCAAAGTTTTCTATCAAAGAAATTTTGGATAGCCTGGGCGTTTTATAAGCTTTCCCCTTGTGCTTAATAATTAACTTTTGGATAATATAATTTCAAACAAAAAAAACTCAGCCCGGTTATATTAGTATGAAAAACAATCAGAACACCATATTTTCCCTTAAGTTTAATTTTAACGGAGCGGACTATGAAACTAAAGTATTAAAGCATACTTACCGGCAGCAGGTGTTGTATAAAATGGTGATGCCATCGGCAATATCGGCTGTGCAGCAATGCTGGCTGGCAACCAATAAAGACGACCAATGGAAATTAATAATTGGGGCCGTTGATAAAGTATTAATGCAAAACATTATTACCGCCATAAAAAAGCAGGAGCATATACAGGCTATATACGACGAGGGCAGTATAAAAACCGAAGCACAAAAGTTAAGATCGGCCTAAACTGTAGGCGCCAATTTGGTTTTTGCCGATTTGTTTTCGGCCACCAGTAAAATGATGAGCAATAGTAGTCCTACCGCAAAAAAACCATCCAATGCCAATGCGGAATTCCGCATGGTACTGGTATGATCTTCTACAAATGCAAAAACAGCAAGACCAACTACAATAGATAGTTTTTCAGTAGCATCGTAGAAGCTGAAATACGATGCCGTATCCGGAATATTTTCAGGCAGTAATTTGGCATAGGTTGAACGTGAAAGCGATTGCACGCCACCCATTACTATCCCCACTGCAAACGCAGCCACGTAAAATTGGCTTTGGTTGGTTATGTAATAAACGCATAAACAAGTTATCGTCCAAAAAACTACCAGCACAATTAAGGCTTTTGTATTGCCATATTTATTAGATGCTAAAGAAGTAAGCCAGGCGCCTATTATAGCTACCACTTGTATAACAAGAATGATAGCGATCAAGTCGTCGTCCTTCATATGCAATTCTTTCGCTGCAAATTCTGCGGCTACCAGCATAATGGTTTGCACCCCTACCGAATAAAAGAAAAAAGCAGGCAAAAAGCGTTTTACTAAAGGCATGTTTTTAATTTTCCCGAACACTTTAGTTAATTCTTTAAACCCGCCCGTAAATACGTTGAACTTGTGCGAACCCGCATTTGGTTCGCCTTTAGGCAATATTTTGAAAGGGATTATAGCAAAACCTACCCACCATAAAAAAACAATAATAAATGATATCCTGGCTCCCATGTCCTCTGTAATGCCAAAGAAATCATGAAAAAGCACGCCAACCAAACATACCAACTGCACTACAATGCTACCGGCAAATCCGTAAATAAAGCCTTTGGCGCTCACATCATTTTGCTTATCCAGTGTGGCTATTTGCGGCAGGTACGAGTTATAGAAAACAAAGCCACCGCAATACCCTATTGTAGCCAGGCCAAAGCATATCATACCAAACTCTATCGGTCCGCCTTCCTTCATAAAAAACAAACCGGCACAGGCTAAACCGCCTAACCATGTAAATAACTGTAAGTACAATTTTTTAGCGCCCCGATAATCGGCAATGGAGGTTAGTATGGGTAATAAAATTACAATGAGCAGGTATGAAGCGGCCAAAACGTAGTTTTGCAATACCGTATTTATAAACTTATGGCCAAAAAAACTAACTGTGTTTTTACCGTAGGCGGTGTTTGCTGTAATACCAACATAATAAGCGGGGAATATAGTAGAGGTAATAACCATATTGTACGATTGGTTGGCCCAATCGAACATACACCATGCCCAGATGGTTTTTTTGTTATTTTTTGCTTCCATAGATTTTCTAAAAATATATAAATTTTAGAAATACTGATAAATGGAAATGTATACTTATAAACAGAGATATTGACAGCGCAATAAGATTTATCATCTGTTCGGGGATTAACCGGACAATCTTTTTATTTGCGTGAGTTGCCCTGGCCGGTATCGGGTATGGTGAACCAAAAGGTTGCCCCTTTGCCATCTTCGCTGTCGATGTTAATATGCCCGCCATGGCGCCGCACTATTTCTGATGATATGTAAAGGCCTAAACCTAAACCTGCATATTTTTTTGACGTTTCATCAACCCTGAAAAATCTATCGAACAAAAATTGATGTTTATCTTTAGCTATACCGATGCCAAAGTCGGTAACTGCTATTTTTACAGACCTGTCTTCGGCGCGGCTAATATTTACAATTACTTTTTCGCCACCAGGCGAATATTTTACCGCATTTGAGATCAAATTAACCAACACTTGTTCCAACCTGTTCCTATCGGCGTAAATTGGCACATTGGTTTCTCCCTCAATAACCAACTGATGTTTTTCCGACTGGATCTGCATATCTTCGCAACATTCCGATAAAAGATCATCCAATATAAAGTGGGTCTTTTTCAACTCCAGTTTACCCGCTTGTATTTTGGTAACTTCTAAAAGATCTTTTATCAGTTCAACCAGTTTATCAACCTGTTTTATACCTTTTTGTACAAAACCGTGTACCGGCTTCATGGTCTCGTTTTTTTCTGTCATCCGCTCTATCATTTGCAGTGCGGCTTTAAGGCTGGTAATTGGTGTTTTTAATTCGTGGCTGGCAACACTAATAAATTCGTCCTTGCGGTTCAATAATTCCAGTGTTGCTACATCTATCAGTTTTTGCACTGTAATATCCAGCAATGTTCCAATAAAGCGGATGGCTACCCCTTCCTCATTAAAATAAGCACGCCCCTTTGCTTTTAACCATTTACTTTTGCCTTGTATTGGTATGGTGCGGTATTCTATATCAAACTCGCCGGTTCCCATATTTTGAAGTGTTTCCCGAATGCTATTCTCCAAACGGACCACATCATCCGGGTGCGTCATATCTAAAAATGCAGTAATATCAATATGGCTGCTGGGTTGCATATCAAATATTTCCTTGCAGCGCTTATCCCATATTAATTCCCGCGCTTGCGGGTCATAATCCCAGGTTCCCAAACCAGCCGAATCAACCGCAAATTTTAACCGCTCTTTACTTTCGCTTAATAGGCGTTCCACTTCAGCCAGCCCATCTTCAACTTTGCGTTTGTCGGTAATATCTTCTATGGCCAGCAATATTAGCTTTTCGCCATTTATATTGTCTATTTCGCGCGCATTCAGGCATAATATACGTTTGCCAATTCCGGGGAAACTTTGTGTAACATTCACATCTGCCAGTTCCTTTTTAGCAGGGAGTACATTCTCTAACAGTTCCCTTAGCCCCGGCAGGTCCCATTGCCTGTCGCTTAATTCGTATATCAGTAAGCCCTCGGTCTCTCTTTCAGTAGTTTTAAATTTGGTATAAAAACCACCGGTGGCGCGTTTAACCCGCAGGTCCTTATCTAAAATGATCAAAGGATCGCGGATAGTGCTTACAATTCCCTCGGTATATAAGCGCGAATTATTCAGTTGTTCATTCCTGTCTAACAATTCCTTGTTGACGATCATGATCTCCTCGTTAGTACTTTGCAGTTCTTCTTTGGATGTTTCCAGCTCCTCGTTCAGGCTCTGCAATTCCTCGCTGCCCGACAGCAACTCTTCGTTGGCACTTTGTAATTCTTCGTTGGCGGTTTCCTGTTCCTCGGTAATCGCCCGCATATCGCCACGGGCCTGTATTAGTTCTTTTTCCAGTTGCTCTATACGTATTTCACTTGCATCATAACTTATAATCTCGGGTACAATATTAACTTCAGGAACTTGCTGTTGCACGCCGGTTGAAGACGCGTTTTGAAAAACAATAAGGTAATGGGCTTCTGGGACATCTTTGAGCGGTACTGCCTGTATATTAACATACTGCTGTAAACCATTCAATTTAAAAAAAACGGCAAACTTGCGCGAAGGCATGTTGGTTTTTTTGGCCTGGTGCAAAACATTTCGCAATTCAAAAGTCAGGCCTTCGCGGGCCATTTTTAATACATTAAAGCTGGGTTTTCCCGATGGCGGCGTGAGCCACGTTTCTGTCGGGCCACGAAATTGGATAATATCAAACTTATCGTTAACCAATACCGATGCAGGCATAAAATTGGCCAGCATAGCATCGTCGGCAATTTTAAAAATGTCCTTGCTGGCATTATCTTTTTGAACAGATCTATCAATCTCTCTAAAAGTCTGCTCCCTGCCCCGCGAGCTTACGGCCATAAAACGACCTAAAGGCCCTTTACGCCGGTATATTTTTTCGGCGCTATTGTATACAGTAAAAATATCAGTATTACTCCCAATGGTTTCAGATTTACCCAGTATCAGAAAACCGTCCTCATTTAACGAGTAATGGAAAGTAGTTAGCGCCCGCTTTTGCAATACTGGCTCCAGGTATATCATTACATTACGGCAGCTTACCAGGTCTATTTTTGAAAATGGCGGATCTTTAAGTAAGTTATGGTTAGCAAATACACACATATCGCGTATGGTTTTGCTTACCTGGTAGTTACCGTCAAGCTTGACAAAAAACTGCTGCAAGCGCGATGGGGATATCCCCTCCAGTTCGGTTGGGCGATAAATGCCGGTACGTGCCTTTGCAATAGCTATTTCAGAAACATCAGTTGCAAATACTTGCAGCTTCATAGCCGCGGCCTTATCGCCTAACTGTTCCTGTAAACAAATGGCCATTGAATAGGCTTCCTCGCCTGTGGCGCAACCTGCAACCCAAATACGCAGGGCTTCGTTTTCGGTTTTTTTGGCTATCAGCGCCGGAAAAATAGTGCTGCATAAAACTTCAAAGCTTTGTGTATCCCTAAAAAAATTAGTGACCGATATCAGCATATCATTATACAAGGCATCCTGTTCAGTTTTATTTTCGCGCAGATAATTCAGGTAATCAGCTGGTTTTTCCAGCTTGTTCAATGCCATACGCCTGACGATGCGGCGCTTTAGTGTACTTTTTTTATAATAGGCAAAGTCGACCCCGCGGCGCACCCGCAATACCGTAAGTATTTGTTTAAAAATTTCGCTATCCTGCTGGGGTATAGTATCTTTTATTTCGGCCGGTGTGTAATTGGCATGAAACGGACTATTAATAGCTACAATGTGCTCGGCTATTTTCGCAGGCGTTAAAACAAAATCGACAGCGCCGCCTTTTACAGCACTTCGGGGCATGCTATCAAACGCTGCCGAACCTTCATCTTGCGCAAAAGTTAAACCGCCGTATGATTTGATAACCTGCAAGCCAAGTGTACCATCGCTTAACGCGCCCGATAAAACTACACCAATGGCATAACCCTGGTGAATAACCCCTAACGATGAAAAGAAAAGATCGATAGTATTACCCTTTTTATGTTTTTGATCTAACGGGGCAAGTTTAAGTATACCATCGGTTGCGGTAACCATTTTATTTTGAGGTATGATATATAAATTATCCGGCTCCAGATGAATATTATCAGTAATTTGTTGAACCGGGAAAGGAGCTACTTTTTCGAGGATCTCGGGTAAAATACTGGGGTGCGAGGGGCTTAAATGCTGGATAAACACGAAGGCCATCCCGGGATTTGGCGGCAATGCGTGCAAAAATTCCTTTACTGCATTCAAGCCACCAGCCGACGCACCTATGCCAACAACCGGGAATTGCAATTTTGAAGCCTCATCCTGATCGACTTTAAGCGCTGTTGTTTTTTTTGACACGAATAGAATCGGCGAAGTGAATTTCGGCTAACTTACCAATATAAAACTACAAACAGGACTATGTTTTTGTTTATAGCGATTTATCCATTCCATTTACCTCAATATAGTTGCAAATTTCGCTTGCGATAAGCCTGTAATATGGCATCGCCAGGGTCCAGATCGGTTATCAGGCTGTTAATTTGCTGTAGTTCACACACACGCATACGCTGTACCGAATTTAACTTTTCGGCTATACACATAATCACCAGGCGCTTAGATGCCTTTATCATCGCTTTTTTTACCTGCACAATATCCATGTCCGAATCGGTTACCCCCTCGTTACATGATATACCATTGGTACCCAGGAAACAAATGTCAAATTTTACCTCGTTCAGGTAACTTACCACCTGGCTGCCTCCGCATATTTGTGAATCTTTAGAAAGCTCGCCGCCTATCAGTACCACTTTTATTAAAGGATGGTCGGCCAGTTGTAAGGCCACCGGCGGGCTGATGGTATAAATGGTTACAGATAGATCTTTCGGCAACATGGTTACCATTTCTATTATGGTGGTGCCACCGCCTGTTAATACTACCATACCTTCTTTTATCAGGTTTATCGCTTTCCTGGCTATCCCCTTTTTTGCATCGGCGGCATAAATATCATTTCGCTGGAACGGGTAATGGTATGATCGTGATAAGGCCCCGCCATGCACTTTAACAATTTGGCCAGAATCGTCCAATTCATTCAGATCCCGGCGGACGGTGTCTTCTGAAACATTTAATTCAATAGCCAAATCTGATGACAACACTTTATTATGCAGGTTTACTTGCTTGATAATGTGCGCGTGACGTTCTTTTTTTAGCATGATAAAGTGTATTTCTTACAAAAAGATAAAGTTGCGTTTTTCTGCAA
>Ga0075366_10002072_pt1 | contig 10177 bp, 8 predicted proteins | sample EndMethybrTD3031_FD_72351 | JGI IMG/M metagenome (GOLD analysis project Ga0075366, IMG submission 72351) | Populus endosphere microbial communities from Tennessee, USA - Endosphere MetaG P. TD hybrid TD303-1 | ecosystem: Host-associated > Plants > Roots > Endosphere | place: USA: Tennessee... | reverse complement strand
GACGGCCGCATCGGCGACCGCGAGTTCATCGTGATCGACACCGGCGGCTTCGAGCCGACCGCCGACTCGGGCATCGTGCGCGAGATGGCCAAGCAGACGCGCCAGGCGGTCGCCGAGGCGGACGCGGTGATCTTCGTCACCGACGTGCGCGCGGGTGTCTCGGCGCAGGACCACGACATCGCGCGCTACCTGCGCAGCGCGGGCAAGACCGTGCTGCTGGCCGTCAACAAGGCCGAGGGCATGGTCGATTCGCCGCTCCTCGCGGAGTTCTACGAGCTCGGGCTCGGCGAGCCGCACCCGGTGTCGTCGGCGCACGGCCAGGGCATTCGCAGCCTCACCGAGGCGGCGCTCGCCGGCTTCGAGTTCGAGCCCGAGGAGCCGGTGCCCGAAGAGGGTGCGCCGATCCGGCTCGCGGTCGCGGGCCGGCCGAACGTCGGCAAGTCGACGCTGATCAACACCTGGCTCGGCGAGGAGCGCCTGGTCGCGTTCGATCAGCCCGGCACGACACGCGACGCGATCACCGTGCCCTTCGAGCGCAACGGCCAGCGCTTCGATCTGATCGACACCGCGGGCCTGCGACGCAAGGGCAAGGTGTTCGAGGCGATCGAGAAGTTCTCGGTCGTCAAGACGCTGCAGGCGATCGCCGATGCGAACGTCGTGCTGCTGCTGCTCGACGCGACACAGGGCGTGACCGACCAGGACGCGCACATCGCCGGCTACGTGCTCGAGAGCGGCCGTGCGGTGGTGCTCGCTGTCAACAAGTGGGACGCGGTCGACGACTACCAGAAACAGACGCTCGCGCGATCGATCGAGCAGCGTCTCGCATTCCTGAAGTTCGCGCCGCTGCTACATATCTCTGCCAAGCGTCGCCAAGGCCTCGCGCCGGTCTGGAAGGCGATCGCCGAGGCCCACGCATCGGCGATCCGCAAGCTGCCCACGCCGGTGCTGACGCGGCTGCTGCAAGAGGCGGTCGAGCACCAGGCGCCCAAACGCGCCGGCATGTTCCGCCCGAAGCTGCGCTACGCGCACCAGGGTGGGATGAATCCGCCGATCGTCGTGGTGCACGGCAACTCGCTCGAGCACGTGACCGACACCTACAAGCGCTTCCTCGAGGGGCGCATCCGCGCGCACTTCAAGCTCGTCGGCACGCCGCTGAGGATCGAGATGCGCTCGTCGCGCAACCCGTTCGATCCCAAGGACTCGTAAGGACTTGAGGGCATTGGGCCGATCCGGGTCAACCCTGTGTTAACGTCCCCATCTCCAACACTCATCACGGAGCATATCGTGAGCAACAAAGGGCAACTCCTACAAGACCCCTTCCTGAACCTGCTGCGCAAGGAGCATGTGCCGGTCTCGATCTATCTCGTCAACGGCATCAAGCTGCAGGGCCACATCGAGTCTTTTGATCAGTATGTGGTGCTGCTTCGAAACACGGTCACGCAGATGGTCTACAAACACGCCATCTCGACGGTCGTGCCCGGGCGTGCAGTGAACTTCCACGCCAACGAATCGCCAGAGCAGGCTTGAGCCTCGCGCCGCTCCGTCTCGGGCGAACCGCACCTTGAGTTCAGCGCCTTCATTCGGCCCGGCCGACGGGTCGGAGCCTGCCCGGGCGATCCTGGTCGGCGTGGATTTCGGCGGCAAGACGCCGTTCGACGCCAGCCTCGACGAGCTCGCGCTGCTGGCCGAGTCGGCCGGTGATACGCCGGTCGCGCGCGTGCTCGCGCGCCGCAAGGCACCCGACCCGGCGCTGTTCGTCGGCTCGGGCAAGGCCGACGAGATCAAGGCGCTGGTCGAGGGCCATCAGGCCGAGGCGGTGCTGTTCGATCAGGCGCTCTCGCCGGCGCAGCAGCGCAACCTCGAACGCCACCTCGGCGTGGCGGTCGCCGACCGCACGATGCTGATCCTCGAGATCTTCGCGGCGCGCGCGCAGAGCCACGAGGGCAAGCTGCAGGTCGAGCTCGCGCGGCTGCAGTACCTCTCGACGCGCCTGGTGCGGCGCTGGAGCCACCTCGAGCGCCAGCGCGGCGGCATCGGCAACCGCGGCGGCCCGGGCGAGGCGCAGATCGAGCTCGACCGGCGCATGATCGGCGAGCGCATCAAGTCGGTGAAGCATCGGCTCGAGCGTGTCAAGCGCCAGCGCGGCACGCAGCGGCGTGCGCGCGAACGCAACCAGACCTTCCGCGTCTCGCTGGTCGGCTACACGAACGCCGGCAAGTCGACGCTGTTCAATGCGCTCGTCAAGGCACGCAGCTACGCAGCGGACCAGCTCTTCGCGACGCTCGACACGACGACGCGCCAGCTCTACCTGCAGGAGGCGGGGGACGCCGGCCGCGCCGTGTCGCTCTCCGACACGGTGGGCTTCATCCGCGACCTGCCGCACAAGCTCGTCGAGGCCTTCGAGGCGACGCTGCAGGAAGCCGCCGACGCCGACCTGCTGCTGCACGTGGTCGACTGCGCGAGTCCGGTGCTCGACGAACAGATGGCCGAAGTGCAGCGGGTGCTCGGCGAGATCGGCGCGCAGGACATCCCTCAGGTGCTGGTGTTCAACAAGCTCGACCGGCTCGAGAGCAGCCAGCGTCCGCGTGCGCTGCGCGACGTGGTCGAGCTCGCAGGCGGCATCCGCACGCCGCGTGTGTTCGTCAGCGCCCTCGACGGCACCGGCCTCGACGCACTGCGCCACGTGTTGACCGAGGCCGTGACCGGCACACTCGAGACCGGCTTGAACGCCGCCGGACCGGCCTCACCTACGGCGGCGGCGCACACCGTCGACGAATCCTCCGACAGCCGGGCGCACACCGGCACCTTCGACTCTTCTGCATCCACATGAGCCATCCGCAGTCTTCGCCCGCCGGGTTCTTCGCTCGCTTGGGCGCCGTGGCCGCTGCCGCCCGAGCCGTCATTGGCGCCGCGTTCGCGCAGCGCCGCCGGCACGGCAACGGACCGGCCGGCGCGGACCTCGCGCTCGCAGGCGGTCGCAACGACGGCCCGCCCGACCTCGACGAGCTCTGGCGCGACTTCAACCGCAAGCTCGGCGGCCTGTTCGGCGGCAAGGGCGCGCCGCGCGGCAACGGCAATGGCAGCGGCGACGACGGCGGCTCGGGCGGATCGAACTTCCCGCCCGACATGAAAAGCGCCGGCATCGGCGCCGGCCTGATCGCCGGCGTCGTCGCGCTGATCTGGCTCGGCAGCGGCATCTTCATCGTGCAGGAAGGCCAGCAGGCGGTTGTCACCTCGTTCGGCCGCTACAGCCACACGGTCGACGCGGGGCTGAAGTGGCGCATGCCGTATCCCTTCCAGGCGCACGAGACGGTCAACGTCACCCAGCTGCGCTCGCGCGAGGTGGGTCGCAACTCGGTCGTGCAATCGACCGGGCTGCGCGATTCGTCGATGCTGACGCAGGACGAGAACATCGTCGACATCCGCTTCACGGTGCAATACCGGCTCAAGGACGCGCGCAAGTTCCTGTTCGAGAACCGCGACCCTGAGGACGCCGTGACGCTCGCGGCCGAGTCGTCGGTGCGCGAGATCGTCGGCCGCACCAAGATCGACTCGGTGCTGTACGAGCAGCGCGATGCGGTCGCCGCCGAGCTCGTCAAGGCGATCCAGGTGCAGCTCGACCGGCTCGAGGCCGGCATCATCGTTGCCAACGTCAACATGCAGAGCGTGCAGCCGCCCGAACAGGTGCAGGCTGCGTTCGAGGACACGCTCAAGGCCGGTCAGGACGGCGACCGCCTGAAGAAGGAGGGCCTGGCCTACGCGAGCGACGTGATTCCCAAGGCCCAGGGCACGGCCGCGCGGCTGCGCGAGGAGGCCGAGGGCTACAAGGCGAGCGTGATCGCGCAGGCCGATGGCGACGCGCGCCGCTTCACTCAGGTGCTGACCGAATACCAGAAGGCGCCCGGCGTGACGCGCGACCGCCTGTACCTCGACACGATGCAGCAGGTGTATTCCAACGTCAGCAAGGTGATGGTCGACAGCCGCAACAATTCGAATCTGCTCTACCTGCCGCTCGACAAGCTGCTGCAGCAGGCCGCCCCGAGCACCGTCGTGCCGGCGCCGAGCGCGGTGCCGCCGACGGCCGACGCCGCCGCCGCAGGCGGGGCGGACGCACGCTCGCGCGACAACCAGCGCGGCCGCGACCGCGACAGCCGCTGAGCCGGGGGACGCGCACCATGAATCGCATCGGATTGATCGTCGGCGGCGCACTGCTGCTGCTGATGCTGCTCTCGTCCACCCTGTTCATCGTCGACCAGCGCCAGATGGCGGTGGTCTACGCGCTCGGCGAGATCAAGGAGGTCGTCACCGACCCGGGCCTGAAGTTCAAGCTGCCGCCACCGCTGCAGAACGTCGTGTTCCTCGATCGCCGCATCCAGACGCTCGACAGCCCCGACACCCGCCCGATCTTCACCGCCGAGAAGAAGAGCCTGGTGATCGACTGGCTCGTCAAGTGGCGTGTCGCCGAGCCGCGCCAGTTCATCCGCAACAATGGCACCGACATGCGCAACCTCGAGGCGCGTCTCGCGCCGGTGGTGCACGCGGCGTTCAACGAAGAGGTCACCAAGCGCACCGTCGGCGGCGTGCTGTCGATCGAGCGCGACAAGGTCATGCAGGACGTTCGCGCGCGCCTCGAGGACGACGCGAAGGCCTTCGGCATCCACATCATCGACGTGCGCATCAAGCGGGTCGACTTCGTCGCCAACATCACCGACTCGATCTACAGCCGGATGCGCTCGGAGCGCCAGCAGGTCGCCAACCAGCTGCGCTCGACCGGCAACGCCGAGGGCGAGAAGGTCCGCGCCGATGCCGACCGGCAGCGCCAGATCATCGTCGCAGAGGCCTATCGCGATGCGCAGAAGGTCAAGGGCGAGGGCGACGCGCGCTCGTCGGCGATTTTCGCCGAGGCCTTCGGCCGCGATCCGCAGTTCGCGCAGTTCTATCGCAGCCTCGAGGCCTACCGGGCGAGCTTCCGCAGCAAGTCTGACGTGATGGTGATGGACCCGAGCAGCGATTTCTTCCGCGCGATGCGTGGCGCGGGAAACGCACCGGCGCCGGCGCCCGCGGCAGCACCGAAGAAGTAGGCGGCCGTGGCCGCCGGGTTCTGGGATCTGCTGCTCGGCGCATGCGCGCTGATGCTCGTGATCGAAGGGTTGCTGCCGTTCTTCAGTCCTGGTGCGTGGCGGCGCGTGTTCGAGAAGGCTACCCGGCTGAGCGACGGCCAGATCCGCTTCCTCGGGTTGAGCAGCATGCTCGCCGGGCTCGCGATGCTGTTCTTCTTCTGGAACTGAGCTGAGCATCCGTGCACCGGCCGCGCATAGCCGGCCGGTACAATCCGGTTTTTAATCGCGCCCGCGTTCTTCCATGTCATCTGCTTGGCTGCTGCCAGAGCACATTGCCGACGTTCTGCCCGCGCAGGCCAGGCACATCGAGGAGCTGCGCCGCGGCCTGCTCGACGTGGCGCGCTCTTACGGCTGCGAGCTGGTGATGCCGCCGCTGGCCGAGCACATCGAGTCGCTGCTGTCGGGCACCGGCGGCGATCTGGACCTGAAGACATTCAAGCTGGTCGACCAGCTCAGCGGCCGCACGCTCGGCGTGCGCGCCGACAGCACGCCGCAGGTGGCGCGCATCGATGCGCACCTGCTCAACCGCGCCGGCGTCGCGCGGCTGTGTTATTGCGGGCCGGTGCTGCACACCCGCCCGGCGGGGCTGCAATCGAGCCGCGAACCGCTGCAGTTCGGCGCCGAGATCTACGGCCACGCCGGTCTCGAGGCGGACCTCGAAGTGCAGGATCTCGCGCTCGACAGCCTGCACGGCGCGGGCCTCGACGGCATCGCGCTCGACCTCGGCGACGCGCGCATCGTGCGCGGCCTGCTCGCGGGAATCGAGCTGCCCGCGGCGCGGCGTGCCGAGATCCATGCGGCGCTGGCCGCGAAGGACGTCGCCGGCCTGCGCCGCAGCAGCGCCGGTTTCGCGGCCGAGGTCCGCGAAGGTCTGGCCGCGCTGCCGGGCCTGTACGGCGGGGACGACGTGCTCGCCGCCGCGCGCCGCGTGCTGCCGGCACGTGCGCCGATCACGGCCGCGCTCGACGACCTTGGCTGGCTCGCGCGCCACGCCCGCCAGGCGCATGCGCAGGTGCAGGTCGGCTTCGACCTCGCCGACGTCGGCGCCTCGGCCTACTACAGCGGCGCGCGCTTCGCGGTCTATGCGCGCGGCTCGAGCGACGTGGTCGCACGCGGCGGTCGCTACGACGAGGTCGGCGCGATCTTCGGGCGCAACCGCCCGGCGGTCGGCTTCAGCCTCGACGTCAAGGAGCTCGCCGAACTCGTCGCCGGCCGCGGCGCCCGCGCGGCGATCCGCGCTCCGTGGGCCGAGGACGCCGGGTTGCGCGAGGCCGTGCGCGGCCTGCGCCGCCAGGGCGAGACGGTCGTGTGCATCCTTCCCGGCCACGAGCACGAAGGCCAGGAGTTCGCCTGCGACCGCGAGCTCGTCGCCGTCGACGGCCGCTGGCTGGTGCGCGCGCTTCCCGCGTGACGCCCGCGCGGCATCCGCATTCAACGAATCCAACATGCAGCAGATCAACTCGAAAGCGCCCGGCCACAACGTGGTCGTCGTCGGCACCCAGTGGGGCGACGAAGGCAAGGGCAAGGTGGTGGACTGGCTGACCGACCATGCCCAGGCGGTGGTGCGCTTCCAGGGCGGCCACAACGCCGGCCACACGCTGGTGATCAAGGGCGTCAAGACGGCGCTGCAGCTGATTCCCTCGGGCATCATGCGCGACGGCGTGCCGTGCTACATCGGCAACGGCGTCGTCGTCGACCCGAGCCACCTGATCGGCGAGATCGAGCGGCTCGAAGGCATCGGCCTGGACGTGCGCTCGCGCCTGTTCCTCAGCGAGTCGTGCCCGCTGATCCTGCCGTTCCACGTCGAGCTCGACAAGGCGCGCGAGGCGCTGCGCGAGAGCAGCGGCGCCGGCAAGATTGGCACGACCGGGAAGGGCATCGGCCCGGCCTACGAGGACAAGGTGGCGCGCCGCGCGCTGCGCGTGCAGGATCTGAAGCACCCCGAGCGCTTCGCGACCAAGCTGCGCGAGCTGCTCGAGCTGCACAACGTCGCACTCAGCGGCTACCTGCATGCGAAGCCTCTCGCGTTCGAGCCGATCTACGAGCAGGCGATGAAGCTCGCGCTCGCGCTCCGCCCGATGATGGCCGACGTCGGCTACCTGCTGTACACCGCCAACCGGCAGGGCGCCAACATCCTGTTCGAAGGTGCGCAGGGCACGCTGCTCGACATCGATCACGGCACTTATCCGTACGTCACGTCGAGCAACTGCGTGGCCGGCAACGCTGCGGCCGGCGTCGGCGTCGGGCCGGACATGCTGCACTACATCCTCGGCATCACGAAGGCCTACACGACACGTGTGGGCAGCGGCCCGTTCCCGACCGAGTTGCCGATCGACGCGGCCGGCACGGTCGGCCACCACCTCTCGACGGTGGGGCAGGAGCGCGGCACGGTGACCGGCCGCGCACGCCGCTGCGGCTGGCTCGACGCCGCCGCGCTCAAGCGCTCGATCATCATCAACGGCATTTCGGGGCTGTGCATCACCAAGCTCGACGTGCTCGACGGGCTTTCGGAGATCAAGGTCTGCGTCGGCTACGAGCTGAACGGCCGGCGCATCGACATCCTGCCGCTCGATGCGGACGACATCGTCGCGTGCAAGCCGATCTACGACAGCTTCCCGGGCTGGAGTGAAAGCACCTTCGGGTTGACAGACTGGGACCGCCTGCCGCTCAACGCGCGCCGCTACCTCGAGCGGGTGCAGGAGTTCATCGGCGCGCCGATCGACATGGTCTCGACCGGCCCGGACCGCGATCACACGATCCTGCTGCGCCATCCCTACCAGGCCTGAGCCGCCTTCGCATTCGCTACCACCTCCAGGAACGCTGCATGCTCACCGACGACGGCAAACACCTCTACGTCTCATGGGACGAGTACCACATGCTCACCGAGCGCCTCGCGCTGAAGGTGCATGCGTCGGGCTGGCAGTTCGACCAGATCCTGTGCCTGGCACGCGGCGGCATGCGGCCGGGCGACGTGCTGTCGCGGGTGTTCGACAAGCCGCTCGCGATCATGGCGACGAGTTCTTACCGCGCCGAGGCCGGCACGATCCAGGGGCGGCTGGACATGGCCAAGTACATCACGCTGCCCAAGGGCGAGCTGGCCGGGCGCGTGCTGCTCGTCGACGACCTCGCCGATTCGGGCATCACGCTGCGCGCGGTGGTCGAGCGGCTGCGCGGCATGCCTTCGATCAGCGAGCTGCGCTCGGCGGTCATCTGGACCAAAGGCGTCTCGAGCTACACGCCCGACTACTATGTCGAACTGCTGCCCACGAGCCCGTGGATCCACCAGCCGTTCGAGGAATACGACAGTCTGCGGCCCGAAGGTCTGGCCAAGAAATTCCAGATCTGAAGACCGCCAAAGAACAAAGGGCCGATGCGTGTGCAGCGGCCCTCGTTCATCATTAGCATTTGGTGCCCAGGAAGGGACTCGAACCCCCACGGTGTTACCCGCTAGTACCTGAAACTAGTGCGTCTACCAATTCCGCCACCTGGGCATTTCAGGAAGTCTTGGATTCTACATCATCAAAACACAACAACTCCCCACTACCACCACCATCGGCGCCGAGCTGATGAGCGAAGTCGAAGGCACGGTGCAAGGGCACCGCGACGGCCACGGCTTTCTCGTGCGCGACGACCGCCTGCCCGACCTTTACCTCTCGCAGCAGGAGATGCGCGCGGTGCTGCACCGCGACCGCGTGCGCGCACGCATCATCCGCTACGACCGCAAGGGCCGGCCCGAAGGCCGCGTGCTCGAGATCCTCGAGCGCAAGAAGGCGCCGATCATCGGCCGCCTGCTGCATGAAAGCGGCATCTGGCTGGTCGCGCCCGAAGACAAGCGCTACGGCCAGGACATCATGGTGCCGAAGAACGCGATCGCGAATGCGACCGCGGGCCAGGTGGTCGCGATCGAGCTGACCGAGCCGCCCTCGATGTACTCGCAGCCGGTCGGCCGCGTCACCGAGGTGCTCGGCGAGATCGACGACCCGGGCATGGAGATCGAGATCGCGGTGCGCAAGTACGAGGTGCCGCATCGTTTCTCGCCCGAGACGCTGGCGCAGGCCGCCGGTCTGCCCGAGCGCATCCGCCCGGTCGATCGCAAGCACCGCATCGACCTGACCGATGTGCCGCTGGTGACGATCGACGGCGAGGATGCACGCGACTTCGACGATGCCGTCTACTGCGAGCCGGCCAAGCTCGGCAAGGTCAAGACGCCGAACGGCTGGCGCCTGGTCGTCGCGATCGCCGACGTGAGCCACTACGTGAAGCCGGGCGAGCCGCTCGACGCCGACGCGTACGAGCGCGCGACCTCGGTCTACTTCCCGCGCCGCGTGATCCCGATGCTGCCGGAGAAGATCTCCAACGGCCTGTGCTCGCTGAACCCCGACGAGGACCGACTCTCGATGGTGTGCGACATGCTCGTCGACGCACACGGCGAGGTGCAGGCCTACCAGTTCTTCCCGGCGGTGATCCGCTCGCACGCACGCTTCACCTACACCGAGGTCGCGGCGATCCTCGCCAACACGCGCGGGCCCGAGGCGGCGCGCCGCGCCGAGCTCGTGCCGCATCTGCTGCACCTGCACGAGGTCTACCGTGCGCTGCTGAAGGAGCGCGCCCGGCGCGGCGCGGTCGACTTCGAGACCACCGAAACGCAGATCGTCTGCGACGAGAACGGCCGCATCGAGAAGATCGTGCCGCGCACGCGCACCGAGGCGCACAAGCTGATCGAGGAGGCAATGCTCGCCGCCAACGTCTGCTCGGCCGATTTCATCGCGCGCGCCAAACACCCGGCGCTGTACCGCGTGCACGAAGGCCCGACGCCCGAGAAGCGCACGCTGCTGCAGAACTACCTGAAGGCGCTCGGCCTCGGGCTGTCCGTCAGCGACGACCCGCAGCCGGGCGAGTTCCAGGCGATCGCGACGGCCACCAAGGACCGCCCCGATGCGCAGCAGATCCACATGATGCTGCTGCGCTCGATGCAGCAGGCGATCTACACCGGCACCAACAGCGGCCACTTCGGCCTCGCCTACGAGGCCTACACGCACTTCACGAGCCCGATCCGG
>Ga0075366_10002071_pt1 | contig 10178 bp, 7 predicted proteins | sample EndMethybrTD3031_FD_72351 | JGI IMG/M metagenome (GOLD analysis project Ga0075366, IMG submission 72351) | Populus endosphere microbial communities from Tennessee, USA - Endosphere MetaG P. TD hybrid TD303-1 | ecosystem: Host-associated > Plants > Roots > Endosphere | place: USA: Tennessee... | reverse complement strand
GCCACCGTCCGGAGGGGGCGTTTCAGGTCGACCACCTGCTCGACCGTCTTGTCCCTCACCGCGACCACCACGTCCTCCGACGTGCCGTCCGCATAGGTGATCGTCACCACGATCGGGACGTCGTAGATCTCGTCGCGCTGATCGAAGCGCAGCTTCAGGGCGCTGCCCTCCACGACGTGGCTGAACCGCACCGTCGGGATGCCGCTCGCGAAGATCCAGCGATCGAAGAAGCGCTCGAGCGATCGTCCGCCGGCGGCCTTCTCCATCGCGGCGCGCAGGTCGTCGGTGCCGGCCTTCTTGTAGCGGAACGTTGCGTAGAAGTCGCGCAGGCCGGCGAAGAAGGCTTCGTCGCCGAGGAGGCGGCGGAGCATGTGCAGCACCATCGCGCCCTTGTTGTAGACGAGCGCGCGGAAGACGCGTCCTTCGCCGCGGATGTGGCCGAGACGGTAGCCGAGGTACACCGGGCCCTGCGGCGACATGTCGATCGCCCAGCGGCGCATCTGCCGGATCACGCTGCCGAAGGTCTCCGGTCCGCGCTCGCGCTCGGCGTAGAGCGCGGCGAAGTACTGCGCGAACCCTTCGCTGAGCCACTGCTCGTGGTAGTTCTTCCACCCGACCGCCTGGCCCCACCACTGGTGCGCGACCTCGTGCGCGAGGAAGAACGTGGGATACCCCTGGAACGACACGGGATCGTTCGCCCAGACGTACTGGGTCGTGATCAACGGCTGGTTCAGCAGCGCGAAATAGGCCGGACTGTGGCCGCCGGGGACCTCGCCTTCGGTGACCGCCAGCGTGAAGCTGCCGTACGGCGCATCGTCGAGCAGCGCGCCGTAGAACTTCAGGATGTCGCCTGTCTTGTCGCCGTACTGGCGCACGCGGTTCGTCTGGCGCGGGTTCGCCTGGATGAACAGCGCCAGCGGATCCGCGTCGTCGTTCATCTTCACCGTGGCGGACGGTCCGGCCTGGAAGCGGCTGACGACGAACGCGAGGTAGCGCAGCGGCTGCGCGCCGGTGAAGACGAACTGCTTGCGCGGGCGCGTCGTCCCGACGCCGGGCACCAGCGCGGGCGGTCCCTGCGGCGTGCCGCTGGCGACGACGTCGTACTCGCCCGGCACGGTGACCGACACCTTCGACGTGGCGTACTCGGTGACCGACGCCTGCGGATACCAGTAGCTGCGGTTGCTGTAGGTCCACTGCGGCTCGATCGGGATGCTGATCTCCTCGCGCTGCTGATCCTGCGCCGCCGCAATCGCCTCCCGATCCACGCTCTGCGGCGGCAGCCGCCCGCCGTAGGTGACGACCAGATCGAAATCGGTGCCCTCCGGCACCACGCCCGGCAGGCCCACCAGCACGTTGTTCTGCCCGACGACGCGCAGGTGGAGCAGGCGGCCGAACTGCGGCGACGTCACGCTCCGCACGACGAGCGGATCGGCGAGGCGGATCGTCATCGTCGCGGCGAGCGTGGAGCGGGCGTGGATCGACAGCTTCGCCGTGCCGTCGAGCCACAGCCGCTCGGGGAAGAACGACGCGTCGACCTCGTAGTGCGTGATGTCGTAGTCGAGCCGCTCGTCCTCGCTGAAGAAGCGGCCGCGCGAGGAGAGCCGGTCCGACGAGGTGTAGACCGCGATGTTGCGGCGCCGGCGGCGGTCGAAGAACGAGATGTCCTCGGGCTCGTTGGTCGACCGCGCGTAGGTCAGGGCGCCGTACTTCCCGGTCGCGATCTCGGCGACGAAGTCGCCGAAGGTCGGCACGAGCGACCACTGCGCCGAGCTGAGATCGTTGAGATCGATCTGGAAGCTGCGCGGCAGCTGCGCGTCGAAGACCTGCAGCGCGCGGCGCATGTGCGAGAGATCCACCGGACGCGGCGTCAGGCTGCTCTGCGTGACGCGGCTGGCGAACTCGCCGGGCGTGAAGCGCACGAACACGGTGTCGAACGCCGTCCGCAGCACGTCCGCGCCCGAGAAGATGCGGACCTGTCCGCGCTCGGCCTCCGACCCGGGCGAGAACTCGACGCGGCCGCGGCCGATCACGACGAGCGCCGTCGGACCTTCCGGCACGCGCGACGCGAACGCGTACCCCGACGGAATCGTGAGCGTGAGATCGGGCGCGGTGATCACGAGGTTCTTCACGTCCCACTCGGTGTACGTGTCGAGCCCGAGGCGGAAGAGACCGGTGATGACCGTGAGGCGCTCGACGTCGGAGATGAGCCACGGATCGCCGGGAATGCCGGGCAGCGCGTCGATGCGCCACGTCCAGACGCGGCCTTCGTCGCCGTTGACGGTGAGAATCTCGAGGAGGAGCCGCTGTCCGCCGTTGACGAGCGCCGCGCGATCGCGCTCCTTGAGGGTGACCTGCGTCACCTTGGACTGCGTCATCGAGAGCGCGAACTCGCTCAGCCGCACGCGGTTCACTTCCGGCCTCGCCAGCGCGCGCAGCGTCCTGCCGTCGCCGGCGCGGATGGCTTCCTCGATGGCCGTCACGAGCCGCGACACCGGATCGTCCTGCGCGGCCTGCGGCGCCGCGGCCGCGTCCTGCGCCGGGATCACGGCAGAGCCCGCCGTCGCCGCTGACGGCAGCCAGAGGAGGCACGCGCAGAGCAGCACGCCGCGAACACCCATGGGAGGTCCCATTATCAGACACCGGATGCCCGCCGGATCGCTCGCGTTTGACGAGCGAGGGACGAATGGTGGGTCCGGCCGGGCCGGCTAAAGGCCGGCGGGACCTGAGGATCCCCGGCCCTACATCGAACGGGTGAGAATCAGGACCGTCAGATCGTCGGTGAACCGCGAGTCGCGGGCATGGGCCTCGACGGCGCGGAGGATGCCCGGCGCCAGCGCCGCGGGCGGCTCGCCGCCGCGGGCCGCGAGGAAGAGTTCGAGCCCGCTCTCCTCGAACGGCTCGCCCGCGGGGTTCTCGGCTTCCGTGATGCCGTCGCTGTACATCACCAGCATGTCTCCCTTGCCGACGTGCGTGTCGACCGCCTCGTAGCTCGACGACTCGAACATGCCGAGCGCGACGCCGGTGCCGCCGAGCCGCTCGATCGTCCCGTCCGCGCGCCGCAGGAGCGGCGGGTTCTGTCCCGCGTTGACGTAGGTGAGCGCGCCGGTGGCGGGCGTGTAGACGCCGTAGAACAGCGTGATGAAGCGCGAGCTCGGCGAGTGACGGCAGATCTGGCGGTTGAGCCGCGCCATCAGCGCGCACGGCTCCAGCCGCTCGTCGACGAGCGTGCGGAGGACGGCGAGCAGCAACGCCATCAGCAGCGCCGCGGGACTGCCCTTGCCGGCGACGTCGCCGATCGTGACGATCACGCGGTCCTCGGGATCGCCGGTCAGCGGGAGCACGTCGTAGAAGTCGCCGCCGACCGTGTTGGCCGGGCGCGTCACGCCGCAGATCTCGGCGTCGCCGGTCGTGTACGTGCCGGTCGGCAGCATCGCGAGCTGGATCTCGCGCGCGACTTCGAGCTCGCCTTTCAGAGACAGGCGGTCCGCCACTTCGAGGAGCAGCAGCAGGTTCAGCAGGATGATGCAGACGAGCAGCGCGAACGCGCCGTCCGCCCACTGCGGCGCGAAGATGGCGACGTTGAAGAACGGCGTGCCGAACGGCACGTCGAGGCGGCCCCAGTGGCGCGACAGCTTCAGCACGCCGATGAGCGCGACAACGAGCGCGATGAGATACAGCGACCGCCGCGCCGGCGAGAGCTTCAGCGTGAAGGCGACGAAGACCTGCCGGATCCGCAGCAGGGTGCGCCGCCACAGCGGCTCGTGCGCCATCCGCTCCTCGTCGAGGCCGCGGGTGAAGAAGCGGTACGCCTCGAACGTGTCGTGCGTGAAGAGCCGCGACAGATCCTCGGCGGTCACGTCCCGGGCGATGTCGCGCGTCCAGGCGTCAAACCAGTGAGGCCCCGAGGGGCCCGCCTGCTTCGGCATGCTCCTGCGTGTCCCTCGTATCCTTCGTCTTCGTCGTTGGTCTTCGTGTCTTAGATGAGGCCGATGTCGCGGCCCACCGCGGCGAACTGGTCGAGCGCGTACTGCAGGTCCTCGCGCGTGTGCGTCGCGGTGACGATCGTGCGCACGCGCGCCCTGTCGCGCGCCACCGTCGGAAACGCGATCCCCTGCGCGAACACGCCGCGCTCGAACAGCTTGTCCGACAGCAGCATCGCCTTCGCGCCTTCGCCGGCGAACACCGGCGTGATCGGGCTCTCGCTCAGCCCCGTGTCGAACCCGAGCCGCTGCAGCCCCTCTTTGAAGAAACGAGTGTTCTCCCAGAGTCGTTCGATGATTTCCGGTTCCTCCATCAGCACGTCCAGGGCGGCGAGGCACGCCAGCACGACGGACGGCGGATGAGAGGTGGAGAACAGGAACGGCCGCGCGCGATGGTAGAGGAACTCGATCAGGTTGGTGTTGCCGGCGACGTAGCCGCCGAGCGCGCCGATGGCCTTCGAGAGCGTGCCGACCTGCACGTCGACACGGCCGTGCATGCCGAAGTGGTCGACCGTGCCGCGGCCGTTGGCGCCGAAGACGCCGCTCGCGTGCGCGTCGTCCACCATCATGATGCAGCCGGTCTCCTCCGCGAGATCGCAGAGCGCCGGCAGCGGCCCGAGGTCGCCGTCCATGCTGAAGACGCCGTCGGTGATGAGCAGCTTGCGCTGGCCGGCCGGCAGGTCCTTGATGATCTTGCGCGCCGCGTCCACGTCCTTGTGCGGGAACACCTTGATCGTCGCGCGGCTGAGACGGCAGCCGTCGATGATGCTCGCGTGGTTCAGTTCGTCCGAGATGACGACGTCTTCCTTGCCGAGGATCGCGGAGACCGTGCCGGCGTTCGCGGTGAAGCCGCTCTGGAAGACGACGACCTTCTCGACTTTCTTGAAGTCGGCCAGCCGGCGCTCCAGCTCCATGTGGATTTCCATGGTGCCGGCGATGGTGCGCACCGAGCCGGTGCCGACGCCGAACTCCTCGATCGCCTTCAGCGCCGCGCGGCGGAGCTTCGGGTGCGTCGTCAGGCCGAGATAGTTGTTCGACGAGAGGTTGACGACCGAGCGGTGATCGACCGTCGTATGCGCCTTCTGCTCGTCCTCGAGAATCCGGAGATGACGGTAGAGCTTCTGTTCACGGAGCGTGTCGAGCTCGTGACCCAGGTAGGCGAGCGGATCGGGGCGCATGGAAAGGCGAGTATAGCTGGCATCCGGCTTGACTAGATCGCCCCGGTGAGCGCCGGATCGGTACGCTTCGGCAACGTTGTGGTCATTGCGTTTCTCATCGCGCAGGCGTGTGACGGTGTCTTTACGTACATCGGGGTCGCCTCCTACGGTCTGCGGGCCGAAGGAAATCCACTGCTCGGCTGGCTGATGAGCGCCCTCGGCTGCGGCGCCGGCGTGACCGCGGCCAAGGCCACCACCGGCGCCCTCGGCATCGTCCTGCATCTCGTCGCCGTCCACCGCCTCCTCGCCGCGCTGGCGGCGTTCTACCTGGTCGCGGCGATCGCGCCGTGGATCGGGATCCTCTTTTTCAATCTTCGTTGAAGACTTCCGACGCCACGACCTGAAGGATCGCGGCGGTCGGCACGGCGAGGATGGCGCCGACGATGCCGGCGAGGCTGCCGCCGATGAGGAGCGCGATGATGACGGTCACTGCGCTCACGCCGACCTGGCGCGACATGATCTTGGGCACCAGCACGTGGTTTTCGAGCTGCTGCTGCAGCACGAAGAAGATCAGCACCAGCAGCGCCTTCTGCGGCGAGACGGACGCGGCGACGGCGAGCGCGGGAATGGCCGAGAGGATCGGCCCGATGACCGGAATCATCTCGCCGATCCCGGAGATCAGCGCGAGCACGTAGAAATACGGAATGCCGAGCGCCCACAGGCCGATGGCCGACGTCGTGCCGATCGCGAGGCCGAGGAGCAGCTGGCCGCCGAGCCACGCGCTGACTTTCAGCGTGACGTCACGAGCCGCCGCGTCGGCGCGCGCACGGCGATCCCTCGGCAGCATCCGAAGCGCGGACTCGCGGAGATTCGCGGAATCCACGAGCATGTAGAACGTCAGGATCAGGATCGTGACGATGCCGAAGATGCCGCCGGCGACGCTGCCGATCGCCGAGGCGACCTTGCCCACGGCGTCGCCGCCGGTCCCCGGCGCGCGCTCGACGGCCTCGCGGATCGTCAGGTGCTCCTTGAGCCAGCCCTTGGTGATGAGGAACTGCTGTCCCTGCTCGAACATCTGCGGCGCTTTCGTCCACAGCGCCTGGGCCTGGTCGACCAGCGGCGGGAAGATCAGGAAGATGGCGAGGCCGATGGTGCCCAGAATCGCCAGATAGAGCACCAGGATCGCGAGCCAGCGCGGAAACCGCCTGGACCCGATCGGCAGGAGCTTCTGCCGTTCGATCACGCGGACGATCGGGCTGAAGCCGATGGCCAGCACGCCGCTCACGTAGACCACGAGCAGCGCGTCGCGGACGATGTAGGCCGCCCAGAGGACGATCCCCGTGATCGCCACCATCGCGATGGCGTAGCGGATCAGGCTGCGCGCGGCCTTGGGGTCCCGCGAATCGGTCAGGGCTGTCCTCTCTGGTTCGCTACGCGCGGACGGGGGCGCCGCCGCTCGCGAGGAACTCGCGCGTGAACCCGGCGACGAGGTCGTAGATTTCGGCGAGCTCTCGTGGATCGGCAAGGAATACCACCCTGAAGAAACCGTCTTCAGGTTTCGTGCCGAACCCGGATCCGTACACGCAGAGCACACCCGTCGCGCGCAGGAGCCCGAGGACGTAGTCGGCGTCGGTGACGCCGGGCGGGAGCGTGACCCGCGGCATTGCGTAGAAGGCGGCGGTGGGGGGGACGACCTGCATGCCCTCGATCGCGTTCAGCCGCGCGGCGGTGACCTCGGCGCGCTCCCGCAAGGCGGCGCGCAGCGCCGGCTCGTGCGATCGATCGCCGGTCAGCGCCGCGACGATCCCGTGCTCCATCGGCCCCGTCGAGCACAGGCGGCCGTCGGCGAGCTTCTTGATGCCCGCCAGCACGTCGTCCAGGCGCTCGGTGCGGCCGATCGCCATCCAGCCGGTGCGCCAGCCGGGCGCGAGGTACGCCTTCGAGAGCGACGAGAAGGAAATGATCGGCGCGTCCGGGTACAGGCTCGCCATCGGCGGGACGGGGCCGTCGTACGCCAGGTCGCCGTACACCTCGTCGGCGAGCAGCGCGACGTTGTGCGCGTCGGCCACCTCGATCAGCGCCTTGCGGATCGCGTCCGGATAGGTCGCCCCGGTCGGGTTGTTGGGATCGATGACCACGAGCGCGCGCGTCGCGTTCGACATCAGGCGCTTCACGTCGTCGAGGTCGGGGAGCCAGCCGTTGCCGGGATCGGTGCGGTAGTACACGGCGCGCGCGCCGATCTTGGCGAGCACCGCGGTGTACAGCGGATACGTCGGCACCGGCACCAGCACTTCGTCGCCGGCTTCGGCGAGCGCGGTCAGCGCGAGCTCGATGCCTTCCGAGGTGCCGGCGGTGATCAGCACGCGATCGGCGGTCACGGGCATGCCGCGCGACGTCAGCTCGGCCGCGACGGCTTCGCGTGCCGGCAGGATGCCGGCCGACGCCTGGTAGCCGTTGTCGCCGTCGCGCAACGCGCGCGTCACGGCCTCGATCATGTGCGGCGGCGTCTTGAACCCGAAGATGATCGGGTCGCCGATATTGAGGTAGCGAACCTTGCGGCCGGACGCCTCGACTTTCTTCGCCTCGACGACGATGTTGCGGATGGCGTAGGAGAAGCCGCTGACGCGGCGCGCCACGGGAATGGCGGCGGTCGTGCGCATGCTGAATGGTATCAGGCTCGCCGAATGAAAAAACTCCAGCCCGTCGATTTCGAAATCGTGCAGTTTTTACTCGAAATCGCCGGTCCTCGACGCGGGTTTCGATCGAACGATCGACGCAACTCGTTGATTTGACGACGCTTCAGTGGTTGGCATCGTCATTGGAGTAGGCAGGGGCGTGACGAAGCGCCTAGCCACCACCGCCTTGCTGACGGCGCTGGTGTGTGCGCCGTCCGTCGCGTTCCCCCAGGACACCTCCCAGACGCCGAAGCCTACGTTCCGCTCCGCGGTCGACCTCGTTTCGGTCGCCGCGGTGGTGCGGGACCGTAAGGGCCGGTTCGCGCGGAATCTCCGCAAGGACGACTTCGTCGTCGAGGAGGGGGGAACGCGGCGCGATCTGATTGACTTCCGGTCGGACGACAACGCGCCGGTGCGTGTGGCGCTGCTGTTCGACGTCAGCGGGAGCATGCGTCTGGCGGCCCGGCTCGAGAACGCGCGGGGCGCCGCGCGTCAGGTGCTGAGCGCGATGCGGCTGGGATCGGCGGCCGACGAGGCGGCGGTCTTCAGCTTCGACATGAACCTGCAGTCGCTCCAGGCTTTCACCGCCGACGCCGGCGCGATCGAGAGCGCGCTCGCGCGCGTTGCGCCCTACGGCCAAACCTCCCTGTATGACGCGATCGCTGAAACCGCGCGGAGCGTCAACGACAGCCGACCGGGAGATCCCCGGCGTCGCGCGGTGATTGTGTTTACCGACGGTCTCGACACGTCGAGCGAGATGACGCCCGCCCAGGTCTCGGCCGTGGCGGCGGGCATCGACGTGCCGGTCTACGTGATGACGGTGGTCTCGGAAGTGGATCGCGACCGGGGGGCGCAGGCCGAGGTGGCCGCGTCGCCGCTGCGCGATCTCGCGCGGGCGACCGGGGGCGAGCTGTTCGTCACCAGCGCCCCCGCGCACGAGAGCATCGCGGCGCGGCAGATCGTCGAGGAGCTCCGCCATCAGTACGTGCTGGCGTTCGCCGCCTCGGCGGGCGCGGGCTGGCACGGACTGACCGTGAGGACGAAGAACCGGGATCTGATTGTGCGGGCGCGCAGCGGATACCGCGCCGGAACGCACGTCGGAAGTTAGCCGCGCGAGCGGCGGGCGGGTTTCACAAGGAGTGATGCGATGAAGAGGCTGATCGGGGCAATTGCGATTACGGCACTGGCGACGATGGGCACGAGCGCGTGCGCGACCAAGAAGATGGTCAAGCAGCGCGTCGGCGAAGTCAACGACAAGGTCGACGGCCTTTCGAGGTCCGTTGAAGAGAACCAGCAGCGGACCAAGGCCAATGAAGGCCGCATCGGCGAAGTGGACGCCAAGGCGAACGCGGCGGACCAGCGCGCCCAGGCGGCGGGCCAGCGTGCGGACGCGGCCTACACCGCGGCCGACAAGGTCAACATGCGCGCCGACGCGATCGAGCGCAAGTCCAACCGGCTGGTCTACGAAGTGGTCCTGAGCGAAGACCAGGGCGGCTTCAAGTTCGGCCAGACCAAGATGCCCGAGGACATGCAGGGCAAGATCGATCAGCTCGTGGCGCAGCTGAAGGCCAACCCCAACGGCGGCTACATCGAGATCGAAGGCCACACCGACAACACGGGCGCGAAGGACATCAACTACAAGCTCGGGCTCGAGCGCGCCGAAGCGGTGAAGCGCTACCTCTACGAGACGCAGCAGATTCCGCTCCACAAGATGAACGTGATCAGCTACGGCGAAGAGAAGCCGATTGCGCCGAACAAGACCCGCGACGGCCGCTCGCAGAACCGCCGCGTCGTCATCAAGGTGCTCGCGTAACCAGCAGACGCAGGGCGGGTCTTCGGACCCGCCGGTAAGGCCGCGGGCCCGGATCGAGGACGGATCGCAGGAGACGGCGCCGGAATTGGCCGGTGCCGATCCATCGATTCAAACGTCAGCACTTTCGCAGGGTGCTTTGCGTTCCGTCCTCGTTCCGGGCCCGTGGTGTGTACGCCGCCCCCCGCACTTCCCTTCACGCTCGTTCGCTCTCCCCCTTCCGCTATACAATGCTCGGCTTCGACCCGGGGGTGACGGGACGGGTGCGGGGACGGGCGGACTTGCAAGCCGAGTGAAGCCCTCCTACGATGACTCGTTGTGAACCCCGGGGTTCACCGTCTCCTTGACTAGTCGCGTTCGCGCTGTCGCGCTTCGTTCACAAAGGGAGGAACCCATGCTTCGCTCCTCGAGCAGGGCCATACTGCCCGTGTTCCTGGCGGCCTTCTGCGCCGTGCCGGCGATTGCAGATGCGCCCGTCATCAAGTTCAGCGATCAGAAGCTCAAGAACGGCCTCCGCGTGATCATCTCCGAGGATCACACGGCGCCGACCGTCTCC
>Ga0075366_10002070_pt1 | contig 10179 bp, 7 predicted proteins | sample EndMethybrTD3031_FD_72351 | JGI IMG/M metagenome (GOLD analysis project Ga0075366, IMG submission 72351) | Populus endosphere microbial communities from Tennessee, USA - Endosphere MetaG P. TD hybrid TD303-1 | ecosystem: Host-associated > Plants > Roots > Endosphere | place: USA: Tennessee... | reverse complement strand
CGACCGCCGGCGCGAACCTCTCGTTCCTGCGCGACCGCATCCTCTACCACCCCGACGAGCTCGCGAGCGACGAGGAACACCCTGCCGTCTACGAGATGCTCAACAAGATCGCCGCACGTGTGCCGCCCGGCGCGCGCGGGCTGATCTACACACCGTGGCTGTCGGGCGAACGCACACCGGTCGACGACCCGTGCCTGCGCGCGGGGCTGATCAACCTCTCGCTCGAACATTCGCGCGAGGACATCTTCCGCGCCTTCCTCGAAGGCGTCGCGCTGAACACACGCTGGATGCTCGAGCCGTTCGCGCGCCTGCTCGGGCGAAACGCCGGCACGATCACCGCGGTGGGCGGCGGCGCGCAGTCGGACGTGTGGTGCCAGATCATCGCCGACGTCACCGGCCAGCCGATCCGCCAGCTCGCGAGCCCGATCCAGGCCAATGCGATCGGCGCGGCCTTCATCGCCGCGGTGGGCCTCGGTGCGTTGCGCTTCGACGAGCTGGACTCGATGCGCCAGGTGCGCCGCCTCTATGAACCCGCCCATGCGCTGCGGCGGCTGTATGGCGACAAGTTCGAGACTTTCAAGGAAGTGCGCTCGCGCCTCGCGCCGCTGTACCGGCGCCTGAACCCGGCGGCCGCCGCATGAAGACGAGCCGCATCCGTCAGACGGTCGTCGAGCTGTGCCTCGAGCTGTCGCGCCGCGGCTACCTCGCGGGCACCGGCGGCAACATCGCGCTGCGCATCGATGCCGCGCATTTCGCGGTCACGCCGTCGGCCACCGACTACTTGACGATGAGTGCGGACGACGTCTGCGTGCTGCGCCTCGCCGACCTCGCCCGAGTCGAAGGCGAGCGTGCACCATCGGTCGAAAGTGGCCTGCACGCAAGTGTGCTGCGCGCGCGCGCCGAAATCGGCTGCAGCATCCACACGCACCAGCCGATCGCGAGCGCCTGCGCGCTGATCGGCGACGCGCTCGACGTGCCGCCGGCGCTGCAGGGCTCGCTCGGCCCGCGTGTGCCGGTGGTCGGCTACGCGCCGTCGGGCACCGGCTGGCTGGCCGCGAAGCTCGGCCGCGCGCTGCGCCCTGACACGAACGCCTACCTGATGCGCAACCACGGCGTGTTGTGCTGCGGTCGCGACGCGGATGCGGCGGTGCAGGCGGTCGACGATCTCGAAGCGCTGGCCCGCACGCAGCTGCTGCAGCGCATCGCCGTGCGCACTGCGCGCGAGCCGTCGCTGCAGAACGCCTTGCGGCGTGTCGCCGACGCGCTCGTCAATCACTCCACCGTGCCCCACCCAACCGACCCATGAGCGACCACGCCCCCGTGCACTCTGCCGCCGCAGCCGCCCGGCCCGCGATCTCGGCCTGGCCCGATGTCGACAGCCTCTATCGCCGCTTCGACGCGTTGGTCCGCCAGCCGATGCGCCCGATCCGCGCCGATGCGATGCCCAAGGTCATGCGCTACTTCGACGAGCGCTGCCAGGGCTCGAAGCGCCTGGCCGAACAGGCCGCGGCGGTGATCCCCGGCGGTGTGCAGCACAACCTCGCGTTCAACCACCCGTTCCCGCTCGCGATTGCCCGCGCCGAGGGTGCACACCTGACCGATGTCGACGGCAACCGCTACATCGATTTCCTGCAGGCCGGCGGGCCGACGCTGCTCGGCTCGAACCATCCGGTGGTGCGCCAGAAGGTGAACGAGGTGCTCGATGCCTGCGGCCCGGTGACCGGGCTGCTGCACGAGTACGAGGTCAAGCTTGCCGAACTGGTGTGCCGCGCCATGCCGGCGGTCGAGCAGGTGCGCCTGCTCGGCTCGGGCACCGAGGCGGTGATGGGCGCGGTGCGGCTCGCACGCGCCTACACGAAGAAGAAGTGGATCATCAAGATCGGCGGCGCCTACCACGGCTGGAGCGACCAGCTCGTCTACGGGATGCGGCTGCCGAAGACCGGTCGCATGGAAGCGGTGGGCATCCCGCGCGGCGCGACCGCCCACACGCAGGAGTGCCTGCCGAACGACCTCGACGCATTGCGCCGCAAGCTGCAGTGGAACCGCCTGCGCGGCGGCACCGCGGCCGTGCTGCTCGAGCCGCTCGGGCCGGAGAGCGGCACGCGCCCGGTCCAGCGCGACTACAACGCGCAGGTGAGGGCGCTGTGCGACGAGTTCGGCGCGCTCTTGATCTTCGACGAGGTCGTGACCGGCTTTCGCCTCGGCATGGGCGGCGCGCAGGCCTACTTCGGCGTGATGCCCGACCTCACCGTGCTCGGCAAATGCTTGACCGGCGGCTACCCGATGGCCGGCGCGATCGGTGGCCGCAAGGACGTGATGATGCTGCTTGTCGGCGGCATCGGCACGACGGCGCGGCGTGCGTTTGTCGGCGGCACGCTGTCGGCGAATCCGCTGTCGTGCGTGGCCGGCTACCACGCGCTGCTCGAGGCGCAGCGCAGCGATGCGGCCGGCGTCGCAGGCCGCGCCGGCGACCGGCTGCGCCAGGGGCTCGACGCGATCATCGAACGCCTCGGCCTGCCCTACGTGGCCTACAACATGGGCTCGATCGTGCACCTGCAGACCTCGGGCGTGCTGCTGCTCGACACCAGCAACGTGTTCAAGCTGCTGCGCGTGAAGGACGAGGCGAAGCGGCGCAAGCACATGATGGAGGAGATGGGCGCGGCCTACACCGCACACGGCCTGATCACGCTCGCCGGCAGCCGCATCTACACCAGCCTCGCCGACACCGACGACGTGATCGACGAGGCGCTGAACCGCTTCGAAGACGTCTTCAAGCTGGTCTGACGCACATGGGGACCGGGGACGATCTGCGCACGCAATGGCTGCAGCTGCGCGAGCGGCTGGAGAGGCGGCGACTGCTCGATGCGCCCGATGCGAGCCTGTCGCTGCGCATCCCGGGCGGCGATGCGATGTGGTTCGGCCTGAGCCTCGATGCGCAGCCGCTTCTTCGGCGCTGGCGAGGCGAAGGCGGCTTGCACGCGAGGCTCTACGGCCTGCGCGACGACCTGGGTGCGATCGCCGCCGGCGGGGGGCGCTTCGGTGCGTGCCTGGCCGCCTTCGGCGGCGCGATGCCCGAGGTGTTCGACGAGCAGGCCCGCCATCTGGGCCGCATGGGACCGGCCTGTGACGATCTGCGCGGGCTCGCGCGCGCCGTCCGCGCCGGCGGCAACATGCTGCTGATGCAGGGCCGCCCGGTGTGTCTCGGCACGACCGGCCTGCGCATGGCGCTGAACGCGGAACTGTTCGAGAAATGCGCGAAGGCCTACGTGCTGGCCGTCGCAGGCGGCGGACGCGTGCGGCCGCTGCCGTGGATCGTGCGGACCGTCGCGAACCGGCGGCTCATCAAGGACGAACGGCGCGCGGCCGAGCGGTTCGCACGCGGCTTGCTACCCGAAGAATGCAAAGGCTACTGAGCATGGCAACCGATCGAAGCGCGAACCTCTCGAACCTGCAGATCACCGCGGCGCTGGCCGTCGGCACGATCGCGGTGCTGATGATCGGCGTGCAGCCGATCCTGCTCGGCGAGCTGGTCGAGGCGCGCGAGGTCAGCCTCGAGGGCGTCGGCCTGGTCGCGATGGGCGAGATCGTCGCACTCGGCCTCGGCGTCCTGCTCGGCGACACGCTGCTGCCGGTGTCGCGGCTGCGGCTCGTCACGATCGTCGCGGCGCTGTGCGCAGTGGCGTCAGACCTGCTGACGCTGCGCGCGAGCGGTGACACGCAGATGCTCGTGGCGCGCGCCGTCGCGGGCCTCGCCGAAGGGGTGCTGGTCTGGGGCGCGACCGGTGTCGTCGTGCGCACCGCCAGCCCGGCGCGGGTCGGCGGCGTGTTCTTCGTCGTCCAGACGATCGCGCAGGCGGTGCTCGGCGCGGTGCTGGCCCATCTTGTGATCCCGCCCGCCGGATGGCAGGGCGGCTTCGTGCTGCTCGCCGGTCTCACGCTGCTGCCGTGCCTGCTCGCCTTCGTGCAGCCGGCACGCCTCGCGCCGCTCGCACCGCCGGTGGTCTCGGGCTTCCGCTGGTCGGCCGCGACGCTGCTGCCGCTCGGCGTCGTGTTCCTCCAGATGGCGACGCTAGGCGCGTTCTGGGCCTACCTCGAACCGCTCGGCAAGGCCGCAGGGCTCGATGCGCGATCCGCGCAGAGCCTGATCGCGGGCGTGCTCGTGATGCAGGTGATCGGCGGCAGCGTCGCGGCGATCGCGGTGCGCCGGCTCGCCGTCGTGCCGACGCTCGTGTTGGCGTCGGTGCTGCTGGCCGCCGCGACCTTGACGACACACCAACTGCCGGCCGGCAGCGTGCTCGTGTTCATGGCCGCCTCCTCGGCGTTCGGGTTCGTCTGGTTGTTCATGCTGCCGTTCCACATCGGCCTGGCGTTTCGCGCCGATGCCAGCGGGCGCCTCGCCAGCCTGGTGCCGGCCGCACAGTTGCTCGGCAGCGCGTTCGGTCCGCTGATGGCGTCGTTCGTGGTCGACGGCGAGAACGCTTCGCCGGTCCCGCTCGTCAGCGCCGCGTTCGCGATCACGGCCGCCGCGGTGCTGCTGGGCACGTGGCGGCGGCATGCGGCGGTCGCCGCTTGAACGGGACGGGTTCGTTCAGAACCCGACCTTGAGCGTGAGCCGCACGGTGCGCGGCTCGGCCGGGTGCACGTGGCGGTCGGCCACCGGCGCGGTTTCGGTCGGCAACTGCGACTCGTAGAAGTACTCGATGTCGTTGAGCTTGCGGTCGAGCAGGTTGAACACGTCGAGCGTGAGCTCGCTGGCGCGGGCGATCTTGCGCGCGATGCGCAGGTTCGTCGTCAGCGACGCATGCGAGCGCACCGAGTTGTCCTCGATCAGCGCGCCCGAGCCCAGGTAACGCCACTGCAGGCTCGCCGACCACGGCCCGAGGTCGCGTGCCGTCACCGCAACCGACGCGACCTTGTCGACTGCGTTCGGGATGCGGTCGCCCGCCGCATCGGCATCGGCGAAGCGTGCGTGGGTCCACGCGAGGTCGGCGTCGACGAGCAGCCACGGCGCCGGGATCCAGCGGTTGTTCCATTCGATGCCGCGGCGCTTGCTCGGCCGGTTCGGCTCGGTCGCGCCGGCGTCGCCGACGTAGACGAGCTCCGAGTCGAAGTCGAGCTTCCACAGCGCGATCGAGCTCTGCAGGCCGGGGATCCACTCGGTGCGTGCGCCGACCTCGAGCCCGCGCGACGCGACCAGGCCCGGCACCTTGGCGACCGGGTCGCCGCTCTTCGGGTCGACGCTGGCGGTCGTGCCGCGTGCGTCGTTGCTGTGGAAGCCGCGTCCGGCGTTGAAGAAGAACTCGGTCTTCGCCCACGGGCCGAGGATCAGCGAAAACTTCGGCGACAGCTGATGGTCGCTCGTGTTCCCCGAGTTGAGCGGCTGCGACAGGCTCGTGACGCGGAAACGCGTGTTGTCGGCGCGCACGCCGACGATGCTGCGCAGCCAGGGTGTCAGCTCGACCGAGGTCTGGCCGTACAGGCCGAGCAGCGTCTCGCGCACCTTGTCGTCGCGTGTCACGCTCGTGGTCTGGCGCGCGACGGTGTCGAACAGGCCGACATGGATGCGGTCGTGGCGCAGTTGCAGGCCGAACTCGGTGCGCGCCGGCAGGCTGCCGAGCGAATGGTCGAACGCATGGCTCGCCGCAAGGCCGTAGACCTTGCGCTGGTCTTGCTGCGAGAACTGGTCGCCGTCGGTCGGACGCTCGAGCGCATAGGTGAAGTTGGAAAACAGCTTGAGCCGGTAGTCGATTGCGTAGGCCGAGACGCGGGTCGCGGCAGATTCGCTCAGGCGGTGCCATTCGCCCGACACGCTGCTGCGTCGTGTACTGCCGCCGTCGGTCGGATCGAGCGAATCGAAGCGACCGAACGGCTGGCCGTTGGTGGTGCCGGCGTCGATCAGGCGCTGCGGGATCTGGTCGGTCGAGGTCCAGCGGGCGTCGTAGCCCATCAGCCTGCCGCTCCATCCCTCGGCCGCGGTGCCGCCGCTGAGCGTCAGCACGGCGTTGGACTTGCGCAGTCCTTCGGGCACGGTCCACGGCCCGTCGTTGTGCTGCAGCTCGACGGCGCCGAGCAGGCGAATCCCGGGCGAGACCTCGGTCGAACCGGCCACGACGCCACGACGGAATCCACGCTGCCCGAGCGTCACCGCGCCGAACGTCGCGTCGAGGTTGGTGCGGTAGACGATGTCGGCCGAGCCGGCGGAGGCGAAGTCGCCGTTGCCCGCGAAGTACGGGCCCTTGCGGTACTCGATCCGGTCGACGAGTTCGGGGATCAGGAAGTTCAGGTCCGAATAGCCCTGGCCGTGGCCGTGGGTCGGCATGTTCACCGGCAGCCCGTTGACCGAGGTCGCGAAGTCGGTGCCGTGGTCGAGGTTGAAGCCGCGCAGGAAGTACTGGTTGGCCTTGCCGTCGCCCGAGTGCTGCGTGACGATCAGCCCCGGAACGAACTCGAGCACCTCGCCGGGGCGCAAGGCCGGCCGGCTCTTCAGCAGCTCGGCGCGGATCGTGCCCTGCGACGCCGCATCGGAGCTGCCGACCGCGTTGTCGTAGTGGCGGCCGGTGACCTCGACCTTGTCGAGCTGCGTCAGGCGGGCCGCAACCTGTACGGGCTCCGTCAGCTCATCGGTGGGTGCGGCCTGCTGCGCCTGCGCGCCCAGGCAGGCAAGAGAAGCAGCAAACGTGATTGCACGAGGCAGGGCCTGGCGCACATCGGTCAGGCCCGGCATCTCGGTCCTTCTCTTGGTGGTTACGACGCTTTCGAAACGTGCATACGCAGGAAGTCGCCTTCAGGATGCACCGCCCGGCATCAGCGTGACGCCGGGCAGCGTCAGCAGCGAGGTCTCGCGCATCACCTGCACGAAGTCGGCGACGTACGGACGCGCGACGAGCCGCTCGGGCACCGCCGCGTAGAGCCGGCCTGTCAGGCCGTCGGGCCCGATGCGCTGGCTCGCGACGTAGCCGCGCTCGAGGTAACCGGCGACGGCCCAGCGTGGCAGCGCCGCGAAGCCGCGACCGCTCGCGACCAGCTGCAGCATCGCGACCGTCAGCTCGGTGGTGCGCCGCGGCGGTTCGACACCGGCGGGCTTGAGCACGCGGCGCACGAGGTCGAGCATCTCGTCCGGCACCGGGTAGGTGATCAGCGTCTGGCCGGCGAAGTCGTGCGCCTCCAGCCACGGCTTGGCGAGCAGCGCATGGTCCTTGGGCAGCAGCGCGACGATCTCGAACTCGAACAGCGGATGCAGCCGCACGCCGGTCTCGTCGGCGTCGAAGTCCGAGACGATCGCGAGCTCGGCGCGGTCCTGGTGCAGCAATCCGACCGGATCGGCCTGGAAGCCCGAGACGATGTCGAGCTCGACCTCCGGCCAGCGCTCGCGCAGCGCGTCCATCGCAGGCATCAGCCAGTCGAAGCAGGTGTGGCACTCGACCGCGATGCGCAGGCTGCCGGCCGCGCCCTCGACGAGCCGCGAGACGTCGCGCTCGGCGTCGGCGACGAGCGGCAGCACCGCATCGGCCAGGCCGAGCAGGCGCTGGCCCGGTGCGGTAAATACGACCGGATTGGACTTGCGCTCGAACAGCGTCGCGCCGTACTGCTCCTCGAGCGTCTTGAGCTGATGCGACAGCGCCGACTGCGTCAGGTTCAGCAGCTGCGCGGCGCGCGAGAGATTGCCGCTGTCGCGCAGCGCGAGCAGCGTCTTCAGGTGACGCAGTTCCAGTGTGGACTGGACCATGAGTTCGGTTCAGGTTGGTTCGAAGAATTTTTCGTTTGAATCATAGAGGGGCGCGGCTGATCATCGGCGCCGAGTCATCTTTCGACACGCTTCCATGATCAAGACCCACATCCTCGGCTTCCCGCGCATCGGTGCGCAACGCGAACTCAAGGTGGCGCTCGAGCGCCACTGGCGCGGCGAGCTCACCGAGGCGCAGCTCGAAGACGTCGGCCGCGGCCTGCGCCAGCGCCACTGGACGCTGCAGCGCGACGCCGGCCTCGACTTCCTGACCGTCGGCGACTTCGCGTACTACGACCAGGTCGCCGACCACATCCAGCTGTTCGGCTGCGAGCCGGCGCGCTTTGGCTTCGACGGCAGCGAGTCCGAGCTGGCGCGTTACTTCACGCTCGCGCGCGGCGTCGCGGCCGAGCACGAGCACGGCGATGGGTGCGGCTGCGGCCAGGCCGACGGCGGCGGCACGCCGGCGCTCGAGATGACCAAGTGGTTCGACACCAACTACCACTACCTCGTGCCCGAGTTCGGACCCGAGACGCAGTTTCGCCTCGCGTCGCATCGCCTGCTCGACGAGGCAGCCGAAGCGCTGGCGCTCGGTCATCCGGTCAAGCCGGTGCTGCTGGGCCCGCTGAGCTTTCTGTGGCTCGGTAAGTCCAAGGTCGACGGCTTCGACCGGCTCGGGCTGCTCGGTCGGTTGCTGCCGGCTTATCTCGAGCTGCTCGAGAAGCTCGGCGCGGCCGGTGTTCAATGGGTTCAGATCGACGAGCCCATCCTCGGGCTGGACCTGCCCGACACGTGGCGCGCCGCGTTCACGCGCGCCTACGAGGCGCTGAAGCCGGCCGACATGTCGCTGCTGCTCGCGACCTACTTCTCATCGCTGCGGGAGAACCTGAGCCTCGCGCTGACACTGCCGGTCGCCGCGCTGCACGTCGACGCCGTGCGCGCCGCGCACGAGCTCGACCTGGTGCTCGACAACCTGCCGGCCGACAAGGATCTCTCGGTCGGCATCGTCGACGGCCGCAACGTCTGGCGCACCGACCTCGACCGCGCGCTCGCACGGGTGCGCCCGGCGTTCGAGCGCTGCGGGCATCGCCTCTGGATCGCGCCGTCGTGCTCGCTGCTGCATGTGCCGTTCAGCCTGGCCGACGACCACGCGCTCGACGCCGAGCTGCGCAGCTGGCTCGCCGGCGCGGTCGAGAAACTCGGTGAGCTCGAGCTGCTGCGTCGCGCACTGGCGCAGGGCGAATCGGCCGTGCTCGGCGCATGGTCCGTCGCGCGGGCTGCTGCGTCCGCACGTGCGCTCAGCCCGCGCGTGAAGAATCCGGCGGTCACGCAGCGCCTCGCCCAACTGCCGCCCGATGCGGACCAGCGCCATGCGAGTTTCGCGTCGCGCCAGGCACTGCAGCACGAGCGGCTGCGCCTGCCGCCGTTCCCGACCACGACGATCGGCTCGTTCCCGCAGACCGCCGAGATCCGCGCGGCGCGTGCAGCGTTCAAGCGCAAGGAGCTCTCGGCCGAGGCGTACCGCGCGGCGATGCGCGCCGAGATCGAACACGCAGTGCGCGAGCAGGAGGCGCTCGGCCTGGACGTGCTGGTGCACGGCGAAGCCGAGCGCAACGACATGGTCGAGTACTTCGGCGAGCAGCTCGACGGTTTCGCGTTCACCGCCAACGGCTGGGTGCAGTCGTACGGTTCGCGCTGCGTCAAGCCGCCGATCCTGTTCGGCGACGTATCGCGCCCGCGGCCGATGACCGTCGAGTGGACCACGCTCGCGCAAGGCCTGACGCGCAGGCCGATGAAGGGCATGCTGACCGGGCCGGTGACGATCCTGCAATGGTCTTTCGTGCGCGACGATCAGCCGCGCGCGCAGACCGCGCTGCAGATCGCGCTGGCGATCCGCGACGAGGTGATCGACCTCGAGGCCGCCGGCATCGGCATCATCCAGATCGACGAGCCGGCGATCCGCGAAGGCCTGCCGCTGCGCCGCGACGAGTGGAAGGAGTATCTGCAGTGGGCCGCGCGTGCGTTCCGCATCTCGGCCGGCGGCGTGCGCGACGAGACGCAGATCCACACCCACATGTGCTACTCGGAGTTCAACGACATCCTGCCCGAGATCGCCGCGATGGACGCCGACGTGATCACGATCGAGACGAGCCGCTCCGACATGGAGCTGCTGAGCGGCTTCGGCGAGTTCCGCTACCCGAACGAGATCGGCCCGGGCGTCTACGACATCCACTCGCCGCGTGTGCCGTCGAAGGACGAGATGCTGCGCCTGCTGCGCAAGGCTGCCGAGGTGATCCCGCGCGGTCACCTGTGGGTCAACCCCGACTGCGGCTTGAAGACACGCGGCTGGCCCGAAACCAACGCGGCGCTGCGCCACATGGTCGAGGCGGCGCGCGAGATGCGGGGCTGAGCGATCACGCCTGCACCGTGCCGCGGCACTCGCCGAAGCCGATGCG
>Ga0075366_10002068_pt1 | contig 10190 bp, 9 predicted proteins | sample EndMethybrTD3031_FD_72351 | JGI IMG/M metagenome (GOLD analysis project Ga0075366, IMG submission 72351) | Populus endosphere microbial communities from Tennessee, USA - Endosphere MetaG P. TD hybrid TD303-1 | ecosystem: Host-associated > Plants > Roots > Endosphere | place: USA: Tennessee... | reverse complement strand
TAATTAAAGGTAAACTATTGCGGTCTATTTATCAAAGCCGCTTATTTTTCTTCCAGTTGCTTTTTTAGCTTAGCTATTTCATACTCCAGTTTAAGCACATATTCATTTTGCGGTGCGAAGGCTTCCTTAATTTCCTCAACGGTGTAGCGCGGTGTAATATGCTGCGGACAATTCCAGTCGAATGCTTTTACATCGAAAACGAGCATTCTTTCAGGTGTATGTTTGTACTCAGCGGGATCAATCAGGTCAAATAATTCGGGATTGTCGGCAAGTTCAACAATACGGGCATCAGCATAGATCTTGAGCCTTGTTTTATGCGGATAATCCATCAAAAATAAAGATACCTGCGGATGGGTCATCACGTTACCAACCGAAATATATTGCTTGTTCCCCCTGAAATCAACCACTCCAATAGTATGGTTATCTATAACTTTGATAAAACCGGCAGGGCCTCCCCTGTGCTGAATATATGGATAGCCGTTTTCGCCTATACTGGCCATATAAAAACTGTCGCGGCTTTCAATAAATATTTGTTCAGGTTCGGAAATGCCATCTTTATCAGCCATGAGGCTTTCCATACGGGCATAACTACTACGGCTGCCATATTTTTGCTGCAGCTTTTTAACACCATCGGTAAAAGCAAAACGTGCAAAGTTCATGATGTAAACAATTTAAAGATAAATACTTATGCCCACCCTGCAGTGCAGGGCGGGCATAAGGGTGTAAACTATAATTATAAATCAGGGATATTATTTAACCAATTCAGGAATAGCAGGCCAGTCAACCGGCACCTGGGTCAAGGCGTATACATAGTTGGTAATTGTTTTATCGCCCACTGCTACGGCTACGTCAATCAGGTTAGCTTGTGTATAACCGGCAGCGTAAAAGTTTTCAACCAGTTGATGATCGGCATGGCCTTTATTTTCGGTAATTGATTTAGCTACCTTAACTAAAGCATCAATTTTCGCGTCGAATGAAGCTGAACCGCCACGGATCTCAACGATCTGGTCATCATTAAACCCATTCATTTTAGCAATGGCAGTGTGTGCGGCAGAACAATAAGCACAATCATTTACCTGGCTCACGATAAGGTTTACGGCTTCTTTTTCTTTAGCACGTAAAGATGTTTTACCGTTTGAAAGAGTTATATAGTTAGCCAGCGCATGATCTGAAGTTGCAAAAACTGCAAACAGGTTTGGCACACGGCCTACCACTTTTGTTAATGTATCAAATATGGCTTGGTTTTCTGGAGTTACTTGTTCTCTTGTTGGAATTGCGAAAGTTTTCATTTTTGTAACGTTAATTTTTGTTGTTTTGAATTAACAATACAAAGGTGGCAACTTAAGCAGCCCTGCGGAATGGGCAAATTTCCCGGGTACTTGTAATTATTTCCCTTCGGCAACTAAAACCTTATTATTTCTGAAATCGGTTGGTGAAAATGAGGTGTGTTTTTTAAAGAAATTGCTAAAATAAGCTGCGTCATCAAAACCCAATTCATAAGTAATTTCCTTGGCCGATTTATCAGTATAATACAACAGGCGCTTCGCCTCAATAATCAAACGCTCTTGTATCACCTGTAAAGGCGTCTTATGGTTATACAGGGCAAAAAGGTTGGAAAGCGTTTTAGGCGATTTATTTAACTGCTGCGCATAATAAGCCACGGTATGGTGTTCACGGTAATTATTCTCTACCAACAAATTAAACTTACGAATGGTACCAAATTTTTCATCGGCCAAAACTTCACGAGGCCCGCTGTGCGCCTTGGCAAGGCGGGTTACGATAATGATAAGCCGCTTCAGCAGCATCCTGAGCATATCTATCTGGATATTATCTGCTGTTTCAAACTCTTCTATAAAAATATCCAACAAGCGTTGCAGTTTAAACTGCATGGCTTCGTCAAGGGTAACGAAAACCTGGTCGGAGCTACCATAAAACAGGAAGCCCACGCAGCTTACTTCTTCGTCATGATCAACAATGCAATAAAAATCGCGGTTAAACTGCCAGGCTACTATATCTTCAGGCCGCTCAAAACGGAAAGATTGGTTAACCATTAGGGGCAGAATGGTGTTGGGCAGAAAATCATAATCCACCTCATCGATGGTTACAGTTTGCTTTTCGCCACGGTTCCAGGCTATGGTAAGGTATTTATGCTGACGATCGCGGGTAAAAAACATCCTGTCGAAATGTTTTTCATTGATAAGCAGCAGCAGATCGCCGCCCGTGGATTGTTCTGTAGCTGATAATTTCATTTGCGTAAGCGCAAAGATATTTAAAAGTAATAATTAAGCGCTCACCACCATCGGTTTATCGCAGCCGGATGACCAATCGTGCTGAACATTGGTCATAAGTAACGCATTGTCAAACGTTACTGAACCCTTCGGAAAAATGCTTTCATCTTCAAAAAAGCTTGATTTAACAGCACTCACTTCGAGCGCCTGTACTTTCCAGTTATCGGTATATAACACTAACCCTTCATACTTATTGCCATTGGGTGAATATCCCGTTGCCCCGGCCTTAAAGAAATCAGAAGCTACATCAAGCGTCCCGAATATCGAATCCGGATTGAGTTCATCAGCAACTTTTGCATCCACACTAATCACCGTTCCGTCCGAACTGGTGAAAGCCACGTGATATTGGTCGTCGTGCTCATTAACGTCAAATTTGGCCTGGTGATGTCTACCGGGGAATACCCTGCCACCTGCAATCGTATTAAATAAGGACGAGGTATCCCGTCGAGGTATATAAACTCCTTCTTTCAATTCCCCGTTTTCCTCCCATTGTACGGCTATTCGATGTGCGCCATTTTCCGAACCTACGCCTAAAAAAGCAGGCATACCTTTAGGGCGAACGTGCTTAAGCCTGATCAAACAGATCCCTGCTATAGCTTTGCTGTTAACAAGCTTGGGAGTAAAGGGCGGTGGCACTATTTTTTTTGCTATGTCCGCATCCGCGGTAAAGTTCACCAATATGCGCCTGTCAATTATGCCGGTAATTTTCGGAATCTTCATATGATAAATTTATAATGATTTTTCAGCGTTCGGATAACCCAGGACAAATTATACTGTCAAATGTGCTCCTCTTCCATTCACAGTACATTAACAACCGCTTAACATACTTCATCAAACATTCATTCAAAAAAAAGATATTGCATTCTAATTGCCTTCTAATATCAAAGGCGATTACCCTACTAATTTAAGAATGACTATTACCCAATTCCTCGACCGGCATCAGGATGCTGTGCAAGTTGCTTTATATGCTTTTATTATCTGCTCACTGTGGCTGATGGAAGTCTGCGTTGCTTCTGGTATGATTTCGGTAAAAAAACGCTGGCAGCACAATAAAACCAACCTGCTGTTCATTTTCACAGCCCTCCCTATCCAACTATTACTTACCACGATTGTTTTACTCATAGTTGGCTGGACCAACGCACATCATTGGGGGCTAATCAATTACATACCCGGTCATCATAATAAATGGGTTTACTATATAAGCCTTTTTATGCTGCTTGACCTTTGCGAATACGTTTATCACGTGGTAATGCACAAGATAGATCCGCTGTGGAAATTTCACCTCGTGCATCACAGCGATCTTCATGTTGACGTTTCGACCACAGTACGTGAACATCCCGGCGAAACCTGTGTACGCACCTGTTGCTTAATGCTTTGGGTATTTATTTGCGGCCCGGCAATTGGCGTTTTGGTATTGAGGCAAACTTTTCAATCATTATTTAATATCCTGGCCCATACCGAGTTCAGGTTACCACAACGTGTTAACAAAATTGTTGGCCTGATTTTTATAACTCCTAACCTGCACCATGTACACCATCATTATCAACTACCACATACCGACCGTAATTACGGCGATGTACTAAGTATTTGGGACAGGCTTTTTGGCACCTTTGGCGAACTTGAACAGGAAAACACCCGTTTCGGCATTGATACCCATATGGATAAAGAAACTACCGGCAAGTTTTTGAATATCCTCAAAATACCATTTCAGAAGTTGGAACGGCCAAACGGGCATCGGAATTAACGGTTAACCGGGGGCAATCTTTATTTCCCATCCTCTCCAAAATCTTCCATTACACCAAAATATTCTTCCCATTCCGGGTCGTCAATAACCGTGATATTAATCGGGAGTTCATCAAATTCGGATAAGGCATCGTTTAACCTGTCGCCTGCTTCCTCAATATCTGTGGTATACCAGGCCCACCAGCGTTCGTTTTCGCCGGTAAATACAAAGGCCAGTATGCTTTGATGACCATCTTCAAGCAGATCGACTAAAGCATCCTCTACCTGTTCCATCAGCAACATTTCATCAGTTGGGGGCAACAATGACGGATCAAATGATTCATAGTTCCAGGTTACATCCATCCGCTGCAGGTAAACACCGGTTTCAAAAAAGTTTGATAAATTGGGTCTGTAGCGGACCAGCAACGGAATATCATCGTCGGATACGGCTTCAACCGATACCCAGGTATCATCTAAGATCATAAGGGATGTTTTTACAAGGTTTAGCAGAGATGTTTATATAAAATTAAAGCAAAACTATACTTAGTATAAAGATAGTCACGCTTGACCAAATCTGGTATACTTATTCAAAAAAATCATTTGTAAAAGCATCCCTTCTGCTTAATAGATACCAGACTTACGAAGCTTTGTAAACTTCGTAAGTCATAAACATCTCTTTTATTCTATCTCAAACTCTTTTTTCAATTTGATATCAACAGATGAACTGCCTATCATCACCATAAATTTACCCGGCTCAACAGTCCAGTTCATATTTTTATCCAGCAGGGCCAAATCATCAGGGTGCAAGGTAAACTGCACTGTTTTCTTCTCGCCGGGATTTAGTGTAACGCGATCAAAGCCACGCAGATCGTACTCGTAAGTAGTAACGCTGCTTACCTCATCCTTAAGGTAAAGCTGCACCACATCATCGCCTTTGCGCTGCCCGGTGTTGGTTACATCAACGCTAACCTGCATAAGTCCCTGAGAATTACCTTTTTCGGGCGATACCTGCAGGTTGCTGTACTCAAATGTGGTGTAGCTTAACCCGTAACCATAAGGGTACAAAGCTCCTTTCACACTGGTTTTGCCCCAGCTGTTCTGTCCGCCCTGCTCTGCCTGTGACGACGGTTTAAAAGGAAAATTATATTCCAGTTGACCTGTTGTTTTTGGGAAAGTGATCGGCAATCTTCCACCGGGATTATTATCGCCAAATAAGGTTTCGGCAATCACCTGCCCGCTTTGTACGCTCGGAAACCAGGCCTCTAAAATGGCCGGCACATATTTATTTTCCCAGTTGATGGTAAGCGGCTGCCCGTTGATCATCACCATTACCACAGGTTTTCCGGTAGCCTGCAAAGCCTGGATCAGCTTCAATTGCCTGCCCGGCAGGTTTAAACCCGTACGCGATAAACTTTCGCCAACACGGTCAACATCCTCGCCTACCACAGCAATCACAATATCCGATTGTTTAGCCTGTGCAACTGCCGAATCAATACCGGCCTGCTCCTGGGCGGTTAGCGGTGTTTCAATAATTTCGCTCTCCGGCCAGGTAGCATCAATCATGTCACAGCCTTTAGCATAGCTTACTTTGGCATCGCTGCCTACGTAATTTTTAACACCGTCAAACACGGTAATAACCGGGTTGTGCGATGGACCATACCTGCTCACAGCATAGTTAGTTTCCTTAGCCAGCGGACCAGTTACCAGGATATTAGGATATTTCTTTTTATCCAACGGCAGCAGATTGCCTGCATTTTTCAGCAATACCATCGACTCGCGGTTCATTTTCAGGCTCATGGCTTTATCCGCATCGGTATGCACTATTTTATCGGCAGTTTTAGGGTCTTTAACATAAGGGCTATCAAACAAACCTAATCTGAACTTCACTTTTAATACCTCGCCAACACGGGTATCGATGATCTTCATGGAGATACGGTTTTCTTTGATCAGCTCGCGCAAAGGCATAATAAAGGTTTGCGGCATAGTGAAATTAGTACGCACGTTAAGGCCAGCCTCAACAGCCTGCCTTACAGCTTCTTTGTAATCGGCAGCAACATGATGTTTTGAATAAAGAAACTCAACAGCCTCACTATCGCTTACCACATAGCCATTAAAGCCAAATTGCTGACGTAAAAGCTGCGTAAGGAAGTAATAGCTGCCAGTTATTGGTACGCCGTCCCAATCATTATAACTGCTCATTACCCCCATTGGATGCGCCTCCTGGATCACCCTGCGGAAGGGATACAAATATAGCTGGTGCATTTCGCGCGGAGCGACATGCGGATCGGTACGGGCACTGCCATCACGGCCTCCTTTAGGTACGCTGTACACAGCAAAGTGCTTAAGGGTTGACGCTACGCCGCCTTCCTGGATGCCCAACACCATCTGCTTGCCCATTTCGGCAATATGAAAGGGATCTTCACCATAACATTCAACCACACGGCCCCAGCGTTGGTCGCGGGCGGGGTCAAGTATGGGGGCGTAAACATTGGTATAGCCCAAAGCTTTAGCCTCGCGGCCAACGGTTCTACCTGCCTCATAAACCAGTTCTTTATCAAAGGTGCTGCCTATAGATATCGGCGCGGGCAACGGCGTGGCCCTGTCATGGTTAAGGCCGTGAATCCCCTCATTGGTGAAATCAACCGGGATCCCTAAACGGGTTTCCTCAACAAACCATTTTTGAATGTTATTAATGGCCGATGCATGTTTACTAAACGGGTATGAATATTGTGTAGGCGCATCATCAGTATGCGAAGTAAGATTATTCAGTTCTTCATCAATATTGGCTATGCCATCTTTCCATACTTCATTTTTCCAGTTAGGGACGGGCATTTCGTCCTTTAACACACGCTTATAACCATAAAGGGTAGCCATTTGGCAGGTTTTCTCTTCAACGGTCATCTGGCTTACCAGGTCGGCCACGCGCTTATCAATGGGTTGTGACGGGTCTTCGAACACATCCATTTTACCGTTCTTGTTAAAATCTATCCAGCCTTTATGATAGATGTTCTTTTGCTGTGCCGAGGCTGCAAGGCTAAAGCTGATAGATAAAGCGGATGCCACAAATACCCGCGGCAGATAGTACTTAATTCTCATGAGGTTGTATTGGAGTTGGAACTTCAAATATATAAACCTGTGTGGGGTGCAGCCATGCCCGGGGCCGTATATTTTAACTATATCGTTTGAGTGATGAGGTTTAAACCCGCCACTTGCATAGTAACAACCCTAATCTAATCCAATTCGGCATTTGCGTACCTTCTAATTTTAACGCTGATCATTTATGGCATCTGCCGGGAAGGCCGCGAGATAACGGCAGCTATTATGTAAGGTTTGTTTGCAATTGCGGATTATATAATTGGCGTTTGCAGCTATTTGATAATATATATTATCAAAACTCCATGGCATGATCTTAACGGGCATCTGCCCAATCAGCTTCGGTAAAGGCTGGATTTATTTTATAATCGTTATATGTAATGCTGCTTTTTTGCGCACCCTCTGTTTGTAATTCGGCGGCAGGGAAAACAATACCATCAACCGTTTTAAAACCGGTAAAAGCCGATATCTGCACTACCGAACCTACTTTAGTACCTTCGCCAACCAGCTGATTTTTACCGTCTAACACTGCAAAACTGGTTACGCCGTCAAAACTATAGCTCACTATCATCACGTTATTTTTACCCTCCTGTGCCTTAACATTTTGAATATGGTCGAGGTTCTCTTTCCTGAATAATAACGCTCCTGAACGGAAACCTTGTTTCAATTGCGATATGCGGGAAGATGAAAGCGGTTTTTTATCGCCGTTACGCCATTGCCAGCCATTATCACCTTCCATTTGCTCAACCTGCAACAACTTCCCACCTTTGCGAATCTCAGAGCGGACACGATGAGCAGACAGGTCAATCTTAATGGTAAAATCGAGGCCCGTCATCGTAGCAGAGATCTGCATGGTTTTAATTGCATTGAGCTTTGCACCGCCGTGTACTTCGGCAGCCTTGTTTAATAAACCCGCAGCATCATTATCACCGGTTTCAGCTGCCTGGTTTCCGGCAGTTGTTTTGGCATTGCCGGAAGACCCGGATGTTGTTTTAGATGAAGATGACGCGCTTTTAGGCGCTTTATCTTCCATAAAATAAATATTGCCGTCTATGGCAGCCATTACCGGCTTTTCACCGGGACGGCAAAAGAAACTATGCGTTTCGGTTTTACCTGTATTGTAATTTAGGGTAAGTACTCCATCTTTAATTGTATAGGTACCAGCCCCGCTGTCTTTGCGACCGCCGCCACCGCCTATGCCTTCACCCGATACCATAGTGGCTGAAGAGCTATTTTGGCTAAAATTACCCTTCCCATCAAAATAAAGACCTTTTGAGCCCGATGTGCCAACAAATACCTGCCCGGTATTCCCTCCTCCCATGCTACTTGCGTGGGTAAATTGATAATAACCCGCAGGTACCCTATCGGCAGTATTGAGCTTTAAGATACTGAAAGAACCTGCATCGATATCGCCGTCAGATTCAATTTTATATTCCTGTTTGGCGCCTTTGAGATACTGCAGCTTGAGCGTACTGCCCTGTACCTGGTAACGGCCTGCAACATGTGTTTTCCAATCGGGCTTTTCAAGCAAATCGTTAAAAGTACCATCGGGCCTTAACTGGAACACAACATCACTGCGGCCCATGCCTCCCCCCATAGTAACAGGTAAGGTTATTTCAATACCGGCGTAAACGCCGCTTACATTTTTTGGTTGCGCACCGGCATTAACACCGGCAAAAAGTGTGATAAGCAAACCTAACACAAAAGCTTTCATAGTATCGGCAGGAAAAAATTCTACGATTCAGATTTAACTATCAACTCCTGCACGATAAAAATGTTTTTAACCTAATGATAAGGTTTTGTTAAATTTTACCGGCCGACTAATACTTTAACGCCGTCTTAAAAAAACCGACAGCCAAGCTGTCCACCTGTAAGTGAATGGCATGCCTGTTAACCGAAGGATCATCCGTAAAATATATCGGAGCTTCTTTTTTTACAGCGTCAATGGCTTCACCAAGCATTACGTAATGGCCAACCTTACCGGGCAACTCTGTATATTTTGATCTACCAATGAGCTGATGATAATGCCTTGCATTGGTTTTAACCGGGGCTATGCTATCACTTTGTGAGCCTACAATATACAAGGCGCCTTTAATATCAGCTACCTGCTCTTTACGGGTAAAGCCAAAGCCTAAGGCAGGCGATATGGAAAAGAATGCTTTGATCCGGTTATCTTTTAGCGGGGGCACATGTTTGGAATCGGCGATCATGGAGCTATCGTCCAGTAATTTTACCAAGCCCGGAAATTCGGGGATTTCCAGCTCTTTGCGGCCTGTGGTTTTGTAATAGTTGCGGGCCTGTTCAAAATCGAGCTTTGCACCGGCCAGGGCGATCATAGTATAGCCGCCAAATGAAAACCCGGTTGCGCCTATTTTTTGCTGATTAATAAGGGGGCCGATCTCGGGGTTATTCAATAAGGATGTAAGAGCAAAACTGATATCCAGCGGGCGTTCCCATGGCTTAACAAATTCAAGGGGAATTTTATGATCGTAGGTATTGCCATAATGATCGACAGCAGCAACTATACAACCGCTGTTTGCGATGGCCTGGGCCAGCCACTCCAAAGTTAACCGGCCGCCACCTGTGCCATGCGAAAGCAGGATAAGCGGCAGTATATTTGCGGGAAGCTTGCCATTACGGACCGTCGGTTGCCGTAAAAAGGGCGAAAAATGCTTATCTGCAGGCTTCAATGTATCGGCAGTTGGATACCAGATTTCGGTTACCACCGGACGGTTATTACGGCTTTCGTCCTTAAAATTGAGGGTACGCTTGCCTAAGTTTTGGGCAATCGCAAGATGGCCTGATAGCAAGATTATAATAATGGTGAAGGTTTGTTTCCACATAATGTTAGCGTTTATATCACAAAGCAACACATTCAGTGAGTCAAAAAGATTGACAATAGTCAATAAATCACTTTTTTGATTTAAGGCGGCTCAGGGTTTCCTGAGAGATGCCAAGGTAATCGGCAACTATTTTATTGGGCAGTCTTTTGATGATTTCGGGCTGGGTTTGCATCAGGATATTATAACGGGCTTTTGAATCCATAGTGATAAGGCTTTCTATCCGCTGGATGGATGCGATATAATC
>Ga0075366_10002067_pt1 | contig 10197 bp, 7 predicted proteins | sample EndMethybrTD3031_FD_72351 | JGI IMG/M metagenome (GOLD analysis project Ga0075366, IMG submission 72351) | Populus endosphere microbial communities from Tennessee, USA - Endosphere MetaG P. TD hybrid TD303-1 | ecosystem: Host-associated > Plants > Roots > Endosphere | place: USA: Tennessee... | reverse complement strand
ACCCGAATAATTGTAGGTTGCCCGTACCGCATGCCCTACTGCTTCATATTGTTGTTGTACAGGCACATGGCTTTGATCATACTCGCTGCCCCCTTTGCGGCTATCCAGCAGGAATTTAGCCAGTTTCACATAGCTATCGCCGTGGCTTTGGTGGCCTTCCTGGTCGTTCACAAAACGGCCGAAACGTACCAACGCCTGCTCCATCTCCTGGTGACCATCATACCATTCTTTTTTGCCCGGGCCAAGGTTGGCTACCCAGCAATCGGCCAGTTTTTTGGCGGCGTTGTACAGGCGCTTGTCTTTACCCTCAGTAAGCGTATAATGGTTAATGGCCGATTCAATAAAATATCCGGCAGTATAACCCTCGTGGTTGCCCCGGCTTTCGCGCGGCGACCATCTATCGTGCCAGCGGCTGGTATCACGCAGCGTATAAGCGGTTTGCAGGTAGCCGTCCGATTCCTGCGCCGCCAAAATGATAGGGATCCATTTATCCAGCGTTTTTTGCATTTTTTCCTGCGCGGCGATAATCTCCTTATCGCCCTGCGGGTCAACCATTAAAGCCTCGCACATGGCCTCAACCGTTTGGTGCACCCAGGCGTTGCTGAATACATAACCCTTATGTTTATCATGCGGCTGACCGTGCAATGCCTTAGCGGCTTCCACAAAATTATCAATACCGCCCTCGCCTTCCTTCAGGTCGGTGCGCTCGCATTGGTCAATACAAAACGGTATCCAGTTAACAATCATAGCCTTTGCCCTGTCGTTCCAAAGTTTGCTGTCTATTTTATAGCGACGCGTATATACTACATCCAGCCTTTTAGCAGGCGGTGGCAGGCATACTTTTACTTTAAGGGTTGATGCCGCTTTAGTGGTGGCGTTGGTAGCGGCTAAACTTAGCTGATAATCGCCCGGGGCCGAAAATGTAGCGGTGCCTTCCTTAGCATTGGCATTGCTGAATATTACATTGCCGGGACCTGATATTTTAGTCCACACCAGGCTTTGCACCGATGTAGTCGAGCGTATATTTCCACTTAAATAGGTTTTACCGTTCAGCATTACATCCCTGTCCACACCGGCTACCACAACCGGCGCATAACCGGCCGAGCCTTCTATTTGGTAAACTATCCATTCCTGCAGCGGTGTAACCTGCCTGTCGGTCGAATCTGCCTCCAGTCTTAGCTTGTTGGTTTTAATCTCATCAAAACTAACAGTGTTTAGCTTATCGTTTTGCATCTCTGTACCTGTAGCATGCTTTACGGGTACAAAAGCATTGCCATCCCAGTATTCAATCCGGTAAGCTTTGGGTAAGCGGATATTCCCATTGAAATTGTGCCAGTACAGGCCAATCTGTTTAGTAGCTATGGGTTGCTGCCACTCGTACTGCACCCATTGTTTATCCAGGTATCTTACCGGGCGGCCATTAGCGCGTTGGTTGTTATTTATCGGCATTATACCATCATTCAGTCTGCCGTAACCGCCACCCTGCCCGGATGAGGTAGCGATATTTGCAAGATTTGGACGGTCAGCCGCCTGCTGGGCAAGCGTAGTTTGACTTACAGCCGCTAATAAAATGGCTAAACAGATCAGTCGTTTCATATAGGTTTTACTTGATAAATCAGGTTCTATTGGAATTAATGTTAAATGTACAGTTATTTTTTGATTTGCAATAGCAGGAGCATTTTATTTGGTATTGGTCGACTCACCGTCCCCGCAGGGTCTATCGCAGAGGATCCTTCAGGGACAGGAATAATCTTTGTGTAATTAATAAGATTTACATAAATTTGAATGAAGCTTTATATATCTATTATGGAAAAGGACAAGCAAGTATTGAGTGAGCCCGAAGTAGCATATTTAAAAGAGGGTTTGAAACGTACTTATAAAGAACGCTTTGAAATGGCGACACGCTTATATAAAGCGCAGCTTACTATGAATAAAGCCACAATTATCCATAAACCTTTTATTGCCAAATAATTTTGTGGATATTTTTGATGAAGAGATATTAAGGTTTTGGAAAGCGCTGCAGGATAATAAAGTGGATTACATATTAATAGGTGGTTACGCGCTAAATTTCCACGGCTACCAACGCTATACTGGTGACCTTGATATATGGCTCAAAGACACTTTGCCAAACCGCCAGGCCTTACGAAAAGCTTTTATAAACTGCGATATGGGAGATTACCCAATGATCGAAACTATGCAGTTTGTAGCCGGCTGGACCGATTTCCATTTAAATAACAGTTTTAGTCTTGATATACTTACAGATATGAAAGGGCTTGAAAATTATTCATTTGATGAATGTTTGGAAATGGCTTCAATTGCTGACATTGAAAATGTTGAAATACCCTTCTTGCATATTAATCAACTGATAATAAACAAAAAGGCTGTAAACAGGCCCAAGGATCAAATTGATGTAATTGAACTTGAAAAAATCCGCCGGTTAAGGGATAATTCTTAATACACTTCTATTTAAATTAATGATTATTGTTAAGTAATGAATGAGGCACAGTTTTTGGCGCAAAAAGGCAGTTTAAATAGCCTAATAGCTGATTACTTAGCACAAAAAGATATTGATTTAACATCCAAATCAAATTGTATCAGGCTTTTAGCAATCCTTGATAAATATACTTTCAATAATAGGTTTGAAATGAAAGGCTTGCTTTCACACACAATTGTAGACAGTATAGAGCTTGACTATTCAATCACTGAAAAATTTATGTATTTCGATAAACACATATAATTAACGTCCCTGCAGAGCCGTGCGAAAGAATAAATAATTTATGCTGTGCAATGATTATTAATATCTTTATATATCTATCAATTCTTGCACTATGCTTAAAACAAAACATTTCTTTATCGCTCTGCTGTTAATTTTTGTATCCCCATATACCTTCGCCCAAACCGAAAAAGCCGAGGCCGATATCCAGGCTATTATGAAACAGTATAATGTGGTCGGGCTTTCGGTTGCGGTGGTAAAGCATAACCAAATCATCTACACCCATTCGTTCGGATTAAAAAATGTGGAAACCAACACCCCGCTAAGCGATAATGATATTTTTCGTATCGCGTCTATCTCCAAATCGTTTTCGGCTACGTCAATTATGCAATTGGCTGCCGCAGGTAAGCTTTCGCTTGATGAAGATTTTAGCAAACTGATAGGCTTTAAAGTACGCAACCCCAAGTTTCCCGATAAGGTGATCACGCTTAAAATGGTGATGTCGCACACGGCAAGCCTTAATGATAGTCAGGGTTATTTTAGCCTGGATGGGATAAACCCCGAGAAAGGCGCCAACTGGGCAAAATGCTACAACAATTACGAACCGGGCACCGACTACCAGTACTGCAACCTGGATTATAACATGACGGGTACAGTGATTGAAAGGATCTCGGGCGAACGGTTTGACCAATATGTGAAACACCACGTGCTTGACCCATTGGGCTTATACGCCGGTTACTGTGTAGATTCCCTGGATAACAGCCGCTTTGTTACGCTATACGAGTACGATACCAAGACCGGGAAATTCACCCCAGATCCGGGTGCTTACAACCCACGTCGCGAGGAAATTAAAAACTATGTAATGGGCTATAGCGCACCCATATTCTCGCCAACCGGCGGCATGAAAATATCGGCAACCGATTTGGCTAAGTATATGATGATGCACATGAATTATGGCAAGTACCCGGGTGGACAGCGCATTATCAGTAAAAAATACTCAAAGATAATGCAAACCAAAGTGACCGATAAAGACGGTTACGGCCTGGCCATCCGCACGGTTGATGACCTGATTCCCGGCGTTACCATGAAAGGCCATACCGGTTCGGCTTATGGCTTGTTTAGCGGTATGTTTTTTCAACCCGATGAAAAATTTGGCATTGTAGTTATCTGCAATGGAACCAGCACCTCCGAAAGCGAGGGCTTTCACCCGGTAACTAAAGCCGCTATTGTTAGTTTGTATAACGATTTGATAAAGTAAGTAAATCGGCATTAAGTCAATTAAAAATCATATTGATAATCAATTAGTTAAATCTAAAAATCGCTAAAAATGCGTAAAAAAGCGAAAGTTAGGGCAAGTTAAAACAACATTCGCTAAAAAAGCTTAAAACCCGCTTAGCTGATTCCCAATATTAAAATACTCATTATCAGATATTTAACTTAATGAATTTAGTATTTCGTCGGGTTATAAATTAAACGTCACGGGCTGTTATTTGAAGTACTCATCAATTACAAAAATCATAAGATAGTCCATCCTATTAGTTCTATATTCCATTCTTATTAAATTAATACCCTATATTTTTGAGATACTTTTTTACGCCGATTTCAAACCAATAATAATGACTAAAGCCAGATCAATATCCCTGTATCCGACATTGATTGCTGTCCTTTTTTTTGTATCTATACAAAGTTTTGCCCAGCAAATTACCAAAATAGCGCCGGGCGTATGGAAAATCACTTACGGCGAAACCGATGCCATTAAACCTACCGACTTTAAAGACGCCGCCCTTGAATCAGCCCTAAAACAAATGCCTGCAGGCGAGGCTACACCGCAAATACTTAAAGCAATCAAATTCAGCACCTTAGCCAGTGGCGTTTCGGCTGGGTTAAGTATGGAACCTGCCGAACGTATTTATGGCTTTGGCTTACAGGTAAATACATTTGAGCAGCGCGGCATGCGCCGCGAGATCCGCACCAATAGCAAGATTACCGGCAACATTGGGTTCAGTCATGCGCCTATGCCATTTTATATCTCATCAAAAGGATACGGCGTTTTAGTAAACACATCGCGCTATGTGAATTTTTATATGGGTTCGCAGCATAAGCTTTCGGAAAGTGTTGGTATTAAGGATAATATCACCAAAACCGCCGAGCCCGGCTCTACCCTTTCAGCTTTATACAACAAGCAATACAAATCATCAAACGATGTAGAAATACAGGTGAAAGGCGCTAAGGGGATGGAGATCATCCTGTTTGAAGGCCCTACCATGATGAACGTGATGGAGCGTTACAACCTGTATTCTGGCGGGGGCGCTATACCGCCGCTGTGGGGGTTGGGTTTTAAGTACCGCGCAAAAAATACTTTTACCGAAAGCGAGGTACTCACCTTTTCTAAATACTTCAGGGACAACCATATACCTTGTGATATGTTTGGGTTGGAACCCGGCTGGCAATCAGCGGCTTACTCCTGCTCGTACCTATGGAACCCTGTAAAATACCCTACACCTGATAGCCTGATCAATGTGATGACGGGCCGTAATTACAAGCTTAATCTGTGGGAACATGCTTACGTGCACCCCACATCGCCCATATTTGATGCCATTGTGCCTTATTCGGGCAATTACGCTGTTTGGAAAGGCGCTGTGCCCGATTTTACCATCCCTAAAACCCGGGAAATATTTGGCGATTACCATAACACCAATTTCATAAAAAAAGGTATATCTGCCTTTAAATTAGACGAATGCGACGGTGCTTATTATGACGAAGCTTCGGGCGAATGGAGTTTTCCCGATATTGCCCAATTCCCTTCGGGACTGGATGGCGAGCAGATGCGGCAGATCTTCGGGTTAATGTATCAGAAGACAATTTTAGATCAGTACAAAAAAGAAAATAAACGTACCGTGCTGGAAGCCAGGGCTTCATATCTGTTTGCTGCTCCGTATAGCGCGGTACTTTATACAGATATGTACAGTCATGCCGATTTTGTGCGCATGATCGTCAACTCCGGTTTTTCGGGCCTGAACTGGTCGCCGGAGATGCGGGATATCCGTTCGGAAGCCGATATGCTGCGCCGTTTGCAAACCGCTATGATGTCGTCGCATATGAATGTGGATTGCTGGTTCCTGAAAAACCTGCCCTGGTATCAGTTTAATCGCGACAAGAACAACAAGGACGAGCTACTGCCAAACGCTAAAGAACTGGAACAGAAGGTAAAGAAGCTGATAGAGACCCGCATGAGCCTGATCCCCTACCTGTACGCGGCTTATGCCGATTATCATTATAAAGGTATCCCGCCGTTCCGTGCCATGGTGCTTGATTTCCCCGAAGAAAAGGACGTTTGGAAGACTGACGACCAGTATATGATGGGCGAAAGCATCCTGTGCGCGCCTTTTATAGACGGTACATCAACCCGCGATGTTTATTTCCCTAAGGGCAACTGGTACGATTTTAACAGCAATAAGAAGTACGAAGGCGGCAAAAAATACAGTATTACCATGAGCATGGACGAAGTGCCCATGTTTGTAAAAGAAGGAACTATCCTGCCATTAGCTAAGTCGGTAGAATACATTGCCCCCGAAACCGTATTCGACATTACCTGCAAAGTATACGGCAATGCCGAAAACAAACCGGTGCACCTGTTTGAAGATAACAGCTATAACTTCAATTACCAAAACAACCAATACGGCTGGGTAAACCTTGCCTGGAAAAACAATAAGGGCGTTATCGGCAGGGAGGGTAAATCACCCAAACACATTTACCGCATTACCGGCTGGAACAGGGTGAACTAACCAAAAACTGACTTTCGGCTTTTTACAGCTTTTTAGCTTTTTTTACAAATTTTTAGAATTTATTAGGTCTTTTTAGTTTTTTTTAAACTGCGTTTTTACGCATCGCTTGAGTTGTACGCCCTGTAAATAAATACAGCATCAATTCTGTGTTAAATTCAAGCAATCGTCATAATATAATCCATCCAATTCATTAAATCTTCCATTTTGTGGCGCAGGTCAACAGGTAACTTTGGTATAGCCGCATTATCCATTTTTGCGGCCAACCAACTTATAATCAAACCAATCATATGAGAAAACCTTTATTAATCTATTTGTTACTCATGTCAATAATTGGGGTAATGCCCAATAAATTGTCGGCAGCCAGCCTTCCTGCTACCAATTTTGTAGTTGACAAAGTAGTAACCGGTACAGTTACCGACGCGACAGGGGCAACATTGCCCGGCGTTAGCGTACAATTGAAAGGCACAGGCAAAGGTATGGTAACCGATGTTAACGGCAACTTCCGCATTAGCGTGCCCGATAACAACGCCGTACTTGTTTTTAGCTTTGTAGGTTATACCAAACAGGAGATAACGGTTGGCAACCGCACGCAGCTATCCGTACAGCTAACCGAAGAAAAAAACAACCTGAACGAGGTGGTGGTGGTAGGTTACGGTACCCAGAAAAAGGTGAACCTTACCGGTGCCGTATCATCCGTTACGTTTGATGAAAAAATAACCGACCGTACGGTAACCAACATGTCAACCGCTTTATCGGGCTTAATACCGGGCTTGGCGGTGCAGCAAAGCACTTCGCTGGCCGGGTCAAGCCAGGCCAACTTGCTGGTGCGTGGTTTAACTTCACCTTCGAGCCCCTCTAGCCCGTTGGTGGTGGTAGATGGCATCCCGGATTTTGATGGCAACATCCTTAACCGTATTGACATTAACGATGTTGACAATGTTTCCCTTTTAAAAGACGCGGCCTCGGCTGCCGTATACGGCACCAGGGCATCAACCGGGGTTCTTTTGATCACTACCAAAACCGGTAAGGGCTTAAAAAAGCCTAAAATTAGCTATACCGGCACTTACGCCGGCAACCGGCCCACCAACTTCTACAATTTTTTAACCGATTACCCCATGGCGTTAACGCTTGAACAGCGCGCTACCCGTAATGGCCGTACCCAGCCTGTTTTTTATGACGGCACGGTTGACGAATGGCTATCGCAGGGCATGGTCGATCCTATCCGCTTCCCCGAGATCAGTCAGCTGGATTATTTAACCCGCAACGGCCATATCGCCACAAACAATATATCTGCAGCCGGCGCAAGCGAGAATGGCAACTACTTTGTATCTGTAGGTACTTACGGCGAAAAGGGTTACCTGGTTAATAATGAAGCGAAGCGCTACAACCTGCGCTCAAATATCGATTACAAGATCAGGAAAAACGTAACCATAGGTACTCGCCTTGATGGAAACTGGACAAACCAAACCTTTGGTATGCCCAACGGATTTTTAGATTATGGCAATACTAACGTTCCGCTTACTGTGGCTATTTCAGGCTTATTGCCTTATAACCCTAACACCCAGCAATATGGTGGTGCTATGGCCTACGGTGAGGCATCAAATGCAGATAACCTTTATGCCGAGATACAAGGCCGACACAACCTGGTGCAACGCCAGGAATTTAACGGTACCGTTTATGCCGCCTGGACGCCCTTAAAAGGCTTAACCGCCCGGATAGATTATTCGTTACACTACTATAATCAATTCCAAAAAAGCTATACCGATTTGGGCGTAAACTTATATAATTTCCAAACCGGAGGCGTGGTTTTTAACCTGTTTCCAAGTACAGCAAATTTAGGCAATAACGAAAGCCAGGGCTACAAAACATTAGCACAGGCCAGGATAGATTATACGGTGAACCCGTTTAGGGGCCATACCCTAACACTGCTGGCATTGGTTTCAGAAGAATCTAAACTTGACCGCGCTTTCTCTGTGGGTGCAGGCGGCAGGCTAGATCAAAGCATTACCGAACTGGGTAACCAAACCCTGGCGCCGCTTAATATCGGCTTCTCGGGTGGTTCAACAGACGAGGGCCTGCGTTCGTTTGTGGGCAGGTTAAACTATACTATCAACGATAAATACCTGTTCGAGGCCAGTATGCGTGCCGATGGTTCAACTCGTTTCCTGCCCGGCCACCAGTGGGGCTATTTCCCGGCGGTATCTGCCGGTTGGCGTTTTTCGGAAGAAAAATTCTTTAAACCGCTTAGCAACGTCATCAATTCGGGTAAATTAAGGGCTTCGTGGGGGTCGCTGGGTAATAACCAGGGCAATACCATCTACAGCCAGCTGCAAACATTGGTTAGCACTCCATATGTACTTAACGGCAACAATATTGTATCGGGGGTAAGTGCCAATAAGCAAATTAACCAGGATTTTACCTGGGAATCAACAAGGGTTGCCAATATTGGTTTAGACCTTGGCTTCCTGAATAATAAGCTTACTGCCGAGGTTGACGTTTACGACAAGCTAACCACCAACTTGATCCGCCCGTTAACCCTATCCACTTTGCTTACTGGCTACCTGGCGCCTAACTACAACATAGGCTCGTTCAGGAACGACGGTTTGGAATTGAATGTAACCTGGCGATCGAACATCGCCAAGGTAAACTATGGCGTTACGCTTAATTTTGCTTATAACATTGATAGGTTAGAATCGTGGAACCAGCACTTGAATTTCAGCAAAAACTACCTGCAAATGCCCTGGTTTTTTGCCTACTATCTAAAATCGTATGGCATAGCCCAAAGCTGGCAGCAAATTTACGATGCTCCTTACCAGGCTAACGCTAACATTGCCCCCGGCGACCTTATTTACAAAGACCTTAACGGTAACGGCCAGGTGGATAGCTACGATAAGTATGCCGTGCCCACTACTAACGAACAACGCCCTACCTGCAACTACGGCATGAATTTATTTGCCAGCTGGAAAGGTTTTGATGTGAGTGTGCTGTTACAGGCAGCAACCGGCCGTAAAGATTACTTTTTAGAAGATATTACCAGTACCAATATCGGCAGTCAGCGTTTCAACTTCCAAAAATTATACCTCGATCAAACCTGGAGTTTGGATACCCGGAACGCGCTTTACCCACGCTTAGAGGCAGCCAATGCAGCCAACAACCGGGTAGAATCGGACTTTTGGTTAGAGAGCATGGATTACCTGCGCTTTAAGAACATCCAGTTTGGCTACACGGTGCCCGTTAAATTTTTAAAGAAACTGGGTATAGACAGGGTACGTGTTTACGGTACTGCCGAAAACCTTTTTACTATTAGTAGCTGGCGCGGTGTCGATCCTGAAAAATCGACCCTGAACAACGGCCAGGGCGGTTCATTTAACGATGACCCGTTCCCTATCCTTAAATCGTATTCATTTGGCTTAAACGTAAGCTTTTAACACCTATTCAAAGATTTTCAGTTATGAAAAAGAAAATATTAGTCCTGTCATTATTGCTGATCGCTGTAATTACGGATTCGTGTAAAAAGAACCTGCTTGATTCTGTTGACCCGAATAAATTGACCGAGCAGGGTTTCTTTACCAAAGTTAGTGACGCTACCGAGGCCGTGCTGGGCGTATACGTGGCCGCCCGCGAAGCTTTTTACAAAACCTACGCCTGGGATGGCGCCAGCGAAATGATGTATAGCCGCATATCTGCCCGGCCCTATTC
>Ga0075366_10002066_pt1 | contig 10198 bp, 9 predicted proteins | sample EndMethybrTD3031_FD_72351 | JGI IMG/M metagenome (GOLD analysis project Ga0075366, IMG submission 72351) | Populus endosphere microbial communities from Tennessee, USA - Endosphere MetaG P. TD hybrid TD303-1 | ecosystem: Host-associated > Plants > Roots > Endosphere | place: USA: Tennessee... | reverse complement strand
TCAAGATCCGCCAACGGTAGGCGTCCTCCCTGGAGCCGTCAACGGTCCTGCCTATTCGTAGAGCCGCAACCCGAATCCGCCGACCAGGAACTGGCTCGCCTCGCCGCGGCTGACTCCCGCCGTGGGGCAGTACTCCATCGGGTTGCAGCCGGTCACCGCGCCGCGACGGACGAGCTCCTCGACCCACGGACAGAACGGGCTCGAGGCGGGCACGTCGACGAAGCGCTCCTGTCCGGGCACGCACAGGGGCGGCGCATAACCTCCGCCCTCGAGCGTCGCCAGCACCAGCACCGCCATCTGCTCCCGCGTGGCGGCGGCCTCGGGGCAGTACATGCCGGGGCCGCAGCCGGTGACGACGCCCCGGCGGGCCAGCTCCTCGATCCACGCACAGAATGGATTCGACGCGGGCACGTCGGAGAAGCGCTCCTGGCCGGCCACGCAGGCCGGTGGGGCATAGCCCGGGCCGTGCATCGACGCCAGCACCATGGTCGCGGCCTGCGCGCGCGTGGCCGTCGCGTCCGGACAGTACGACCCGCCGCCGCACCCGGCGGTCACGCCGTTGTGCAGCAGCGTCTCGATCAGCCGATAGAACGGGTTCGAGCGGGGCACGTCGGCGAAACTGTCTCCGAGGTGGACGGTCCAGCGGTGCGACGGGCCCGCACTGGTCGTCTCGGTGAGGACCGCGTCCCAATGCAGCGGACGATCGGGGGCGGTCGTGACCCGGAGCGCGTAACAGTCGTCGGTGTCCTGGCAGCTTCCCGCCTCGCCGGGCGCGATCGTGCCATAGCGGGCGTTGCCATCGAAGATGGTGTAGACCGCGCTGGCCGGGCCGCTGAACTCGTCGATCGATCCGTTCAGGTCCACGTTTTGATGAGTTGGGTTGCGCCACGAGGGCGCCGCCACGACGCCCTCTCCCGGCTCGAAGACGCGATTGCCGTCCGAGGCCCCTTTCGCGACGGCGTCGACCTCCAGGTGCTCGGGCAGGACCGGCTCCGTCAGCTTGACGATCCGCGCCTCCGAGGGCACGCCCGCCTGGTTGAGGACGAAGAGCATGTAGTGTCCGGGCGGGGCGAGCTCAGGCCTCGCCGGTGCGGTCACGCGCAAGGGACCGAAGCTGCTGGTGGTGAAGTCGAGGCGATTGAAGCGCTGGTTGTGATTGAACGCGTGCGTGACGGAGGAGAGCCGGATCCAGGTCACGTCTGCGATGCGGGAGGCGACGGGCACGCCCACCATGAAGGTCTCGCCGTACCGCACGGTCGGTGGAGCGGACGTGATCCTGGGCCGCCGCCCTTTGAAGAAGTACGGCGGCTTGTAGATCTCCGCGTTGGGCTGGGAATCCCCGCCCGCGGAGAGGACACGGCCGTCCGGGAGCAATGCCGCGGTGGAATGGTAGGGGCGCGCCACGGCGGCGGGCGCCATGGTCCGCCAGGCCCTCGTGACGGGGTCCCAGAGCTCGGTGCCCTCGACGCCGCCACCGGTGATCAGCACGGTGCCGTCGGGCAGGATCGTGCCGTTGTTCTGGAGCCGCGCGTAGGCCATCGGCGGCAGCTGCTGCCACGCCGGCTGAGGCACGTTGAGGTCGATCGTTTCGGCGGAGCTGGTCCCCGACGGGCTGCCACCGCCGGCGACGAGGACCTTGCCGGGCTCGTACATGACGGAGGTCCCACCGTGGCGGTATTCGCTCGAGACCGCCACGTCCGTCCAGTGGCCGGCGCCCGCGGTGTCGAGATAGCGCGACTGCGGGTAGGGCCCGGACAGGAAGACCTGCCCGTTCGGCGCGACGTGCATGCGTGGATAGAAGGAGCCTGGCGAGACCGGCTCCTGCGCGCCGTAGAGGTTTCGCCAGAAGGGGCCTCCGCTCCAGATCTGCGGCAGGAGGTTCTCGCTCGACCCGTTGGTGCCCGACGTCATGAGCAGGCCCCCGTCGGCCAGCGTGGTGGCGGTGCCGTACCAGCGGAACGTGTTCATGTTGCGGATCCGCTTCCAGGTATCGCGGAAGGGATCGTAGAGCGCGGCCCGCGCCGCGGGAGGAGCACCAGGCGGGTGGCCGCCCGCCACCAGCAGCGTTCCGTCACGCAGGAAGGCGTGGCCGCTGCAGAAGTGGTTGTATCCCAGGTCTCCGGCGAGCCGGAACAGACCGGGATCGTCGCCGTCGTCGGGGTTCGACGGCGTCCATATGCGCTCTTGGGGGTTCGGCGAGTCGTGATCGCCCCAGAAGAGCACCTCGCCCGTCGGCAGCACGTGCAGGTGGCCGGCGAAGCCTGCTGCATCTCCGTCGCTGGGCCAGGGCCAGACGCGCGACCACTCGCCGACGTTGGCGGGATCGAAGTCGGCCGTCGACTGTGCTTTCACGGCGGTCCCGGGCCCTCCGACCCGCGCTAGCGTGAGAGCCACGATACCCAGGCACGGCAGGAGCCACCGGGTGCGGGTGCCGAGTCGCCGGCCGTCTCGCGGGCGAAGCATGACTCACCTCCCTCCGGCGATGAGCCCGGTGGAATCGCCGTCCGAGGCTCCGACGTTGAAGGTCTTCGAGATGAAGACCGACATCATGGCGCGCGTCGTCGGGGCCTCCGGACAGTAGTTGCCGTTCCCGCAGCCGGTGGTGATGCCCCGGCGGCTCAACTCTCCGATCCAGGCGGCGAAGGGCGACGAGCACGGCACGTCCGCGAACGTCGGCACCGTGCAGGCGGGAGGCACATAGGCCTGTCCCTCGCGCGTCCGGAGCAGGAAGACGGCGGCCTGCGCCCGGGTGAGCGCTTCGTCCGGACAATACCGTCCGCCGCCGCAGCCCGCGGTCACGGCGCGATGCGCCAGCTCCTCGATCCAGGGCGCGAAGCCGTCGCTGGGAGGAACGTCCACGAAGGCGCCGGTCGCGGGCGGGGGCACGTAGCCCGCGCCTTCCCTGGCCTTGAGCAGCCAGACCGCGGCGTTGCGCCGCCGCAGCGCCGATTCCGGACAGAACAGCGGGTGGCCCTCGCAGTCGTCGCAGATCTCGGAGACGCCCGCGTGGTAGACGGACTCGATCCATGGTCTCGCCCAGTGGTGCGGGGGAACGTCGATGAAGATCGCGGGGGGCTGCGGCGCGCACGCGGCGACATGGATCACGACATTGTTCGTCCGGTCACCGAACCAGGGATCCGGCGCCCCGTCCTGGACCATGCGCCAGCGGAAGTTGTAGTCACCGGGGTCGGGCGGGGCCTTGGGACGGAACCGGAATGTCACCTGGTCGCCGGGGCGCACGGGCGAGAACGGGAGGGGCACGCGGTTGAAGCCCCAGGTCGTGTTGTTCGGCTCGTTCTGCGAGCCGAGCTGGTAGTCGGGCGACGTCCAGTCGGTGTTCCCGTTGTTCTCCATCGTGACCGAGGCGTCGTACTCCTGGTTGGCGATCATCTCCGTCGGCACGGACTGCGAGATGAAGCGGGCGTTGTTGATCGCCGGCGTCGGCGTGGGCGTCGGGGTCGGAGTGGGACTGGGACTGGGGATGGGACTGGCGTAGATCTGGGCGAGCATCTCGCGATCGTGTTCGTTGGGATGGGGAGCGTTGAGGATGTGGTCGTTCATGCAGGTGTCGTTCGCCGATCGGTTGTGGTCCAGGCCGAAGTTGTGTCCGATCTCCTGGCACACGACGTGCGCCTTGTTGTCCCGCGTGTAGCTTCCGTTGTCGAGATAGGTCTGGTTGAACCGGGCCACGCCGTAGCGAATGATGCAGCCGTTGGGCGAGATGGTGGCGAGACCGAGCCAGCCCGTTTCACCGTAGAAGTCGTTGAAGACGTTGATCTGATCGTTCGTCCCTCCGCTGCCGACCTCGATGAGGTGGATGATCGTGCTGTCCCAGCAGTCCGGATCGGTGAGGGCCTCCTCCTGGACGATGTCGTGGTATTCCCCGGTGGCGCCGTTGAAGAAGAAGATGTCCGGGTCCGGGAACCGGTAGCAGCCCCACTGGTGGTCCGCCAGGACCCGGGCGGCGAAGGTGAGGCCGAAGATCAGTGCGAGCGCCGTGAATGCGTGTTTCCTGGTCATGAGCGTCTCCTTCTCGAGTCAGTCGGACGTCATGGATTCCCGAGAGATGCCGTGCGGGTCAGCGCTCACCGACGGCGGGCTGGAGGAGCGCGAGAACCTCCTTGAGCGGCTGTTTGGAGAGGAGCGCTGCCACCGGCCCCTCGGTGGCGGCCGTGAGGACACCGTCATCGGCCACCGCGTAACGGCCCTCCGGGTGCACCAGGTAGAACAGCGGTGTGGTCGACTGCCTTCGGAGGAACAGCAGGTAGCGCCGCCCTTTGACGTACGCGCCGCCGTCGTCATCGGGAATCAGCGCCTCCGGCGGCCCGCCGGCCGCCCGCTCGACCGTGAGGATCTCGCCCGCGCCGGGGCCCTTGATCGCCTGTTCCACGAGGAATTCGTGGAGCTCGAACGACAGGTTGCCGAGCTCGCTCGACGCGTAGACCACCCGTCCAGGGCGGACGTCGGCCAGCGTGGCCACCACCACCGCGTCCACGTCGCGCGCCATCTGGGCCGGATCCTGGGGCCGATAGGCCCACACGGCGAGGTGTCGTGACTGGGTCGGCCGGGAGTCGAACGTGCGCGTGACCGCCCGCTCGCTGGCGAGGGCGAGCACGACCGCCCCGGCCGCCGACAGCAAGAACGTGGACTTCAACATGGCGCACCTCCCGCGCAGGGCTTGAGTCGGCCGGGCACTCTGCGCTTCGACCCTTAGTGGGGGAAATGGGAAAAACCGACGGTCCAGCGGGAGCTGGCTCTCCCTGGGGCGGGCTAGGCGGGTTTCAACGGGGGAGGAGCGCGGGGCTCAGGGTGCGGTCGGGGTCCTGAGCACGCGGAGCTGATAGCTGGCGACGCCCTCTGTCCCGCCGCCTCGGGTGATCCCTTTCAGCTCCACGACGTAGGTGCCGTCCGCCAGGACGGCGGCGGGCAGCGCGAGGTCCACGGCGCGCCCCTTGGCCGCGGGCCCGGAGGGCAGCCCGCGGACGCTGGCCAGCACGTCTCCGTCCGGCGTCTGCAGCGTCGCGGCGTAGCGCGTGTGGCTGTCCTCTTCGAGCAGGAGCCGCAGGCGCACCGTTTCCGCCCGCGGGGGGAGCCGCAGCGATGGCCTCGCACCTTCGCGTTCGAGCCCGGGCGCCAGCACGGCGACCACCACCGCGCCCGCGGCCGTCGAGCGTGTCTGCGCGAGCTCTTCCGAGAGCCGCCCTACCTGCGTCTGCAACTCCGCCGTCCGCCGGTCGGCGAGCCGGCTGCGCTCCGCGGCCGCCTCCTGCTCCGCGCGCGCACGCGCCAGCTCGGTGCTCAAGGCGCGGGACCGGATCAGCAGCCCGGCGCTTCCCAGCAGAGCCAGCATCAGCGCCGCTGCCAGCCCCGCCCAGGCGAGGTGGCGCGGCCGTGGCCGCGTGGGGACGGCCGGCGCCCGGGTGGCCGCCGCCGACGAGGTCTCCGCAGGCGGGAGCCGGGCCAGCGCGCGAGCGAACGCGACGCGCTCTCGCCGTGCGGGCGAGGCCAGGAAGTGCTCCTCGAACCGGCGGCGGTCCGTCTCCGAGAGCGCGCCGGCCACGTATGCGTCGATGAGCTCTTCCTCCGCCGCCAGCAGCCTCCGGAACGCATCATCGCCGGCCAGGTACGCCGCCTCGACGGCGTCGCCTTCGGCCGCGGACAGGCTTCCGAGCAGGTAGCGGTGGAGTCGCTCCGTGTCGTCCTGGTCAGGGCTCACGCGTCACTCGCCTCTTCATCCCCACGTGGTGGCGGGAGCTGTTTGTTTGCGGTCCCGCCCCGCATGCAGGCCCGCACGCACTGCTCCAGCCGGGCACGGATGCGGTGGGCCCGGGCCCACAGCGCATCGGTCGAGATGCCGAGCTGGGCGGCCAGCTCCTTGCGGCGCGCGACCTTCTCGGCGCCTTTCTGGACGTAGTACACCGTGATCACCCGGGCCATTTCGGGCGGTAAAGCGGCGAGGCACTCTTCGAGGCAGCGGAAGCGAGCCTCCGCATCCCGGCCCTCCTCGTCGTCCGTGCCACCGCGAGAGGCGCGGTCGTGATCGAGGGCGAGGCCCACGGGCCGGTCCCGCTGCCGCGCCCAGTGCTCGCGCAGAACGTTGCGGGCCACTCCGTGGAAGTACGCCATGGGCTCGCCCGTGCGGACCCGCTCTCCGTCGGCGAGCCGGCGGGCCACGCGGTCGATGGTCTCGTCCGCGGGCTCTTCGGGCGGCACGACCCCCCGGCACTCGAACATCTTGATCAGCCGCTGGCGGATCTGCTGGTACTTCTCGCCCGCGCGCTCGCGGTCCGGGTCCAGGAAGGAGAGAAGGGCCTCCAGGCCCTCGCGCGTCAAACCGCTCGCCGTCACCCGCGCACCGGAGCTTTCGCCACCCGGCCCGCATTGTAGCTGCGCGGCCGACGTCGGCGCGGAGCGCCAGGCCAACGATGTCAGTTCGAGACGACGACCTGCCACTGCTGGTTCGCGCCGCCGTTATCCGTCCATTCGATGACGTTGGCGCCGTTGGCCAGTGAGCCGCCGGAGACGTCGATCACCTTGCCCGTCGCCCGGTTCCTCAGCTTGAAGAACCCGCCGCCCGCGTCCACGAGCTGCCAGTGCTGGCTGGTCCAGCCGCCGTCCGTCCATTGCTCGATCACGGTGCCGTCGGTGGAGGCGCCGCTGGCCGGGCCCAGGACCAGCCCGCTGTTGCGGTTCTGTATCTTGTAGTAGCCCCCGCCCGCGCTGACGAGCCGCCACTGCTGGCTCGTGGCGTTGAGGTCCGCCCATTGTTCGGCGTCCGCTCCGGCGACCGTGGAGCTGCCGCGGACATTGAGCAGCTTGTTGCTCTTCCGGTTGACGAGGTCGTAGCTGGCCGCGGGATCGACGGAGAACGGCACGCCCGCGACGGCGCCCGTGGCCGTGTCGATGTTGAGGCTCGCGTACCAGCCCATCGACAGCGAGGTGGAACTCGGGAAGCTCAGCGGCAGCCACACGTACTTCGAATCGTTCACGGGTCCGCTCCAGGCGCCGGCCCATCGGTCGCCCACGTACAGGTAGGACGTGGTCGCGGATCCCGGCACGGGCACGACGTAGGTGGACTGGGACGCGTACGTGGTCGAATCGGCGAAGTTCGCGAGCGCGCTCCACGTCCCGGAGACGCTGGACGCGGTCGCGTACTTGGCCTGGTTCGGATTCCAGCCCGTGGCGCCGGAGGTCACCAGGAAGTAGGTGGATCCCCGCTTGAACATCGCGGGCGCCTCCCGATACTGGCCGACCCACAGCGTCTGCACGAGCGCGTCGACGTCCTGGAAGTCGGGAGTCAGGCGGTAGATGTTCATGTCGGCGTTCACGCGCGTGGCGGAGACGAGGTACGCGGTGCCTCCGTCGTTGAACACCGTCATGTCCCGCGAGTCGTGTCCGAGCGGACGGAAGCTCCCCTGGTAGGTGTACGGCCCTTCGACGGCCGTGGCCGTCGCCACCGCCACCCGCGCCTCCGAATAGTCGACGCCGTTCTCCTTGTGCGCCCAGAGCACGTAGGTGCCCGAGGCGGCGTTGTAGAGCACCTTGGGCCGCTCGATGTTGGCGGTGGCGAGCTCGTCACCCATGTCCTTGCGCAGCACGTGGGCGCGGAAGGACCAGCTCTTGAGGTCCGTGGAACGGTAGACGGACACGAGGTTCGTCCCGTCCCGGTTCTCGCCGAACCAGTAGTAGAAGCTGCCCACCTTGATCATTCCGCCGCCGTGGGCCTGCAGGACGTTGCCCGCCGTGTCCCTGAGCTGGATGCCGTTGACCACGTTGACGGTCGCCGCCGCGGCCCCGCGCGGCGACAGCGACAGGCCGAGCGCCATGGCCAGGGCGACGGCCACACCGGGGTGGCCGGTGAACCTGTGCGTGCTCATCGTCGATCCTCCACGCGAGGGCCGTCGGGCTTACGATCGCCCGCAGAGTACGCTACCACCCATGTCACGCTGGCGGGTGTTTTGTGACGACAGACTGGAGCAGCGTTCAGCCCACTGAGCGGGCCGGCAGCTCGGGAGTTGCTTGTGGCGAACGTTCGAGACCGGCCCCGACCCTACTTTGCCTGCAGGACGACGTAGTACTGGTAGGGCAGGAAGGACTGCTCCCCGCTGAGGCTCAGGCCCGCGGCCTTGGCTTCGCTCAGGAAGGCTTCGCGCGCGACCCGATGGTCGAGGGGCGGGCCGATCGGGGTCGGGCGCTTCTGGTAGTCGATGTTGACGAGGCGCCCGTGCGGCTTGAGCGACTGACGCAGACGCTTGAGATATCCCGCCCGATCCGGGAAGTGATGGTAGGTGTTCACCACGAGCACGACGTCGCAGGCTCCGGGCGGTAGCAGCGGATCGTCGGACAGGGCGAGCACGGGGGCGACGTTGCGCACACGGGCGCGCTCGATGCGCTCGCGCAGGGCCTGCAGCATGCGCGCCTCCACGTCGATCGCGTACACGAAGCCGCTCGGGCCCACGGCGCGCGCGAGGCGCAGCGTGAAATAGCCGGGACCGGAGCCGATGTCGCAGGCGGTTTCGCCCGCCTTGAGGCCGAGGGCGCCCACCACCTGGTCCGGCTTCTGCCAGGCGTCGCGGGCGGGGCTGCTCAGCTCCGCGATGTACTCGTCGAGGTTGGAAGGGTTGCCGTATTGCCCGTCCGCATCGTCGGAAGGCGGGGGCGCCGGGCGCTGGGTGTTGGCGACGCGGATGGAGACGAGCGCGGCCAGGACGCCCACGAGCGCCAGCCCGACCATCGCCCGTGACGTCCGCCGCCCCCTCATCGCGCCCCCGCCCGTTCCAGCCGGGCCTCACCGCTTCCCCGCAAGCATACTGATCTTCGGGGCCGGTCGCGAGACGCGCGCGCGGGTTCCGGCCGCCTCCCGTCCGGAGTAGGCTGTGAGGGGAGGGAAGGAAGACATGCCTGCGTACTTCGACGACGCCGACCTCGCGCATTTCGGCGACCTCAAGCAGCACGCGCCCGAGCTCTGGAACGCCTTCGAGCGCTACTATGCCGCCGCCTTCGAGCCCGGGCTCCTCACCAAGCGCGAGAAGGTGCTCGTCGGCTTCGCGGTGGCCCAGGTCTCGCAGTGCCCGTATTGCATCGACAGCTACACGCAGACGGCGCTGGAGCAGGGCCTCACCATGAAGCACCTGGCCGAGGCCATGCACGCCGCGGCCTCGCTGCGGGCGGGCATCGCCCTGGCCCACGGCCTCGTCGCGCACAACGTCGACAAGAAGATCTCGATGTGACGACGGCGGCTCCTCCGTCCCGGTTCGCGCGCCGCCTCCCGGCCGGGGACGGCGTATTGCGCGCGGCCGTGCCCACGACGCTCCAGGTCAACGTGGGCAAGCGCTGCAACCAGGCCTGCCACCACTGCCACGTCGACGCGTCGCCCACGCGCACGGAGGTGATGCCGGACGACGTGGTGAACGCCAGCCTGGACGTCCTGGCCCGCACGCCCGCGCTGGACACGCTCGACATCACGGGCGGGGCCCCGGAGCTGCATCCGCGCTTCCGCGAGATGGTCGCGCGCGGACGGGCCCTCGGCCGCAAGGTCATGGTCCGCCACAACCTGACCGTCCAGTTCGAGCCCGGCTTCGCGGACTTGCCGCGCTTCTTCGCGGATCAGGCCGTCGAGGTCGTGTGCTCGCTTCCGCACTACACGGAGGAGGCCACGGACCGCCAGCGCGGCCGCGGCGTCTTCGCGAGGAGCGTGGATGCGCTGCGCGCCCTCAACGACGTCGGTTACGGCCGCGATCCCCGCCTCGTGCTGAACCTCGTCTCGAACCCCGTGGGCGCCTTCCTGCCTCCCGCGCAGGCCGACCTCGAGCGGGACACGCGCGAATGGCTGCTCGCGCATCACGGGATCGTGTTCAACGCGCTCTTCACCATCACCAACATGCCGATCTCGCGGTTCGCGGCCTGGCTGCGGCGCGCCGGCAACTACGACGCCTACATGGCCCGCCTCGAGGCCGCCTTCAACCCGTCCACCGTGCCCGGGCTGATGTGCCGCTCCCTCGTGAGCGTCGGCTACGACGGCCGGCTCTACGACTGCGACTTCAACCAGATGCTCGAGCTGGGCCTGGAAGAAGGACAGCCGGCCACGATCTTCGACTTCGACCTCCGCCGCCTGGCCGGCCGGCCCGTGCGCACGGGCGAGCACTGCTTCGGCTGCACGGCGGGGTCGGGCTCGAGCTGCGGGGGAGCGCTGGCCTGA
>Ga0075366_10002065_pt1 | contig 10202 bp, 4 predicted proteins | sample EndMethybrTD3031_FD_72351 | JGI IMG/M metagenome (GOLD analysis project Ga0075366, IMG submission 72351) | Populus endosphere microbial communities from Tennessee, USA - Endosphere MetaG P. TD hybrid TD303-1 | ecosystem: Host-associated > Plants > Roots > Endosphere | place: USA: Tennessee... | reverse complement strand
GCGGAAAGCCGGATCACCGTGCCGCCGGTGCCGGCGAACGTGTCCTCCAGGCGCACGCGGCGCGCGCCCTGCGTGCCGATCGTCGCCTCCGCGACCGCCGCCGCGCCGGGCTCGGGGCGCCGGGTGACGAGGTTGATGACGCCGAACAGCGCGTTCGCGCCGTAGATGGCCGAGGCCTGGCCCGGGATGAATTCCACGCGATCGAGCAGCGCGAGGTCGATGGGCAGTTCGCTCCCGATGTACGCCTGGTCGTACAGCGCATCGTTGACCCGGTTGCCGTCGATGAGCAGCAGCACGCGGGTGTTGTAGTCGCCCGGCGCGTAGAAGCCGCGCACGCCGATGTAGCTGTACGAGCGATCGGTGCTGATCGTCACGCCCTTGACCGTGGCGAGCACGTCCGCGAGCGTGCGGCAGCCGAGTGCGCGGATCTCCGCGGCGCTCACCACCGTCACGGCAGCGGCAGTGTCGGCCAGCGTCGACGAGAACTTCGAGGCGCCGGACACCTCCATGCCCAGCAGCTGGTCGAGCGGCAGCGACGCGAGGTCGGCGGTGCTCGGCGACGCGGCGGGCGCCACGGTGGCGGACAGGCCCAGCACGCAGCACAGGCAGGGACGCAGGAACGGGATCTTCGGCATGGGAGGGGATGACAGGACCTCCTTTTTCTTCGGTCGCCCTCCGATCTTCTGAAGGAACTCCTGCACGCCTTGCGACCGCGTGGCGACCGATCGTTCGATCCATCGACGGGTGTGCTGTCCCGCAAGTGCGTGCGCAGCCGTATCAGGCGTACGTACCTCCGGGACACACCAAGCGCCCCGCGACAAGCTCTCCCCACAGGACGAGCGATCCGGATCGCGCCTGCCCGGCCGATAACGGGGACCTGGCCCGCGCATTCCCCCTGTCCCGCCGCTGATGACCGACGCCATTGCCGTTCCCGAAGCCGACGACGCCACCGCGCCGCCCGAGGCGCCGGTGCGTCCGCCGGAGGCCGTCGCCCCGCCAACCGCCAGGCCGGCCGCGGACGCCCTGCTGGACGCCTGGGAGACGTTGCGCCGCAAGCTGTCATCCCTGCTCAAGGCCGAGCGGCCGGGGGCCGAATGGCGCATGCAGCTGCAGGGCTACGCGACCCACATGCGCGAGCTCGCGGCGCAGGACGCCGACGTGGCGCTGTACTACCTCATCCACTCGGCCGGGCAGGAGCTGGATCACTACAGCGCCGTGCACGCCATGGCCTGCGCGGTGATCGGCGAGCTCGTCGGACGCTGGCACGGCTGGAGCGACGACGACGTGGCGGTGCTGGTGCATGCCGCCCTGTCGATGAACGTATCGATGACCCGCACCCAGGACGCCCTCGCCCAGCAGTCGCAGGCTCCGGACGAACGCCAACGCAGCGAGATCGCGGGCCACGCCGAGGCCAGCGCGGCGTTCCTCGAGGAAGCGGGCGTCGAAGACGCGTTGTGGATCGACGTGGTGCGCCGGCACGCTGCAGGATGCGACGACGGCGAGATCGACGCGATGCCGCCGGCAGCCCGGCTGGCCGAGCTGCTGCGTCGCATCGACGTCTACACGGCCAAGCTCAGCCGGCGCCGCAGCCGCAGCGCCAGCACGCCCGCCCTGGCCGCACGCGACGCCTGCCTCGGGCGCGCCGGCTACCCCGACAGCATCGGCGCGACGCTGTTGCGCGTGCTGGGCCTGTACCCGCCCGGCACATGGGTGAGCCTGGCCAACGGCGAGACGGGCATCGTGATCGCACGCGGCGCGAAGGCCCACACGCCCATCGTGGCGGCGCTGCGGCGCGCCGACGGCGGCCTGCTGATGCAACCCGCGCGGCGCGACACGCATTCGCTCGGCTGCGCCGTCGTGCGCGGCCTGACGTCGCGCGACGTGCGGGTTCGCATCCACCACCTGCGCACGCTGCGCTGCTAGCGTGCTGACAGCTGAGCGTGCGTCCAGGCGCCATGCCGGACGGCACGCGGTGTTTTTTCTCGAAGACCGCACGAATCGTGCGGGGAGTTCGTGACGGACGCCGTTCCCGGTCGCAGCGGCATCAAGTAGTCTCCAGGAGCGCCGACACAACGACGGGTGGCAGTGGCTCGGGTGCGGGCGCTGCCTCGCATCGCCGTCGCCGCACCGAGCCGAACCCACCAGAATGCAAACCCCTTCGCCGTCCGCCCACCTGCTGGATCGCAACCTGGCCACGCTCGACGCAGTGAAGGCGTTCGCGGAGTTCTCGCCCGAGGGCGAGTTGCTGCACGCGAACCGCCACTACCTCGAGATCTTCGGCTACGAGCTCTCCGAGATCCAGGGCGCGCACCATCGCAAGTTCTGCGATCCCGCCTACGTCGCGTCGCCCGAGTACGAGGCGCTTTGGCAGCGCCTGCGTGGCGGCCAGGCCTGCACCGACCTGTGCCAGCGCCGGCGCAGCGACGGCCGGGCCTGTTGGCTGGAGGCGACGTACGCGCCCGTGCTCGGCGCGCAGGGCGAGGTGTTGCGCATCATCAAGATGGCCAGCGACGTCACGGAGCGCGTGCATCGGGAACGCCGCGCCACCGAGGAGATCCGGCGCCTGTCGATGGTGGCGGGCGTCACCGACAACGCCGTGCTGATCACCGACGCCGACCGCCGGATCACCTACGTCAACGAGGGCTTCACGCGCATGTTCGGCTGGAGCCTGGCGGACATCGGCGGCCGTCGCCCGATCGGGCTGCTCGGGCCGCACCTGGAGGCCGAGGAGATGGCCGTCCACGAGAGCCTGCGCGCCGGCAAGTCGCACCGGCGCGAGGAGCTCCTGCGCGGACGCGACGGCGAGCGCTACTGGTGCGCCATCTCCAGCGACCCGGTGTTCGACGACGACGGCCGCATGATCAACGCGGTGAGCGTGCTGACCGACATCACGCAGTCAAAGATGCAGGAGGTGCTGCAGCACCGCGTGCTCGAGGCCATCGCGCGCGACCGCCCGCTGGTGGAGATCATGGAGGCGGTGTGCGCCGAGGTGGAGGGCATCCTGCCCGACATCGCGACCTTCATCACCGAAGCCGACGCGCATGGGCGCCTCATGCCGCTGGCGGCACCCAGCATGCCGGAAGCGTACCGCCTGCGGGTGGCGGAACAGGCGCGCTGGCCGCTCGGCTCGCCGCAGCAGGAAGCCCGCTGGACCGTCGACGGCCTGGTGTGCGCCGACATCGCGGGCGACCCGCACTTCCCCTGGCCCGAGTTCCGCGCCGCGCTGCTCGACATGGGCTACGCCGCCTGCTGGACGATGCCCGTCAACGCGGCGGACCACACCCGCCTGGGCACCGTCACGTTCCACTACACGCATGCTCTCGCCCCATCGGCGTTCCACCGCCGGTTGATGGCCGCATGCGTGCACCTGTGCGCGCTCGCCCTGGAGCGCGAACGCTCGAAGGCCCGCATCAGCCAGCTCGCCTTCTACGATGCGCTGACCGCGCTGCCGAACCGCAGCCTGCTGCTGGCCAAGGCCGACCAGGCGCTGGCAGCGGCCGCGCGCTCCGGCAGCCCGGCCGCGGTGGTCTTCATCGACCTGGACCGCTTCAAGCAGGTCAACGATTCGCTGGGCCACGCGGCCGGCGACGAGCTGCTGTGCCACGTGGCGCGCCAGATCACGCGCGACAAGCGCGGCGTCGACATCGCCGGCCGGCTCTCCGGCGACGAGTTCGTGCTCGTGCTCCCGGACTGCGACGCCGAGGATTCGGCCAACGTCGTGGAGCGACTGCAGGCCCGCATCGCGGAGCCGCACGCGGTCGCGGGCCAGATGCTCAATGCGTCCGCGAGCTGCGGCATCGCGCTGTTTCCCGCGGACGGCGTCGATATCGAGACGCTGCTGATGCGAGCCGACATGGCGATGTACCAGGCCAAGACGGACAGCCGCGGCAGCTACTGCTTCTTCAGCGCGGACATGAACGCGCTCGCGCAGGAGCGCATGGCCCTGGAGAGCGCGCTGCGCGCCGCGCTGCAGGGCGGCGGCCTCTCGCTGCACTACCAGCCGCAGGTCGACCTGCAGACCGGCGAGCTGTGCGGCGCGGAGGCGCTGGCGCGCTGGACGCACCCGCAGCTGGGCAGCGTGCCGCCCGCGCGCTTCATCCCGCTGGCCGAGGACTGCGGCTTGATCGCGTCGCTCGGCAACTGGGCGCTGCGCACGGCGTGCGACCAGCTCGCCGCCTGGCGCTCCGCGGGCGTCATGGTGCCGTCGGTGTCGGTCAACCTGTCGTCCACGAGTTTTCATGACCTGGGCCTCCCGCAGCGGCTCGCCCGGATGCTGGCCGAGCGCCACCTCGCGCCGACCGACCTCGTCGTCGAGATCACCGAGGGCACGCTGATCGACGACCACCCGGCCACGCACCGCACCATCGGCGAGATCCATCGCCTGGGCGTGCGGCTGTCGGTCGACGACTTCGGCACCGGCTATTCCAGCCTGAGCTACCTGCGCCGCCTGCCGATCCACGAGCTCAAGCTCGATCGCTCGTTCGTGAGCGACCTGGAGACCGACACCACGGCCCAGGCCCTCAGCCGCGCCGTGGTGCAGATCGGCCAGAGCCTGGGCCTGACCGTGGTCGCCGAGGGCGTCGAGACGGAGGCGCAGATGGCGCTGCTCGCCGGCCAGGGCTACCAGGTGGCGCAGGGCTACAAGATCTCGCGGCCGATGGACGCCGCGAAGTTCGGCGAGTGGGTGGCCGGCAGGTCGGCGCTGGAGGCCGCGGCGTGAGGCCCGGCCGGGTCGTCGAGCCGACGATCTCGTGCCTCAGGCCAGGCGCAAATTACTGACCGTCGGCACGATCGCCGCATGGTCGATGTCGCCGCCACCCATTGCATGCCGGTCGCCTTCAATGTATTGTTAGCCGCAAATACTTCAGAACAGAGAAGCGGCGGGCGGCCTCCAGAGCAACAGGGCCAAGCCATCCAAGCCGCGATCGGGAATCCAGGTTTCCAGGGATGCCCCGGCTGACCGCAACGGCAGCCCGACGCGCGCATCCCTCCGGCATGACATGGACAGGGAGCGAGGCATGAACCTGATCACTGGATCGAGGCGCTGCGCATTTGCGGTTGGCGCCCTCGTCGTTCTTGGCGGCTGCGCCGATGTCGCGGTGCGCAATTCCGCCATCGGCGTCGCTGCAGTCGTCCAGGCAGGACGGACACCGACCACCGCCATCAGCCAGGTCTACTACCTGGGCGTGTTCGACCCGCAGGACCAGCTGCCGCCGACGATCTACCGTGTGCGCGTCAACGGGCAGGCCAGCGCGCTCAGCGACACCAAGTTCGCCTCGGGCTGGGTGCGTGCGGACCTCGTCGACTCGCTGTCGGGCCGCGTCGACATGCCGTCCGACAGCACCCAGGCCCCTGCGCCGGCCTCCGGCGACGACAGCAAGCCCACGGTCAAGGTCGAACGCGAGAAGGGCCTGCTCACCGGGCGCCGGCTGATGATGTTTGGTCCCGAGGGCTTCCGCGAGGCGCCGCGCGACCATCGCCTGGTGGTCGTGATGGGCGCCGATCCTTCGGCGTTCTTCACCGCCGTCGACGAGGCGCTGGGCACCGTCGCCAGCGTCACGCAGGGGACGAACGCCGGCCCGGCGATCGAGAAGGCGCTCTGGACGGACCTCGCCCGCGTGCGCCTGCAGGGCCAGCGAATGGGCCTCCTGAGCGAGAGCGTCGCGAGCGACATCCCCACGCCCTGACGGAGGAAGACCATGACACTGGCGACCTTCCTTCGCTATATCCCCGCCGTCTGTGCCGCGTTCTTCGCCGGCTGCGCGGCAGTGCAGATCGACGTCGACGTCTACAAGGGCCCGCTCGTCAACGAGCAGGAGATCCAGCTGCGGCAGTTCGCGGCGCTGGCGATCGCGGCCAAGCCGATGCTCGCTTCCGTGCGCAATGAGCTGGAGGAGGCCGCGGGTGGGCATGTTCCCCACGGCAGCGACGACTTCGTGGATTCGCCGACCCTGCGTTCGGACCTGGCGCGCTTCGTGAACGGCGCCATGCTGTCCTACTGGGATCTGGGCAGCGAGGCGGGGAACCTGCTGGAAAGAGGCCGGGAGCGCACCCGGAAGGGTCTCGAGACGTTTCGCGACTACCAGCCCGGGGACATAGCATTCGCAAAGGCACTTCGCGATGCGACTTCCGGCAGCTCGGTTGATCCCAGGCGCATCGAACTGGCCAAGCAATATCGCATCCTGCTCTGCGGCGGAAAGGGCAACATCGATTGCCTCGCCCCGCCGACACCTGCTCCCCCGTCAGCGTTCTACAGGTGGACCGGCGAATTCCCGACGGCCTGCACCCAGGCATTCCCGCCGCCCGCTCGAGTTTGTCCAGACAGCGAGCGATCGAACAGCGTCTACCTGGTCTTGTCCGACAGAAGCATCGTCGAGAAGCACGCGCTATTTCTGTTCGGTGACGACAAGCACGAAGGGTTCGTCGACCGCATCGTCGAGATCGCCAAGAGCTATCTCGAACTGCGCGAGGGGATGCGCGATGTGATGGAAGGGGCGCTCGGACTGACGGACGACTTGGCGCCCGGAAAGACGCCGGCCAAGCCCTTGCAGGACAATCTTCCTCAGGTCATCGCGTTCTCGGTGCAACCCAGGACGCTGGCCTGCGCATTGACGACGCCCAATGCAAAACGAGTGTCGGACGCGTGGAATCTGCTTCCAGAAGACGCACAGCGTCAACTCAGGTCGACCAAGATCGCCAGCAGCCTTGTCGGTCCCCAACTGGTGCTCGCGAGGACACTCCCTGTTCGACACGCGGACCAGCCCGTCGAGCCGAGTCCGAATGACAAGGACGGCCGCTGGACGAACGACCGCTACAACGAAGCTCAGGCGGCCATGACCGAGGTCGCTCGCGACTATCCGGTTCAGTTCGCGGACTTCCTTCGCGTGGTCGACCACGAAATCGCGGTATTGCCGGAAAAGGACGTCGTCAATTGCTATGCACTGACGTCGGAACGGGATTGGACGTACGTCACGCCGTCTGCCTCCCGCCGCTACGGTCTGGCTTCGGCGCCCTCGGACCCGGAGACCTCCAACTTCGTCTTCAGCTTCCCCCAGATGGAACAGTCGAGCGTGCTGATCAGCAAAGCGCAATCCGTCGGCTTCGACCAGGCACGTCTTCCGCTGGGCATCGAACACCTGACGCGGGACTTCCTGAAGGCCCTGGACGACAACGAGCACAAGGTGGACTCGAGCCAGGTGCGGCAAGCGCGGCAGCGGCTCGAGGAATCCCTGATCTTCTTTGCCGAGCGCATGCTGTTCGTGGTCAACACCGTCACGAAGACCGCGATCGAGCACGACATGGGCGCGCGGCCCGACATGACGAACGCCGCCAGCCAGGTGCGCAACGACGGTGTCCACAGCTACGCCGGCCTGCGTGCCGAGCGCGTCGATCGCCTGGTCGGTCGCACGGCCGTCCTGCAGAGCCTGGGCAACTCCCTCGTGCTGCAGGCCAACGACCTGCGGCGCCAGCTCAATCACTCCATCCGGCAGGAGAGCCGCCTGCAAGGCGAGATCGATGCGACGCGGCGTGCGCTCAATCCCGGCGCCCCGGCCGTCTTCGACGCGCTGATGCTGCAGGCCAAGGCCGACCTCGCGCGGCAGGCCGCCGCCGCCGACCGGGTCAAGGCGGCGGAATCGGCGGCGACGATGCGCTCGACCGATGCGGGCAAGGCGGCCGACACGGCGGAGGCCGCGGCGAAAGCCGCGTCCGAGGCGTTGAGCGAACGCGCCAGGGCCTTCAAGCCGCTGGAATCGCTGGTGCGCACGTATGTCCCCGCGAACGATCGCGGCAGCGTCTATCCGCAGAATGCCAAGGCCGATCCATCGGAAGGCAATGACCAGGTGCGATTGCAGAAGTCCCTCGAGGCGTCCTTCCCGACCGCCGACGACGTGACGAGCAACGACTACCTGAACGCGATCCGCGACTGGCTCCGGCTGACGTCGAGTGGCCTGGGCGGCACCGGCGCCCGCTACGAACGACTGACCAGCGCACTGGCCTACCTGAACGATGCGGCATCGCCGCTCACGGCCACTCCGCCGCCGGCGGGCAAGCGGGGCGATCTCGACAAGACGATTCGCGAGCTCCTGATGGACTGGGCCAGCGACCAGGCGATCCAATTGGCGACCCTGGCAGCCGAGGCCAGGACGAAGGCCCAGGCAGCCAACACCGCGAGCGCCAAGTTCGCCAAGGCGCAGGCACAGGTCAGGGCGAAGGCCGCTGCCGCGCCGGCCGCCGCGGCCCCATCGCCGGAGCCATCGGACATCCTCAAGGTCTTGACCGACCGTCGCGCGGACGTGCTCGCCGAAGCCGCGACCACGACCAACGGCGATCCGGCCTCGCTGATCCAGATCCTGGCCCGAAGGATCAAGGACCTGCCCAAGCAGACGGTGGAGACGAGCGCCGCGCAGACCTTCCTGGCCAACTTCCAGCCGCCGCCCGTCACGGCGTACTCGCTGCCGCCCGACTGGAAGGGCAAGACGGCCACCGACGTCTACGACCAGCTGATCGCGCAATTGCGCCAGGCGCGCATCCAGGCCGAGCTGAACGGCCTCACGCAGCAATCCACGAACGTGCAGCGGGCGATCAACCTCGCCTATGAGGCCCGCTCGGGCGTCGCGTTCCTGCGGCCGGCGAGCGACTATCTGAAGAGCGTCTATTCGTCGACCAACCTCCAGACCGCCGATGATCCAGCGCAGAAGAACCTGCTGGACGCGTGGTGGCAGAGGACGATGTTCGCCAAGTGGGGCGAGAACAAGTACGAGCTCGAGGCGCGGCAACAGGCCGAGAAGCTCTATTGGCAGAACATCAACCGGGTCAGCCTCTCCGGCGGCGGCAGGACCAACTACGTGATCGCCAAGGACGACATCGGCAACTGGTACGTCAAGGCGTATTCGGCCGACCCCGGGCCGATCATCCGGTCCGCGCAGAACCTGGCCTTGTTCAGCAGCGGCCAGAAGCTGAACGTCAACCTCCTCAACCGGGTGGACATCCAGCGCCAGTTGACCGCCACCAAGGACCCCGTCGAGAAGGACAAGCTGCGTGGCGACCTGACGCGCCACGCCGCGGAGGGCAACGCGTCGCTGCTGAAGGTGCACGATCGCTACGCCGCGCAGTACGTCCTGGCGTTGACGCAGGCGGCGCAATCGCTGCAGCTCCTCAAGGACACCTTGATCCCCGGCATCAAGAAGACGGTGGCGGACGCATTCCCCGCGGAGACGACCAAGCCCGACGCGGCCCAGCTCGGTACCGGTCTCGCTTCCGCGCTCACGGAGTTCTCGGATGCCGTCGCCAGGCTGGATCCCGCGCTAAAGCTCGCGGACACCGACGCGACCCGGCTGGGCAAGATCGAGGACGCCGTCTTCAACAGCCTGGACGCGTTGCGCCGCTATCGGCGATCGATCTACGGCCAGATGAATGCCAATTCGACGACCGGCATGTGCTCCGCCGAGCTGGCAACCTGCACGAAGGCCGCCAGCGTCGCGCAGGGCTACGTCAAGGATCAGCTGACGGCCATCGCCACGCCGTACCGATCCGCGCTCGCGACCTACGACAACGCGCTGTTCAACCTCGAGGACATCGCGACATCGCAGTGACCGCGCGACGGTCCTAGGTCCTGGACAGCCGCCGGAACGCGCTGAAGTGCCGCAACGCGCCCTGGCCGTCGCCCGCGCCTTCGAGCAGCAGCCCGAGGTTGTAGTGCGCATCGGCCATGGACGGGTCGAGTTCGAGGGCGGTCGCGTAGGCCTGCATCGCGCGGTCGCGCTCGCCCAGGTCCTCGAGCGCGACCGCGCGGTTGAAGTGCAGCAGCGCATTGGCGATGCCCTGCGCCACGGCGTCCTCCAAGAGCGAGACCGCCTCCTCGCAGCGCTGCGTCTCGCACAGGAGCGCGCCGAGGTTGACCAGCGCGTCGACGTGATCGGGCTGCTGCGCCAGCGCGTTGCGGTAGGCCTGCTCGGCCCGGGTGGCGTCGGAGGCCTCCAGCTCCTGGCCGAGTTCGAACCAGTCCGGCGCCGCCTGTGCGGGCGCGGGCAGCCGGTCCGCGACGTGCACGACCGCGTCCGGCGTCAGCTGCACCTCGAAGTCCAGCAGCAGCTGGCCGGTCGTCGCCTCGCGGACGCCGCCGGCATCGCGCACCGCCACGTCCGTGCCCGCCGACGTGATGCGCAGGCCGGTGAGCGGCATGTCCGCCGGCAGGCTGGCCC
>Ga0075366_10002063_pt1 | contig 10204 bp, 7 predicted proteins | sample EndMethybrTD3031_FD_72351 | JGI IMG/M metagenome (GOLD analysis project Ga0075366, IMG submission 72351) | Populus endosphere microbial communities from Tennessee, USA - Endosphere MetaG P. TD hybrid TD303-1 | ecosystem: Host-associated > Plants > Roots > Endosphere | place: USA: Tennessee... | reverse complement strand
AGGCCATAAGCCGGCTTTTGCTGATCTTTTTTTTACTCCGGTTCAATAATGGCCAAATTGTACAATGCTATGCCGGGCTTAACTAAAAATATCAACCGTTGTGCAACACTCACCGCAGCCGGAGAGAGGGTCGGCCAGCGCAGCGTAGCCGGGGTGAGTCTTAGCCGCTATGCGATATACGTCATTGTCTCTTCATTGGCAAACCAAATTAAACAACCTCCCCCCTTCGTTTACTATTATTATTGAACAAAGAAATTATAGGTACCCGAATCGGAGATATTGCCGTTGGCATCTATAGTAACAACGCGCCAGTAATAAGTGGTATTTGCTCCTACCGTTACATCATTAACAAAAGTATCTGTAATATGGTTCCTGAACAGATCGGGGTTACCCGATGGACCAAAATATACATCATAAGCTACAATATTTGAACTAACCGAGCTTCCCTTCCATGTAAGGTTTACTTTGGTGGTACCAGGGCTTATAATAGCGCCAAATGCGGGTGCCGTAATTTCTGCCGGGAAGGGTGCATAAGTTACAACTCCTGGCCCGGCGTTGTAAAATTTCCAGGTATCACTTTTGGTTACAACCGATGATTTATTTGATTTAGAACTGATATACCATGAGTAAGGAGTATTACGGAGCAGTTTTACCGTTGCACTTGTTGAGGATATGGTTTGTGTTGCTGCTGCTTTGGTTAATAGGTTTGTTATTGTTAAATCGTACTGATTTGTATTGGTTGATGCGTTCCAGGAAAAAGCAACCGAGCTTTCTGTGGCCGATACAATTGTTCCGGTAAGGCAGGGCTGATCTTTTAGCGGCGCGGATAAAGTTGCTATGCCTGGCGTAGGTGCAGGCGCTTTTTTCCCGCACGATGCTAAAGCCAATATGGTTATTAAAGTTAAAATACGCTTCATCATTTTTTTACAATTTTATAGCCGGACTTATTGTTATCCAGGTTTAAATTAAGATAATATACCCCGTTTGGCAGGGCCGACATATCAAACTGCATGACGCCCGATTGATTGGTGTATTTGTTATTAAGCACGGTTTTACCACTCATGGTGTTAATCACGTTAACGCCCACGTTATTAATGGTTTGGTTGCCGATATTAACGTTAAGTATGTTTTGAAACGGATTGGGAAATGGTACAATCTTATCGGCAACTATAATCACTTTTTCAATTATCCCCTGGCATAGGTTATCTGTTGTTATACTGAGTTTATTGTATCCGGCAGATAGCGGCAAGCTAATTTCCTTTTGCGTGGTATTATACGTTGCGCTATTTAAAACTATCCTGAACGATGTACCGCCATCCAACTGCAAGTTCAAATTATTGAGCTTAGGATCTACAGTCGAGTAAACTGAAAGGTCCTTAGGTTCGGTAACTTTTACCTGGAAACATTGGCTAAAAATTTCGTCATCAACCGAAAAACAAATATTGTACTCGCCAGGCGACAGGTTGTTTACAGTAAGCGAATCGGTAAAGGGGTAAGATTTGTTCAGCCCGTTTCCTGTTAATGCCGCGGTATATTTAAGTTTTTGCAATGCCGCTATGTTGATGAGCCCATTGTTACTTCCTTTACAGGTTGCACTTACAACACTGATGTTGAAATTATTGGGCGGCAGTTGCAGCTGCGATAAAACGCTGACGTATAATGAATAAGTAGTATAATTATTGGCGGTAATGGCAACCGTATAAGCGCCTGTTTTGGTGGCTACATAGGAATTAGTTGTCGCGCCGGGTATTTCCTTCCCGTCAACTGCCCACTGGTAAGTATAACCCGTTGATGGCGAAGCCGACAGCGTAACGCTGCCACCCTTAACAATAGTGGTTGAACCTGTGGCCGTAATTAACGGCACCGGCGCTATAATCAGTTTACCGGCTACATAATTAAATGTGTAATTTTTTGCAGTGGCACCTGTTGCCGTTATAGGGTAAGTACCAGCTGCTGAGTTTTTGGTTGCAGTGGTACTGATTGAAGGCCGGGTAATAATTACAGTTGTATCCTGCCCATAAACAAACCCTTTATAGCCAACCGTTAAAGGCGGATTATCTTTCAGGACGGTTTTTATTTTATCATCGGCTGTAACCGTTAAAACCGCTTTATTAACCGTTAATGGCTGGCTAACAGGCACAGCAGCCGTATAATTAACATTGCCATCCTGGTTGGCTGTTATAGTGGTTGTACCTGCGCCCTTAATGTGTATTTTATCTTTAACAATAGTTGCCACCGCTGTATCGCTGCTACTGTAACGGATCTTAATCACCGTATCGGTGCTGGTAGCAAGCGGGCTATAGTCAATGGCTCCGTAGTTAACGGCCTGCAATTTATTAAAGGTAATAGTTTGTGAACCGATGCCTACTGTAATATTCACCTTCGCACTTGACGAACCCGAGCCGTTATATGCCGTAACAGTATAATCTTTGGCAGGCCATACAGATAAGGGGGTACCATTGATTACACCCGCACTGTCTATACTAAGACCCAGGGGCAAACGCGGACTGACAGTATAACCGTTAACGGCAACTTTTCTGATCCTGTCATTACCCGGGTCGGCAATCAGCAGGTTATTTTTACCATCAAAAGTTAAACCCATGCTGCCCCTGTAGCTGCTTAAGGTATCAGTAGCATCATTAAACGTTCTGTATGACCCGCCCGAAAATGGATGCTGCCCTATTTGTTTGCCGCTCTTATCAAACTGTATGATATTGTAAGCCTCGACGGTTGAAAGATATACCCGGTTCAAATTATCAACGGCAATGCCATATGGCGATATATAAGTGGTATCAGAAAATGTATGCACAAAGCCAGGCCCACTTGCTGCGGTGAATACCTGCCTGATGCAATTATTTCCCTGATCGGCCACATAAACAATTCCATTTTTATCTACAGCAACACTATATGGTACCTTAAAAGTTGCTCTTAAACCAGGACCATCATCACGTCCGGGAGCGCCTGTACCGGCAATTGTGCTAACGTCGCCCGAAGGTGTTATCGCCCTGATCATGTTGTTGTAAGAATCTGCAACAATAATATTGCCCGATGTAGCATCATAAGCTAAGCTGTACGGGAGGTTAAAGCGTGCAGCTGTCCCGTTACCATCTTTATTACCATAGTTCACATGGCCCGCAAAGGTGCTTACCATACCAGTGGGCGTTATCTTCCTGATCATGTTATTGCTAAAATCAGCAACGTATACATTATCATTCTTATCTACCGTTACCCCTGTAGGATAACTAAACCTTGCTGCAGTATCCTGACCGTTTACCGCGCCTTTTTTTGGATTGCCCGCAAATGTACTTACCACGCCTTTAGCCGAGATCTTCCTGATCATGTTTAAGTTGGCATCGGCAACATACATATTTCCCTTGCTATCAACGGCAACGCTAACCGGGTTTTCAAAACGGGCATATTTGGCCAAGGTATCTTTGTAGCCATAGTATCCACTACCGGCCAACGTAGCAACTTTTGAATAAATTTCTTTGGGTATTGCGCCGCCCGTATTTTTTGGCGCTCCGAGGGTTGCTTTTGTGCCTACTGTAAATTTTACAGCACCACTATAGCTGATTGCCGGCGCCTGGGCATGCGTGTATTTGGAAAAACACAATAATGCTATGCAGGCTATGATAAGGTAAAGTTTCCTCATTAATATCGGTTTAGGAATTAAAAGAAAGTTTGAGTTAAAAATTTTATGGAAAAATATCAAAAATTGCAATAAGTACCAAATAGTTATGAGATGTTTATTTAAAAGATATTAAAAGCTTATGCTTTATTTAGGTAGGTTATTACAACATTATCATTAAGTTAATTTTCAATCAGTAGTTTATTACATAAAGCTACATCAAACCTGTTACGCTAAAAACAGCAATGGCCTAACCATTTTTGATTAAGCCATTGCAGATATTAAATCAGTTATCATATCCCCCAAAAGATCGCCTGGAAGGTTGTAAGTACAAAAATCTTTTATCCTAAATCAAAAAATCTTGATACTTACTACTTGATACTATTTACTACTATTTATATCCCCGAAAGATCGCCAATCTGCTCGGTTTTTACCAGCCGTCGTATGTCAAACCCTTTGTTTGCGGCACGTACCATTAGTTGGTTATAAGTTTGGTCATCTAACGTTGGCCTGCGGCTTAAAATCCACAGGTATTTGCGGTTAGGGTGTCCAACCATGGCGTAGCTATAATCTTTAGCCAGGTCAATAATCCAATACTTTCCTTTAAAAGGCCAAAAAAACTGCACGTCAAGTTTGGAGTTAACGCCTCTATCGGTTACGGTAGCCCGCCCTTCCGTTACTTTAAGTTGATTGCCTTTTACACACCGGTTTTTTACAATGATGCTGCCATCCTTATTTAGGCCGTAAGTTGCAGATGTGCAGGAACATCCTTTTTCAAAAGGCTGCTGAAAAGCGGCTACCTCAAACCAGGTACCCAGGTATTTTTTTATGTCGACGTAATTTACGGTTTCCAAAGGTTTTTCTTTTGCCTGTTGCAATGCCAAAGCAGCAGCAGCGGCCAAACCCAATACTACAGAAGTTGCCAAAATCTCTTTCTTCATATTCCAGTAACGATCAGCGGGAGCAAAAAGTTTAAGCCGAAGGCAGATATTTACGCAACTTAGCCCACCAAAATATTTAATTACCTTTGTCACAAAGTGTTAAAATTGAATAATACAGGCATATTACAGCATAAAAACAACATCAGTATATTGGGCTGCGGCTGGTACGGGCTGGCGCTGGCAAAGGCACTGATTAGCGATGGCATACAGGTAAAAGGGTCAACAACATCGGAGCAAAAAATGGCTTTGCTGGCTGATGAAGGAATTGAGCCATACCTGGTCAATTTCTCTGCAGATGACGAAACCTATAATGCTGATTTCTTTAATTGCGAAGTACTTTTTATCGCGATACCGCCAAAAGCCAGATCGGGCGCCGGTGCCGAATTTATTCCTAAAATACAGGGTATACTAAGCGCAATCAGGCTTCACCATGTAAAAAAGGTGGTATTCATAAGTTCCACGGCGGTATATGCCGATTTAAACTGCGAAGTAGATGAACGCACCCCTCCGTTGCCGGATACCGAATCGGGCAAAATTCTGCTGGAAGCCGAAAACCTGTTCAAAAATGACCCGGCATTTAAAACAACCATTATCCGCTTCGCGGGATTAATTGGCCCCGGCCGAAATCCCGGACGTTTTTTTGCGGGTAAAAAAAATATCCCAAATGGGAATGCGCCGGTTAACCTGATACACCTGGACGATTGTATTGGATTAACAAAAGCCATTATTACCAAAGATGCCTTTGGTTACCTGTTTAACGGTTGCGCGCCGGATCATCCGGTCAAGTCAGCGTTCTATACCAAGGCGGCTGCGGATGCCGGGTTGGAAAAACCAGAGTTTATTGATGAATTGAAAGCGTGGAAGATTGTAAAGAGTGTAAATATTGAAGCGATATTGAAGTACCGGTTCAAGGCCTCAATTCAATAAAACGGAACAGTTAAAGCTACATTTGCCAAACGCCTAAATTTTGCAACCGACTGAAAATCAAAAAACTAAGCGTTCCATCACCAATTTTCCACAAAAGCTAAATAGCTGACAATCAGGACACATGTGTTCCAACGCGTTCCACCGTTCCAGTGGAACACTCATGCTTAAATACTTACTTATAATAAGTTTTGAACCATTTGGGCACCTGGGTTGACGGAATTTTATCCCAAATTTTTCTTTTGCCTGATTTTTTAAAATGAGCAGCTAAAGTAAATGGTTCGTCATTTTTGGAGTTATCAAAAAAGAAGGCCTGATAAGCTATTTGAGAAGCTTCATACATCAAACCCAAGGCCCTCTTATACCTTTCTCTTATCCTATCTTCAGGAACATGATGTCCATTTTGTTTTACACGTAGTTTTACACGATAGATATTTATTTCAGGAGATTCGGTCGATACAAAATACAAATAAACTTTATATCCGGCTTCACTAGCCCTTTTCATGATATCAAGATTTGAATCGTGCGAAAACACTGTTTCAAAAGAAAACCGCTCCCTTTTGGACAATAAAACCTCTCTTAAAAAACGTGCAATAATTTGAGCCAACCGATCCACGATTGTAGGTAAAACCATCTTAAGGTTGTCTCCTGTCAGCACAAATCCCGCCTCAAGATTCTCGAGGGTAAATTTATCACTCAAAAGCCCTGATTGTTGGGCAAAAGTTAAGATAGCTTCTTTAGTTGTTTCAACTTCATAGGCTTTAAAACTAAATGAATCTGTCTTTAAAGCTAAGGCAATATCATCTGCATTTATGTATATCCCAAAATCAATCGGCTTTCCATCTACTTTCGCCTCTCTTATTGATTTAACTACGGTGCTTTTTCCAGATCCGTTGGGTCCTGCAAATACTCTAAGCCTTAGTTGGGCAGAGCTATTATCTTTTTGCATTGGCCTGTGTTAAGGTTGGTATTAGATTTCAGACAACTTAACAATATGTCCATCTTCATGCTGCTCCACAACCCAACCATCCTTAACTGTAACAACATAGCCCATAATTTCCATTGCATTTTTTGCAGCCAACCTGCCCGCGCTTTTCGCCTTGGCAACCAAAGTCCTCTTTGTTAAATAGGCATATCCATCTTCTGTGGTATGTCTGGACTCCTTTTTTAACGTTGTTTTCATAAATTAAAGTTAAGATTATTTTACCATCTAACATAATTTTTCAATCGATTCAAATACAGCAGAAGGCCTCGCTCATCTGCTATATTCTCCGCCATCTGGCTTCTCCCCCATCACAAAAACCAGCCTTCCTCCCTTCAAAATATCACTATGACTGATATAATTCTTCAGATATGGTTTTCCATCCAGGCTGATGCTTTGCACATATTTATTTGCTGTCGATAGGTTTTTTGCCTCGATAATAAAACTTTTGTTACCGGGCAATGCCAAACTAACCTTACTCAACTGTGGTGCGCCAAATACATATTTACCATCGGCAGGGTTAACCGGGTAAAAGCCCATAGCGGTAAAAATATACCAGGCCGACATTTGCCCGCAATCATCGTTGCCCGACAGTCCGTCGGGCTTGTTTTGGTAAAACTGATCGGAGATTTGCCTAACCAGCCGTTGCGTTTTGGCAGCATCGCCGGCGAGTGTGTACAGGTAAGCTATGTGATGGTTAGGCTCGTTTCCGTGCGCGTACTGCCCTATCAGCCCGGTAACATCCAGTGTTGAGCCTTTGCCAAATACTTTGGAATCCATACTGAACAGGGAATCGAGTTTGGTTAAGAAAGCCTTCCTCCCTCCCATTAAGTTAATTAACCCCGGAATGTCCTGCTGTACCTGCCAGGTGTATTGCCAGGCGTTACCCTCGGTATAATCGTCGCCTATGGCCAACTGCCCGCTATCCAGGTTGGCAAAGGGTTGTACCCAGTTACCATCGGCCAGTTTGCCCCGCATCAGGTTGGTTGATTTATCGAACAGGTCTTTATAAAATGCAGAACGTTTAATAAAATAATTGTAATCTGCCGTTTTGCCCAGCAATTTGGCCAACTGAGCGGCACACCAATCATCATAAGCGGCCTCCAGCGTACGCGATACCGCCTCGTGCTTTACCGAATCGGACGGCAGGTAGCCATACTTCACGTACAAATTCCAATTGTATTTGGGATTTTTGTTAGTAGTGAGGGTAGCTTTTATAGCAGCAAATGCTTGCTCTTTGTCAAAGCCTTTAATCCCTTTCAGGCTCGCATCCACTATAACCGGAACAGCATGGTTGCCTATCATGGCATAGCTTTCTTTGCCGAACAACGTCCACACAGGCAATAATTTGGCTATGTTGAAGTGTTGCAGCATACTCTCAACCATTTGCCCATCCTTATCCGGGCAAATGAGGGTATACAGCGGATGGGCCGCCCGGTAGGTATCCCATAGTGACAAGGTAGAATAATAAACCTTATCGGCAGATTGATGCACCAAGCCATCGGCGCCGCGGTATTTGCCATCAACATCGGCAATGTTATTGGGCTGAATAAGGGCATGATAAACACTGGTATAAAACGCTGTTTTTTGCTCTTCTCCTCCCTCGCCCTTCAACCTGGCAAAATAGCTTTCCCAAACCTTAGCCGCACCTGCTTTAACCTGGGCGAAGGTTTTGTTGCCTGTTTCAGCCGCGAGGTTTTTGCGGGCGCCATCAATGCTCACCGCCGAGATGCCAACTTTAACTTCTATAGTTTCGCCGGGTTTGGTGTCAAAATCAACAACCAGGCGGCGGTGGGTATCGCCATCAATAAAATGATAACCGGTAAAGGCTTTGCCGAAAGTAGCTGCAAAAAAAATTTTCTTCTCAACCCATTGCCTGGTATAGGCATATCCGCTAATATTGGTTTTGCTGTTGATGGTAACGCTGCCTTCGGATACATGTTCCTTCAACTGTTCGGCATCTTCAACCAGGCCGCTTTGCATATCAATCAGTAAATGCGATTTACCGGCTTTGCTAAATGTATAACGATGCAAACCCGCATGTGCCGTAGCGGTAAGCTGCGCTTTGATGTTATGATCGCCTAAAACAACCTCATAGTACCCCGGCGATGCTTTTTCTGTTTGGTGCGAAAATTTGCTCACGAATTTATCGGGATCTTTCCCCTGGAAAGGGAAGATTAATACATCGCCTAAGTCAACGCCGCCTGTGCCGCTTAAATGGGTGTGGGCAAAGCCGGTGATCACACTATCTTCATAACGGTAACCCGAGCAGTAATTCCAGCCAAAGTTGCCGGTTTCGGGGCTTAATTGCACCAACCCGAAAGGAACGGTTGCCCCCGGGAATGTATGCCCGGTTGCCGATGTACCGATAAAAGGGTTTACATATTTGCTATACGTTTGAGCGTGCAGGCTTACCGTTGCGATCAAACAGATTATCAACAGCAATATTTCCCAAATGCCTTTATATCGCATCATCAACCGGTTAGTGTAACATATAACGTTGCGGGTCGAGCGCCTGGCCGTTAGCAGCTTTTAGCATGATCAGGTCCTGCGTCCTGTTTATATTATCGGCAATATAATATCCGCTTAAATTGTATACGCCTTTTTTAAGGTGCAGCAATGCCTTTTGCGGCTCAACGTAAGTGTTTTTACTCCTGTAGATGACGGGCTGTCCGTTTAAAAACAATGCCGGGCTAACCTCAAATCCCGAAGTAAGCTGATAGTCGCCATCGTGTTCAATTTTCAGGTAACCGCTCATTTTAACCCAGGTAAGGTTGCCATCGCTCACCGGCAATACCATGGGGTTGGTGCTGTTTATTACAGCTGTTGCCACCTGGCTAAGCGTATCCAGCCTGGCATAGTCGGTTTCTTTACTTTTAATGAGTTTATAATCTAAACCTAGGGTCAAAGCGGCCTCATCTAAAATTACCGGCTTTAAATCAATATGTTTTATAGTTGCTACCTGCAAAATGTGTTGCTTGTTAAGCGTCCACGTGGTATAGGTTTTAATAACCAGGCTATCTTTAAGCGTGGCGCTGATATTTAACGGGAATGCCTGTGGTTTCGCGGTGCTATCGGGCATTTTGCCATTTAGGGAGTAGCGTACCTGGGCACCCAGTAGCGGGTATTTAAGTACCAGCCCAAATTGATTGCTGTTGGTTACTATATTATCCATGCCCACAATATCGGGCAGGCGGGCATTCCAGTTCCATAGTTTGAAATAGCTGTATTGCTGCTTCATTTTATACGCAAACCTATCAAGGTTTTTGTTTTCTGTTGCCGACCAGGTTAATTCGGCAACAGCCAGCGCGCGCGGGTAAACCATGTATTGTAAGTGCAGGGCATTGGGTACTTTTTCGGCCCAGATATTGCCTTGTGCACCTAAAATATACGTAGCTTCTTCTGGATTGAGCTCTTTCGACATAGGCTCGTAATTGTATACCATTTGCCATGGCACCGGCGGATTCCAGCCAATTGGCTCCAAATCCTCACTGGCCTGGGGGGCATCAAAGTACATGTAAGGCAATGGTGTCATCACTACATGGTGGTGCATCCTGGCGGCAGCTATACCGCCGGCCTCGCCCTGCCAACTCATTACCGTCGCCGATTCGGCAAGGCCGCCTTGTAATATCTCGTCCCACCCTATCAACTTTTTATTTTTGGAGAGCAGGAATTTTTCGATGCGTTTAATGAAATAACTTTGTACTTCCTTTTCGCTTTTCAGGCCTT
>Ga0075366_10002062_pt1 | contig 10204 bp, 8 predicted proteins | sample EndMethybrTD3031_FD_72351 | JGI IMG/M metagenome (GOLD analysis project Ga0075366, IMG submission 72351) | Populus endosphere microbial communities from Tennessee, USA - Endosphere MetaG P. TD hybrid TD303-1 | ecosystem: Host-associated > Plants > Roots > Endosphere | place: USA: Tennessee... | reverse complement strand
TGCGGCGGCGCAAGTCGAGCTTCATCCACGGCGCCGAGGACGACGTTCGCGCGCTCGGTGCTCACCTCGCCGCGCATCTGGAGCGCACGGCACGTCCGCTCGCCATGAGTGACGAAGCGTCTCGCTAGACTTGCCAAGTTCCGCGAAAGGCTCGTGAGGGTCTCGCGAGTCTGATGGAAGGGACCGGTTCGATGCCTGCTGGAGCGCCCGAATTGGCTGAGCTGCTGGAGCGTGCGCCGGCGCTGCTGGCACTCTCGCAACAGCTGGATCGTGCGCGCTCGCGCGGCGGCGTGGTGCTGGTTGCCGGAGAGGCGGGCATCGGCAAGTCCACCTTGCTGCGCGCGGCAGCCGAGTCGCATGACGCGGTGTGGTGGGGTTGCTGCGATGCACTGGCCACGCCGCATCCGCTCGCACCGCTGCTCGATATCGCCAGGGAGGTCCAGCCGCGCTTTGCCGGCCGTCTCAGCGGGCCGCGGCCGGCGCTGTTCGACGCCGTGCTCGACGATCTGCGCGCGGCCCCATCGCCCGTGCTCGTCGTCATCGAAGACGCGCACTGGGCCGACGACGCCACGCTGGACCTGCTGAAGTTCCTCGGCCGGCGCATCGCGCTCACGCACGCCGTGCTGGCGATCAGCTTTCGCGACGACGAGGTCACCGCCTCGCATCCGCTGCGCAGGCTGCTGGGCGAGCTGCCCGCCGGCGACGTGACGCGAGTGGACCTGCAGCGCCTGTCGGAACGTGCCGTCGAGGCGTTGGCGCGGCATGCGAGGCGCCCGGTCGAAGGCGTGTACGACGCCACCCGCGGCAACCCGTTTTTCGTGACCGAGGTACTGCGCGAGGCCGATGCTGCGGTGCCGCGCAGTGTCCAGGACCTGGTGCTCGCGCGCTACGCGCGGCTGTCGGGCGCGGCACAGGCCATCCTGCGTGTCGCGGCGCTCGTGCCGGCGCGCATCGAACGCTGGCTGGTCGAGGCCATGCTCTCGCCCGACGCCGCCGATCTGGAGGCCTGCCTGAACTCTGGCCTTCTGCAGTCCGAGGGATCGCACCTGCACTACCGCCACGAACTGGCGCGTGCGGCGATCGAATCGTCGCTGCAGCCGCCGGTTGCTCAGGGGCTGCATCGCCAGTTGCTGCGCACGCTGGAAAGTAGCGGCAGGCCGATCGCGGTCGCACGCCTTGCGCACCACGCCGGGATGGCCGACGACGCCGACGCCGTGCGCCGCTTTGCGCCGGCCGCTGCCGAGGAGGCCGCCTCGCGCGACTCGCACCGCGAGGCCGCGGGCCACTGGCAGGCGGCCTTGCGCTGCCCGGTGACGGATGGCGACCAGGCGCTTCGCCTGGCGTGGCTCGAGGCTTACGCGCAGGAGTGCCACCTGCTCGATCGTTTCGCAGAGGCTCTCGACGCCCGTCAGCAGATGGACCAACTGCTGGAGCGGGCCGGCGACACGAGGCGGCGCGCACTGAACCTGAGCCACACGGCGCTGCTTCACGTCCACATGACGCAGAACGCGCTGGCCGACAGCGCAAGCCGGCGATCGATCGACCTGCTCGAGTCCCTGCCGCCGGGGCGGGAGCTCGCGACGGCCTACAGCGTCGAAGGCTCTCTGCGAATGCTCAATCGCGAGCACGAGAGCAGCCTGGCGTGGTGCCACCGCGCCATCGAGATGGCGCAGCGCTTCGATGTACGCGGGCGCGAACTCGTCGCGCGGGTCACCGCGGCGGTGGCGACGATGTTCATCGACTACGACACGGGCTGCAACGCAGCGCTCGAGGTGTTGGCGCTGGCACGCGCCGAGAGCCGCCATCAGGTGGTCGCCAGTACGCTGCTGAATCTGGGCTCCGCGTCCGGCGAACTGATGCAACTGGCCGCTGCCGAGCGCTGGCTGCGGGAGAGCATGGCATTCGCAGCGGAGCACGAGATGGACGGCAGCGTCCACTACGCGCGCGCGTGGATGGCCTTGTGCGAATTGCGCCGCGGACGATGGGACGATGCTGCAGAGCATGCGGATTTCGTCGCGGGGCGCACTGGCGCGACTTCCATCAGCCGGCTGGTCACGCTGGTGGCGCTGGGCCGGCTTCGCAGTCTGCGGGGCGATCCGGGCGCACTTTCCACGCTCGATGAAGCGCTGGCGCTGGCCGGGAGCAGCGGTACCTTGCAGCGCCTCGCGCCGGTGAGCGCCGCGCGCGCCGAGGCCGGCTGGCTGCGCGGTGACCTCACGGCTTGCGATGCCGAGGCACGCGTCGCGCTGGCACTTGCGCAGCAACGCGGGCACTCGTGGTTCATCGGCGAACTCGCCCTCTGGTGCTGGCGTGCGGGTACGCTGCACGAGGTGCCCGAACATTGCGCGCAACCGTACGCGCTCGAGATCGCCGGCCGTTGGCGCGAGGCTGCCGCAGCCTGGCAGCACCTGGGCTGCCCGCTCGAGCAGGCACGCGCGCTTGCCGGCGGCGACGCGCTGGCGCAGCAGGAGGCACTCGCGATGCTCGATCGCATCGGCGCGCAGCCCGAGGCCGAGGCCTTGCGCCGTCGCCTGCGCGAGGCCGGTGTGCGCGGCGTGGCACGCGGCGCGCGTGCAAGCACGCGCGGCCATCCTTGCGGGCTGACCAGCGCCGAGATGCGCGTGCTCGCGCTGATGGGCGAAGACCTGCGCAACGTGAACATCGCCGAGCGGCTGCATCGCTCGGTCCGCACGATCGATCACCACGTCGCCGCGGTGCTTGCGAAGCTGGAGGTGAGCACCCGTCTGGAGGCGGTGCGGCGGGCCGAGCGGGAAGGGTGGCTGACGAAGCCGCCGCTCTCGCAAACCACGCAATCTGGGCAACCCGGCGAGCCAAGATAGGCAAGCGTGCCGTCGCGTGCGGCGAGGTGGATCGGCACAGTTCGAAGCACGCCGGCGCGGTTGCCGGCGGCAACTTCATCATCAAGGAACCACCATGGCCCGCTACATGATCGAACGGCATTTCCCTCAAGGACTGTCGATTCCCCTGACCGACGCCGGCAAGAAAGCCGTCGCCGGCGTCGTCGCCAACAACGCCGAGCACGGTGTCACCTGGGTGCACTCGTACGTGAACCCGGACCGCACCGGCACGTTCTGCGTGTACGACGGCCCGAGCCCGGAAGCCATCCGCAAGGTGGCCGAGCGCAACGGCCTGCCGGTCACGCGCATCACCGAGGTGAGCGTGCTCGACCCGTACTTCTATCGTCCCTGAAGACGAACTGGGCTGAACCCCGGCCCGCGCCGGGGGACGCCGAGCGCAGAATGTCCGCCTCTGCATCCCCCACGCGCGTGATGTCGGTTCGATTGCAACTGCTGGGCACTCCTGCGATCGAGTGCGACGGCATTTCAACGGCACTGCCGTTCGAGCGGCGTGGCCAGCTGGTCGCGCTGCTCGCATTGCGCCGCAGCTGGGTGGCTCGCACCGAGCTCGCCGCGATGCTCTGGCCCGACCAGGAAGCGAAGCTCGCGTTCAGCAATCTGCGCAAGTCGCTCTTCAGGCTGCAAAGCCTTCCGTGGGGCGGCCACCTCGAGTCGCAGGGCGGCTCGCTGCGTTTCCTTGCAGACACCGACGTGCTCGAATTCGAAGAGGCATTGCGTGAGCAGCGGCCTGCCGACGCGCTGGCGATCCATCGAGGCGCGCTGCTTGCCGGCTTCGACGACGACGCGAACGAAGCCTGGACCGGATGGCTGCAGTTCGAGCGAAGCCGGCTGCATGCAGCATGGCGCGGCGCCGCGCTGGCGCACCTGGCCGCAGACGGCGATACCACGGCTGGCATCGACCTCTCGGCGCGCCTGCTCGAGAGCGACCCGCTCGACGAAGGCGCGTTGCGCGCGCACATGATGCTGCTGGCGCGGGCCGGACAGACCGGTCGGGCGCGTCAGGTCTATCGCAAGTTCGCGGCGCAACTCGCCGACGAGCTCGGAATCGAGCCCGGAGCCGAACTGCAGGCGTTGAGCGAGTCGCTGAACAAGGCGGCCGCCGCTTCGCCTGTCGCACTGAGTGGACGCAAGCCCGGCACCGTCGACGCAGAAGGATTCGTGGGCCGTTCGGCCGAGCTGCGATGGATCGCCGAAACCCTGGCCCATGACGATGTTCGCTTGCTCTGTCTCGCAGGGCCGGGCGGTATCGGCAAGACACGCCTCGCCCGGCGTGCGCTCGCAGAGCTCGCGCCGCAGTTCGCGGGAGGGGGCGTGTTCGTGCCGCTCGAAGACGTGGGCGCGGCGGGCGAGCTCGTGGACCGCATCGCGCGCGAGACGGGCGTCGTATTGCGGGGCCGGGTGCCCCCCGCAGAGCAGCTCGCCGCGGGGCTTCGCGGCAGGCAGCTCCTGCTGGTGCTCGACAACTTCGAGCACCTCGTGGCCGACGCGCCCGCACTCGACGAGCTCCTGGCCGCCTGCCCCGAGCTGAAGATTCTCGTCACATCGCGCGTGCGCCTGGGTGTGGCCGGCGAGCGGATCCTGCCGCTCGAAGGGCTGCCGATGCCCGAGAGCGAGGATGAAGACCGCATCGACGCCTTCGACGCGGTGCGCTTGTTCGCCGCGGCGGCCCGCCGCGTCGAGCCGGCATTCGTCGCCTCGACCGAGGCGGCGGCGATCATCGACATCTGTCGCCAGGTCGATGGCATGCCTCTCGCCCTCGAGCTGGCCGCGGCGTGGACCCGGGTACTCTCGTGCGCGACGATCGCCGCCGAACTGCGGGCAGGAACCGACCTGCTGCGATCGACCGACACGACCCGCGCATCGCGGCACGCGAGCATCGAGCAGGTGTTCGAGCAATCGTGGCGCCGTCTCGCGAATGCGGAGCGCGATGCCCTGGCACGGATGGCGTTGTTCCAGGGCGGCTTCAGCGCAGAGGCTGCGCGAGCGGTCGCCGCGGCGCCGCTGCCGATATTCGGCGCGCTGGCCGACAAGTCGCTGCTGCGCAAGGACGGCGCGCGGCTCTCGCTGCATCCGCTGGTGCAACAGCTCGCCGTCGCACAGCTCGATGACGAAGCACGTGCGGCGACTCGCACCGCGCATGCGGAGTACTTCGCTCGCTTCATGACGCAGCTGAGAGACTCGTGCGCGAATGGCGAGCGCGCAACGCTCATGCTCCTCGACACCGAACTCGAGAACTGCCGGCTCGCACTCGATTGGGTCGTCGATCACGGGAGCGCGGAGACGGTGTGGGGTATCGCCTCGACGCTGCAGTTGTACTTCGATCACCGCGGCCGCTTCGAGGCCGGGCTGGCGCTCCTGCGCAAGGCGCTCGACGCGTCCAGCGTTCAAGCGGACCAGGCTGCGCAGGCCCGGCTGCTGGCCGAGGTGGCGCAGTTCCACTATCGGCTGGATCGCTATGCCGACGCGCAGGCGATGGCGGGACGATCGCTTTCCCTTGCGGGCCGGGCGGCGTCGCGTGCAGTCCGGATCCGCGCGCGCAACGTGCTGGGCGCCTGCGCGCTGCGCCTGGAACGGCTGACCGACGCGCGCGAACACTTCCAGCAGGTGCTTTCGCTTGCCACGGCCGACGACCGCCAACATGCCGTGGCAGCTGCGCTCGACCATCTGGCGCTTGTCGAAAAACGGCTCGGCCGCTTCGACGAAGCGCTGGCCCTGTCGCTCAAGTCCCTGGCCGAGCATCGCCGCATCGGCGACGGCGCCGGCGTGGCGCTGTGCCTGAACAATCTGGCCTCGCTCTATCGGGCGCGCAACGACGAGGACGCTGCCGCCGCCCATCTGCGCGAAGCACTCGTCATCAGCGAACGCGATGGTCTGCAGGGCACGCGCGGCTATGTGCTCGCCAACCTGGCTGAAGTGGCGATGAAGGCCGGAGACCTCGATGCTTCCACCGGCCATGCGCTGCGTGCCATCGAGGTCGCCGAGCTCACCGGTCACCGGGTACTGGTGGCGTGGATGAAGATTCACCTGGCACGCCTGGCTGTCCGCCATCACGATCTGGACACCGCGCATATCAGCCTCGCGACCGGCGCGGAGGTGACCTCCAGCCTCGCCATCCCCACGATGCAAGTCGCAGCGCTCGCGTGCTTCGCCGAGCTGCTTTTCGCGCGTGGCGAAGCCGCCGGCGCACGCTCGGTACTCGCCTTCGCCGTCGACCACCCGATCACGAGCGAACCGGATCGAGTCGAGTTGCGAGCGACGCTGCAGGCGTGGGGGGTGCAGCCGGCAGCGCCCTGGCCCGGCCTCGGGTTGGACGAACTGATGCATCGCATCGTCGTCGAGGCCGAGCTGGCGCACGCGCCGCTGCGCGCGCTGCTCGGCGCGCGCCCGACGCCCTCGCGAGCCTAGCGGCCCGGCCGCCGGGGCGTGCGCGGAACGCACGCGGAACGCCTGCTTTTGCACAGTCCGTCCATCGAAAGGGACGGACATGGACAACACGCACCTCACCTCGTCTGAAGCAGCCGCGCTCAGCCTGCGCTATGCCAAGTGCATCGAGACGTCCAAGCGCGTGCGCTGGGACATCGAGCGCGACGTCATCCGCGCTCGCCGCCTCGATTTCACGAAGAAGTTCCTGCCCGAGAGCCTCTCGCGCATCGGCGACCTGCAGTTCCTGAATCCTGCCGATGCGCGCTTCCTGTCGCAGATCCAGGGCCGCAGCTACGCCAACATGCTGGCGCTCGTCGAGCGCTTCATCGGCGCGAAGGCGATCGAGCTAGGCGCGCAGCACCGGCTGGGCGACCAGGTGGCGCTCGAAGCGCTGGTGCGCCTCACCGACGACGAGCTGAAGCATCAGACGCTGTTTCGCCGCCTCGATTTCCTGGCGAGCCTTCAGATGCCGCCTGGCTATCGCTTCGTGTCCGACGCGAACGAAGCGGCCGAGCGAGTGCTCGGCAAGTCGGGCTGGGCGGTGCTCGCGCTGATGCTCAACGTCGAGCTGTTCACGCTCGCGCACTACCGCTCGAGCATCGACCCCGACCCCGATCTGTGCGAGCTGTGGAAGGACGTGTTCCTCTTTCATTGGAAGGAGGAGTCACAGCACGCGATCGTCGACGAACTCGAATGGCGGCGCGAGGACGCGCGGGTGTCGGACCAACAGCGGGAGCAAGGCGTCGACGACCTGATCGACCTGATCGGCGTGCTCGACGCGATCGTGCACAAGCAGGCCGAGGCGGATGCCGGCTACTTCCTTCGCCATGTGCGGCGCTCGCCGAGCGCCGAAGAGGCCGCCATCGTGCGCGACAGGGTCCTCGCGGCGTACCGCTGGCAATACATCGTCAGCGGCAGCCAGGAGCCGCGTTTCTGCGCCGTCCTGAAAGAGCTGACGACACCTTCCCAACTGCAGCGCCTGCGCGCTGCCCTCGCGCCTGTCGTGGCGCATACCCACCAATGAACGTACCGACCATGAGCAATCAAACCGTTGTCCTCCTGCATTCGAGTGCCAGCTCGGCCCGCCAATGGCAGCCGACCATCCAGGCGCTGCCCCTTCGCTTCGACGTGCAGACCGTCGACTTCCACGGGCACGGCGCGCAGCCGCCGTGGAGCGGCGCTGGCCCGATGACCCTTGTCGACGAAGCCGCGCGCGTGGAGTCGCTGCTCGAGAAAGTCGGCGGCGCGCACCTGGTCGGGCATTCGTACGGTGGCGCCGTGGCCTTGAGGGTGGCGGCGCGGCGGCCGGGCCTCGTGCACAGCCTCGCGGTCTACGAACCGGTGCTGTTCGCGCTCTTGCGCCATGACCCGGCGTCGCGGCGCGAGATCGAGCGGGTCGTCGCCGTCGCCGAGGCGATGCGGCAGCGCCTGGCCCACGGGCAACCGCTGGCGGCGGCTCAGCAATTCATCGATTTCTGGTCAGGCGCCGGCACATGGTCGGCGCTGCCGGGAGATCGACAGACAGCGTTCGGCGCGCGGATTGGGCCGGTGGTTCGCCACTTCGACGCGTTGTTCGCCGACGAACTCGGCATCCGCGAGCTGGCGCGGCTGCGCATGCCCTTGCTGCTGCTCAGCGGCTCGCGCACCGTGCCTGCCGCGCGGCGCGTCGTCCATCTGCTTGCAGCCGCGCTGCCTGCGGTGCAGTGCGAAGCACTCGAGGGGATGGGCCACATGGGGCCGGTCACGCATCCGCAGCCATTCAACCGCCGCCTGATCGAGTTCCTCGACGCCCTGCCTGGCCACCCGATGCAACGTTCGCATCGCTCGCATGGCAGCACCTCGCACGAGCCGTGCGCCGACGCCGTCACATCCAACTGAGACCCCGAGCCGAGAACACCCACATGAATCGCTCCTCTGCCTCCAGCCTGATGGCTCTCGCCTTCTCGGCGACCGTACTCTTCATCGTGCTCGTCGGTCCTGTCGCCGACTCGCTGCTCGACCCGCCGCCCGCCGAGCCGAGCAGGCCCGTGGCCGCGACTGTGTCTGCGTACCCCGCGCCGGTGGTCGACGAATCGGCCGCGCCGGAACCGATGCCGTCCACGTTCTAGGCGGGCAGCGACATGTCGATCGATCTCGCCCTCACGGGCATCCCCTTCGCCGCCATCGCGCTGTTCGCGCTCGTCACGTCGACCACGCCGGGACCGAACAACCTGCTGCTCACCTACTCGGGCCTCGCCTTCGGGTTCCGCCGCACCTTGCCGGCATTCGTCGGCGTGTACGTGGGCTGCTGCGTGCTGTTCGTGTTCTGCGCCCTCGGCGTCTCGACGCTGGTGGCCAGCACGCCGATGGCCCGTCCCGCACTCGGTTACCTCGGCGGTGGCTACCTCGCGTTCATGGGCTATCGGATGCTCGGATCGCGCTGGACCGGCTCTGCCAGTGCGCAGCCGGTGCGCTGGTCATCCGCTGCCCTGATGCAGCTCGTCAACCCGAAGCTGTGGTGGATGTGCGCGTTCACGCTGGCGCGGTTCGCGCCTGCCGACGCGCCGCTCGGCACGCTGACGGTCGTGGCCGTGACTTTCATGTTGTGCACCGTTCCGAGCCTGATGGCCTATGCGCTGCTCGGCTCGATGGTCACGCGCTTCGCGCGTTCGGAGCCGGTGCGCCGCACCGTCAACCTCGTTCTCGCCGGCGCGACCCTGGCAACGGCCGTTGCCGTCGTCGCCGGTGCACGCTAGTCTCGACGAACCGCCAATCACCGGAGACCGATATGCCGCGCTTCCTCGTCGAACGCACGTTTCCCGACGGCCTGAACATTCCGATGACGCCGGTCGGCGCGCGTGTGGTGCGCGGCGTCGTCGACGGCAATGCCGAACACGGTGTGACCTGGGTGCACTCGTACGTCTCGCCGGACCGCAAGCAGACCTACTGCATCTACGACGGGCCGTCGGCCGATGCGATCCGTGCGGCAGCCAAACGCACCAGCCTGCCGATCGAGCGGATCACCGAGGTGTCGGTCCTGGACCCGTACTTTTATCAGCCGTAGCCAGCTGCCCGTCGCGCTTCCAGTCGCCGCCCAGTGCCTTGACGAGCAAGACGGCGGTGAGCATCTGCTGGCCGCGCACCTGCGCGGCCTGGCGCTCGCTGCCGAGCAGCGATTGCTGGGCGGTGATCACGTCGAGGTAGGTCGACGCGCCGCCTTCGTAGCGCGCGGTCGCCATGTCGAGCACCCGCCGGCTCGACGCCACCGCCGCGCGTGATTGGTCCGAAGCCCGCTCCAGCGCGGCCAGCCCGGTGATCCCGTCCTCGACTTCCTGCATCGCCGAAAGCACGACCCGCCGATAGTTCGCCACGCTCGCCGCGTGCCCTGCCTGGGCGAAGTCGACATTCGCGCGGATGCGTCCGCCGTCGAACAGGGTCTGCGTCGCGGCAACGCCCACCGACCACAGCAAGCTCGGCGCATCGAAGAGCGTCGAGAGGGTGCGGCTGTCGACGCCGATGCTCGGCGCCAGCATCACGCTCGGAAAGAACGCTGCGCGGGCAACGCCGATCTGTGCGTTCGCGGCCGCCATCGCGCGCTCGGCAGACGCCACGTCGGGCCGGCGCTCGAGCACGTCCGACGGCACGCCCAGCGGCACTGCGGGCGGTGCCAGTTCCTTCAGCGCGGGCTCGATCGCGAACGAGGGTGCGGGCGTGCCGGTCAGCGTGGCGATCGCGTGCTCGAACTGGCTGCGCTGCTTGCGCAGCAGGTCGACCTGGCTCAGCGTCGAGTCAAGCAGCGCTTGCTGCTGGGCGACCTCGAGCCCGGAGGTCGCGCCGAGCTCGTGGCGCGCGCTGACGATCTCCAGCGCGCGCCGCTGCAGCGCGATCGAGCGGGCGAGCACGTCGAGCTCGATGTCGAGCGC
>Ga0075366_10002061_pt1 | contig 10204 bp, 9 predicted proteins | sample EndMethybrTD3031_FD_72351 | JGI IMG/M metagenome (GOLD analysis project Ga0075366, IMG submission 72351) | Populus endosphere microbial communities from Tennessee, USA - Endosphere MetaG P. TD hybrid TD303-1 | ecosystem: Host-associated > Plants > Roots > Endosphere | place: USA: Tennessee... | reverse complement strand
ATCTACAATGACGCCTCGCGCCGGCTCGTGCTGGCGTTCAAGCACGGCAGCCGCCTGGCGCTCGCTCCGTTCATGGCGCGATTGATCGTCGCGCGCCTGCCGGCCATGGACGGCGACTGGGTGGTGGTGCCCGTGCCGCTTCACCGCTGGCGACTGTGGCGTCGCGGTTACAACCAGGCGGGATTGCTCGCGCAGGAGATCGCACGGGCGCGCGGCGCCCGGCTCGCGGTCGATCTGCTCCGGCGCCGCAAGCCGACACCGAGCCTCGGCGGTCTGGGGCGCAAGGCGCGCGCGCGCGCACTGACCGGCGCCATCGCGGTCGATGCACGGCAGGGGGCTTGCCTCAGGGGCGCGCAGGTCTTGCTGGTCGATGACGTGCTCACCAGCGGCGCCACGACCGGCGCCTGCATATCGGCGCTCAGACGCGCGGGGGCGGAGCGCGTGGTGATCGCTTGTTTCGCCCGCGTTCTGGAGGACGCATTGATGTGAAACGGCAAAGTCGCACCACCCCAAACGAAAACGCCCAGAACCGAAGTTCCGGGCGTCCTCGTGACGAAACTAGACAGGCGCCGCCAAAGCGGTTCAGTGGCCTCCCCTGTCGGCCACCTCGCCCAAACCCTCATGATGCGACGATCCCGATGCGCTCGGGTATCGTGCAATCCCTGAACCATGGCCCGGATCCCGGTGCCGCGTCCGATCGTGGCCCCCTGCGAGCCACGGCCTATCGTATCCATCAAGGAGGGGGCTGCGGTAAAGCGGGTTGACGGGCACTGGTGGATTTTGATCGCCACATGTGGTTATCGTGCAACAAACCACGCAGGAGCCGCTTTTTCATGTCCCAAGCCACGACGGCCGCCGACGATCTGGGCCGCGAGCAGGGCGCCCAGTTCATGCCGAAGTTCGACGCGCAGGGATTGGTGCTGGGCATCGCCATCGATTCCGCGAGCAGGGACGTCCTGATGGTCGCCTTCATGGACGCCGAAGCCGTCGCAAAAACCCGCGAAACGGGTCTCGCGCACTTCCACTCGCGGTCGCGCGGCCGGTTGTGGCTCAAGGGGGAAAGCTCGGGCCACTTTCTGCGCGTCGACGAGATCCGCGTGGACTGCGATCAGGATGCGCTGTTGCTCGTCGTGCACCCCGAAGGTCCGGCTTGCCACACCGGCGCCCGCAGTTGCTTCTACCGCCGACTTGAAGACGACGGTCTGGTGCGTATCTCCGACTGATCCGATTGCGAAGAAGGGAAGAGAATGCCGATCTACCGGGCGCCCACGCGCGACACGCGATTCGTCGTCAACGACGTGCTCAAGCTCGGTGGTTACGGAAACCTGCCCGGATTCGAGAGCGCCACGCCCGATCTGGTCGATACGATCATCGATGAGGCCGGCAAGTTCGCCGCCGAAGTCGTGGCGCCGCTGAACGCCAGCGGCGATGCCCAGGGCTGCACCCGCCATGCCGATGGCTCGGTGACCACGCCCGACGGGTTCAAAGCCGCCTTCGACCAGTTTCGCGAGGCGGGATGGGGCACGCTGTCCGCTCCGGTGGCGTTCGGGGGGCAGGGGCTGCCCCACGTTCTGGGGATAGTCGTCGAGGAATTCCTGTCCTCGGCCAACCAGGCCTTTGCGATGTATCCGGGGCTGACCAACGGCGCGATTTCGGCAATCCTCGCCAAGGCTTCGCCCGAACTGCAACAGCGCTACGTTCCCAGGATGATCTCGGGCGAATGGACCGGGACGATGAACCTCACCGAGCCGCACGCCGGCACTGACCTCGGCATGATCCGCACGCGCGCGGTGCCGCAGGCTGACGGGACTTATGCGGTGACCGGCACCAAGATCTTCATCTCGGCTGGCGAGCACGACCTCGCCGACAACATCATCCATCTCGTCCTGGCCAAGACCCCCGATGCACCCGATTCGTCGAAGGGCATCTCGCTATTTATCGTGCCCAAGATTCTGGTGAACGATGACGAGACGCTCGGCGCGCGCAACGCAGTGTCGTGCGGCGCCATCGAGCACAAGATGGGCATCCACGCCAACGCCACATGCGTGATGAACTACGACGGCGCCACCGGCTGGCTGGTCGGCGAAGAGAACAAGGGCCTCGCCGCGATGTTCATCATGATGAACGCGGCGCGCCTCGGCGTGGGGGTTCAAGGACTGGCGCAGGGGGAGGTCGCGTTCCAGAACGGCGTGGCCTATGCGACCGAGCGGCGGCAGGGCCGTGCGCTGGCCGGGCCGGCCGAACCGGACGAGAAGGCCGATCCGCTGCTCGTCCACCCCGATGTCCGCCGCCTACTGATGGAAGCCAAGGCGGTTACGGAAGGCCTGCGCGCGCTGGCGCTGTGGTGCGGCCTCCTCGTCGACCTCGCACACCGGGCCGAGACCGAGGAGGAGCGCCAGGCGGCCGACGATCTCGTCGGGCTGCTCACCCCGGTGATCAAGGGCTATGGCACTGACAAGGGCTTCGAAGTCGCGGTCAACATGCAGCAGATCTGGGGCGGGCACGGCTACATCGTCGAGAACGGCATGGAACAGTTCGTCCGCGATGCGCGGATCGCCCAGATCTACGAGGGCGCCAACGGCGTTCAGGCGATGGACCTCGTCGGCCGCAAGCTGGCGCTCAATGGCGGCCGCGCGATCCAGTCGCTGTTCGCGCTGGTCGATGCCGAATGCGCCCCGGCCAAGGGCGATCCCAGGATCGCCGACATCGCCGCGCGGATCGAAAAGGCCAACGGGGAACTGAAGGCGGCGACGCTATGGTTCGTGCAGAACGGCCTGACCAATCCCAACAACGCGGGCGCAGGCGCCTACGCCTACATGCAGATCGCGGGCATCGTGGCTTTGGGTCTGATGTGGGTACGCAGCGCCAACGCGGCCGCCACGGCGCTCGATGCCGGTAGCGGCGATCAGAAGTTCTACGAGGCCAAGCTGGTCACCGCGCGATTCTTTGCCGAGCGGATCGTCCCCGAGGCCGGCGCGTTGCGACGCAAGATCGAGGCCGGATCGGACAGCATCATGGGCTTGGCGGCGGACCAATTCGTCGCCGGGTGATCCGATCCTTCGGCGCAGAGTTCAGGACGACGGATCGAGCCCCATTGTCACCGCCTATTCGGGAAGGAATTCGGGCACCGACAGATAGCGTTCGCCGGTGTCGTAGTTGAACCCCAGCACGCGGCCGCCGACGGGAAGTTCGCCCAGCTTCTGCGCGATCGCCGCCAGCGTCGCGCCCGAGCTGATACCGACGAGCAGACCTTCCTCGGTCGCGCTGCGGCGTGCCCAGTCCTTGGCATCGGCGGGATCGACCTGGATGGCTCCGTCGATCGCCTGGGTGTGGAGATTGGCAGGGATGAATCCGGCGCCGATACCCTGGATCGGATGCGGGCCCGGCTGCCCCCCCGAAATCACCGGTGACAAGGTCGGTTCGACGGCGAAGGCCTTGAGATCGGGCCACGCCTTTTTCAGGACTTCGGCGCAGCCGGTCAGGTGTCCGCCGGTGCCGACACCGGTGATCAGCAGGTCGATGGGGCTCTCGGCGAAGTCGGCCAGAATTTCCTGCGCGGTGGTGCGCACGTGGACGTCGACGTTGGCCGGGTTGTCGAACTGCTGCGGCATCCACGAACCCGGGGTCTGCTCGACCAGTTCACGCGCGCGCTCGATCGCGCCCTTCATCCCCTTTTCGCGCGGGGTCAGGTCGAAGGTCGCGCCATAGGCCAACATCAGGCGGCGCCGTTCGATCGACATCGATTCGGGCATGACGAGCACCAGCTTGTAGCCCTTCACCGCGGCGACCATCGCCAGGCCGATGCCTGTATTCCCCGAGGTCGGCTCGATGATCGTACCGCCTGGCTTCAGGTTTCCGTCGCGCTCGGCTGCCTCGATCATCGCGAGGCCGATGCGGTCCTTGATCGAGCCGCCGGGATTCGCGCGCTCGCTCTTCACCCACACCTCGTGGTCGGGGAACAGCCGCGACAGGCGGATGTGCGGCGTGTTGCCGATCGTCGCGAGGATGCTGTCTGCCTTCATGGTGCGGTCTCCTTTTGACGATACTGGGGGGCGAACGTGCGAGCGTTCTTGAGTTCCGGGAAGGCGAGCGCCCAGATGATGGTCACGATTATGGCACCTGTGCCGCCGAACACAACCGCTCCTGTGGCGCCGAGCAGCGCCGCGGCGATGCCCGACTGCATTTCGCCAAGCTCGTTCGACGCAGAGACCGCCAGGCCCGAGATGGCCGAGACCCGGCCGCGCACCGCGTCGGGGGTGTTGAGCTGGATCAGGCTGGACCGGACATAGACCGAGACCATGTCCGCCGCACCGAGCAGCGCGAGCATGAGCAGTGACAGCGGCAGCCAGCGCGACAGCCCGAAGCCGATCGTCGCGAGGCCGTAGCCTGCGACCCCGCCCAGCATCTTGACGCCGACATTGTGCGCGATCGGCCGCCAGGACAGCCAGGCCGCGACCAGCGCGGCGCCGATCGCCGGGGCGCCGCGCATGATGCCCAGCCCTTCGGAACCGACATGAAGGATGTCGCGCGCAAAGACCGGCAGCAGCGCGGTGGCGCCGCCCATCAGGACGGCGAACAGGTCGAGCGTGACGCAGCCCAGCAGGAATCGCTCGTTCCAGACGTAGCGGAAACCGTCGGCGATCTGGCGTACGGGATGGACGTCGCGATTGGCCGCGTGGAGCGGCATCCGGCGGATCGAGGCGATGCTGATCAGCGCGACGATCAGCAAGCACGCCGAGGTCCAATAAGGGGCCTGGGGCCGCATGGCGAACAGCAGCCCCGCCATGGCCGGTCCGACCACCGAGCCGACCTGCCACGCCATCGAACTCATCGCGATGGCGCGCGGCATCAGTTCGGCGGGCACGACGTTCGGGACGATCGAGGTTAACGCCGGACTGACGAAGACCCGTGCCGATCCGTGAAGAGCGGCGAGCACGTAGATCAGCGGCAGCGTGACCGCGTCGAACTGCGCCGCAAGCGCCAGGCTGACCGCGATCACGACGTCGATCGATACGGCCAGCCCGCCGACCAGACGCCGGTCGAATCGATCGGCGACGACGCCCGCCACGGGGGTCAGCAGAAACAGCGGGATGAACTGGACGAGGCCGAGCAGGCCGAGCTGGAATGCCGCCTGGGTGATCGACATCCCGTAATCGCTGCGTGCGACGTCGTAGAGTTGGTAGCCGATGATGACGACCATGCCGGTCGTCGCCAGGACCGACGCGAAACGCGCCAGCCACAGGAAGCGATAGTCGCGGATTTGAAGCGGGGATGTGGGCGGGGTGCTGAGGACGGTCACGCCGGCTGCATGGACCGCCCCCTCATGTCTGCCAAGTGTGCGCTTGCTTGTTGCGTCAGAAAGAAATCTTGCCCGAACCCATCGCCGTCAGCGGACAGCACGCAAGCGTGGATTGGGCTGCATCGTGTCGATCATCTTGGCGAAGTCGCCCGGGCGGACGATGCGTTCGAACTGGAAGCCCGCACGGTCGCCGGTGATCCAGATCAGATGCGCCTCGATCCGGCCGACCACCGGCAGGCGCACCGTGACGCGTTCGCCGCGCTCGAGCACGGGCAGCTTGCCTTGCGCCATGAAGCCGTGATCCGACAGGTTGACGATGTGGAGATGCACGTCACCTTCGGTACGGTGTTCGCCGATCACCGAGAAGTCGACCGGGTGCCGCGTCGCCCGGCGCATTTCCGTAACGGAAAGCTGCGCTCCTGTTGCCATGTTCGTATCCCCACTCTGGTACTGCAGGGCGGCAATATGGCGGGCAATGGCTTAAAATCCGTAAACCCGGCAATCCGGGCGGCAAGATCTTGCCGGGCGCGAACTCACGTCGAGCGAAGGACTCCGTGCTTCTTCTTGCCGGATGAAATCCTTGCTTCTCCAACGCTTGCCGCGATGTGATACGCCTCGTCGGCAACAGCTTCGCCATCGACGCGGGCACCGCCACCGGCAACGAGGCGCTTGGCCTCGCCACGGCTTGCCGCAAACCCGATACCGACCAGCGCATCGACGATCGACAGGCCTTCGGCAGGGATTGCGAACACCGGCAGGTCGGTGCCCAGCCCGCCCGCAGAAAACGTCGCAGCGGCGGTGGCTTCGCTGCTGCGCGCGGCCGCGTCGCCACGACAGAGCCTGGTGACCTCGTTGGCCAACATGACCTTGGCAGCGTTGACGTCGCTGCCCTCCAGCGCTTCGAGCCGGGCGATCTCGTCGAGCGGCAGATCGGTGAACAATCGCAGGAACTTGCCGACGTCGCGATCGTCGCAGTTGCGCCAATACTGCCAGAAATCCCAGGCCGGCAGCATGTCCTCATTGAGCCAGACCGCACCGGCCACGGTCTTGCCCATCTTGCTGCCGTCGGCGGTGGTGAGCAGCGGGGTGGTGACGCCGAAGACCTCGACCCCGTCCATCCGGCGGGCCAGTTCGATGCCGTTGACGATGTTGCCCCACTGATCCGATCCACCCATCTGCAACCGGCAGGCGTGGCGCTGCGACAGCTCGCGGAAGTCGTAGGCCTGGAGGATCATGTAGTTGAATTCGAGGAAGGACAGCGATTGCTCGCGATCGAGCCGCTGCTTGACCGAATCGAAGCTGAGCATGCGGTTGACCGAGAAGTGCTGGCCCACTTCGCGCAGGAACGGAATGTATTCGAGCGCGTCGAGCCATTCGGCATTGTCGACCATGATCGCGTCCGACGGTCCGTCGCCGAAGGTCAGGAAGCGCTCGAAGACCTTGCGGATCGAAGCCACGTTGGCAGCGATCGTATCGTCGGTGAGCAGCTTGCGCGCCTCGTCCTTGAAGCTGGGATCGCCGATCTTGCCGGTGCCGCCGCCCATGACGACGATCGGCTTGTGGCCCGCTTGCTGCAGTCGGCGCAAAAGCATGATCTGGACCAGCCCGCCGACATGCAGCGATGGCGCGGTGGGATCGAACCCGATATAACCGGGGACGATCTGCTTCGCCGCCAGGGCATCGAGCCCGGCAGCGTCGGTCAGCTGATGGATGTAGCCGCGCTCGTCGAGCAGGCGCAGCAGGTTGGACTTGTATTCGGTCATGGCGCCTCATCCTTCGCGGGCGGCGCCTAGCACGGGGGATTGCGGTTGCAAACGTACGAGCTGGTCCCGCATCCGAGTTTCGCGCCTGCCCAGGTCCATGCCGTCACCGTCCGCTGGAGCCCCTTGCCCGATGGCAGGCTGATGCTGCGTTATCGGGTCGACGGCTGCGGCGCCGTGGTCGCCCCGGAATTCCGCGGTGTCGGTCGGGGTGAGGGCTTGTGGCAAACGACCTGCTTCGAGCTGTTCCTCTACGATGGCGCCGGACGCTATCGCGAGTTCAACTTCTCGCCGTCGCAGCAGTGGGCGGCCTATGCCTTCGAAGGTTACCGCAGCAGGCAGAGCGATTACGAGCCGTTGCTGAGGCCCGACATCCGCTCCGAGCGCGGCCATACCATCTTCACCTTGACCGCCTTCATCGACGGCCGTGAGGCCGCGCAGGCCGAGCGCGCGGCGATCTCGTCGGTGATCGAGGAGGAGGGCGGGCGCCCGTCTTACTGGGCGCTCGACCACGGTGGGTTGACGCCCGACTTCCACGATCCCGCTTGCTTCCGCATTCCGCTCGGGCCAGCAGCGGCGGCATGAAGTTCGGAATCGACCGCCTGCTCGCCGACGCCGCGTTGCGCGAGCCTCTTGCCGGGAAGCGCGTGGCGCTCGTCGCCCATCCCGCCTCGGTGACCGAGGGCCTGGTGCATTCGCTCGATGCGCTCGCCGCCTGTCCGGACATCACGCTGAGCGCCGCCTTCGGCCCGCAGCACGGGCTCAAGGGCGACAAGCAGGACAACATGGTCGAAACGGTAGACGAGACCGATCCGGCCTACGGCATTCCCGTGTTCAGCCTCTACGGCGAGGTCCGCCGCCCGACACCGGCGATGATGGACACCGCCGACGTGTTCCTCTTCGATCTCCAGGACCTGGGCTGCCGGATCTACACCTTCGTCACCACGCTGCTCTATCTGCTCGAGGCGGCTTCGGGCACGGGCAAGGCGGTCTGGGTGCTCGACCGCCCTAATCCCGCCGGCCGTCCGATCGAGGGCACGCTGCTGCTGCCGGGTCAGGAAAGCTTCGTCGGCGCCGGCCCGATGCCGATGCGCCATGGGCTTACGCTCGGCGAGATGGGGCATTGGTTCGTCGATCATTTCGGGCTCGACGTCGATTATCGCGTGATCGCGATGGAAGGCTGGCACCCCGAGGCAGCGCCCGGCTTCGGCTGGCCCGAGGATCGCATCTGGATCAACCCGAGCCCGAATGCGGCCAATCTCAACATGGCGCGCGCCTATGGCGGCACCGTGATGCTCGAAGGCACGACGCTGAGCGAGGGCCGTGGAACGACGCGGCCCCTGGAAGTGCTGTTCGGCGCGCCCGACGTCGATGCCAGGGCCGTCCTGGTGGAAATGGAGCGCATCGCGCCCGATTGGCTCGCGGGCTGCGCTCTGCGAGAATGCTGGTTCGAGCCGACCTTCCACAAGCATGCCAAGACGCTGTGTTCGGCGCTTATGATCCACGCCGAAGGGCCGCGCTACGATCATCAGGCATTTCGTCCCTGGCGCCTGCAGGCGCTCGCCTTCAAGGCGATCCGCCGGCTCTACCCGGACTATCCTCTCTGGCGCGACTTCCCCTATGAATACGAGTTCGAGCGGCTTGCCATCGATGTCATCAACGGCGGGCCAGCACTGCGTGAGTGGGTCGACGATGCCGGTGCCGAACCTGGCGACCTCGAGGAGATCGCCGGCAAGGACGAGCGGTCGTGGGCGGAAGCGAGCGAGCGCTTCCTGATCTACACGTAGTTCGCGATCCAGGCGATCGCCGCGGCGGACGGTACGAACAGCGCCTGCGCCAGGAGTGTCCCCGCCAAGCGGCTGAACGAAATCCAGACGATCGTCCGGCGGAACAACGATTCGCTGACCCGGCCTTCGACGACATCGTCGGTCATCACCGACAACTGGGGGTCGATCAGCGCGAACAGCAGGATGGTGGCGAAGCCGTTAATGACCGCGGACAGCTGCGACGCGGTGACCCGGAATTCGGGATTGAGATAGCCGGCGTACAGCGATGCGAGCACGCCGACGGTGATCAGCGCCTGGGCGAGGCAGTTGGCGATCAGCACGCCCCAGCCGACGCCGCGCGGCTTGGCCAGTTCGCGCAAGTGTGCCGCCGCGGGCACGGCGACGGCCTGTCGGATCGTCCGCAGACCCGTCGGCGAGGCGGTCCGCAGGATCATCAGCGAGGTCGAACGGTGCTTTTGGAAATAGCCGATCGCACGCGTGAAGAGTCGCTGGCCGGTCGGCACCAGGATGATACCGAGTGCGACGGCGACGGTGGCGGACAACAGGACCATGCGAAAATCCGCGAGCAGCGCTTCGCCGCCGCCGTGTACGATCCGCGTCTCGATCCGCTTGGCCAGGAAAGGTCCGAGAAAGGAGTTCGAGGTGCGCGAGATCAGAACGAGGATGTTGAACAGCGCAAAGCTCATCGCGATCCGCCGCGTGCGTACGCCGGCGATGCGGGCGGCGTAGGCGAGCGTACCGATCAGGTTGATCCCCGCGGTGAGCAGGCAGATGACGAGGAGCTGGACGTCCATGCGCGGGCACTTACCCGCAGGTCCGGCGCTTCGCCAGCGTTAAACGATACCGTCCAGCAGCATAGGGTCTCCGATGAGCACCGAGGTCATCGACAGCGCTCCGTCGAGCGTATCGCTGAACAAAGCGGTGCCGTCGCCCGGCCGTCTCGCGCCCAGCACATAAAGCAACGGCAGGTAATGCTCGGCGCTGTTCACCGCCAAGGCAGCCGCTTGATCATCGGGAGCCAGGTCGATCAGCGCGGCATCGTCGCCCGCCAGGATCGCAGCGTTGGTCCGGGCGCGGAAATCGATGGCCCAATCGGGCTGGGTGCCCATCGTCTGGCGCCAGAAGGCGAGGTTGTGAATCACGTTGCCGCTGCCGACCAGAAGGATGCCTTCATCGCGCAGCGGTGTTAGTGCGCGGCCGAGGGCGAAGTGCTGCGCGGGCGACAGCCCGCGATCGAGGCTCATCGCGACCATCGGAATGTCGGCCGCCGGGAACATCGGCTGGACCACGCCCCAGGCGCCGTGATCGAACCCCCAGCTGGTGTCCTGTGCCACCTCGTCGGCACCAAGCAGATCGAC
>Ga0075366_10002060_pt1 | contig 10206 bp, 5 predicted proteins | sample EndMethybrTD3031_FD_72351 | JGI IMG/M metagenome (GOLD analysis project Ga0075366, IMG submission 72351) | Populus endosphere microbial communities from Tennessee, USA - Endosphere MetaG P. TD hybrid TD303-1 | ecosystem: Host-associated > Plants > Roots > Endosphere | place: USA: Tennessee... | reverse complement strand
CCACGAGGCGGCCCGCAGCACCACGAGGTCGTCGACCGAACGAAGCAGGAGCTGCGCCGCGCGCACCTTGGGTGGCACCCGGGAGCGATCCCAGTCCATCTGGCCGATGCCGGTGACGCGCAGCTCGGAGCCGACGCGAAGCCGCTCGATCGCGGCGACGGGCACCGGCTGCTCCAGCACGACGGAAATGGCGTTCTGGCCGACCTCGAGCGTGAGCCATTCGCGGCCCATGCTCCGCGTGCGCTCGCGCAGCAGACCCACCGTGCTCACCAGGCGACCGTCATGGTCCCCGCCGAGGATCTCCTCGAGCGTGAGGAGCGGAGGGTCGGCCGTCGCCTGGCGATCGGTCGGTCGAAGCTGCACACGCGTCAGGCGGTGCTCGGGACCGCTCGCCGGCAGGAATCCCGATGCCGTGACCGTCGTCCCGATCGCCGGGAGCGGATCGCTCGTTTCACAGAGCACGCCGGCCGTGCCGTCGTCCACGTAGACGCGATTGGGATGGAAGACGCCCGTGACCGCGCCATGAATCGAGATGCGACGCAGCGGTCGCCCGGACGCCCAGTACCCGAACAGCTGCGAGATCGGGAAGGACGCGCCCGGATCTTCAGCCGGGCGATGCAGCACGACCTGATCGGGACTCTGCACGAGCAGACGGTAGCCGACGACGCGGCGCGCCCGATGGATGACGGCGAAGACGCCGGACACCTCGACTTCGGCGTCCACGAGGCGCTGCACGCGTCCGGCCTGGCCGGTGAAGAAGTACAGCGGCAGCTCGCCGTCCGGCGTGGCGACGGCGACGTTGCCTGCATGCGGGCGCAGCACGCCCCGCACGACCGTCCAGCCGTTCTCGGTGCGCGAGGACAGGCCGATGTCGAGCTCCGCGACCGGGAGCGGCGGAGGCAGGGGCGCCTTCCCCAGCACCCGCAGGCGCGAGTACACGATGATCGGCGCGAACGCCCCTGGCGCCGTTCGGCCTTCGAGCTCCACCAGCGAGCCGAACGACGCGGCGTCGGTCGGACGCTCAGTGGTCGCGTAGATCCCGCAATCCGAATCCTGCAGGATGATCTCCTGCGCGCCGCCGCTGTCCTGCGCCGACGCGCCGGTGACGACGCCGCGGACCCGCACCGGGAGGCCACGGCCGGCCTCCTGGGCCGAGAGCGTCTTGATGTGGAGCAGCCGCGTGAGCGGCGGCACTTCGACGCCGGCCCGACTCGGCGCCGGCGGCGGTGGCGGCGGCGGGCCGGCCCCGACGCGCTCGAACGAGCCGGCCCCTTGCAGGTAGATGCGCCACGTGCTCGCCGCGTGATCGGGCGGCGGCGTCATCTCGATGGGGCCGCGAAGGATCACGGTCTCCCCCTCGCGGAGCAGCGCCGAGTTGGCGATGTCCATCACGATGCCGTCGATCTCGCGGCCGTCGACCGTCGCATCGAGACGCAGGTGTTCGCTGTCGAGCTGCCGCACGCCGCGGACGCGCGCCTGCAGCTCGAGACACGAAACGCCATCGGCCGGCGCGAGCGTGTTCGTCCGGGTCCAGGTGCGGACGCCGCGGTCCGGGAGACGGGTGAGGCGCGGCAGAACGATCAGGGGGCCGTTGCGCTCGAACGCCGTGAACCCGCGGACGCGCACGCGCTCACCTGGGGTGAGGGGCGGGTCGACGCCAGCCGCGTCCACCGCGACGCAGTGACCATCCTGCTGGACGACCAGGCGCTCCCACGACGGATCGTGGAACACCGTGACCGCTTCGATGTCCACGGCATGGCCGCGCTCGAGGGCACGCCGGTCGAGCCACGTCGCGTCCCCCAAGTGGGTGAGGAGCGGCCGGGGACCGTCGTGGCCGTCCGCGCATGACGAGGCAGCGGTGACGGCGACGAGGGCGGCCAGCACGAACGCGTAGCGCAGCCTGCGCGTCACGTGTGGTCCAGCAGGCGGCGGATGCGCATCGCCAGCGCCTGGCTCGTGAACGGCTTGAGGATCAGCGCCACGTTCTGGTCGAGGACGCCATGATCGGCGACGACCGAGCGATCGTGCCCCGACATGAAGAGCACCTTGACGGCCGGGACGCGGGCGCTGACCAGGGCGGCGAGCTCCTTGCCGTTCATGTCGGGCATGACGACGTCGGTCAGCAGCAGGTCGACGCCGCCGCCGTGCGCTTCGAGCCGGGCCAGCGCCGCCCGTCCGCTGTCGGCCGCCAGGACCGTGTAGCCGTGACGGCGGAGGACCGTGACCGTCACGTTCAGCACCGCCGCCGTGTCCTCGACGACCAGCACGGTTTCGGTGCCCATCGGGCCGCTGGACACCGGAGCCCCCGCCGGCTCGGCGACGTCGCCCATGGCGGCGGGCAGACAGATGGTGAACGTCGCGCCGGCACCGACCGCGCTCTCGAGCTGAATGCTCCCGCCGTGCTGCTTGACGATGCCGTGAACCATGGCCAGCCCGAGGCCGGTGCCCTTGCCGGGCTCCTTCGACGTGAAGAACGGCTCGAAGGCGTGCTCGCGCGTCGCCGCGTCCATGCCGCAGCCCGTATCCGAGACGATCAGCGCCACGCAGGGCCCCGGGGGATCGTCGATCGCCAGAGTGCCGCGCGGCGACGCCGGGCCTGAGGCGACCTCGATCGCCAGCGTGCCGCCGTTCGGCATCGCGTCCTGCGCGTTGACGGCCAGGTTCATCAGCACGTGCTCGAGCTGTCCGACGTCGGCCTTCACCAGACAGGGCTGCGGCGAGACCAGGACGCGGAGCCGCACGTCTTCGCGGAGCGTGCCGCGGAGCAGGCCGGCCATCCGCTTCACGACGTCGCGCAGATCCACGACCCGGAGCTCGAGTACCTGGCATCGACTGAACGCCAGCAGCTGGCGGCTCAGCTCGCTGCACCGCTGCGCCGCCGACAGAATCTCCTGGACGTGCTCGGCGCGTGCGTCGGAGGCGTGCAGCCTGTTCTTGAGCAGGTCCGCATGGCCCAGGATCCCCTGCAGCATGTTGTTGAAGTCGTGCGCGATGCCCGCCGCCAGGCGGCCCACCGAGTCCAGCTTTTGCGCTCGCCTCAACTGCTCCTCGGTCCGCCGCCGATCGGTGACGTCCCAGAACACGCTCTGGATCGCCGGCAGACCCCGGTACGTTACCAGGTGGCTGGTCATCTCCACCCGGACCGGCTCGCTGCCCGACCGCAGCAGCGTCACTTCGGCCGTACCGGGAGGGCCTCCTCGCGACAGCTCTTCCAGCCTCGCGGACACGAACGCCCGCGAGTCCTCGTGGACGAAGGCCAGTACGTGTCGCCCCAGCACGTCCGGTTGGCCGCTGGCACCGACGATCCGCAGGCACGCCTGGTTGGCGTAGAGGATGGTGCCATCGCGGTGCACGACGTTCCCTGTCGGCTGGTATTCCACCAGCCGGCGCCAGTTCTCGTGGCTCTCTTCGAGCGCGCGTTCGGCCTGCTGCCGGCACTGCGCCTCCTCCAGCGCCCGCAGCGCGAAGGCCAGATCGCCGGCCAGCTCCAGCAGCAGGTCGATCTCGTCGGCGTCGAACGCGTCCGGCGGCGTCGCATGCACGCACAGGCAGCCGTGGACGCGCCCCGCGTGCAGCATCGGCACGATCGCCACGCAGCCCGTGGTCGGTGGCGGAAGCTCGCGCCTCACCAGCGGCGTCGCGGTCTGCAGCACGTCGACGAACGGCGTCTCGCCGTCCGCGTCGCTGAGCTCGGCCAGCTGCGGGGTCGTGCCGGCCTGCGCCGCCACCCGGAGCCGCCCGCGATCGGCGTCGCGCTCCACAATCCACACGAAGGCGTAGCTCGACGTCCGTAGCAGGATGTCGCAGGCCTGTTCGAGCAGCCGCTCCGGGTCCTGCTCCCTCGTGATCAGCTGGTTCACGTCGCGGACGGACCGCAGCACCCTGTTCAGGTGGGCGAGGGTCCGGTCGGTGCGGGATCGGTAGAGCGCCGTCTCGATGGAGGCGTAGAGCTCCCGGTCGCGGATCGGCTTCGTCAGGTAGGCGTACGGTCCCGTCCGGGACGCCTCTTCGATCAGCGCCCCGTCGGAGTACGCGGTCACGAAGATGACCGGCGTGCCGGCCTGCTGATGGATGCTCGCCGCCGCCGCGACGCCGGACATCTCGCCGCGCAGGCGAACATCCATCAGCGCCACGTCGGGGCGGAGCTCCTCCGCCATCCGGACCGCGTCTTCACCGGTCGCCGCCAGCCCCGCGACTTCGTAGCCCATCGACTCGATGGTCTTGCGGATGCGCAGCGCCAGGATGGCGTCGTCCTCGGCGATGAGAATGCGTCCGCGCATCACTCCCTTCCGGGGTTCGCGTGCGCCGGGGTTCGCGGGGCCGGGGTTCGCGAGGCCGGGAACTGCTTCGCCAAGATCGGTACCTGGTATGCGGCCCAGGGGGAGACTACGCCCCGGGACCGAACCTCGTCAATTGCCCGTTTTGGCGCCCGTGTCAGTCGATTCCTACGGAGTTTTCCGCCTCTCACCGACACGTCCGCGCGGAACCCAGGTCGATTGTCGTGAGTGACTCGCAACGTTTCCGGCATCAACCCGTAGAGGAGCCTCATGCGCAACTGGACGATCGGTCAGAAACTCCTCAGCGGAGTCGGGGTGCTCAACGCGCTGCTCGCCGTCATGGGCATCCTCGCGCTCACGACCGGCGCCACGCTGAAAGGCGAGCTCGACGTCGCGGTGCGGGAAACGGCCAAGAAGATCGAGCTGGCGCACGAGGTTCAGGAAACCGCGGCCCAGCTCCGCAGCGAACAGCGGCATGCGCTCGTCGCCGCCTTCGCGGACGACCAGCCGGCTGTTGCGGCCACTGCCGGGCGCATCCAGGACCTGCTGGCGGCCAACGGCCGATATCTCGACGAGATCACGCCGCTGCTGATCGCCGAGAAGGGCCGCAAGGCGGTGGCCGACATGCGGACGCTAGAGGCGCAGTGGCGTCAGGTCAGCGAGGGCGTCTTCGGGCTCATCCGCCGCCGCGACCACCACGCCGCCCTGCAGCTGGAGCGCCAGAAGGGGGCGCCGCTCCTCGACGCCATCGATGCCCGCGGCGACGTGCTGCTCGAGCTCCAGCGGCAATTCCTCCGGGAGTCGTCGGCCAGGGCTGAGACCAGCTACGCCCGCGCGCGACTGGTGCTCGTCGCGTGTATTGCCGTTTCGGTGCTCCTGGGCGCGGGAGTGGCCTTCGTCGTGCGGGGCATCGGCCGCTCCCTGCGCGACACGGCGCGCAGCCTGCGGGACGGCGCCGAACAGGTCGCGGCCGCAGCGACCCAGGTCTCGGGTGCGGCGCAGTCGCTCTCGCAAGGCGCGACCGAACAGGCCTCGGCACTCGAGGAGACGTCAGCGTCGATGGAGGAAATGGCGTCGATGACGCGCAGCAACTCCGAGCGGGCGAAGAAGGCCGCCTCGCAGATGACGAGCGTCGAGACGCAGCTCGCCAACGCCAACGCCAAGCTGTCCGAGCTGGTCGGGTCGATGGCCGACATCCGGGAGTCGAGCGGACGCGTCGCGAAGATCATCAAGACGATCGACGAAATCGCCTTCCAGACCAACATCCTCGCCCTCAACGCCGCCGTCGAAGCGGCCCGGGCCGGCGAGGCCGGCATGGGCTTCGCGGTCGTCGCCGACGAAGTGCGCAGTCTCGCGCAGCGTGCGGCCGCCGCGGCCCGCGACACCACCGAGCTCATCGAGACGTCGGGCCGGAGCGCCGAACAGGGCGCGGGCCACGTCACGGAAGTGGTCGACGCCATCGGCCGGTTCTCGGCCAGCGTCGGCGAGGTCCGGTGGCTGTCCGAACAGGTCAGCACGGCGTGCGACGAGCAGCGGATCGGCATCGACCAGGTGAGCCAGGCCGTCGGCCAGATGGAGAAGGTCACGCAGAGCACGGCCGCGACCGCCGAAGAGAGCGCCGCCGCCAGCGAGGAGCTGAACGCGCAGGCCGACACCTCGCTCGGCGTCGTCCACGCGCTCGACGCCATGGTCGGCGGAGGGAAGTCCCGCGGCCGGCATCATGCGAATGACGGGCCGTCCGGCCACGCCGGCGCCACCCGGGTCGTGTCGATCACGGCCCGGAACCGCTCGCCTCACGGCGAGCCGTCGGCACCGGCCGCGACAGGCACGTTCGGGCGGTTCTGATTTGTTGGCGGCCGGCCTCTCGCGGCCGGCCGCGGGCCGCGCTTCGGGCGGCAAATCTAACGCGGGAACAGCTTGTTCTCGATGGCATAGCGGATCAGCTCGCCCGTCGTGCGCGCGCCGAGCTTCTCGAGCAGTCGCGTCCGATAGGTGCTGATGGTCTTCACGCTCAGCGACAGGTCGGCGCCGATCTCGGACACGGTGCGCCCCTCGGCCAGCCGGCGCAGCACGTCGAGCTCGCGGTTCGACAGGCGCTCGTGCGCCACGGCGTCGTCGGGCGACTCGATCTGGTCGATCATCTGTTCGGCGAGCTCGGGCGACAGGGCGCGCTTGCCGGCGTGGACGCGGCGAATCGCCTCGAGCAGGACCGGGCCGGGCGCGTCCTTGGTGAAGTAGCCGGCGGCGCCGGCGCGCAGGGCCCGCACGGCGATCTGGCGCTCGTCGTAGACGCTGAGCACCAGCACGCGCAGCGACGGCCGTGACGCGTGCAGCTCGCGCAGGACGTCGAGCCCGCCCCGCCCGGGCATGGCCAGGTCGAGCAGCAGGACGTCGCACGGGACGTTCAGCCCGGCGTCGAGCGCCTCCGCGCTCGTCCGGGCCTCGCCGACGACGACGATGTCCGCCGTGGACGCCAACAGGTGAGCCAGGCCCTGCCGCACGATCGGATGATCGTCGGCGAGCACGACGCGGATCACGGGTGCTCCCCGGTGGCGAGGGGCACCCCGAACGACACGACGCGCGCCGATCCGTACTCCTCGATCGTCCCCTGACCGCCGAGCTCGTGGGTCCGTTCGTGGAACTGGAGCGCACGCAGGGCGTGCTCGGGGTCCTCCGGCGCCGCGACGTACTCGTGCGCCGTGAGCTCGATGCGGCAGCGGGCCGCGTCGGGATGGAGCGTCAGGCTGACGAGCGCCGCGGTCCCTGCGCGCTCGAGGCGCGCCAGCTCGTCGGACACGATGCGATATACGCGGGTGGCCTGATCGCCACTGACGGGCGGATCCGCCGCTGCGTCCAGTTCGGCGGCGATCCCCGTCCGCTGCTCGAACAGGCGCAGGCGCCACTCCAGCGCGGCGCGCAACCCGACCTGGTCCAGGACGGCCGGCCGGAGCTCGGCCATGGTCCGGCGAATGGCTCTCATCAGATCGTCGAGTCGATCGACGGTCGATTGCGCGTCGGCGGCGAGCCCACCGATCTCGGCGCCTCCGACCAGGCCGGTGACCAGCCGCTCGAGATCGAAGCGGAGGGCGGTCACCCCCTGCGCCATGTCGTCGTGCAGTGTGCGTGCGAGCCGGGTCCGCTCGGCCTCGATGCCGTCCTCCAGGTAGCGGACGAGCGCGCGCAGGTCGCCGTCGGACGGAGTCATTCGCGGACCTCACGCGCCCGGTTCGGCGCTCTGCAGGAGTGCACGGACGGCCTGCCCGAGCGCCGACGGCGCGAAGGGCTTCTGCAGGAAGTGCGGGCCGGCGCTGTCCAGGCCGTAGCGCTGCAGAGCCGCCTCCGGATAGCCGCTGACGAACAGGACCCCGAGGGCCGCGTGCCGCGCTCGAAGGCGGACGGCCAGCTCCTGGCCGCTCATGTCCGGCAGCACCATGTCCGTGACGAGCAGATGAATCGGGTCGCCCGCCTGCTCGGACTCCGCCAACGCCTCGAGGCCATCCGCGGCGGTTCGCACGACGTAGCCCGCGCTCTGCAGATAGATGGCGGTCAGCCGCCGGAGGGACACGTCGTCCTCGACGACCAGGATCGTTTCCGTTCCCCGGGCGACTGGCCACTCGGTGCCGGAGGGCCGCGTCCCGTGCGACGGATCGGGCGACGGCCGCTCGGCCGCCGGCAGATGGACGCGGAACGCGCTGCCGCTGCCCACCTCGCTGGTCACCGTGAGGTGGCCGCCACTTTGCGCGACGACGCCATGCGCCGTCGCCAATCCGAGGGCACCCGCTGCCGGCGCGGCCGTCGTCGTGAAGAACGGCTCGAACACGTGGCCGATCGCGTCCGCCGGGATGCCCGCGCCGGTGTCGGACACCGTGAGGACCGCGAAGCGCCCGGGCGGCACGCCCTCGGCCAGGCTCTGTCGTTCGTCGAGCGTCACCGCGCGCGTCGCGAACGTCAACTGGCCCCCGGTGGGCATGGCATCGCGGGCATTGACCGCGAGCGTGACGATCACCTGTTCGAGCTGGGCGAGATCGGCCATGACGATGGGCGGCTCGGGATCGAGCAGATGCCGGATCGCGACATCCTCGCCGAGCAGCCGCCGCAGCATGCGTTCGAGGTTCAGCACGACCTCGTTGAGATCGAGCAGGCGCGGGCACAGCGGCTGCCGGCGGCTGAAGGCCAGCAGCTGCCGGGTCAGCGTCGCGGCCTGCTCGCCGGCCCGGCGGACCTCGACGACCTGGCTCCTGAGTGGATGCTGCTGCGGGAGCGCCGCGAGCATGGTGTCGCTGTAGCCGCAGATCACCGTGAGGATGTTGTTGAAGTCGTGGACGATGCCGTAGGCGAGCCGTCCCATCGCCTCCATCCGCTGCGACTGCCGGACCTGCGCCTCGACTCGACCGACCGTGGCGAGATCACGGACGAAGAGGCCGAATTGGCGCCCGCCGGCGACGTCGAGCCCGGTAATCGTGACGTCGATCGCGAGCGTCGTTCCGTCCTTCCGCCGTCCCTCGACGGTGCGAGCCACGCGCGCGTCGGACGACTGCGCGTCGCCGGTGAGGACACCGGCGTCCCGGGCGGGCGGCTCCGGAATGAGCATGCGGACGTCGCGCCCGAGCACCTCCTCGCGGAGATAGCCGAACATCCGCTCGGCGGCCGCGTTGAACGTCTGCACGACGCCACGCCCGTCGACGATCAGCACGCCGTCTGGCGCCGATTCGACCAGGAGGTCGAGCCGATCGGCGGGTCGAGCCGGAGGGAGCGATGTCGACGGTTCCGGGGCCACGATGCCTCCGCTGTCCCGGTCGCGGGACGGCGATACGAGCGCGCCGCCGATGAGGTGAACGGGCGGAGGATAGCGGACGGCGGGAAGAGGATCAAGGCGTATCAGTTGACGTCCGCCTTGTCGCGAACGAGATCCATCGGGCGGATGGTCAACGTCTGAGCGGCGGGAACCAACCCCGCCACGGCTGAAGCCGCCGCGAGCGTCACCGGCGCGGCCACGTAGACCCACAGTGCCGGGGGATTGCCGCCGGGCAGCACGTGGGCGAGGAGCCGAACCGCGACCAGCGACGCGAAGACGCCGAGCGAGGTGCCCACCCCCACGGCGAGCGCCGCCTCGTAGACGATGCACCTCAGGATTCGCCACCACGGCGCCCCGAGGGCCAGGCGGATGGCCAGATCGCGCCGACGTCGTCGAGCCGCCTCGTGGATCCCGCTGGCGACCGCCGCGACCGCCAGGACGACCATCGATACGGCGGAGACGCCCACGAGCGCCGTCGCCAAGCGGATCGGCGCGAGAGCGGTCTGCCGCACGCGCGCGTCCAGCGTCTGGAGCACCGTCGGGAGCGGCCCGCGGCCAGGCACGTCGTCCAGCGCCCGCCGCAAGCGCTCGACCTCTGGCCCCGTGACGTCCGGCGCTTTCAGGAGCAGCGTCATCGACCGTCGAAAGTCCTGCCGGAGCGGGTAGTAGATGGCCGGCTCGATGGCGTGGTGCAAGGCGCGCAGCGGCGAGGCTCGAACGACGCCGACAATCTCGGTCCGGCGACCGGCGGCGTCGATGACGGACGCACCGACGGCGTCGCCATCGAAGTAGCGCTCGGCCGCCTGCTCGTTGACGACGGCCATCCGGCAGGCGCCTTCGGCCAGGTCGTCGGCGAGCACGTGCCCGGCGACGAGCGGCCAGCCCATCGCCGTGAAGTAGTTCGGCGAGACCACGTGTGCGTCGAGCAAGGCTTCGGCCCGCGACGGATCCGCCGGCACCTGAAAGGACGCCGAGCTCGACGATCCGTGCGGCACACCCTCCTGCTCGGCATAGACGAAGACCACGGGATCGGTGCGACGGCGGCCGGGGTCAGGGCGCATCTCGACGACGCCGACGATCTCCGCCTCTCTGCCCCCGTCGTCGGAGATGATTCGGCCGATGGCGTCGCCGCGG
>Ga0075366_10002059_pt1 | contig 10211 bp, 12 predicted proteins | sample EndMethybrTD3031_FD_72351 | JGI IMG/M metagenome (GOLD analysis project Ga0075366, IMG submission 72351) | Populus endosphere microbial communities from Tennessee, USA - Endosphere MetaG P. TD hybrid TD303-1 | ecosystem: Host-associated > Plants > Roots > Endosphere | place: USA: Tennessee... | reverse complement strand
TGCCAGCACGCCGCGCCTGGCCGCTGGCCGCTGTCCTGGCCGTCGCGATCCCGGCGATCGCGATCGGCGTCTATGCCTGGCTGGGCAATCCCGCCGGCTTGGATCCCGCGTCACCCACGGCCCGGATGGGCGGCGGCGCGCCGGCCCCGGGCGGCGAGCCGGGTGCGTCCGGGACACCGCCGTTCAACGACCAGCAGATCCTCGCGATGGTCGAGACCCTCGCGGCCAAGGTGAAGGAACGCCCCGACGACGTGAAAGGCTGGTCGCTCCTCGCCCGCTCGATGAACGCCCTCGGCCGCTATGCCGAAGCGGTCGATGCGTACGAGCACCTCACCAAGCTGGTGCCCGACAACCCCGACGTGCTCGCCGACTACGCCGATTCCCTCGCCATGAAGCAGGGCCGCAACCTCTCGGGCAAGCCGTACGAGCTCGTGAAACAGGCGCTGAAGATCGACCCCAAGCACCAGAAGGCGCTGGCGCTTGCGGGCACCGCCGCCATGAACGAGGGCGACTACGCGACCTCGATCCGCTACTGGCAAACCCTGGGTACCCAGGTCGAGCCGGGCTCGGAGGACGCGTCGAAGGTCACCGGCATCATCGCCGAGGTCCGTGAGCGCGCCGCCGCGATGGGCAAGCCGCTTGCCGCCGGTCCGGCGCCGGCGCCCGTGGCCAAGGCACCGCCGCCCGCAGCGGGTGCGCAATCGCCGGCCGCCGCCGGGCCCACCGTCTCGGGCACCGTCGCCATTGCCGCCGAGCTCGCGCCCAAGGTCGCCATCACCGACACGCTCTTCATCTTCGCGCGCTCCGAGGGTGGTCCGCGCGTGCCGCTCGCCGTCTACCGCGGCGGGGCCCGGGAGCTTCCCAAGACGTTCGTGCTCGACGACTCGATGAGCATGGCGCCGGGCATGAAGATATCCACGGCGCAGCAAGTGCGCATCGAGGCGCGCGTGTCGAAGTCCGGCAACGCCCTGCCCCAGCCCGGCGACCTCGTCGGATCCAGTGCCGTGGTGAAGCCCGGCGCGCGCGACGTGAAGATCGTCATCGACCGCGTCGTGCCGTGAACGCCGCGCGTCTCGAGGTGCGCTCGCTCGCCGCCTCGCGCGGCCCGGTGACGCTCTTTCGCGACGTGTCCTTCGCGCTCGTCCCCGGCGAGGTGGCCGCCGTGCGCGGCCCCAATGGCAGCGGCAAGACCACGCTGCTGCGCTGCGCCGCGGGCCTCACCCGCCCCGATGCGGGCGAGGTCGCGCGCGAAGGTGACGTGCTGTTCGCCGGCCACCTCCCCGGAATCAAGGACGACCTCACGGCCCTGGAGAACCTCGCCTTCGCGCTGCGCATGCGCGGGCTCGTTCCGGGCGAGGCCGGGATCCTCTCGGCGCTCGAGCGCGCGGGACTCGCGGCGCGGCGGCACGTGCCGGCCCGGCGCCTGTCCGCGGGTCAGCGCCGCCGCATCGGGCTCGCGCGACTCGCCCTCGATCCCGCGGCGCTGTGGATCCTCGACGAGCCGCTGGCCGCGCTCGATGCCGATGGCGAGGCGATGCTGGGCGCACTCCTCGAATCCCACGCCGGGCGCGGCGGCATCGCGCTCGTCGCCACGCACCATCCGCTTCCCGTGGCACGCGTGGCCGTGCGCGACATCGCCCTGCGCCCATGAGCGGCTTCGGCTGGGCGTTCGCCCGCGATCTCACCCTTGCGCTACGTCATCCCGGCGGGACGATGCTCACGTTAGCCTTCTTCGTGCTGGTCGCCTCGCTCTTCCCGCTCGGCGTCGGCGCCGATCCGCAGCTGCTCGCGCGGATCGGGCCGGGCGTGATCTGGGTGTGCGCCCTGCTCGCCGCGTTCCTGTCGCTGGGGTCGCTGTTTGCCGACGATTTCGCCGACGGCACGCTGGAGCAAATGATGTTGTCGCCCGACCCCGTTTTCGCCTGGGTGTCCGGTAAAATTGCTGCTCATTGGATGGTTTCGGGATTGCCCCTGACGCTCCTCTCGCCGCTCCTCGGCCTGCAGTACGGCCTGTCTTCCGAAGCGCTCGGCGCGCTTGCCGCCGCCCTCCTGCTGGGCACGCCGGTGCTGTCGCTGCTGGGCAGTGCTTGCGCCGCGCTGTCGTTGGGCGCCCGCGGAGGCGGCACGCTGCTGGCCCTCCTGGCGCTCCCGCTCTTCGTGCCGGTGTTGATCTTCGGCGCGGGCGCCGCCGATGCGGCCGCCAACGGCCTGGGCGCCGGCCCCCACCTCTCGCTGCTGGGCGCCATGCTGCTCGCAGCCGCCGTCGCAGTGCCGTTTGCCGGGGCCGCGGCGATTCGCATCGCCCTCGACTGAGACGCGCATGAACCTCTTCTACCTCTCCTCGCCGTCGACGTTCTTCCACTTCGCCGGGCGCCTCGCGCCGTGGTTCTTCGGGCTCGCCGCGGTGCTCGGCGCGACGGGCCTCTACGTGGGCCTGGTGCAGGCGCCGACGGACGCGACGCAAGGCGAGGTCTACCGCGTGATCTTCATCCACGTCGCGGCATCGTGGATGTCGATGTTCATCTACTTCGTGATGGCCTGCTACGGCGCGATGTCGCTCACGTTCAATTCGCGCCTCTCGGCGATGATGGCGCGTGCCCTCGCGCCCACGGGCGCGATGTTCACCTTCGTGGCGCTGTGGACCGGTTCCTTCTGGGGGCGGCCCACGTGGGGCACGTACTGGGTCTGGGACGCGCGCATCACCTCGGAACTGGTGCTGCTCTTCCTCTATTTCGGCTACATCGCGCTCGCCAACGCATTCGAGGACCCGCGCCGCGGCGACCGCGCGTCATCGCTTCTTGCAATTGTCGGCGTCGTGAACCTGCCGATCATCTACTTCTCCGTGCAATGGTGGAATACGCTTCACCAGGGCTCGTCGGTGAAGCTGACGGGCAGCTCGATGCACGTGACGATGCTCACCGGAATGCTGCTGATGGCGTTCTCCTTCTGGATGTATGCGATCGGCGCCGCGCTCACGCGCGTGCGCTCGATCATCCTCGAACGCGAACGGCGCACGCGCTGGGTGCGCGCCCTGAGGCCCGCCTGATGGACCACAACTTCTACCTTGCCATGTCGTACGGAGCCACCGCAGTCGCCATCGCCGCGGAGCTCGTCTTCCTCGCGCTCGGCCGCGCCCGCGCCTGGAAGCAGGTCAACGAGGAGCGTGAACTTGAAGCCCAGGACTAAACGCGCCGCATGGATCGCCGCCGGCGTTGCCGCGCTCGGCGTCGCCGTGGCGCTCGTGATGAACGCCTTCCAGTCGAACCTCGTCTTCTTCTTCACGCCGAGCGACGTCGCCGAGCACAAGGCGCCGCGCGACCGCACGTTCCGCATCGGCGGGCTGGTGGAAGAAGGCAGCGTGAAGCGCAATTCCGACGCGCTCACCGTCGCCTTCCGCGTCACCGACTCGGTGCAGACGATCCCCGTTACGTTCACCGGCATCCTTCCCGACCTCTTCAAGGAAGGCAAAGGCGTCGTGGCCCAAGGCAAGCTCGGCAGCGACGGCGTCTTCCGCGCGAGCGAGGTGCTCGCCAAGCACGACGAGAACTACATGCCGCCCGAAGCGGCCGAGGCGCTCGAGCGCGCCGGGGGCCGTCACCTTGATAAGTCCTCCTTCGCCGGACAGATGGAAACGAAGGGCAACCGGAGCGCCAAACCATGATTCCCGAGCTCGGGCATTTCGCCCTCGTGATTGCCCTCGCGCTGGCCCTCGCGCAAACGGTGCTGCCGCTCATCGGAGCCGCAACCCATCGCCGCACGCTGATGGCCACCGCGCGCCCGATCGCCACCGGCCAGTTCCTCTTCGTGGCGCTGGCGTTTGCGGCGCTCGCAACGTCCTTCGTGACGAGCGACTTCTCCGTGGTCAACGTCGCGACCAACTCGAACACGCGCCTGCCGACGGCCTACAAGTTCGCCGCAACCTGGGGCTCGCACGAGGGCTCGATGCTCCTCTGGACGCTGATGCTCGCCTCGTGGACGCTCGCCGTCGCCGCCTTCAGCCGCCACCTTCCCGACCGCCTGAGCGCGCGCGTGATCGGCGTCATGGGCTTCGTGAGCGCCGGTTTCCTGCTCTTCATGCTGCTCACGTCCAATCCCTTCGCGCGCCACGTGCCCGCGCTGGACGAGGGACGCGATCTCAATCCGCTGCTGCAGGACCCGGGCATGGTGATCCATCCGCCGATGCTCTACATGGGCTACGTGGGCTTCTCGGTCGCCTTCTCGTTCGCGATCGCGGCACTCCTGGAAGGCCGGCTCGACGCGGCCTGGGCTCGCTGGTCGCGCCCGTGGACGACGGCGGCCTGGTCCTTCCTCACGATCGGCATCGCGCTCGGCAGCTGGTGGGCGTACTACGAGCTGGGCTGGGGCGGCTGGTGGTTCTGGGATCCGGTCGAAAACGCGTCCTTCATGCCGTGGCTCGCGGGAACGGCGCTCATCCATTCGCTCGCCGTCACGGAAAAGCGCGGGACGTTCCGCAGCTGGACGGTGCTGCTCGCCATCGCCGCGTTCTCGCTCTCGCTCGTGGGCACGTTCCTCGTGCGCTCGGGCGTGCTCACCTCGGTGCACGCCTTCGCCACCGATCCGGCGCGCGGCATCTTCATCCTGATCTTCCTCGTGATCGTGATCGGCGGCTCGCTGGCGCTGTTCGCCTGGCGTGCTCCGCGCGTGGGCCTGGGCGGCGGCTTTGCGCCCGTGTCGCGCGAATCGCTGCTGCTCGCGAACAACATCCTGCTCGCCGTGGCCCTGGCCGCCGTGATGCTGGGCACGCTCTACCCGCTGTTCCTCGACGCGCTCGGCGCCGGCAAGATCTCCGTCGGCCCGCCGTACTTCGAGGCGGTGTTCGCGCCGCTGATGGCGCCCGCCGTATTCCTCATGGCCATAGGTCCCGTCGCGAGCTGGAAGCGCGCCGAGCTTCCTGCGCTGTGGACGCGCCTCAAGTGGGCCTTCGGCGTCGCGGTCGCCGCGGCCGTGATCCTTCCGTTCGTCTTCGGCCGCTGGTCGCCGTGGGTGGCGCTGGGCCTGCTGCTCTCCATCTGGGTGATCGGCGCTTCGGTCGCCCAGGTCCGGGCCCGCATCGCCGGCGCCGCGCAGCCGACCCTGGGAGCCAAGATCGCCGCGCAGCCCGCGCATTGGTGGGGCATGGTCGTGGCGCACCTCGGCATCGCGATCTTCATCCTCGGCGTGACGATGGTGAAAGGCTACGAAACCGAGCGCGACATCCGCATGGTCCCGGGCGACAAGACGACCGTGGGCGGCTTCGAGTTCACGTTCAAGGGCACGAAGGACGTCCAGGGCCCGAACTACATCGCGGTCCAGGGCCAGTTCGAGGTGCGCCGCGAAGGCTCGCCGGACGTGGTGCGGATCATGCAACCGGAAAAGCGCGCCTACTCGGCCGAGGGCCAGACGATGACCGAGGCGGCGATCGCCACGCGCTTGCTGGGCGACCTCTACGTCTCGCTCGGCGAGCCGGTGAGCGACGGTGCCTGGGGCGTGCGCGTCTACCACAAGCCCTTCGTGGACTGGATCTGGGGCGGCTGCTTCCTGATGGCGCTGGGCGGCTTCGTGGCGCTGGGCGACCGCCGCTATCGCTCGAGGCTCGCGGCACGCAACGCCGCCGCCTCCGGGCTTGCCGCAAAGGCCGCCTGACCGACCATGCGCTCGCTCAAGTTCATCGTTCCGTTCGTCCTCTTCCTCGTGCTGGCGGCCTTCTTCGCCGTGGGCCTGCAGCGCGACCCGCGCGAGATCCCCTCGCCCTTCATCGACAAGCCGGCGCCGCCCTTCAAGCTCCAGCAGCTGCACGATGCCGCCAAGCCCTTCGCGCCCGAGGACATGAAGGGCCGCGTCTGGATGCTCAACGTGTGGGCCTCGTGGTGCGTCTCGTGCCGCGTCGAGCATCCGCTGCTGGTGGAGATGTCGAAGCGCAACATCGTCCCCATCGTCGGCCTCAACTACAAGGACCAGCGCGAGGCCGGCGTTCAATGGCTCACGCGCTTCGGCAACCCGTACGTGCTCTCCGCCTACGACCTCGACGGCCGCGTCGGCATCGACTATGGCGTCTATGGCGTGCCCGAGACCTTCGTGATCGACAAGCAGGGCGTGGTCCGCTACAAGCAGATCGGCCCGATCACGCCCGAGGCGCTGGAGAAGAAGATCCTTCCCTTGCTGAAGAAGCTGCAGGCATGAGAACCCTCCTCGCGATCCTCGCCCTCGCCTTCGCCTCCGCGGCGTTCGCCCAGTCGGGCGCCGCCGGTCCCGCCAATCCCGATCCCATGGTCGAGCAGCGCATGAAGGTCCTCGCCGAGGAGCTGCGCTGCCTCGTGTGCCAGAACCAGACCATCGCCGATTCCAACGCCTCGCTCGCGATCGACCTTCGCAACCAGATCCGCGGCCAGATCACGGCCGGCCGCAGCGACGGCGAGATCCGCGACTACATGGTCCAGCGCTACGGGGATTTCGTCCTCTACAAGCCGCCGTTCCAGGTGAACACGATCGCGCTGTGGGTGGCGCCGCTCGCGCTGCTCGTCACGGGCGTCATCGTGTTCCTGATCGTGGTGCGGCGCCGCCGCGCCCAGCCTCCGCTGCCCGGGGCCAGCCCGCGGCGCGCGGAGATCGAGAAGCTTCTCGACGGGCCCTAGCGGGCGCTGAGGTAGCCCAGCTCCTGCGAGGCCTCGCCGGCCACTTCGAGCAGGAGCTTTCCGAGCTCTTCCTTGCGGCCGCCGAGGATCGAATCCTCCGCGCCCCAGATGCCGATCGCCGCGACGACCAGCCCGCGATGATCGCGCAGCGGCGCCGCGATGCCGCAGATGCCCTGGCGCCACTCGCCATAATTCACCGCGAAGCCGCGGGTGCGCGCATCGGCGAGGTCGCGCTCGAGGTCGGCGCGCTGCGTGCGGGTCATCGAAGTGAAACGGCGCAGCAGGCCGAAGGCCTGCGTCACGTCTTCCTCCTGGAGATGCGCGAGGATCGCCTTGCCCGTGGACGCGCACGCGGCGGGGACGCGGCTGCCGATCGTGGTCATCGCCTTGATCGGTTGTGGACCATCGACCTTGTTCACGTACACCGCATAGCCCGCGTCGTAGACGGCGAGCTGCACCGACTCCCCGGCGCGGGCCGCGAGGTCGCGCAACTTGGGCGCGGTGACCGAGACCAGGTTCGCATCGTGGACCAGCACCGAGCCCATCTCCCAGAGCTTCAGCGTGGCCGAGTAGCGGCTGGTCGCCTCTTCCTTCGAGACGTAGCCCAGCTCCGAGAGCGTCGAGAGCAGGCGGTAGACGTTGGGCTTGGTGAGGGACAGTTCGCGCGAGAGATCGGTGAGCCGGCGCGGGCCACCCGACTTGGCCAGCGCCTCGAGGACATCGAAGGCCTTGCGGACGGTTTGTTCCATGGCGAGTTTCGGCTGTCAGAATGACGTGCCGAGAATTGTACCGCAACGCCCGGCCAGCCCCTCCCGCAGTTGTTTCACAACATGACTGGGCGGTCGGGAAGTTCGTTGGTCGACATTCCGTCGGCGGGGAAGTGGGTGGCGAGGACCTCCGACACGGCCCGCACCCCGGCCACGGCGCCTTGCTCGAAACGGCCGGCGCGAAAATGCCCTTCCATCATCGCCACGATCGCGGCCCAGTCCGAGGCCGCGACCTTGCGCTGGATGCCGCGGTCGGCAACCACCTCGACGCGGTGGTCGGCCAGGAGGACATAGACCAACACTCCCGAGTTCGACTCCGTGTTCCACACCTGGAGCATCGAGAAGACCTCGATCGCGCGGGCGCGGGCCGTGAGCGCCGCCCAGAGCTGGGACGTCGTGAGCTCGGCTTCGACCACGAAGCGCACCTGCCCGCTGTGGCGGCGCTCCTGCTCCGCGACCTCCTGCTGGATCACATCGAGCGTCTTGTCCGGGAATGCGCGCCGGGCACGCCACGGCGTCATCGCGAAATGCCGGGCGAAGCGTCCGAGATCCATCACCAGTTCCCCGACGCGCCGCCGCCGTCGAAGCCGCCTCCGCCACCGCTGAAGCCGCCTCCGCCGCCGCCGCCGAATCCACCGCCGCCGCCGCCGAATCCGCCGCCGGGTATCCACGCGCCGCCGCCGCGCCGTCCCTGGCGAAGCGCGTTGGTGCCCATCGAGATCGCGACGACGAAAGCGATCACCGCGCCGATCACGCCCGCGACGAGGGAGCCGAGGATGAGCCACGCGCCCACGCCGGTGATGCCGCCCGTGGCCAGTGCGCTGCCGGCGCGGCCGACCATCGGCCGCAACATCATCGCGACCACGGGAACGCCGAAGAAGGCGAGCCAGAGGAAATCCATGCCGGATGACGGAACGGTGTCGACCTTGCGCGAGGTGGTGCCCGCCTTCACCGGCGGCAGCGACTCGCCCTCGATCGCCTTCAGGATGGCGTCGACGCCGGCGTCGATGCCGGCGGCGAAGTTGCCGTCGCGAAACGCGGGCGTCACGCGCTCGCGGATGATGCGCCCCGACAGGGCATCGGTGAGCGTGCCTTGCACGCCGCGGCCGGTCTGGATGCGGATCTTGCGCTGCTGCTTGGCGATCACGAAGAGCACGCCGTCATCGACGCCCTTGCGGCCAAGCTTCCACGCGTCCGTCACGCGCAGCGCGAAGTCCTCGATCGGCTCGGAGCCGATCGTGGGCACCATCAGCACCGCGACCTGCGAGCCCTTGGCGCTTTCGAAGGCCGCGAGCTTGGCCTCGAGCGCTGCGAGCTCGGGCACGGTGAGCGTGCCCGTCGAGTCCATCGCGTGCGCGGTGAGCTTGGGAACGGGAACGAGCCCGTCCTGCGCGAAAGCCGCGAACGAGGCGGCGAGCAGCCCCGCCGCCAGCCAGGCGATCGGGGCGCGAAGCGCCCGTGCCGCGCTCATTTCTTCTGGAAGTCGACCTTCGGCGGCTCCGCGATCACCTTCTCGTTCTCGACGGTGAACGTCGGCTTCTCCTTGTAGCCGAAGATCATCGCCGTGAGGTTGGTCGGGAACTTGCGGGCGAGGACGTTGTAGTCGCGCACGTCGCCGATGAAGCGGTTGCGGGCGACGGTGATGCGGTTCTCCGTGCCCTCCAGCTGCGTCATGAGGTCCTTGAAGAGCGCGTCGCTCTTCAATTGCGGATAGTTCTCCGTGACCACGAGCAGGCGCGAGAGCGCGCTGGAAAGCTCGCCCTGGGCGGCCTGGAATTTCTGCATCGCCGCGGCGTCGTTGACCATCTCCGGCGTGGCCTGGACCGAGCCCACCTTCGCGCGCGCCTGCGTGACGCCGAGCAGCACGTCCTTTTCCTGCGTCGCGTAGCCCTGCACGGTCTGCACGAGATTGGGGATCAGGTCGGCGCGGCGCTTGTACTGGTTCAGCACCTCGCCCCAGGCGGCTTTCACCTGTTCGTCCTTCGTCTGGAAATCGTTGTAGCCGCAGCCGCTCAGCACGAGCATGGCGGTGACGGCGAAGAAACCCAGCAGCTTTCTCATGGTGGTCCCTTGTCTCCCGGAAATTGGGGCAACGCGATGATGGGGACGGCGCGCCGGGAACACAAGGCGCCGGGAATATTCACGCAAGCGATGCGAGGTGGCGGCGCGCGAAGAGGAGATCCTCCCACGCCTTGGATTTGTCCGGGAGCGTCCGCAGCAGGTAGGCCGGGTGGTAGGTGACGATGAGCGGCGTGCCCCGATACGCGTGCACGCGGCCCCGGAGGCTGGAGAGGCTCGCCTCGGTGTTGAGCAGGCGCGATGCCGCCGTCTTGCCGAGCGCCACGATCAGCTTCGGCTTCACGTGGTCGACCTGCGCATCGAGGAAGGGCGCGCACGCCGCCGCCTCTTCGGGCGTGGGCGTGCGGTTGCCGGGCGGACGGCACTTCACCACGTTGGCGATGTACGCCTCGCGGCCGCGTGCGAGCCCGACGGCCGCCAGCATGTTGTCCAGCAGCTTGCCGGCCTGGCCGACGAAGGGTTCGCCCTGCTCGTCCTCTTCGGCGCCCGGCCCCTCGCCCACGAAGAGCCAGGGCGCGGCCTCGTTGCCCGCGCCGAAGACCGCCTGCTTGCGCTGCCGGCACAGCCCGCAGGCCGTGCAATCGCGCACCGCGGCCTTGAGCGCATCCCAATCCGCGGGGATGACGCGCGGAGCGGCGGGCGCGGCCGGCGTGATCGCGGCAACGGACTTCGCTGCGGGAGGTGCGCTCGCGGGCGCGCCGGCAGGCGGCGCGATCGGGGGTGCGGCCGTGGA
>Ga0075366_10002058_pt1 | contig 10212 bp, 8 predicted proteins | sample EndMethybrTD3031_FD_72351 | JGI IMG/M metagenome (GOLD analysis project Ga0075366, IMG submission 72351) | Populus endosphere microbial communities from Tennessee, USA - Endosphere MetaG P. TD hybrid TD303-1 | ecosystem: Host-associated > Plants > Roots > Endosphere | place: USA: Tennessee... | reverse complement strand
CAGCACCTCTGGGCTTGGATAGGAATAAACCTCAAAGCCCGTACCCATCAGTTTGCGCCCGAACCGCTTTCGAATCGCCAGCGACATCGCCCGGACATGCTGAACCTGTTTCACCGCCGAGGTTAGAAACGTCGCGAGACATTCCCAGAGCGGTTGCCGGATGATTCGCAGGCCTTTACTGAATCTCAATGCCTGATCCATCGTTGGATCTTTGCGGAAGGTATCAATGATTACCGGCAATCGGTGGTCCAGGGCGAAATACCTCGCGACCATTGCAGCCTGCGCCTTGTTCACTCTCAAAATCGGGCCCTCCTGCTCGACATAAACCGGCATTTCCGAGATTGCCCCAGCAAAGCCTTTGCCGACAGCGCTCCAATGAAAGACCTGACCTGAGTGGAGTGTCTTTTCGAGATCAAACTCCGGCGCTGCGATAATATGGAGAGGAATCACGGAAAAAAGCGATCAGGGTGAGAGTCGATCAATTTGCCAGCTGCCGTCCATTAGCCGCCTGTAAAGGAATCGATCGTGTAACCGGTTCTGCCGTCCTTGCCAAAACTCGAATCGGGTGGGAATAAGCCTGTACCCACCCCAATTTTCCGGTGCTAGTGGTCCTTTGTCACCGTATCGACGCTTGACCTCCTCAAGCTGTCGTTCCAATTGTTCGCGGTTCATTATCACAGAACTTTGGTGAGAAGCTAATGCGCCAAATCGGCTTCCGATTGGCCGCATATTGAAATAGTTCTCGGACTCCGCTCGGCTGACTTTTGTTACACTCCCTTCGATTTGGATTTGCCGTTCCAACCAGGTCCAATTGAAATTCAGGGCTGCGTGAGGATTTTCCGCCAGGTGGCAAGCTTTCCGACTTTCATAGTTGGTGAAAAACACAAGTCCACGCTCATCTACTCCTTTCAAGAGAACCACACGTGCGGACGGCATTCCCTCCTTCGATGCCGTTGCCAACGTCATCGCATTTAGCTCGTGATCACCTCTTGTTTTTACCGATTCAGCGAACCAGAGATTAAATTGCTCGAAGGGATTTGCCTGGAGATCCCTACGGTAGAGCCCAGTAAATGTGTACTCTTTTCGCAAACTCGCCACATCGACGGTTGGTTCCATGTTTCTCAAGTAATTCCAAATCGCTCCACCTGTCGAATCATGAGTCGTAGAAAGCGAAGACCCCTAACCATCAGGGTAGCGTAAAGGACAGAGCCACGCTTCCGCATAGTCGTGAGCATAAAAGGAAGCGTTCACAATCAACGTCCATCCTTTAAACGTCACAATAGGTGGCCATAGGAGAGTATGGCCCCACCATCCCCAACCGCAAACCTTTTCGATCGCCTTGCGCAGCACCCAAACACACTCTTCCAGCTCTCGAATCGGAACATTTCCACCTGTATGATGGGTTGCTCGTATATCATCTACCCTGAACATCATAGTTTCTGTAGTGCGCTGATATTCAAGCGATGAACCACTTCGATGGGAAGCATCCGATGGAATCGAGGATTCGTCCATATCCAATCGAATGCGGTTAAGAGCACGCGGTGAGGCAACAAAATATATATCGAACGATTTGACGATGGACGCCTTGAAGGCATGGCCGCTTACCCAAGCTGCCGGCTACGTGATCCCATATAAAATGCAAAGGGTTAAGGAGAGAAAGACGGCTCTCTTGAAGATATTTGCCATCGTTTGCCGGAGAATGGGCTTCGAAATTCTTTCGCAAGCTATTTTATATGACCGGTAGATCGGAAGCTGAAGCCAGGGAGCTCGCACGAGAAATAGGCAATTCCGAAAGGATAGCGAAGAGCTTCTCTATCCGAGCGCTCGAACCACGAACTGGAAAAGGATGGTTTAGTTCTCAACCGGAATATTCAAAACGGTGTGATCTGACTTTCTTGGATTAAGAATTGACCGGAAAAAAACTCCAGCAAGCCTATCAATAAACCAGCCTGTATTCCAACGAATCCAATGAGCAATTTAAGAAGCTTAAATTTCAGATTTGATGTCGATCCTTGTATTTCGCGGCGAAGTGATGCAGTTGATGCTCTAAACTTAAAGCAGTTTCCATTTAAATTACCTTGATGGATTATTTTTCATGGAAGTAAGGCTAGGCAAGTCAAGCAGATGAAAGTAAAGGGCAAATTATTTCAAAAGCCTATTCAATCTCTCTTCGAGAGCGGTTAGTGCGCGCTGTCGAAGGGGGATGTCAAACGCGTGAGTTGATGATCGACTATTTCAAGCGCTCTGAAATGGATAGGTCAGTTTCGTCGTAGAGGAGATGTGCAGTCGAAACCTCAAAGGGGTTATCGTCAGAGTATTTTGTCGCGGCATACGACTGGCTGCTCGAACAGATTGAGGGCAAGTCCGACTTGACTCTGGCTGAAATTCGCCTGAGCCTGAGCCAGAAAGGGATTCGAGGCAACCCTGTGGCGCTTTTTTCAACGTCACCACGTCAGTTTAAAAAACTCCTGCACGCCCAGGAGCAGGATCGTGAGGAGATTACACAGGCGCGTGCCAATATTGGGGTAACCATCGAGCGAAAACAGTTTCCGTGCCTGGGTCAAAGAGTTCCTTCTGTCTACCCTAGCGATGTCGTGGTCATGGATAATCTGCCCGCTCACATAAAGTCAGCGGCATCCAGTCAATGATTGAAACCGCCGGCGCAAAACTGTTCTATTTGCCGCCTTACTCTGCTGATCTGAATCCGATCGAACTTGCCTTTTCAAAATTTAGTCCTTGCTGCGCAAAGCCGCTGCACGCATTGTCCACGCCCTCTGGAAAACCATCGGAAATAGTCTTCCAGGCTTTCTCCGTAAACGCGTGTCAAAATTCCTTCATGCACCCAGATGCGGATTTGATCCAATCAACGTGCGTGGGCCAACATATTCTTCTATTCGTTGACAGAGAAATTCCGGCCTCGCCATGCCTCCAATGTTTTGGACTGGAGGCATAGCTAACGGTTCAATTCTTGATCTGGTCTTTGCGGTCTCGAAACTTACCGTTCTAGAACGCGAGACTGACTCCAGCGCTGAAGTTGTGCGAGACATAGTCGGGGTTGGCTGCAAGATTGTACCCAGCGATAACTGCGAGCGGGTCGGTTATCGAGACTCGAAGGTTGACACCGCTGATCAGTGTATCTGGACCGATCCGACCGCCTTGGACCTGGAATGAAGGTACCCCGCTACCGAGCCACTCGGCATTAATACCTCGGCTTTGGGCATCACAGTACTCATGGTCCCAACCCAGATTTGCTTCTACGTTGGCTTTTTGGACCCTTTTGGTGAAGCGCTTTTCGTATTTGGCTTTCACCCCGACTGTGCTTCGTAACGAGTTGGTTTGGTCATCACTGATTTTGAGATTGGCCTCAGAGTTGTGCTCTTGGAAACCCTTCATCCAAAAGGCGCTGTAGGCCAGTGCGGCGTAGGGCGAAACCGTAAAGTTCGACTTCAATAGAATGTTGTAACTGACCTGGCTTTGGAAGTCGACTTCCTTGCTCTGAGCTTCACTACGAGCCGTGTCGGTCAACGCCCTACGTTTAAGATCGAATTCATGGTCTCCAAAGCTCACACTGGAGATCAGGTTCAATCCTTTCGGCGGCGCGTATGCTGTGTACAGATGGCCAAAGTAACTATCGGCGCTCACTGAACCTCGATCACCGTGGAAACTTGCGTCAGTATAAGTGTAGCTGACAGCTCCACCAACATAGACCTTGTCATTAAGGTGGTAGTCGGCACCGATGAAGGTACCCCCCTGACCGTAGTCATAGCCGACTATTTCATTTTCTCTATCTTGATCTTGACGGCCGAAGCTGCCATTGCCTCGCATATAGAAACTCCAGCGCTCTTGAGCTTGGTCTTTGTTCATTAGGGCGTTTATCTGTGGCGAAACTCCTGCTGAGGGAAGACCATCTTGGTTGGATGAACTGGCATTGAACTGCCCGTAGCTTGTGTAGCCTGAGATCAGCTCATCGAGGCGTCCCTGGATGTTAAGCGCCTGGGAACGGCTCACTAAGAACCCGATGGAACTCAGAGCGAATACTTGATTAGACACCAGTTTTTCGAGGGCAGTTGGTAGCCGTTCCAAAGTGAAATCCGACAAGCTGTTGAACAGCTTCTCGTTCCACTCACTATTAGATAACGGGTCGAGGCGGTGAGCTAATGCCCGTGTATTGGGACTTTTTGCATATGGGTAGATTGCATCGAAGTACGAATCGACGTAAACATTGTTGCTGCCATAATTAACGGACAGCTTTTTTAGGCTTGTCTGAGCGAATTGGATGTTGTCAAACCTTCTGTTCAAACCCTCAGTGGTGATCGGGGTCATCCCCTCGGTGAAGTTCGAAGGTTTACCTACTAAAAGAAGTGTTCCCCCTCCTAGATTAGCATTTCCCTTTACCACCAACCGATTGTAGTTCGTTGGACTGTCGAATTGTAAAGCCAGGATAGCGCCCTGAGCGTGGCTGTAAGGTCCAACCCGGAGTATGGGGGTATTAACGTACAGTAGCCCCTCCTTCTCCAGCGTGACGGGGCCACTCGATAGAGCATGAGATGTATTAGCAACAAGCGTTCCTGCGTTGAGAATGGTGCCTCCCGTATAGCTGTTGTCGCGGGACAAAATCAATGTTCCGACGCCATTCTTTGAGATTGAACCAGTGCCGGTGATTTCAGCTGAGATATCCGTTTGGTTGGTGCTATCCACTTTAATGGTAGCGGAGCCATCGGCTCGGAGCTTGCCATTTGAAGAGTCGATCCTATAGCCGTTAGCGATAAAATCTATTTCTCGGAAAGCGACGGTCCCTTGCACATAGACTGTACCAGGGTTACCGGCGAATACAGCAATGTTCCAGTTCCAGATTTCTGGGTGGGTACCACTGGGGTTTGTAAAATTTGGTGTGGCGTTGTCCCAAACTCCATCACCACCCCAACTTGCACCGTCGGGATTGCCTTTCCAGAATTGGATACCGTTCCCAACGATAAGGTTAATCTGTCCGGGGATGTTGGTTTGCAGGGCGAAGCGGGCAGGATCGTACCCGGCAGGTAAATGTGCGAGAGCGAGACCGCCTGGGTTATAGGTCAAGTCACCACCGTAGGTGAACAGCGGGTAGACGCCGTCCCCGAATCCGGGTCCTGCGTTGATGTTTAAGTTCCCCGCTAGGGTGAGGTTCCCATCGACATGGACTAGATTATTGGCTGCGCTACCAAGCGTAAAATTCAGAATTGTACTTGGATCAAGAGTCGCGCTTCCAAAAAAGAGTGTTTTTCCAAAGCTGCCATTGTAGCCAGGACTTATGATTGCTCCGTTCGTAGCATTAAGATGGCCGTGGGTTCCACCCCTGTTTGCGATTCCGTCGCCACCTGCGATTTCGCCGCCATTCATTTCGATATTGGCGCCCGTGTCGCCGTTGAGGACGAGTCGACCGTATCCAGCTCGGGTGCTGATGGTACCTACGAAGAAAACGCCTCCGACTCTGTCTCCGCCTGCAAAGATTAGATCGCTGTGACTGCGCTGGTTGATGGTACCACGACCCGTTTTAAATCCCGAAAAAGTAATACTGTGAGGAGTTGGGTCATTTGGATTATCAAGGATGTTAAGAGCGACACCCTGCGTCGGGTGGGCTAGCATCCCGGTGATATTTATATCGTTGTTGAGCGCAAAGAGCGCTGAATCACTCATAACTTGGAGGCTGTTGTTACCCAACCAACTAGTGCCAGTTGCCCTGTTTAGCCCAACCCCCGTAAATCCTCCGCCAAGAACCAGGATACGGTTGATGGGGTTCTCAATTAAAAGGGTACCGTCCCCTCTCTTAATCAGGTTACCTTGCCCAAGTACCGGCTGCAGAAGTCTTATGATTCCCGCTGAATTATTGACGAAGAAGCTTGTGTCGTGGTCGAAAGTCAACTGTGTTTCAATGGTGAGAATGTCCGCTGCATTGTTGATAATTTGTGATCCACTTCCTGAGAGATGAAGCACGCCGTTTGATAGAGACCAAGCATTGCCGTTCGCCTGTAACTCGTTAACTGTGTAAGTATTACTACTCAGATCAAGGGTGAGTAGGGCGCCACGTGGCCCTGGTCCGTTTAGTCTTGCTCCGGCATTAGCGTTATTTGGAACCCCGTTGGTCCAATCGGCAGCGCTATCCCATATTCCACCGGTATTTCGATCGTGAAACACGGCGGGCTGGGCAAGCAGTATGGAATTCATGGTTAGGAATAACACGATCGATAGCAAGATTTTTTCCATTATATCCTTAAGGGAGCATCAATTAAATGGCTCAGCGCTAGTCGGCATAATGAGTCTTATCTGGAAGACTCAAGCAGCTTTAACAAAACTTCACCGATATCCATATCGGTTTGAAACGCATGACTAAATTCTAATATATCATATACGCTGATATTAATTTACAGTTTTTATATCTTTTACAGCTTTTTCAACATATACAACATATATTTATGTGCTGGTGATTTTTTGCTCGTCATCGAGCAATGATCTTCGTATTGAACTTCACCAAAATTTCAGCGCAACTTTAGCGTTACTCAAAAGGGAAAAGTGCCGTATCTAGGCATTTGGTTATATCTATAAGTGCTTGATTATAAGCATGATAATAGGAAAATATTCGATTTGTTTCTAACAGAAGTCGAACCTGGCGGTCGAAATCTTTACGGAATATTCGAGTGAATCTTCCGAGGTAATCCTGGATTTGTTCGATCGGCAGACAGGGTACGCAACGCTGAAGGTCGATGTCCACGGAGTCGTGTTCAGAGAGGAAAAGCTGCTCCAGGTTCAAGAAAAGAGCGACGCTCTCTGGACTTTACCGGGTGGTTGAATCGACGTGAATGATTTCCCCTCGGAAACCGTCGAACGTAAGATTGTTGAGAAATTAGGATTCATTGCAAAGGCTCGATAACTCCTAGCCCTCTTTGATCGCGCCAAACATTCCCATGAGCCCCCTTCCCATTTCACATCTATAAACTGCTCATTAAGTGTGAGCTGATCGGTGGAGAGCCAATGACAACCATGGAAACGCGTGCCATCGGCCTTTTCGGATTGGACGAGATCTCGCCCTTATCGATTTCGCGAGTCATTCTAGGACAGATTGAGTTCTGTTTCCAACGCCACTACTCCCCTCATGCTCCTTGCGTCTTTGACTAGCTCGGAAGGGACAGCCTCCGTGCCATCTGAAACTGATGCACTAAAAGTACCCATTGCTAGAAGAATTACTCCTGATTCACAAAAGATTTTCGTCATTTCCAGGCATCCAGCATACACTAGGACGTGTCGTCAAATTAGCCATAGGACGGTGGCGGTGAGGTGGATAGCAGCAAGAAAGTGACGTGCCGGTTTGTCGTATCGGGTTGCAATAGCACGAAACTGTTTGCGTTTGCAAAAGAAATTCTCAATCAGATGGCACGCTTTACTTTATATGACACCTATCATAGGTACGTGGGGATTTTCGGTTGGATTCGGGCGGAATCACGACCCTCTTTGCGGCTTGTTCCAACGGGGCGATACCCGTTCATCAGCATCATAAACTTCATCGGCGATTACAATGCCGGCCTGAATGCCAGCAGGCAACCCATCAGTTCCCACAAGATCATGGCCTTGGGTGAAATGAAAACGGATGAGGTCACCCAACATCCACTACAACATAGATCTTTGTACTCAGGCCGCCTCTGCTGCGTCCGATGGGCTCGTCGCTCTCATTTTTTCGGGCCCCCATACTGGGCTGGTGAGCTCACACGATCGCTGAATCAATCATCGCGTATTCGTTGTCGGTGTCTGTGCTCAGATGCTGGAAGACACGTTCCCACACCCTGCTGCAGGACCAGCGGCTGAAGCGCCGATAGACGTTCTTCCAGTCTCCATAACCTTCAGGAAGCTCTCGCCACGGTAGGCCAACACGGTAACGATACAGCACTGCCTCCACAAACAATCGGCTGTCGGCAGGTCTGCCTACATACTCTTTACTTCCCGGAAGAAGGGTCTTGATTCTTTCCCATTGATCGTCACACAAACCCTAGCGATGTATTTGCCAACCCCCCAAATACTCAACACATATGATCTCATATAAAAATGCAAAACGCTAATTTGACGACACGCTCTAGCACACTGTAGAGGTTGATTAGGCGCCAATGGAAACTGACTCAACAACCTCCAACCACGTCCCCCACCGCTGGGGGTCGAGGACTGTTGTTTATAAGGTCCGAAACCTGGATCGCGCCAAGACGTGGTTTGCTGAATCATTGCGGCAAGAGCTGTACTTTAATGAAAATCGTACTATGTCAGACTCAATGTCTGGTGGACACGAGCTGTGGCTCGATACGACGATACAACGGAACCTGAGCAGGAGACCGTTTACTGGAACGTGAGCAATATCGAAGAGGCTTTTCGGCAACTAATAGCTGCCGGCACTGAGCTGACTAAAGACATTCGTGACGTCGGAGACAGAATCCAGCTTGTCAGTGTCCGCAAGCCCCAGAGAAACCTGTCCAGAATCATCGAAAATTCGCTGTTTGGCGCTGATTGATTTCTGTTCGATTGAATACGATGTTTTTGCCTCTCCTACTTCCAGCCCTCATCACTATCGGAATTTCCACATTCATTATCCGAATTGTAATTGGATACCTGGTTCGTCCGATCAGATCTCGCCGACGGCTGTTCCGCTTCCCAGGAATCAATACCCACTGGATCGGCCGTCAACTAGCTGTGCTCCTTTACCAATCTCGGTTCAGGACCAAACGATAAGACCACACTTTTGCGTGGCCTTCACCATTCTCTTAACCCTTGGTTATCGGCTATTCCCTTGCCTATCGCCAATCCGCATCGTGTTCTGCGTGATGCGATGTGTTAGCCCTGCAAGAGCAACCGGCTAGGATCTTCGATGCATTCCTTCACTCGAACCAGGAATGTCACCGCTTCTTTGCCGTCGACAACGCGGTGATCATAGCTGACCGCGAGATACATCATCGGACGAACTTCGACCCCGTCTCCGATCGCCATCGGCCGGTTCTGGATCTTATGCATGCCGAGAATCCCGCTTTGCGGCGGGTTCAAGATTGGCGTGCTGAGCAAAGAGCCATAGATACCGCCATTGGTAATGGTAAACACGCCACCGGTCAGATCGTCCAACCGCAACTTCCCATCACGTGCTTCCTTGGCATACTCGGCAACATCCTTTTCAAGATTGGCTAATGATTTTGTGTCGGCATCGCAGATAACTGGAACGATGAGTCCACGATCGGTTCCAACTGCTACGCCGATGTCGTAAAAGTGATTTTCCACGAGGTCATCACCATCAATCCAGGCATTCATTGCCGGCACCGTCTGAAGGGCATCCACAACCGCTTTGATAAAGAAGGACATGAAGCCAAGCTTCACACCATGTCGCTTTTGAAAGTTCTCCTGATATTGAGCGCGGAGCTGCATGATCGCCGTCATGTCGCATTCGTTAAACGTCGTCAGCATCGCAGCGTTTTGCTGGGCTGTAACCAAATGAGTTGCGATCTTTTTGCGCAGCGGCGACATTTTCTTACGGGTCGTTCTTGCGCTATTGTCCACAGTGGAAGCTATAGATGGTACTGACGTTGCTGAAGCCTTTACTGCAGGCTTCGCCTCGGCCGGAGCCAGTTGGGTTCCCCGATTTTCCAGAAAATTGACTAGATCCGACTTCGTCACCTGACCACGCTTGCCAGTTCCTGCAACCTCGGAGATCGTAATCTTTTCTTCCTCGGCCAACCGCCGGGCAGCTGGGGACAAGGTCTCATTTCGTGTGTCCGTTACTGCGGGAGTTGCGACCGACGCCACAACTGGCTCGGGCTTCGAAGTCTTGGTAGGAGTAGCTTCTGGTGGCTCAGCTGTAGCCTCATCCAGAACCGCAACGACCTGACCGATTTTTACCTCCTCGCCGGCCCCAATCTGAATCTGGAGCCGACCGGAACCGTTCGCAGGGATTTCGGTCGAGATCTTGTCCGTCTCCAGCGTAAACAACGGTTCACCATCTTTCACAATGTCGCCACTCTTCTTATGCCAAACGGACAGCACTCCAGATGTAATCGACTCACCAATTGCAGGGATTTTAACTTCGATGCTCATGCACAAATAGATTCAAACTAACAGGGGATATCAGGATCATAAAGCGTAGGCGTAGAGAACAAGATCCCTCTGCTGCAGATCATGCCACGCTTTCGATCCGACAGCAGGACTTGCTGCCGCCGG
>Ga0075366_10002057_pt1 | contig 10213 bp, 6 predicted proteins | sample EndMethybrTD3031_FD_72351 | JGI IMG/M metagenome (GOLD analysis project Ga0075366, IMG submission 72351) | Populus endosphere microbial communities from Tennessee, USA - Endosphere MetaG P. TD hybrid TD303-1 | ecosystem: Host-associated > Plants > Roots > Endosphere | place: USA: Tennessee... | reverse complement strand
TGGCGGCTCGACGCGCCGACCCCGATGGAGCGGATGCGGGTGCTGGACCCGCGGCCCGATGCGGCCGCCGTGAGGCAGACGTACCGCCGCGCCGTCGAACTCCTGCCTGCGCTGGGCGAGAGCGGCATCGCCGATACCTGGGCCGGGTTCATCGACAGCACGCCCGACGGCGTGCCCGTCATCGGCGAAGTGCCACAGATCCCAGGCTTCGTCCTGGCAGCCGGCTTTTCGGGGCATGGCTTCGGTATCGGGCCAGGTGCCGGCCACCTGATCGCCGATCTGGTCACCGGCGCGCCGCCCATCGTTGATCCCGAAGCTTTTCGGCCCGAGCGGTTCGGCGGATCGGTGTGGGGCCAGGTGGCAGATTTCTAGCTTAGCTAGCCGGGCCGTCCTGACGGGTTGCTTTCCGCGCATCGCGCCACTTTGGAACTGGAGAACCACCCGGTAACAGGCAGCGACCCGGAGGATCCCAATGTTCGCTCGATCTTCGATGAAGCGATCCGCTGGCTCTCCAGCGCGGCCTTCGTCGCTTTGGTCCGCAGTTTGCGCTCAGCCGCGGCCAGGCGCTGGCGCTGCGCGAAGAGCTCCTGCTCGAGCTCGATCTGCAGCCAGGCGTCGTGCTCGGCAATCACGGCGCGGTCTCGGGCTCGTCGCGGAAGGCCGCATGGGCATTGTTCCGGTGGCTCATCGAACAGCGCTACGCACTTGCCAACCCGTTCGCCGGAATCAAAGTGAAAGGAGCCGGGCGAACGCAGTCACTGGACACGAGCCGCGCGCTCACGTTGTCCGAGTGGCTGCTGGTACGGCCCATTGCCGACGATATTGAATGGACATTCGGCTGGTCGACCGAAGCGGCGCAGCGTCTTCGCTTCGTGCTCGACTTCTGGCACGGTATGGCGGCAGTGGGTCGACACCGGGAACTCGCCGTTCGATGCTGACCGGCGGCTTTGCTAGGTTCAGCAGTCCTTCCAGCTTGTCTTGTCGAAGAGCGCTTCAAGCGGGCTGGTTCCGTCACGAAGTCTCAGTCGCACGGAGCCGACGATGACCTCGGGGTTGCGGAAGGGCCTCATGAATCCAGAAAGTCACCGCGAGAGTGCCAAAGGACATACAGCTCCAGCCGCTCGCGCGAGCCAGTGGCGAGTTCGTCCAACGGCGTTGGCCCACCGCCGCGAAGCTCGGTGAGAAGCCACTCGCGTACGAAGGCCTCCGCGTCGAAACCTTCCTGCCCCTTGGCTGCCGCGCCGGCGGCGGCCGCAGCAACGAGCTTGCGATAACCCGGAGTCGTCGTAAATCGGGTGAGGCGAACCGCCGTGTCCCGGATGGCCAGGTAGGCGGCGCGCAGTGCATGGGCATCCGCGAGCGCATGGTGCCGGCCGAGGCCGCGTGTCCGCTTGAGCTCCCGTAAGCACTCTTCGGCCGCCAACTCGCCCTCGATCGTGCCGGTGATGCGATCGATGTTGAGCGGCCGGATGACCTCCCGGACGCGCTCCCAAAGACCGGAGTCGCGGATAACGTGCTCCATCAACTCGTAGTCCACGGGGTAGTCGAAGGCCACGGTAACCCGGGTCCCGCAGGACTCTGCAACGCCCAACAACCAGTCGCCGGTGCGTCGTCCCATCTCCCAGTCGGTCGCCTGCGCCGAAGGGAAGAGACCCCACTGATCGAGCACACCGTTCCAGCGCACAAAGTCGCTCGACTTCTTCTTGCGTCCCTTGCCTGCGTCGGTTGCGAGGTCGAGCTCGACGTAGTGCTCGATAGGTCCGTCGAGGGTGACGAGGGCGAGGCTAAGCAACTCCGGGCGAAGGAGGTCGGTGAACTCCGTGTCGAGCATGCACATCGGTCGCATGTCATTGACATATCACATCGTCCGCTTGGTGCCAACTAACCAGCGCGATTGCGGGCACCGCCCCGAAGCGCTGCGCTGCTCGGTGCCAATTCGCTGGTGCACAGGCGAAGCGGACCGGCCCCCGAGTGGTCGCGACTCCCCGGGGCCTGCGAGCTTCAGTCCCAAGGGGGAAGCACTTGAGTGACGAGTCCTCAAGCGACAGTGAGTTGTTTGGCGCCTCCGGCCCATTGCCTGAGTAGGCCATCGTCCTCGGGACCGACCGCAAACCCCTCCCCCGCCACCTGGCGCACGACGAACAGCTTCTCGAGAATCGGAGTAGGGAGCGGCGTCAGGCACTGCGCGACAGACAAGAGCGCCAATTGATGCACCGTCGCGTACGGCCAGTCCTTACCGTCGTCGGACTTGAAGGACTTGACTGATGCCAGCGCCAACATCAAAACGTCACCTCCTGCCCTCCAGCGAGAGGTGGCATGGGTAAACCTGTTGAATGCGCGCTGCAGAACGGACGAGTAGATTTTGATTGGCACTCCCAGGGTTGGCTTCAGGTCAATGAACGGTTCGCCATTCACGGTCGTAGTCAGAGGAGGGAGCATTGCCGCTACGAGAACCGGACTCTTCGTGCCGACAGCCTGCCTAAGCTTTCCGCGGTTGCGCTTGACCTGCTCCGGATTGGTCGTCGCGGGAAGTATCAGAAGGGAGTCCAGATCTGACGTCTGCTTTCGGCGAACGTCGATGTTCCTTGCGCCGTATCGAAGAGCATTGAATGGATTCTGGACTGGACTCCGCGGATGACTGACATTCAAGTCCGATTGCATGATCAGCAGCCAGGCGAGCGATAGAAGACGAGGCCCGTGACACGGCGTTTCCCATTGCCCCCCGCCGCCTCCTTCGGGATCGGAGTCCGAGAAGAGCCGTCCAAAGCTGACCAGAACGCGGCCGTCATCTTGCTCGCTCATCGCGCCGGCCGGAGCGCCGTAGGCGGCGGACAAGTTAGCAACCGCCGAATGGGGGCAGCCGTTCGCATGCAAGTGCGCCGTGCCGCCTGCCTTCACCGGGTGAAGCTCTGTCTTGCCCTGGCGAACGTGTAGCGGCGCGCCGGGCCAACCGCGACAAAGGCAGGAGATCGAAGCCAGTCCGTTGCGGGCCAAGTCGAGCTCGCGCTGGTTCTTCTCACAGTCACGGCGACTGAAGAGTTGGTCAGGGGAGGAGGGTTTGCGGGAGACGTACATCGGGGGACGTTGTGTGGATGCTGGAGATGCGATAGGGTCACCGGTCGCGCGAGTGGCGTCAGAGCGCGACAGCGAATGTGTTCGTCGGATCCGGCGCTTCAAACCGAAGGCTCAGGAGCCGATACGTCACCAACGGCTTGGCTGTACTGCGCGGTGTGGTGGTCTGCTGCACCGTCATGACAAGGCGTCGCGTCGGATGCCCGAATGCGTCGCCGATGCCTTTGCGCAGGTGCTCGTCGAATTCGACGCGAGGTTGACTAAAGGTCGCGCGCGAGGCGTCGACGCGAGCCCCGTGAACGCCAATCGACCTGAACTTGCCGTGGGTTTTCGTGGACCCCACATGACCGCGCACATCGAAGGTTGTGCTGACCGTGTTGAATCGAGGGGCTCGTTCGAACTGCTCCACGAATTTGAGCGGCGGGCGACCCGGAATGAGCGCCGTGAGTTCCCGGGGAATGCGAATCCCTAGCAGTCTTGCGCCAGGAAACTCGTCTAGCGACTCGATAGTTGTGGGTTGTTCTTCCGCGCGCAGGAACGGCGGCGCGACCGAAGGTGACTTCGGAGACCTCTCGGGTCGACAGAGTGCTGCGAGATGGCGCGCGGCGAGGCTACGCAGACGCTCCGCGAAATCGGGCCGCGCGTCGGTTCCACTGTACAGAAGCGCCACGTGGACGTCCGTGTAGCCTGGAATGCGCTTGGACGCTGACGCTCTGCAGAAGAGCTCGAGCTCGCCGGGCTGGACATCCGCACGTGAAGCGACATGAGCAAGCACCGCATTCATCAAAAGGCGGGCTTGTGGCGGATGAAGGTCACCGACCGGCCAGAAGTCAGCGCTGCCGCACTCGGTCGACCAACGCTTCACCGTCGAGTACGACGCGCCGCAGGATGCAATCTCGAGGTATTGCCGGCTAGAGAATTCGCTCATTTGTTCTCTCCATTGACGAGCCGCCTGCCGACCAACCCCGAGATGGAGCTGTCATCGACAAACGAAACTGATCAAAGAAAAGAATTGATGAGCGGCGGGTGAATTGCTCACCTGAACCGGCAGCCGAAAATGTAGCGAGCTCGGTTCGGACGGGCAATGGGTCGACGCCCGTCGTTCGTGAACAAGTCGACGAGATGGGCAGATTACTTCTACGCCTGCCAGTTGGCGAACAGGTTGATGCACAACGCGCTGACAAGCATCTCTGCACGATTGAAGACCACACCATCCTCTTTCGGCGCCAGCTTGAGCACCGCCCGACGCTCGATCACAACCCCGTCGTCGTCAAGCCGGACCGTCGGTAACGATGCTGCTTGCTTCAACGCGTGGCACAAGGGCTCGCGGCCTGGCAGAGGCGATGAACGCGGGTCCGCATCGGGGAGCCAGCCTGTGGTGATTGCCAGCCGCTCTAGCGGGTCGCTCACGCCGGTGCCGGCACGCGTGGCCTGTCGCCGTGGAACGGGTCCAAGAAGTTCGATTCGCTCCGGCCTGTCTTTCGTGAACGTTCGAAGCACCAGTCCGAAAATCTCGAAGTGATGTTCCATCCACATGCTGACCTCGAGCCGATCGGCCACCATCGCACGCCATTCGGCCAGCCTGATCGGCTCGACGGTTCGAAGGTGAGCCAACTGCTTGTCGCTGAGGCTCGACAAGCCCGCCCTGAGCCGCTCGTAGGAACTCGCGTGCAGAAAGGTAAGCAGCCCCGTGTTGCTCATTCGAACGGATCTACTGGGCGGCGGCAGCTTTTGCTGATGCTTCCGGGTGCCTCTCCGTCCCGAGGTGTCATGTAGAGCATCCGAGGGCTTTGGCTCTCGTTCAAGACGGCGCGGAAGCGCGTGCTTGAGCAAGCCGCTACGAGGAGCAGCAAGCAGCGCTGCGAACAGATAGGAGCTGGCTCTTGCGAGTTCATCGATCCGATGGGCCGGCAAATCGGTGTACGCAGCCACCTCCTGAACTGGACGGCCTTGGGACAAGAAGAGCAAGGCGTGCAACGCAGCCGAAGGCTTCGCGGCCCGTGGTTCGGTTTCGCTGGGCAGCCCGAGGACGGGTTCAATTTCAGGCAAGTCGTTCAACGAGATGCACGCGACGTCAGTGGGCTCGAGCCCAAGTTGCGCGGTCGAGCGATGAACGCTGACCAACGCATGGGCTGCGTCCCCGAGTCCATGAACATAGCTTTGAAGGGCGCGCCGAGCGTGAGAATGACCCATCACTCTCGCGAGCGCCCACGGGCTTCGCCGTGAGACCGCACCGCTGCCCGGCCCAAGAAGCACGGTCAAAATCTTGTTGCGCTTGGTGTGCGTAACGTCCGCCATGTCCCGCCAAGCGATGAACGGGGCTTGCGTGACGGCCCAGATCTTGGAGGCAAAGGTGTGCCGCAGATCATGAAATGAAAGGCTTCGCTGCCCGGTCATCTTCTTGATCACTAGGTTCAGATGGCTGCGCACGTCCGCCATCGGGATCGGCTGCTCCGGATAATCCGCAAGGGCGAACAGCGGGTAAATGTGCGGCGTACGGCCCGCGCTCACGAACGAGTTCTCCAACAGCGCGATCGCATGCCGTTCCTGAACGGACAGCTCAAACAGCAGCGGCACCACGCGTCGGGAACACGTGGTCTTCAGTGAGGTGTAGTTCGCCTGGTGAGGGCGGCGATTGCGCTTCACGCGCACGTGGACGGGATCGAGTGTGGTCACGAGGTCGGAGCGATTGAGCCCGAAGACCTCCGCGCCGCGCAGGCCGAACCTGTAGCCCAGCAGCAATATCACCTGGAGTTGCCATGGCCTGACGCCGCGGCATGAGTTGTCAGACCCTAGGCGCTCGAAGATCCGCAGATAGCTCTGTTCATCGATGTAGCCTGAAGAGGCGAGAGTTGGCCCGTTCCGCACGGCCAACCCTGACCAATCGATGTCCGGCAAACCCGCAGCGACTCGGATGAAACTGTGGAAGCTGCGAAGTGCATCGTAGGAGTCGCTTCGAATGCTGGCTGTCTCGCCCGCGGCAATGATGTCCGCGTACAGCGTCTCGATCTCCTCGTCATCCATCGCCTCGATCTCGGCGTCGTACGCGACTTTGAGAACTCGCGGTGAGAGTGCCCCGAAATACCGATCAACGCTGCTGGTTGCCAACTTCCTGGACCGCCCGGGTCTGAGCAGCATGTCGATCGCCCACAGACACAGGGAGTAGATCGCGGAACTGACTTGGCCCCGGCGCTCGTGAATCAGTTCGGCAAGTCGATTGGCCTCCTGGGAGCGGTGCCGCGTGATGCCGGCCGCCTCTTTGAGGGCGCCGATTCGGGCTCGCACTGCGCCGACCAGCGCGTGCGCGGCCTTGATGCGGTCTGCGGCCGAAGCCGAGCCATCTATGTCTCGCGCGTCCCTCATGCGGGTCGCCTTGGACAGGGCAATCTGATCGATCTCTTCGTCGAGCGTCGCGAAGCGTCCCGGGGGCAATTTCGAAGGCGACCTGTCGGCCGCCGGCGCGGCCGCCAACAGAGATGAGGTATCGCACCATCGACCAGTTTTTGCGTGCAGCCACTCCCCCCACGCGAGCGAGGTCGACCACACACGGCCGGCGAGGAAGCCAGCCAGCGTGCCCGGCATCTCGATTGCGTTGACCTGATCAGTGATCCGACAGCACCCGTCGAGAACGGCGTCGATCGATAGATTGCCGTCTCTGTCGCGCAGGGTCTCCGGACTAGGGAGGTGTGCCGCTATCAGCGGCACGAACGGCTGCTTGCCGAGCCAGGAAGTCATGTGGCGCGTCGAGTGTCGGATTTTCGACGCCAGGAGCCACGCTGCCCTGAGCGAAATCGGAAATCGTTGCACGGAGAGCGCCGGCTCTGCCGTCAGATTCCGACCGGCACCCCATTCCAGGAAGAACGTGTCACCCAGGCGAATCACCCGCCAAGAGTCGGGGTCCCGCACCACGCCGTTCAACAACTGGCGATTGCAGATCCGGCTCGTCAAACACAGGTCGAAGATCGCGAGGCACAGGGCGTCTCCGAGCGACAACTCTGATCGTGCCTTGACGGCTGCGAACAGATCATCGAGCGCAGCGGAAGTCTTGGCAAACAGCGTCAGGGAGCCTGGTGCCGAGGCGCTGAATGGACTCGCTTCGATCTGACGCACGCCGTATCGGGTGCCCAGCGCAATGTTTTGACCCAGGCGATCCCAGGCCGCGTCCGTCAGGCTCAGAAAGAATTCGTACCGGAGCGCGCCCATGGAACTGGGCATCCCGCTTTCGTGGGCCAGCAGCGCGCGGCTCAACGAGTCGAGCTGCGCACTGCCAAGGCGACTCAGCTTCTTGAGAATTGGGTCGAGCGGCCTCGACCGTTTGACTTGCACTGGCGGCCCGCCTGGAGAAACATCGGCGGTCATGGCGGCGTCGGCATCAATGTCGCGGACGGACTCGTTCTCCAGGAACCGCTTGATCGTCCGCATTGCATCGAACCAAGCACGTTGGTGCTTCGAATCTGAGTACCGGCGGTCGGGGAGGTCCTTGATCCACGAGTCCACCGTGCGTGGGCGCGGCTGCAGGTTCTTAAGCAGTTCGAAGTCCTGCCACTCCGGCGGCGGGTGGATGCGCAGGCGTTCATAGATCGCAGCGAGCACCGGACGGAGCTTCGCCGCATCCTGCTCCCACACGCGCATGGAATAGTCGCCGTGCGTCAGGGTTGCTCCGTCTCCATGTCCCAGGACCGCGTCGATCAGTTCGGGGTCGACGGTCGGTTCCCTGTGCAACTGCGTGCGCAGCCGATGTCTGAACACGTTCAGCGGCAGCGGGGCCTCGATCTCGAAACGCCGTCTGTCCTCGTTGCTGATCGGAAGAATTTGCCGTCCGCTCGGTGAGCCGTGGATTGCGAACAGAAGCGGTGTGGCATCGGGGTCAGCTTCAGCGGCGGCGAGGCCTAACATTGCCCGAATCCAAGGCAGGTGGCGCTTGACGTACAACGCTTCGAACTGCGCCACCAATTCCAGCGGCAGTGGCACGAGCCGTCCCGAGTCTGCGAGCGGCGACGACTTGTCGTCGACGTATACGAAGCCATGCTGCCAGTCGAACTGGCCCAGGGTCGACCAGAGTCCCTGTACGGGGCGCACGCCTGTGGCGGCGCGCAGCGCAGCGTCCCAATGCAACGCGACGCGGTTGTGGAACGCCATCCAGGAGCCCTCGTTGCCGCGCTCCCGTGTGATACGGTTTGCTCGCTCAAACCTCTCGCTCAGGAGATCGTCGCCAAGCGGCTCGAGCAAACTGCCGCCCGCGTTGACGTCCTCCCTCGCGGTTGTGACCGGGACGATGTCCGCGTGCCATTGTTCCAAGTCGCTTGTTCGAAAGGCGCAATACAGCGTGGATGCCGGTAGTGCCGACTTCGCCGTCGCGCTAACGAGGCGCGACAGGACGTGATCATGGGTCGCTTCAAACAGAACCTGCCCGGTCACTCGTTGCAGCATGGCGCCCTGAAGGCGCTCCGTGCCCTTGTGACCCTTGGCCCAGTTCAGGAACGCGCTGCGTACCGAACCTTGGCGGCCCCAGAGCTGGCCCAGGAGCCGGCTTGCCGGCGATTGGGCCGCGGCCACGCGTAGCGCGTCGAGAGCAAGAGGCCCGATCGGAATCTCCAAAGCGTCTGCGGTCGGCCGCAGAAGCTCGGCGGTTGATCGCGGTGGTGTCCAGTGGCCGAGTCGACGCAAGGGGGACCGTCTCATCACTCCACGCGGCAGATCTATGACCCAGTCGTATTCGAAGCTGCTTGCCGCTGGCGCCAAAGGAACCAGCATGGCCTGTTCGAGGCCGAGCGCGCTGTCAAGAGCGACGGTAGTCAGCGCCGCGATCAAGCGCGTGGCGTGGTCTGGCGGGCTTTCGAGTGTCCGCGCGGCGAGCTCCGCGATCGCTACACGCTCTGGCGGAACGGGCAGATCCCAATCCCAGGGCAAGAAGCGAGCTTGCGCGCCGAGTTGGAAGCGAGTGGATTCCAGGTGAAGGGCTTGCCTGGTCGGAGAGTCTGACGCGTCAACGACGACCGATACGAGATCCTCGCTGTCGCTTTCGTCGTCGTTTCGCGACTCGGTACCTCTGATGCTGACTGGTGCTGCCTCAGTGAGCCATTTGCCCGCGTCCAATACTTGTTCGGTGTCACTTGGAAAGACGCTTGACTGAAGCACACCATAGAGTGCCGCGAGTTCTGGCACTTGCTTCGGAGTGTCGGGGAAGGGCTTGGTCTCGTTGCTCGCGTACGCGGCTATCCTCAGCAGGATTCGGATCTCTGATTCGGATCGTCCGGACCGTCGAAGGTCGTCCCCGGTCAGCGTTTCAATGCGTTTGGTGAGGGTGGCGAAACTGACTGCAGCGTGGCCCAGTGGCATCAGTGCTCTGCGCCACACCGGGTCGGCGACCTCGTATGCGGCCTGACGCAAGGCTGCGCAGAAACTCGCCAGTAGTCGATCCTGGGTTTGGTGTCCCTGGCTGGCATGCCAAAGAGCCGTGAGGAGTGTCCAGGCGCGAAGATCGCGCTGCGCTTGCTCATCCGTGCCAACCGGAAATTGGCATTGCAGCAAGAGGAACAAGGCGTCCCTGTCTAGGAACAGTTCGCCCCTGCCAAGTTCTTCCTTGAACTCGTATGCGTTTGGCGAGTGCGAGCCAATGCGGCGCGGAATGGCGGCGTAGGCCGCCGGTTGCCCCTTCCATGCCCCCGCAAGCTTGGCCACTCCATACGTTTGCGTACCAGTGAGTTCCCATCGACGCAGCGTGACTTCCATCACGCTCAAGGAGTCGAGGACGTTCACAAAAAATTCGCGCTGGCCTTCGGTTCGGACATTCAACGCGGCAGCGAGAAAGTCGAATTCCGCGCGGATGTCGGCGGTGCTAGCCCAGTCCTCGAGCAAGCCGAATGGACCGAGCCCAATGGTCTCTCCGCACATATCCGCGAAGTATCGCGGGCGCCATTGCGAGGTTCAGAATGCGGCTCTAACCGGTGTCAACTGGTGCACGAAAGTGGTGAGTGAAGATGCTGCAAGTTGCTGCGGCACATCGAAAAACGCCGTTGCACGCCGTTTTACCGCCAATGCCATGACGCTAAAAACTAGGGCTCATAACCCAACTCGCAACCACCGAATACAGCACCGAATACAGAAAAAGGCCCTCCGCGCGAGGGCCTTTTTGCATTCA
>Ga0075366_10002056_pt1 | contig 10216 bp, 9 predicted proteins | sample EndMethybrTD3031_FD_72351 | JGI IMG/M metagenome (GOLD analysis project Ga0075366, IMG submission 72351) | Populus endosphere microbial communities from Tennessee, USA - Endosphere MetaG P. TD hybrid TD303-1 | ecosystem: Host-associated > Plants > Roots > Endosphere | place: USA: Tennessee... | reverse complement strand
CGCATCGACGCGCTTTGCGTCACCCGCATCGAGCCGTGTTTCCGCGATGTCGTGCTTTGCCAGCGCCTGGCGGTACAGCAGCACGCTGACGACGCCCGCGGCCGCCGTCGCGGCCACGATGCCGGTGACCGAATAGGCGGTGATCGGCAGCAGCAGCACCAGGCCGACCAATCCGAGCCGCACCGCGGTCGTCTTGAGCCCGATCTTGTTCAGCGTCGGCACGTGGCCGAGGATCAGCAGCACGGCGTTGGCATAGTGTTCGCGCAACGTGGTCAGCACGATCCCCATGAACAGCGCCGCCGCCATCCAGTAAGCCGCCCCGCCCCAGCTGTGCTCGCGCGTCGTGTAGTAGAGGTAGGGCGCCACCACCAGCACGCCGGCGCCCAGCAAAGCCCAGCGCCAATGGAACACGCGCTGGCATGCGCCGACCACCCAGGGCACTTCACGCGCCCGCTGGCCCACCACGGGCAGCGTGCAATGGGCAATGCCCAGGTCGGTGACGCCCAGCAGCAGGGTCATGCACGCCAGCAGAAAGGTGTATTGGGCGTACTGGTCTTTGGGCAAGACATTGACGATCAGCAGGCCGGCCAGCCCGCCGGCAATGACGCCCAGGGTCTCGACGCCGCCAACCGCCGCGACCCGGCGCACTAGGGCAAGAACAGTCATTTAGATCAGTGGAGTCGGCCGTGGCAGATGGATCGGCGCGGCATGGTCATCGGATTTCACCCCGAGGACTATAGGGCCGCGACCGGGCCTTTCCAGATTTCCGCGACCGGACCCCGACCGAACTGGCGCTTGCGCGACCGGGCCTAGGGCGGGATCACGCCGGGGCGCACCCTGGTGCGCCCCGGCGGCTGCAGCTCAGGCGACGTCCCAGGTGTAGGTGGCGCCGTGGCCGTCCCACGGCTCCATCACGATGCGGTCGCCGGCCGTCACGGCCAGCGACTCGCCGGGCGCCAGCACCAGGTCTTCGCTGGCGTGCCGTGCATTGGCATCGCGTGTGACCCAGACCCGGCCTTGCCGGATCCGCAGCACGCTGGCCTGGGCGGCCTTCAGGCTGGTGGCCTGGCCGGCCGAGAGTTGCCACGCGCCGCGCCGCGCCGCCGCCGGAATGGCGGCCGGACGGACGGGCAGCGACAAGGACGAGGACGCGGTGCAAACAGCGGTGGACATGATGGACTCCTGAGGTTTCGTTGAATCGCACAAGCACGATTCGGGAATGAATGATCGGCGCTGGCCCGTTGGCAGTCCAATGAAAACGCGGTAGGCTACTGATTCCGTTTCCGCATCAATCACCGTGCAGCATTCCCAGACCCACCTGCGTTCCAGGCCGATTGCGGCCGGCCACCTGCGGGCCTTCGAGGCCGTGGCACGGCATCTCAACTTCCGGGCCGCCGCCGAAGAAATGGCGCTCACGCAATCGGCCGTAAGCCGCCAGATCCAGTCGCTCGAGGAAGAAGTCGGCGTGCCGCTGTTCCTGCGCCATACCCGCGCCGTCGAGCTCACCAGCGCCGGTGCGCAACTGCTGCTGGCGGTGCAACAGTCGCTGCCGCGCATCGACGGCGCGGTGCGGCAGATTCGCCAGAGCGCGGGCCGCAAGAGCGTGTCGCTCACCACCTTTGCCTCGTTCGCCTCGATGTGGCTGATCCCGCGGCTCGAGGCGTTTCAGCGCGACAACCCCGAGATCGACATCCGCATCGACGCCAGCGACGTGGCGATGGACCTGGAAATAGCCGATGTCGACATCGCGCTGCGCTACGGCCCGCCCGACGCGATGCCGGCCGGCGCGGTGCGCCTGTTCGGCGAAACCTTGACACCGGTGGCCAGCCCCTGGCTGATCAAGAGCAGCCCGCCGATCCGCAAGCCCGCCGACCTCGCCAACTTCACCTTGATCGAGGCTGGCGATGCGCACCGAACGCACCTCGAATGGCTGACCTGGCGGCGCTGGTTCGAGGTCACCGGGCAAAGCCGGGCCCAGCCGCCGCGCTGGCTGTACTTCAACTATGCCTACCAGATGGCGCAGGCCGCGCTGACCGGCCAGGGCCTGGTGCTGGCGCGCAGTTCACTGATTGCCGAGAGCCTGGCCAACGGCGACCTGGTCGAGGTGCTGCCGCAGCACCGCCTCGATTCGCCGATGGCCTACTGGTTGCTGATCGGCCCGCGCAACGCGCTGCGGCCCGAAATCAAGGCGTTCTGCGAATGGCTCGAGGCGCAGGCCGCCACCACGCGCGAGACGATCGGCGAGGCGCCAGACCCCGACACCGTCGACCACCTGGACTGACGCGCTAGCCGATCGGCCAGACGACGCCGTTGTCGTTGAGGATCGCGTCGAGCGGCACGTCGTGCGCTTCCGGCTCGAAGTCGTCGAGAAAGCCCTGCGTGAAGCCAAGCCCCACGGTGAAGGGCTTGGGCTGAAGCGTCGCCAGCGTGCGGTCGTAGAAGCCGCCGCCGTAGCCGAGCCTGTAGCCGCCGGCGCTGTAACCCAGGCAAGGCACGAACAACAGCGTCGGCACGATCAGCTCGGTGTCCTTGGGTTTGGGGATGTCGTAGGCATCGTGCTCCATCGGGCAACCCGGGTACCAACTGTGGAACGTGAGCGTCTTGTGCGCGCGGTTGACCACCGGCAGGCCGATCCGGCGGCGGTGCGGCTCTTCGAGCAATTCGCCGTCTTCCTTCCAGCGATGCAGCGCCGGCAACGGGTCGAACTCGCCCTTGATCGGCCAGTAGGCGCCGATCACCGTGTCGGGCCGGCCGACCAGCCAGATCCGCATCACGCGCTGCAGCAGGTCGGCGCGTTGCTGGCGGTCGGGCAGCGCCTGGCGCTGCTCGATCAGCGCGGCGCGCAGTTGGCCCTTGAGAAAACTGGCGGTGGCCGAGGTATCGGCGCCCTTTGACTTGTCCATAATCCCCCGATGCAGTTTCGAAGCATTTTGGCACCCCGGCGCTCCCTCCTCTCCGTTCTTGTGCTGGCGGCCGCCACCATGCTGCAGCCAGCCTGCGCACAGAACCGCAACGACGACGTCCTGCTGCAGATGAAGCAGGCGTTCCAGCGTGGCGACAAGGCACGCCTGACGGCGCTGCTCCCGCAAGCCCGCGGCCATGCACTCGAGCCCTGGGCTGCGTACTGGGAACTGAAGGCCCGCTTGCAGGAGGCCAGCGCGCAGGAGGTGCAGGATTTCCTCGGCCGCTATGCCGGCACCTACCAGGAAGACCGCCTGCGCAACGACTGGCTGCTGCTGCTCGGCCAGCGCCGCGACTGGGACGGCTTTGCGAGCCTCCATCCGGCCTACCGCATGGGCGACGACGCCCAGGTGCGCTGCTATGCGGTGCTGGTCGACATGCTGCGCACCGGCAACCCGAGCGCTGCCCATGCCGACGAGGTGCGGCGCAACTGGTTCGCGCAGCGCGACAACGATGACGGCTGCATGACCGCGGCCGACCGCCTGGTGTCAGCCCGCATGCTCTCGCCCAACGACGTCTGGAAGAAGGCCCGCTTCGCGATCGAGGCGAACCGGCCGCAGGCCGCGCGCGGCGCCGTGACCATCGCCGCGCCGGACGCGGTGGCGCTGTTCGACGAACTGAACGCCAGCGCGCCGAAATTTCTGCTCGGACGCGCCTTCGTGGCCGCCAAGTCGCGCAAGGAGCTGGTGGTGCTGGCGCTCATCAAGATCGCCATCGCCGACCCCGAGCAGGCCGCCACCCAGCTCGACGGCAAGTGGGGGCCGATGCTCTCGCCCGAGGAGCGCAACTGGGTCTGGGGCGTCATCGGCCGGCAAGCTGCCGGCAAGCTGTCGCCGCAGGCGATGGGCTACTACGCCAACGTCACGAAGAACAGCGACCTGTCGGACGACATGCTCGGCTGGAAGACCCGCGCGGCCCTGCGCGCCGGCGACTGGAAAGAGGTGCAGGCGGCCACCGGCGCGATGAGCGCCGAGGGCAAGCAGGATCCGACCTGGGTCTACTGGCGCGCCCGCTCGCTGCAGGTTGCCGGCGGCGACGAGCGCAAGGCCGAGGCGCGCCGCCTGTTCGAAAGCATCGCCGGCACGCGCGGCTTCTACGAGTTGCTGGCCCTCGAAGAGCTGGGCCAGCGCGCATCGATGCCGACCCGGCCTGCGCCGCTGACCGCCGAGGAAAAAGACGCTGCGCGCGGCAACATCGGGCTCAACCGCGCCCTCTATGCCATCGCGATCGGCCTGCGCCCCGAAGGCACGCGCGAATGGAACTACGCCACCAACCTGCACGACAAGGGCGGCATGGACGACCGCGCCCTGCTGGCCGCGGCCGACTTCGCCTGCCAGCGCGAGGTGTGGGATCGCTGCATCAACACCAGCGAGCGCACCAAGGGCGTGATCGACCCCGAACAGCGCTTCCCGATGCCCTACCACGACGCGGTGCTGCGCAAGAGCCAGGACATCGGGCTCGACCCGGCCTACGTCTACGGACTGATCCGGCAGGAAAGCCGCTTCATCATGGACGCGCGCTCCGGCGTCGGTGCCTCCGGCCTGATGCAGGTCATGCCCGCGACCGCCAAATGGACCGCCAACAAGATCGGCATGGCCGGCTTCACGGCGAACCAGATCAACGACCGCGACACCAACATCACCATCGGCACGAGCTACCTCAAGCTCGCCCTGGACGACTTCGACGGCTCCATGCCGCTGGCCGCGGCGGCCTACAACGCCGGCCCGGGCCGGCCGCGCAGCTGGCGCAACGGGCCGGTGGTCGAGGCCGCGATCTGGGCCGAGAACGTGCCGTTCACCGAAACCCGCGACTATGTGAAAAAAGTGCTGGCCAACACCACCAACTACGCGGCCATCATCACCGGCCAGCCGCAGTCGCTGAAGGCACGCCTGGGCATGATCGGGCCGCGCGACGCGCGCATTCCCGAAGTCAACAAAGACCTGCCTTGAGCTGAGTCGACGAGCGCGCAATGGCCTCTTCTGCCTGGAGCACGATCACCGACACCATCACGGCCGAGTTCTCGGACGTCACCGATCTTGCGCAACTGACCCGCCTCGGCGTGCGGCTCACGCTGGCCGCGCTGCTCGGCTTCGTGCTGGGTTTCGAGCGCGAGCAGCAGGGCAAGGCGGCGGGCGTGCGCACCCACATGCTGGTGGCGATCGGCTCCGCGATGTTCGTGCTGGTGCCGCAGCAGACCGGCATCGTGCCGGCCGACATGAGCCGGGTGATTCAGGGGCTGATCGCCGGCGTCGGCTTCCTGTGCGCCGGCACCATCCTCAAACGGGGCAAGGACGAGCAGCATGTGCAGGGGCTCACCACCGCGGCCGGCCTGTGGATGACCGCCGCCATCGGCATGGCCTGCGGGCTCGGCCGCGAAACAACCGCCGTGCTCAGCACGCTGCTGGCGCTGGTGGTGCTGGCCCTGGTGCCGCGCGTCGTCAGCCTGATCGAACGCGCGCTGGGCCAGCCGGCCGACAAGCCCTGACGCACCCGCCGCGCCCCGCATCAATTCCCGGCGTTTTTGGCATCACCGCAGGCCGTCCGGGCCGCTAGCATCGCGGGCTCTGCAATCGAAAGGATGATGGGAAATGCGCAAGCTCTATGTCGCCAACAAGAACTATTCGTCGTGGTCGATGCGGCCCTGGGTGCTGATGAAACAGGCCGGCATCGAATTCGATGAAGTCATGGTGCCCTTCGGAGCCGATGCATTCTCGGCCGGCTCGCAGTTCAAGCGCACCATCGGCGCGCTGAACCCGGGCGGCCTCGTGCCCGTGCTGGTGGACGAGGGCCTCATCGTGTGGGACACGCTGGCCATCTCCGAATACCTGGCTGAAACCTGCCCCGACGCCCAGCTCTGGCCGGCCGATCGCGCGCAGCGTGCCCGAGCCCGCAGCATCTGCGCCGAGATGCATGCGGGCTTCGGCGCGCTTCGTTCGGCCTGCATCATGAACATCGAGGCCGACCTGGCAACCCAGGGCGCGCTGATCTGGCGCGACAACGCCGGCGTGCGGGCCGACGTCGCCCGCATCGTCGCGATGTGGAGCGAGCTGCTGGCCGACCATGCTGCCAGCCATGCCGACGGCATGCTGTTCGGCCGCTTCAGCGTGGCCGACGCCTACTACGCGCCGGTGGTGATGCGGCTCACGCGCTATGCCTTGCCGGTGCCGGCCGACGTGGCGGCCTACCTGAAGCGCGTCGAGGCGCTGCCCGGCGTCAAGGCCTGGGTCGACGGCGCGCTGGCGGAGCACGACTTCCTCGCCTTCGAGGAACCCTACCGCCTGGGCCGCTGACTTAAACCGCTGACTTGGCCGCGGAGCTACTCCGCGACGTATTTGTTGCCCGCGGCCTTGTAGCGCTCGACGGCGCGCTTCAGGTCGGTGTGCTCTTCACAGGGGAGAAAGCAGGCCTTGCCGAGCGCGGCGAGCCGCTCCTCGGCCTTCTGCAGGTCGCCCATCATCAGGTACAGCTCGCCCGAGTATTCGAGCGCACCGCGGTGTTTCGGGTCGATGCGCAGGGCCAGGTTGTAGTGGCGCTCGGCCGCTGCGTAGTCGGGCGGGGCGGACTTGCGCAGGCTGTAGCCCATCAGGTTGTTCCAGTCGGCGCTGCTCACGTCGTTGATGTGCTTCAGTTCCTGGATGGCCTCGCTCCAGTTGCGCTGTGCGATCTGCGCCTTGACCGGGGCCAGCTTGTCGGTGCCGGGCGCCGCTGGCGTCTCGGCGGCAACGCCGGGCTGATGCAGCGCCAGTGCGACCAATGCGGCCAGCGCCGCGTGCGGGAGTTTCATGCTGCGCGCTCCTGTGTCACAGACGCCAGTGAAGTACTTTTGCGGCGGCCGGTCAATCCACCGGATGGCCGGCCCGGGAACGGCGCCCCTACACTGCGCCCATGAAAACCTACCTTGTCGGCGGCGCGCTGCGCGACCGCCTGCTCGGCCTGCCGGTATCGGACCGCGACTGGCTCGTGGTCGGCGCGACGCCCGAAGAGATGGTGCAGCGCGGCTACCTGCCGGTGGGACGCGACTTCCCGGTGTTTCTGCACCCGAAAACGCGCGAAGAGTACGCGCTGGCCCGCACCGAGCGCAAGAGCGCGCCGGGCTACCGCGGCTTCACCATTCATGCCGCGCCCGACGTCACGCTGGAGCAAGATCTGGCGCGGCGCGACCTCACCATCAATTCGATCGCACTGCCGGCCGAACTGGCGGGCGAACCGGCGGGCGACGGCGGCCAGTTTTCGTTGCGTGCCGAGGCCCTGGTCGACCCGTTCCACGGCCAGCGCGACCTGCGCGACAAGGTGCTGCGCCATGTGACCGACGCTTTCCGCGAAGACCCGGTGCGCATCCTGCGCGTGGCGCGTTTCGCCGCGCGCTTTCACCAGTTCGGCGTCGCGCCCGAGACCATGGCGCTGATGCGCGAGATGGCCGGCGCGGGCGAGGTCGACGCACTGGTGCCCGAACGCGTCTGGCAGGAACTCGCTCGCGGGCTGATGGAAGCGATGCCGTCGCGCATGTTCGCGGTGCTGCAGGACTGCGGTGCGCTCGCGCGGCTGCTGCCGGAACTCGCGCCCGCCGCGGACCGCATGACGGCGCTCGACCGCGCTGCGCAGGCCGGCGCGCCGCTGCCGGTGCGCTTCGCCTGCCTCATGCGCGGGCTCGGGCCGGCGCTGCCCGCGCTGTGCGAGCGCTGGCGCGTGCCGATCGAAGAGCGCGATCTGGCGCTGCTGGTCGACCGGGAAGGCGGCCGCATCGATGCATCCACCGAACTGGATGCCGCGCAAGTGATGGACTTGCTGGAGCGCGGCGATGCCATCCGCAAGCCGCAACGCTTCGAGCAGGCCTTGCTGGCCTGCGAGTGCGGCGCGCCCGGCGCGCGCGCCAGCGACTATGCGCCCCGCCCACGCCTCGCCGCCGCACTGGCTGCCGCCCGCGCCGTTGCTACGGATTCGATAGCACGAGACGCCCAGCTGGCCGGCGCCGCTGGCCCGAAGATCGGGGAAGCCATCCGCGCCGCGCGGGTCGCGGCGGTGCGATCGATTCCGCCCGCCTGATTGCCGGCATTGGCCGACAGCGGCATGGCTGGCCCAAGGTTATGGTTGGAAACCCATGCAGATTCCTCCCCGCCTCACCCCTGACGCCGCCCTTTTCCTCGACTTCGACGGCACCCTGGTCGCCTTGGCCGAAACCCCTGAAGCCATCGAGGTCCCACCCGCTCTGGTCGCGCTGCTCGGTGATCTTCACGGCTTGCTCGGCGGCGCCGTCGCCGTGGTGTCGGGCCGGCAGATCGATTCGATCGACCGCTATCTCGCGCCGCTGCGCCTGCCTGCCGCGGGCGAGCATGGTGTGCAGCGGCGCGATGCCGCGGGCCATATGCAGGAGCAGCGCCCGCCCGACCTGGTGGCGGTGCTTGACGCAGCCAACGAACTCGCGGGCGCGCACCCCGGCCTGCTGGTGGAACGCAAGCACGCGGCCATTGCGCTGCACTACCGGCTCGCGCCCGATCTCGAAGCCGTCTGCCGCGAGACCATGTCGCGCGTGATCGCGGGGCAGCCCCAGTTCGAACTTCTGCACGGCAAGTTCGTGTTCGAAGTGAAGCCGGCCGGCGTGAACAAGGGCATCGCGATCGACGCCTTCCTGCGCGAGCCGCCCTTCGCCGGCCGCATGCCGGTGTTCGCAGGCGACGACACCACCGACGAAACCGGCTTTGCCGTGGTGCAGCCGCGCGGCGGCGTGGCCATCAAGGTCGGCAGCGGGCCGAGCCTGGCGGTGCACCGGCTCGAATCGCCGCGCGCGGTGTTCGAGTGGCTTGTGGAGGCGCGCGACCTGCTCGCGGCGGGGCCGCGGCCCGCGACCCAGGGCACGCCGGCATGAGCCGCCTGGTGGTGGTTTCCAACCGCGTGGCCGATCCGCGCAAGCAGGCCGCCGGCGGCCTGGCCGTGGCGCTCGGCGAATCGCTGCAGCAGACCGGTGGCCTCTGGTTCGGCTGGAGCGGCACAGTGATTGAAGGCGGCCCCGCCGGCGAAGGCGAGCTGCACACGCAACAGGCCGGCAAGGTGACGCTGGCCACGATCGACCTGAGCCGCGAAGACCACGACAGCTACTACCTCGGCTACAGCAACGACGTGCTGTGGCCGGTGTTCCACAACCGGCTCGACCTGGCCCGGTTCGAGGCCGGCTTCATCGGCGGCTACCGGCGCGCGAACCAGCTGTTTGCACGCAAGCTGCTGCCGCTGCTCAAGGAAGACGATGTCATCTGGGTGCACGACTACCACCTGATCCCGCTGGCGGCCGAGCTGCGCGCGATGGGCTGCCGCCAGCGCATCGGCTTCTTCCTGCACATTCCGCTGCCGCCCCAGATCATCATGGCGGCGATTCCGCAGCACGAGTGGCTCACCCGCTCGCTGTTCGCCTACGACCTGATCGGGCTGCAGGCGCACCAGGACCAGCAGCACTTCGAGCGCTACGTGCTGAGCGAAGCCCACGGCGAGGCGCTCGGCAACGACATGTACCGCGCCTACGGGCAGACGGTGCGCTGCGGCGCGTTTCCGATCGGCATCGACGTCGACGAGTTCGCCGCGCTCACGCACGCCAAGGAAGCGCGCGACATGTACGACACCATGAAGCGCGAATATTCGACCCGGCGGTTGCTGCTCGGCATTGACCGCCTCGACTATTCGAAGGGCATCCCGAACCGGGTGCGCGCGTTTCGCGAACTGCTGGCGCACTACCCCGAGAACCGGCGCAGCGCGACGCTGATCCAGATCGCCTCGCCGACGCGCGAGACGGTCGATGCATACGGCGACATCCGGCGCGAGCTCGAGTCGCTTTGCGGCGCGATCAACGGCGACTACGGCGAGCTCGACTGGATGCCGGTGCGCTACATCCACCGCAACGTGGCCCGCAAGCGGGTGCCCGGCCTGTGCCGGGCGGCCGCCGTGGGCCTGGTGACGCCGCTGCGCGACGGCATGAACCTGGTGGCCAAGGAATACGTCGCAGCGCAAGACCCGGCCGACCCGGGCGTGCTGATCCTGTCGCGCTTTGCCGGTGCCGCCGAGCAGCTGAAAGAGGCGCTGCTGGTGAACCCTTACGACACCCACGGCACGGCCGAGGTGATGCAGCAGGCGCTGCAGATGCCGCTGCAGGAGCGGCGCCACCGGCACCAGAAACTGCTGCAGGGCATCCGCGACCAGGACGTGCACTGGTGGCGCCGTTCTTCCAGCGGCATCTGCAGGGCCTGCTGCATCACTTCGGCTGTGCCGTGGG
>Ga0075366_10002055_pt1 | contig 10216 bp, 8 predicted proteins | sample EndMethybrTD3031_FD_72351 | JGI IMG/M metagenome (GOLD analysis project Ga0075366, IMG submission 72351) | Populus endosphere microbial communities from Tennessee, USA - Endosphere MetaG P. TD hybrid TD303-1 | ecosystem: Host-associated > Plants > Roots > Endosphere | place: USA: Tennessee... | reverse complement strand
CTCAGCGCAGCGCCGAGGCCGCCAAGGAGATCAAGGGCCTGATCGGCGCTTCGGTCGAGAAGGTCGAGGGCGGTTCGCGTCTCGTGGCCGATGCCGGCCAGACGATGAAGGAGATCGTCGAATCGGTCGGCCGCGTCACGAAGATCATTGCCGAGATCAGCGCCGCTGCCGCGCAGCAGCGCGATGGCATCGGCGAAGTCGGTGGTGCGGTCACGCAGCTCGACCAGATGACGCAGCAGAACGCCGCGCTCGTCGAGGAATCAGCCGCTGCGGCCGAATCGCTGAAGGATCAGGCCAACAAGCTGGCCAGTGCGGTCGGCGGGTTCAAGCTCGCAGCCTGAACCGCCTCTCCTTCTCTCTCAGGTCGAGCGGGATCAGGACGGCGGGGCGCACTGCTCCGTTCATGTCCCCCGGAATCGGCCTGCGGGCCGATTCCTCCTCCTTGACTTCACTGCGCAGTACGCCCCACCGTCCTGATCGGCACCACCGCGCCGCGCCATCACGCGAACCACGTTGGTGCTGGCCGCGGGCGTTGGGGGACAGGCGCAGTGAAGTCAAGGAGGAGGCCGGGCGAAGCCCGGCCGTCCCCGGGGATGAACGGAGCCTGTCCCCCGACGCCCGAGGCTCGCTCCAGCCACCAGGCGGGTGGACTACTCAGCCGCCTGCCGCAACGTCTGTACGACGGGCCGCCGCAGCACCTCTCGCAAGCCCCACCAGCCTGCGCCGAGCGCGAGCAGTGCACCGGCCACACCGCCTGCGAGCGGTACCCACGGCGATGCGCTCCAGCTGAACTCGAACACGAAGCGTGCGAGCGCCCAGCCGACCACGATCGCGGCGATCGATGCGAGCACGCCGGCAAGGGCTCCGATGCCGAGCAGCTCGGCTCGCTGCACCTGTGCGAGCAGCTTGCTGCTGGCGCCCAGCGCACGCATGACCGCGAACTCGCGCGAGCGCGCTTCGCGGGTTGCGCTGACGGCAGCGAACAGCACCACGAGGCCGGCAGCGAGCGTGAAGCCAAACAGGAACTCGACTGCGCGCACGACCTGATCGAGCACGCGCTGGATCTGCGCGATCGATGCGGAGACGTCGATGGCGGTGATGTTCGGGAAGTCGCGCGCGAGCGCGTTGTCGAAGCCCGGCTGCGGCGGCGCGCGGAACGCGGCGATGTAGCTGAGCGGCACGTCGACCATCGTCGCGGTCGGGAACATCACGAAGAAGTTGACTCGCATCGAGCTCCAGTCGACCTTGCGCAGGCTGGTGATGCGCCCTTCGGCGATTGCGCCGCCGACGTCGAAGCGCAGCACGTCGCCCATCTTCAGACCGAGCGTCTGCGCGATGCCTTCTTCGACGCTGACGGCGTTCGCTTCGTCCGGCTGCCAGCGCCCGGCGGCGAGCACGTTGTGCTCGGGCATCGTGCTCGAATGGCTGAGGTTGAACTCGCGATCGAGCAGGCGGCGCGCGCGTTCATCGGGCAGTTCGTCGGGCTTGACCGGCTTGCCGTTGACCATCACGAGCCTGCCGCGAATCATCGGAAACCAGTCGTAGCGCTTGACGCCGGCATCGGCCAGGCGTTGCCGGAACGCCTCGCTTTGCTCGGGCTGCACGTTGATCACGAATCGATCGGGCGCGTCCTTGGGCGTTGCCTGGCGCCAGCTGCTGATCAGGTCGGTGCGCAGCAGCACGAGCAGCACGAGCGCCAGCAAGCCCACGCTGAGCGCCGACACCTGCAGCACCGCGAACGCCGGGCGCGCTGCGATCTGGCGCGTGGCGAGCACGAGCCATCGTGGCGCACGCGCCTCCGGGACCGCGCGCCGCAGCAGCAACACGGCAATCCACGACAGCAGCGCGAAGAGCGCGATCGCACCGGCAAAACCGCCAACTGCGATCAGCCCCATCTTCAGGTCGCTCGCCACGGCCAGCAGCAGCGCCGCGAAGCCGAGCGTGCCGGCCGCCAGCACGGCGATCGACGCCGGCTTTAGCGCGCCGACATCGCGCCGGATCACCCGCAGCGGCGGCACGCGCGCCAGCTGCAGCACGGGCGGCAGGCCGAAGCCGAGCAGCAGGGTGAGCCCGACTCCGATGCCGAAGAGCGCAGGCCAGATCGTGGGTGCGGGCAGCGCCGCGTCGACGAGCCCGGCGAGCAGCCAGACGAACACGTAGTGCACGGTGAAACCGAGCAGCACGCCTGCCAGGCTCGCGAGCAGGCCGACCATGCCGAACTCGATGAAGTACTGCCACGCGATGCTGCGCTGCGGGAGGCCGAGCACGCGAAGCATCGCGCAGTCGTCGAGATGGCGGTTCGCGAAATCGCGTGAGGCAATGCCGACCGCCACCGCCGCGAGCAACGCCGCGAGCAGTGCGACCAGGTTCAGGAACTTGCCGGCGCGGTCCAGTGTCTGGCGCATCTCGGGCCGGCCCGTGGCGAGCGATTCGATGCGCATGCCGCGTGCGCCGGTCGTCTTGATCTGCGCCTCGGCCCACTCGGTGAACTGGCGCACCGGCTCGTCGCTGTTGCCGGGTGCGGCGACGGCGAGTCGATAGGTCACGCGGCTTGCCGGCTGGATGAGCCCGGTCGCCGGGAGGTCGGCCTCGTTGAGCATCACGCGTGGCGCGAAGCTGGAGAAGCCGGTGCCGCGGTCTGGCTCGATCAGGATCTGCTGCGCGATGCGCAGGCTCGCGTCGCCCAGCAGCAGCGTGTCGCCGACCTTCAGCGCGAGCGCCTCGAGAAGCGCCGGGTCGGCCCAGACGCTGCCCGCCTCGGGCGCGCCTGCGCGCAGCTGCTCCGGCGTGCCGGGCCCGGCGTTCACGCGCACCTTGCCGCGCAGTGGGTACGCACCGCTGACGGCCTTGACGCTGACCAGGCGCGACGCGCCGCCCTTGGCATCAGGCGCACGGCCCATGCTCGGGAACGCCGCGGTCGACGCGGTGGCGAGCCCGAGCGAACGCGCCTTCGCGGCGAATTCGGCGGGCGGTGGTTGGTCGGCCGCGACGATCGCATCGCCGCCGAGCAATTGGCGCGCGTCGCGGGTCAGCCCGCCGTTGATGCGATCGGCAAAGAAGCCGACCGCCGTCAGTGCAGCGACTGCAAGCATCACCGCAACGATCAGCAGGCGCAGCTCGCCGGCCCGGAAGTCACGCACCATCTGGCGCCACGCGAGCGGGCCCCAGGACGCTGCGGCCGGGACGGCGGTCCGGGGCGCGGGGACGGCAATCTCTGTCATGAGGGCGGAACTTACACGAGTCGCGACGAGTCTGGATGCGGGGGCCTTCCTGCCCACTACGGCGACCGTGGCGAACGCTGCGTGCAAGCGCCTCGAACGACCAGGGCCCGCGCCGGTGCTGTAATTTGCCGCATGAACACCCTGCCCTCCGTCTTCGTCTCCCACGGCTCGCCGATGATCGCGCTTGAACCGGGCGCGGCTGGTGCCTTCATGCAGCGGCTCGGCTCTGCGATCGACTCGGCCTTCGGACGCCCGCGCGCGATCCTCGCCATTTCCGCTCATACCGCCGCGCGCGCGCCGGTGCTGCTGGCCGGTGCGCGTCATCAGGCCGTCTACGACTTCGGAAACTTCGATCCCCGGCTCAACCAGATGCGCTATGACGCGCCGGGCGCACCCGAGCTGGCGAAGCAGGTCGCCGGGTTGCTCGCGCAGGCCGGCCGGCCGGGCCACGTGCTCGACGAGGGCGGGCTGGATCACGGCATCTGGACCGCGCTGCGCTACATCTACCCCGATGCCGGCATTCCCGTGCTGCCGCTTGCGTTCGTGCCGAGCCAGAGCCCGGCCGAGCAATTTGCGCTCGGCGCCGCGCTGGCGCCGCTGCGCGAGCAAGGCGTGCTGGTGCTCGGCACCGGCAGCATCACGCACAACCTGCGGCGCGTGTTTGCGGGTGGCTTGCGCGCCGCGCCCGATCAGCCCGAGATCGCAGAGAGCTCGGGCTTTCGGGGCTGGATGCTCGCGCGCGCATCGGAGCGAGACTGGGCCCAGCTGTTCGACTACCGTGCCCGCGCACCGTATGCGGTGGACATGCATCCGACCGACGAGCATCTGCTGCCCTGGTTCGTGGCGGCGGGCGCCGGCGGGCGCGACGCGACACCCCTGCGGCTGCACGACAGCGTGACCTTCGGCAGCCTCGCAATGGATGCTTACGCCTTCGGCCCGCAGGCAGCGAGTCTGGCGCACACTCTAGCCGTTGCCGACACCGCCCACGCTTGATGGAGATATCGCCCCACGAGACAGCGCAGCCGCTGCTGCTGACAGCGCGGTTGCGGCTGGTTGCACCCGATGAATCGCTGGCCCCCGCGCTGGTCCACTTTCACGAGCGCAACCGCGCGCACCTGGCGCCGTGGGACCCGCCGGCCGACGCCGCGTTCTTCACCGAAGCCGACCAGGCGCGCCGCCTGCACGAGGGCGCTGCGGCGTTTGCGGCGGGTACCGGCTATCGCTGGCTGCTGCAGCCGATCGGCGACCCGCACCGGGTGATCGGCAGCGTCAACTTCTCGAACATCGTGCGCGGTGCGTTCCAGAGCTGCAACCTCGGCTACGCGCTCGACCAGGCCTTCGAGGGCCAGGCGCTGATGACCGAAGCGCTGCGCTGCGCAATCGGCGAGGTGTTCTCCTCACGCATCAACCTGCATCGCATCCAGGCCGCTTACCGGCCCGAGAACTGGCGCAGTGCCGAGGTGCTGAAGCGGCTCGGGTTTCACGACGAGGGCCTGTGCAACGACTACCTGTTCATCGACGGGATGTGGCGCGTGCACCGCCTCGTGGCGCTGCTGAACCGCAGCTTCGTGTTGCCGGATGCGTGGCGCAATGAGCGCTGATCTCTGCCACGCCGTTCGGGCTGAGCTTGTCGAAGCCCCGGTGCTACGCGCGCACTTCGACAAGCTCAGTGCGAACGGTGGTTGAAGCCCCCGTGCCGCACGCGCACTTCGACAGGCTCAGTGCGAACGGAGGAAAGCTCAGCGTACCTGCGGCACCGAGCCGACCACGCCGCGCACGAACCAGTTCATCGATGCGATCGCCGCATCGTCGAGCGCACCGCTCGCGAGCCGCGTCTTGCCTTCGTTGTCGACCAGCGGTGCCGTGAAAGGCTTGAAGCGTCCGGCGATGATCGCCGTGCGTTTGCCATCGATGCTGCCGCGCACATCCGCCCCGAGCTTCGGATCGATCGCATCGAGCTTGACCATGCCGTCGCGCATGCCGCCCCATACCGGCCGGGGCTGCCACGTGCCCGCCAACACCGAGCGCGCCACCTGCGTGTAGTACGCGCCCCAGTGCGAGGTGACCGCGGCGAGCTGCGCATCAGGCGCCACCTTGCGCATGTCGCCCTGGTAGCCGATCACGCGCACGCCCTTCTCCTTGAAGTTCTCCTGCGCGGTCTGCGGCACGGCGGGCGAGCCGCTGTGATTGGTCAGCACATCGGCGCCCTGGTTGATCAGCGTCTGCGCCGCTTCGCGTTCGCGCGCGGGATCGAACCAGGTGTTCAACCACAGCACGCGCACCTCCGCCTTCGGGTTCGCCTCGCGCATGCCGAGCGCGAACGCATTGATGCCCTGCACGACCTCGGGCACCGGGAAGCCCGCCACGTAGCCGGCGATACCGCTCTTGCTCGTCTTGCCCGCGAGCAGCCCCGCGAGATAGCGCGCCTCGTAGTAGCGCGCGTTGTAGGTATTCAGGTTGGCGGCGGTCTTGTAGCCGCCCGCATGTTCGATCTTGACGTTCGGATATTCGCCGGCAACCCGCAAGGCCGGCTCGAGGTAGCCGAAGCTGGTCGCGAAGATCAGCTGATGGCCCTGCGCCGCGAGATCGCGGATCACGCGCTCCGAGTCGGCGCCTTCGGCCACGCCTTCGACAAAGCTCGTCTGCACCTGCGCGCCGAGCGCCTTCTGCAATTCGAGGCGGCCCTGCTCGTGCTGGAAGGTCCAGCCGGCATCGCCGATCGGGCTCACGTAGACGAAGCCGACCTTCAGCGGCGCTTTCGTCGCCGATGTCTGCGCCGACGCGGCGCACGCGACGGAAAGGGAAAGAAGGATCGCGATCCGCCGAGACACGGCGGCGCGGGCGAGGTTTTTGAACATGGTGTTCCTCTACATGGCCCCGATCAAAGAGCGTCGCCCGCGGGGGCACGCGGGCGACGCGGCAATTGTCGCAGACCCCGATCGCGGGTTGGTCTATTTGAGAACTATTCTCATTTGAGATAGCATGCGCTTCGTCCCGATCCAAGGAGTGCGCGATGCCCCAACAACACGTGGAAGAACACGAACTGCCGAGCGTCGAAGCCGTGCTCGCCGGCACGCTCGCGCTGATGACCGGCTACAGCCAGGCGCTGCAGGCCGAGCTCGACCCGCAGGGTCGCGTCGCGATGGGCGAGAAGATCGGCTGCAACCTCGGGCTGCTGCTCGAGCACCCGCAGCTCTCGCTCGGATTTCGCCAGGTGCTGTTCGGGTTGCAGCATCGCTGGATCGCGATGAGCGAATGCACGCGCTCCGCGGCCCGAGGCTGCCGGGTGGCGAGCGCAAGCCGCGACGCACCTGCCGCGTGGCAGATCGCCGCGCCCGAGCGCCTTCAGTGAGGCTCAGTAAGGCTCAGTGCTCGGGCTCGCGGGCGTACGCCGCGTGCAGCTCGGTCGGCTTCTTCGCGCGCTTGCGCATCCGGATGTTGAGCATCTCCACACCGATCGAGAAGGCCATCGCGAAGTAGATGTAGCCCTTCGGCACGTGATGGTCGAAGCCCTCGGCGATCAGCGTGACACCGACGACCACAAGGAACGACAGCGCCAGCATCTTGATCGTCGGGTGGTCCGAGACGAAGCGGCCGATCGTGCTGGCGAACACCATCATCAGGCCGACCGAGAGGATCACCGCGGCGATCATCACCTCGATGCGGTCGACCATGCCGACCGCTGTGATGATCGAATCGAGCGAGAACACGATGTCGACCACCATGATCTGCAGGATCACCGCGGTGAAGGTAGCCTTCACCGCGCTCGACGCGTGCCCCTCCTCGCCTTCGAGCGATTGGTGGATCTCACCGGTGCTCTTGTAGATCAGGAACAGGCCGCCGGCGATCAGGATCAGGTCACGCCCCGAGATCGCCTGGCCCAGCACCGTGAAGAGCGGCGCCACCAACCCGATGATCCAAGACAGCACCATCAGCAGCCCGATCCGCATGAACATCGCCATGAACAGGCCGATGCGCCGCGCGCGCTCGCGCTGTGCGACCGGCAGCTTGTCGACGAGGATCGAGATGAAGATCACGTTGTCGATGCCGAGCACGAGCTCGAGCGCGGTCAGCGTCGCTAGTGCGATCCAGGCTTGCGGGTCGGTCAACAGTTCCATCATGGCGGGGCGCTCCGGGTCGGCGAAGCCGCGAGCGTACCCGCGCATCCCGCGCCGGACGCGAAAGACCCCAGGCCGCAGGCCCCCGCTAGCCCATCGTCAGGTAGACGATCAGCAGCAGGAACAGCACGAAGACGATCGCCGATACCAGCATCAGCATCATCGTCCGCCATGCCGTGCCCCACACGTCCAGACGATAGGACTCGCGCAGTTGGGCCGCCATGTGCAGCGGCGGCGCGAGCGACGCCAGCCACGGGATCACTGCCGACGCATGCAGCGCACCGAGGCTCATCAGCGCGACGAACAGCAGCGACATGAACGACAGCGAATACAGCACGAAAACCGCGTGGTCGTACATCGCGATGCCGCGCCGCCAGAAGAACATCAGCCACAGGAACGGCAGAGAGATCGGTACCAGCATGAAGGAATACTTGTAGGCCGTGTTCTTCAGCTTGTAGGTCGTCAGCTCCGGGTTCTCGGCGGCGCGGCGCACCGCGGCATCGAAGGAAGGATGTCCGGTGCGCAGCGGACGCTCGCGCAATACCTGCGCCCACGGCGCAACGCGCGCCGCACCATCCGCGCCGGAGGCGGGCGACGCGGCAGACGACGCCGCGGCCGCGACCGCCGATGCCGCTGCAGCCATCGCCGGCGCTACCGCGCGCGCCGCAACTTCCAGCGCACCCAGCTCTTCGCGCGCATCGGCAAGCGCCTCCTGCGCTGCGGCGACATCGCCGTTTCGCGCGCGCGCCCGCTCGAGACCGAGCTCGGCCTTCGCGACCGCGGCGCGCGCCTTCGACAGATCGCGCTCGAGGTCGACGCGGATCTCGGCCGCCTGGCCGCCGGCACCGAGCAGCTCGGGCGGCGTGCTCGTCAACGATGCGGCGAAGAACATCAGGAAGACCATGAACAGGAACAGCGCAAGCGGCGAGACATAGCGCGCGCGCTGGCCGTCGATGTAGCGCCGCGTTAAGAGGCCCGGCCGCGCGATCAGCAGCGGCAGCGTGCGCCAGCCTTTCGCATCGAAGTGGAACAGGCCGTGCAGCAGCTCCTCGCCGAGGTGCAGCAGCGATCGATGGATGTGCGCCGCCTGCCCGCAAGCGTGGCAGAAGCGGCCTTGCAGCGGCACCCCGCAGTTCTGGCATGCACCGTGCGCGGCAGCAGTGCCCGCGCCACCGGCGAGCCGTGTCGTCTCGACCTCATGGGCCACGAGGCCCGCGTCGATCAATGCGCCGGCGGCCTCGGTCTCGGTGCTCATCGCGCGCGGGCGCCCTCAGGCCGCCGCAGCGAAACAGCGATCGAGCTCGGCGCGCCAGGCGCTCCTGGCGGACTCGTCGACGAAGCTCGCCTCGAAGCTGTTGGCGGCCAGCTGGTGCGCTTCGCGCGCGCCGAGCTGAGGCAGGGCATCGAAGGTGGCGAGGAAGTTCGCGTTCATGTAGCCGCCGAAATACGCCGGGTCGTCTGAATTGACGGTGGCGCACAGGCCCGCTGCGAGCAGTGCCGGCAGCTGGTGTTGCGCCATCGTCGAGTACACGCACAGCTTCACGTTCGACAGCGGGCACACCGTGAGCGGCATGCGCTCGCGCGCGAGACGCTGCATCAGGCTCGCGTCTTCGATGCTGCGCACGCCGTGGTCGATGCGCTCCACATGCAGCACGTCGAGGGCGCTGTGGATGTACGCGGGCGGACCTTCCTCGCCCGCATGCGCCACCAGATGCAGGCCGAGCTCGCGGCAGCGCGCGAACACGCGCGCAAACTTCTCGGGCGGATGACCGCGCTCGCTGCTGTCGAGTCCGACGCCGATGAACTTGTCTCGATGCGGCAGGGCATCTTCCAGGGTCGCGAACGCCGCTTCCTCGCTCAGATGACGCAGGAAGCACAGGATCAGCGCTGCGCTGATGCCGTAGCGGCGCTGCGCCTCGCCGCATGCGCGGCTCAGCCCGTCGACCACGGTCTTGATGGGCACGCCGCGCTCGGTATGGGTCTGCGGATCGAAGAAGAGTTCGGCGCGGACCACATGGTCGGCTGCGGCACGCTCGAAGTACGCCATCGCCATGTCGAAGAAGTCTTCTTCCTTCTGCAGCACGCTCGCACCGGCGTAGTAGATGTCGAGAAAACTCTGCAGGTCGGTGAACGCGTACGCGGCGCGCAGCGCTTCGACGTTCGGGTACGCGAGCGCCACGCCGTTGCGCTGCGCGAGCGCGAAGATCAGCTCGGGTTCGAGCGAGCCTTCGATGTGGATGTGCAGCTCTGCCTTGGGCATCGTGCGCAGCAACTCGGGCAGGCGCTCGCGGGGAATGGCGTCGAAATCGATCATGGTGCGGACACGGGAATGAACAGTGAGCGTCGAAGCGAAAACGGGCCGCACATGGCGGCCCGTCGATTGTCGCTTCAGCGAAGCGGCTTTACTTCTTGTCGCCGCTCGGCACCTTGCCTTCGACGCCCTTGACGTAGAAGGTGATGCCCTTCAGGAACTTGTCGTCGGCGACCGCGTCCTTCGCGAGGATCTCCTTGCCGTCGCTGCCGACGATCGGGCCCTTCCAGATCACGAGGCTGCCGTCCTTCAGTCCGGCCTTGACCTTCTCGAGCTTCTCCTTCAGCTCGGCCGGAACCTTGTCGGAGATCGAGACCATGTCGATCGCCCCTTCCTTGACGCCCCACCAGGTGTCGGGGCCGGTCTTCCAGCTGCCGTCAAGCGCTTCCTTCGTGGCCTTGATGTAGTACGGCGCCCAGTTGATCACCGCCGAGCCCAGGTGCGCTTTCGGGCCGTAGGCCGTCATGTCGCTGTCCCAGCCGAACGCGTACTTGCCGGCCTTCTCGGCCGTCTGCAGCACGGCCGGCGAGTCGGTGTTCTGCATCAGCACGTCGGCGCCGCCGTTC
>Ga0075366_10002054_pt1 | contig 10216 bp, 9 predicted proteins | sample EndMethybrTD3031_FD_72351 | JGI IMG/M metagenome (GOLD analysis project Ga0075366, IMG submission 72351) | Populus endosphere microbial communities from Tennessee, USA - Endosphere MetaG P. TD hybrid TD303-1 | ecosystem: Host-associated > Plants > Roots > Endosphere | place: USA: Tennessee... | reverse complement strand
TTCAACCAGCTGCCGACGCGCCCTTTGTAGGAGACGAGGCTGCCCCGGCTGCGGACGAAGCCGCTTTCGCAGGCGCCGGCGCGCCTGGTGCGGACGGCGTGGGGCCCGGATCGGAGGAGTCGCCGTCGGCGTCGTCATCAGGCCCATTGCCGTCGAAGACGAGGCTGCGACGGCGTTGCAGGTACGCATCGCGCAGGAAGGTGTACTTGTCGAGCGCAATATCGTCGAGCACCTGCCCTGCGCCCAGCAGATTGGCACGCGTGTTGATCACCTGCAGCGCCGTGAAGCCGAACTGGGTCTGGCCATCGTTGATCAGCAGCGCCGGCGACGCCGCGCGGTCGAGCGGCAGCGCGATCGAATCGCGAACGGTCGATGGCCCGAACAGCGGCCACACGATGTACGCACCGGCACCGAAGCCCCAGCGGCCGAGTGTCTGCCCGAAATCTTCCTTGTGCTTCTCGATGCCGATCTCGCTGGCGACATCGAAGATGCCGCCGATGCCGAAGAACGAATTGGTCGTGACGCGAACGACATCCTCGAACGCGGCCTGACCCTTTCCTTGCAGGATGTTGTTCACCGCAGACCAGGCGTCGGCTGCATTCGCGAAGAAGTTGTCGACGCCTCTGCGCACCGGCTGCGGCACGACGTTGGCATAGGCGGTGGCGGTCGGCTTCAGAACGTACTTGTCCAGTCCCTCGTTGAAGGCGAACACCTTGCGGTTCCAGTTTTCCCAGGGGTCGAGCTTCTGCCCCGGGCCGCCGCGCGCTTGCTGGACCGTGGCGCAACCGGCGAGCATCAGGCTCGCGGCGAGCGTGACCGTGGCGAACATTCGGCGCTGATGACGTCGCTGCTTCACTTCTTCGCTCCAGAAGGAGCCGGCGCAGCGGTGGCGGCCGGCGCCGCAGGCCCGCCGGCGTCGGCGGCCTTGTTGAACAGGAATTGGCTGATCAGGCTTTCAAGCACGACCGCCGATTGGGTGGACTTGATCGTGTCGCCGGGCGCGAACATCTTCTCGTCGCCGCCGGCCTCGAGGCCAATGTATTGATCGCCGAGCAGCCCTGACGTCAGGATACGGGCCGACGAGTCGGCCGGGAACTGCACGCTCTTGTCGATGTCGAGCTTGGCCACGCCCTGATAACTCTTCGGGTCGAGCGCGATCGACGTGACACGTCCCACCACGACGCCGGCGCTACGCACCGGCGAACGCACCTTCAGCCCGCCGATGTTGTCGAACTTCGCGACGAGCGTGTAGGTGTCGGCGCCGTTGAAGCTGCTCAGGTTGGCGGCGCGCAGCGCCAGGAACACCAGCGCAGCGATGCCCAGCAGCACGAACAGCCCGACCAGGACTTCGGTGCTTCTCTTGCTCATGATGTCGATCCATCCATTGATTTCATCCCGCCCTCTCTTACTCTTTTCTTTCTCGACACCGCAACGCGCTGCTCAGCGTGTCGAGAACATCAATGCCGTCAGCACGAAGTCCATCGCCAGCACCGTCAGCGACGAGATCACGACGGTTCGCGTGGTCGCGCGCGCGACGCCTTCCGGCGTCGGCCTGGCCTCGAAGCCCTGATACACGGCGACGAAGCTGCAGATCACGCCGAACACGATGCTCTTGATGATGCCGTTGCCGAGGTCGCGCCGCACATCGACGCCGCTTTCCATGATCGACCAGAAGTTGCCCGGGTCCAGCCCGATCAGGAGCACGGCGACCACGTAGGCGCCGAGAATGCCGATCGCCGAGAACAGCAGTGCGAGGATCGGCATCGCGACGATCCCGCCGACGAAGCGCGGCGCGAGAACGCGGCTCTTCGGGTCGACCGCCATCAGTTCCATCGCCGAGAGCTGTTCACCGGCTTTCATGAGCCCGATCTCGGCAGTGAGCGATGTGCCGGCGCGGCCGGCAAAGAGCAAGGCCGTGACGACCGGGCCCAGTTCGCGCACCAGCGAGAGGTTGACGACCAGCCCGACCGAATCGGCGGCGCCGTAGGTGGCCAGCGCGTAGTAGGTCTGCAGTGCGAGCACGAAGCCGACCGCGAGCCCCGACGACAGGATCACCAGCAGCGACAGGTTGCCCAGTGCATGCACCTGCGCGACTGCGAAGGACGGTCGGCGCAGCGACGCAGGCAGCGTGCGCAGGAGCTCCCAGAAGAAAGTGGCGTGATGGCCGAGCGAGCGCAGCACATCGATCACATGGCGGCCAATTGCGGCGAGCCACTCCATCAGCGGCTTTCCGTGAGGCCGAGATCCTGCGCAAGCGGCGGCGCGGGATAGTGGAACTTCACCGGGCCATCCGGTTCGCCGCGGATGAACTGGCGCACCTGCGGATCGTCACTGGCATTCAACTCCTCGGGTCGGCCGTGCGCGATCACGACACCGGGCGCCGCCATGATGTAGGCGTAGTCGCAGATCTCGAAGCATTCCTGCACGTCGTGCGAGACGACCAGCGAAGTGGCACCGGTCGCATCGTTGAGCTTGCGGATCAGGTTCGCGGTGACGCCCATCGCGATCGGGTCGAGGCCGGTGAACGGCTCGTCGTAGAGCAGCAGTTCCGGATCGAGCGCGATGGCGCGTGCAAGCGCGACGCGTCGCGCCATACCACCCGAGATCTGCGAGATGCGCAGCGGCGCGGCGCCGCGCAAGCCGACTGCGTTCAGCTTCATCAGCACGATGTCGCGGATCATCGTCTCATCCAGATCGGTGTGCTCGCGCAAGGGAAATGCAACGTTCTCGAACACGCTGAGGTCGGTGAACAGCGCACCAAACTGGAACAACATTCCGAGACGTCGGCGAAGCTTGTACAGCTGCTCGGCATTGCGCGTGTCGATGGCCTCGCCGTCGATGCGAACGGCGCCCTGGCGCACCGGATAGACGCCGCCGATCAGGCGCAGCAGCGTTGTCTTGCCGCATCCCGAGCCGCCGAGGATCGCCGTCACCTTGCCGCGCTGAAACGACGCCGAGATGTCACGCAGGACGGTGCTCGCCGGGTCGTAGCCGAAACTGACGTGGTCGAACTCGATCAGCTTGTCCGCTGCGGACAAGATGCGTGTGCTTCGCAATGCGGGTTCACTCGACATTCGTTCGGGTTCTTGTCACGGTCCGCTAGGGCATGAAGCCGCGGTGCCCGCAACGCTGTCTTTGCCAGACGATTGTCGCATGGGCTCAGGGCAAGTTTCCCGCACGGCCGCGCTTCGCGAGTCGTGTCATGTCGCACGGTCGGCCATTCTCCGGTAGACAGACGGCAAGCGCGCGCGGACAAGCGGCGACCGATGAGAACTCCTCTGCTTGGAGAATTCGCACATTGAAAGGGTCCCGCATGACGAACCGCCATCTCCGCCTCGGCCGTCGACGCCAGATCGGCTTCACGTTGATCGAAGTCATGATCGTCGTTGCGATCGTCGCCATCCTGTCGACGATCGCATATCCCTCCTATCGGGACTACGTGACGCGAGGGAACATCCCAACCGCCACTTCCGCACTGGCCGCCAAGCAAGTGCAGATGGAGCAATTCTTTCAGGACCGGCGAACCTACGTCGGCGGCGACGTGGCGGCGACGATCGGCACAGGAGTGGGTTGCGCCTCCGACACATCCGCGAAGTACTTCAATTTCTCCTGCGCAGGTGGCGATGCACCGTCCGCAACGGCATACAAGATTTCGGCGATCGGCAAGGGAAGCATGGTCGGCTTCACGTTCACGATCGACCAGAGCGGCGCAAAGACCACCGCGGCCGTGCCGTCCGGGTGGTCGCTGCCCAGCCCGAATACCTGCTGGGTCACAGCCAAGGGCGGCGCATGCTGAGGCGCGAGAAGCCGCACGGCTTCACCCTTGTCGAACTGTTGGTCGGCATCGCGTTGATGTCCGCCCTGCTGCTGATCGCTGCGCCCAATTTTGCGACCTGGATGCAAAACACACAGATCCGCACTGCGGCTGAAGCTGTCTTGAACGGCGTTCACTTGGCGCGCGCCGAAGCGGTGCGTCGCAATACCCCCGTGATCTTTCAACTGACGAGTACGCTGGACAACACCTGCACGGTGTCGACCACTGGTCGGAACTGGGTCGTCAGCCTGGACCCTGTGGCGGGCGTATGCGGGACGGCGCCTTCGGCTGATCTCGCCGCATCTGCCGCTGGGCGCATTGTTCAGACGCGCGCGAGTGCTGATGGCTCGAGAAATGCGACCATCGAGGCGAGCCAGGCGAGCATCACCTTCAACGGTTTGGGGCGCCCAACGGCAGGAGCCGGCATGAGCGTCGCCATTCGGAATCCGACCGGCGGAAGCTGCAGCCCCGCCGGACCCATGCGCTGCATGCAGATCGCGGTCTCGTCGATGGGACAGGTGCGGCTTTGCGATCCGCAGGCGGCCAGTGCTGCAAGCGGGAATCCCACGGGGTGCTAACGATGACCGGCAACCATCCATCGCGCGCGCAGGCGGGTTTCAGCCTGATCGAGGGCCTCGTGTCCATCCTGATCTTTTCGCTGGGCATCTTGGCCCTGGTGGGCCTTCAGGCCAATTCCATGCAGATGTCGAGCGGCGCGAAATACCGCTCGGACGCCAGCCTGCTGGCCAGTGCGCTCATCGGTCAGATGTGGGTCACCGACCGTACGTCCACCACACTGCAAAACAATTTCAATACGGGCGGCCCAGCTTACGCAGCCTGGCTGAGCGACGTGCAAGCCACCCTGCCTGTTCCCGCTGGCAATGCCCCGACGGTCGCGGTGTCTGCAAGCGGCGTGGTCACGGTCAACATCTTTTGGAAGGCGCCGAGTGAACAAGCTTCTGCACCCGCGCACCAGTACACCGCCATCGCTCAAGTGAGATAAGAGGCAAGCCTGATGCGCAACTTTCGCTCTCCGCACCGCACCGCAGGCTTCAGCTTGGTCGAGGTGATGGTCGGCCTCTTGATCGGCATGCTCGCGATCATCGTGATCATGCAGGTCTTTTCCGTGTCGGAGGGCAACAAACGCGCCACGACCGGTGGGGACGACGCGCAGAACGACGGCGCGATCGCGCTGTATGGCTTGCAGCGCGACTTGAAGCAGAGCGGGCTCGGAGCCAGCTCCTTTCAGGTTGTCGGCTGCAATGTGCAATTGCGCGCCGGCGTGACGCTCAACGGCATGGGCCCCGTCACCATCAATCACGCCGCTCTCCCTGCCTCGGCGGCCGACACAGGGACCGACAGCCTGCTCATCATGTATGGCAACGGCAACGGGTCCGACGAAGGGGAGCGGATCGAAGCGCAGCCGAGCCAGAACACCTACACCGTCGCCTCGGCGGCCTCCGCCGCGAGCGGCGTGGGCGCGTTCTCCGTCGCCGACAAGGTCATCGTCGAAGCTCAGCCGAGACCGTCGCCCTGCAACCTCCAGTTGGCGGCTGTGAACGGCATCACCGCTGCCAATGTCGCCGTCGCGGGTGCCGGGGTCGCTGGCGTAAGCGGCGGGATCATCTACAACCTCGGGCAAGCCCCGCGGGTCCTTGTGTACGCCGTCCAAAGAGGCAGCCTCACCGTGTGCGACTACATGGTCAGTGACTGCGGTGCCGCCGGCAACGTCGGCAACACCGCCGTCTGGGTACCGATTGCCAGCAACATCGTCAGTATGCGGGCCGAGTACGGCCAGGACACGACAGCGCCAGCCATGGACGGGACGGTCGACAGCTTCGACCAGTCGACGCCGACGACTGCATGTCAATGGGCGAGAGTGTCGGCGGTGCGCCTGGCCCTCGTGGCGCGAAGCGCCCAGTACGACAAGAACGAAAAGCGAGCCGCCACCGCGTCGGCGCCCCAATGGGCGAGCAGTTCTGCTGCGATTGACCTGTCCAGCTACGCCGATTGGCAGCACTACCGCTACAAGCTGTTCCAGACCGTGGTGCCGATACGCAACGTGGCATGGCAAGGAGTGCAACCGGGATGCTGACCTGCAACACATCTGGGTCGGCCCGCGGGCACTCGGCCGCGCGCCAGCGGGGCGCTGTGCTCCTCGTGGCGCTCATCGTCCTGGTGATCATGACCCTGGCCGGCATCGCATTGATGCGCTCCGTCTCGACCAGCAGCGTCATTGCCGGGAACCTGGCGTTTCAGCAGGCCGCGACGCATTCGGCAGATGTCGGCGTCGAGAGCGCCGTCGCATTTCTCGAAGGAAGCACCGCCGCGGCACTGCGAACGAGCGTGCTGTCCGGAGGAGGGGTCCGCTACTTGGCATACCGCCAAGACCCGGCAGCAGGGCAGAGCTGGGACGATTTCTGGACCAACTCCATTCCAGCTTCGGCGAAGAACACCATGGCGGCAGACGCCGCCGGCAACACGGTTTCCTTCGTGATCCATCGGCTGTGCAACGCTGAAGGTGTACCGATCACGGTGGCTGCCTGTTCGACGTCGCCGGTCGACACCGGCTCGGCAGGCAACAGCAAGGGCGGGGGCGTGACTGCCTTGCTTGCGCCGCCGCAGATCTATTACCGGATCACGACGCGTGTGTCGGGCCCGCGCAATACCTTGAGCTACGTGCAGGTTGTCGTCGCACTCTAGTAGCTATCCAAAATGAGCCGTGCACTTCGAGGGGGGACCATCATGAGCAAGATTCGCCTGCCAAGCCAGATCTTCTGCTGGCTCATGGCCTGCGCAGGGGTACCCGCCGCATACGCAGCGCAGACCGATCTGGCGACCGTACCGCTGATTACGTCTGCGCCGCAGACGGTGTTGCCGAACCTGTTGTACGTCCTGGACGATTCGGGCTCGATGGACAACGCCCACATGCCGGACGATGTGGAGAACTTCGCGGGACGGTACGGCTACGCGAGCGCGCAATGCAACGGTGTGTACTACAACCCCGCCATCACATACTCGCCACCGGTCACAGCAGCAGGTGTGCCCTATTCCGACTCCAGCTTCACGGGCGCATCGACCAACGGATTCAATTCGGGCGCCGGGACCGTCAACCTGAGCACTTCGTTTCGGGCCTATTCCAACATCAACGGCACAAGCGACACGGCCCAAGCAGCGTACTACTACAGGTATTCGGGAACGCAGACCACCGAGGCACAGAAGAACTACTCGAGCGGCACGTTCTACAACGAATGCAACAGCAACATCGGAAGCACGCCAGGGAGCACCGTCTTCACGAAGGTGGTCGTGAGCGCGACGTCGGGGCCCGCCTCCGCGCCCGATGAAAGGACGAATTTCGCGAACTGGTACACCTACTACCGTACGCGGATGTTGATGATGAAGACGTCCACCGGCATCGCATTCAAGGCGATCGGCGACACCTATCGTGTCGGGTACATGAGCATCAACAACAACGGCGGCTCGCAGTTCATCAATCCGACCAAATTTGACCAAGCCGCCAAGACCGCCTGGTATACGAAGGTGTACGGCGCATCTCCGAACAACAGCACACCCTTGCGCAGAGCGCTGTCCAGTGCCGGACGGCTTTTCGCGAACAAGCTCACCACGCTGAACGACGTCACGGTGACGGACCCGATTCAGTATTCGTGCCAAAAGAACTTCACGGTGCTCTCCACCGACGGCTACTGGAACGAGAGCGGCACGATTCCGCAGGTGGACGGAACCACTGACATCGGCAATCAAGATTCTGCGGAACCTCGACCGTTTACGGACGGTGGCACAACCGCGAACATCTACACGTCTTCGATCACCGTGAGCGGCAATGACGATACTGCCGTCTCCACCATCACGGTTGGCACGACGCAGATCCTTTCGTCCGCCACCAATTCGAGCAACCGGTCGAACCGGGTCGCACAGCGAATTGCCGCGAATGTCGGTTTGGGCGGGTACACGGCCGTCGTCAGTGGCAGCACCGTCACGATCACTGCCCCAGCCTCGGCGGGAGCAATCAGTGCCACGCCGGTCATCGTGGCGACAGGCGGCATGACATTCACCGTCACACCCTTCACAGGTTCCACGGTGTCGGTCGGCGGCGCCTCGGACACCTTGGCCGATGTGGCGGAGTACTACTACAAGACCGATCTGCGCTCGACCGCATTGGGCAATGAGCTGGGCCGGATCGTGATGCCCGACGGTTCCGTGGCAACGCCCGACGTGTCCACCAACAACGTGCTGCCCGGCGGCGAGGACATCGGAACGTGGCAGCACATGACGACCTTCTCGCTGGGGCTCGGCGCACGCGGCAGGATGATCTATTCGCCCACCTACAAGAGCGACACCACGGGCGACTTCTACTCGGTCCTGACAGGCGCCATCGCCTCCAGCACCGTGTGCACATGGCAAACGGCCGGGACCGTCTGCAACTGGCCCACCCCTGCATCGAACACCCCGGAGAACATCGACGACCTGTGGCACGCCGCAGTCAACGGACGTGGCACGTACTTCAGCGCGACTGATCCGGCAACGCTCGCGTCCGGCCTGAACAGCGCGTTGCAGGAGATCAACGCACTGACCAGTGACGCCGCGGCAGCAACGACCAGCAACCCGAACGTGACGGCTGGCGACAACTTCGTGTTCAGCTCAACGTTCCGGTCCGTCGACTGGTATGGCGATCTCGAGCGGCGTCAGATCAACGTTTCCACAGGCGTGCTGGCGGCGACGGCCGATTGGCAGGCGCGTCCGCTCCTCGACGCGAACACGTCCCGGACCATTTACACCCGCGACGCCACCAACGTGACCACCGGCCTGCGACCCTTTCTGTGGGCGAACCTCAGCGCAACTGAACAAGGCTATTTCAGTACGCCCTACATCTCGACGCTGAGCCAGTTCTGTTCGTCCGGAAGCACTTGTGTGAATGCAACCAATCAGGCCCTTGCGAGCGGCTCGGCATTGGTGAATTTCATTCGCGGCGAGCGAATCAACGAAGGCCCGGTCAGCGCCACGGGCAAATACTTCCGGCAGCGCACATCGGTGCTGGGCGACATCGTGAATGCCGAGGCCGTGTATGTGAAGACGCCGATGTTCTCGTATGCTGACTCCGGCTACAGCACCTACAAGACCAACAACGCAACCCGTCAAGGCATGGTGTACGTCGGCGCCAACGACGGCATGCTGCATGCGTTCAACAGCGATACCGGCCAAGAAGCCTGGGCCTACGTTCCGCAGACCATGCTTCCCTCGCTCTACAAGCTGGCCGACAAGGCTTACTCGACTCATCACCAGTACTACGTGGACGGCTCTCCCACGCAAGCCGATGTGTTCTTCGGCGGTACGTGGCACACCATCCTTGTCGGCGGCTTCAACGCCGGCGGCAGAGGCTTCTATGCGCTGGATGTGACCGACCCGGCGAATCCGAAAGCGCTGTGGGAGGTATCGAACACCACCACGGGGTTCGCCAACATGGGGTACAGCTACGGCCGCCCGGAAATCACGAAGTTGACGAACGGCACGTGGGTCGTGCTGCTGACGTCCGGCTACAACAACACATCGCCCGGGGACGGCAAAGGCTATCTGTATGTGGTTAACGCAGGGACTGGCGCGTTGATTCGCGCCATCGGGACCGGACAGGGCAGCGACATCGCCACCGTGACCGGCATTTGCGACACAACGCCCTGCCCGAGCGGACTGGCACAGATTCGTACGTGGGTGAGCAATACCACGTACGACAACACCGCGTTGCGCGCCTACGGCGGCGACTTGTTCGGCAATGTCTGGCGTTTCGATATCAACGACAACATCGCCCCCAGCGGATATGAAGCGCAACTCCTGGCGACGCTTCGCAGTGCCAGTGGCGCGGCGCAGTCTCTGACCGCCAAGCCGGAACTCGGCCTGGTTGCGGGCTTCCCGGTGGTTTATGTTGGCACGGGACGCTATCTCGGGGCGACCGATCTGTCGGACGTCTCCGGCCAGTCGCTGTACGCCATCAAGGACAGTCTGGGCACGACCAGTCTGGGCAACCCGAGAGCAACCGGCACTACGTTCGTTCAGCAGACGTTGACCAGTTCGACATGCCCTGCTGGTTCGGCGTTTTGCATTCAGAACAGCGTGATCCGGACCGGGTCCAGCCTGCCGGTCAACTTCGCGACCAACAATGGCTGGTTCGTGGATCTCCCGGCCTCCGGCGAGCGCGCAAGCACCGATCCGCAGCTTGCGCTCGGCACGCTGGCTTTCACGACGAACGTCCTTGACCCGAGTGCCTGCTCGGTCGGGGGCTCAAGCTACGCGAATTTCTTCGACTATCGTACGGGCGCCCCCGTCACGACTGCGAATGGGCTTGTCAGCGTCTTCCTTGGCACGGCCTTGGCCACTCGGCCGGTCCAGCTC